>Ga0315336_1000519_pt1 | contig 104466 bp, 86 predicted proteins | sample ASW5metaG_FD_204512 | JGI IMG/M metagenome (GOLD analysis project Ga0315336, IMG submission 204512) | Ammonia-oxidizing marine archaeal communities from Monterey Bay, California, United States - ASW #5 | ecosystem: Environmental > Aquatic > Marine > Intertidal zone | place: USA: California...
CTGGTCGACAACCGACAATTTAAAAGTCATCGTGTAGTCCCGCTGGCTGCGCCTTTTTGCTGCTTCCATTACATCCTCCTGAAAATCGATCAGAAGGTGTAAACCCCATTCAGGACGGGACAGACCAAACAAAAAGGGCCCCGAAGGGCCCTTTCTGCACAACTGCCAGCTGTCAGACGCCAGAGGCTTCCGCAGCGGCTACATCTTTGATCGAAAGCTTGATGCGACCACGGTTGTCTACGTCCAACACCAGCACCTTCACTTCCTGGCCTTCCTTCAGTACATCGGTCACCTTCTCGATGCGCTGATCGCTGATCTGCGAAATGTGCACCAGACCGTCCTTGCCCGGCAGGATGTTGACGAAGGCGCCGAAGTCGACGATGCGCTCGACCTTGCCGACGTAGATCTTGCCGATCTCGGCTTCGGCAGTGATGCCCAGCACGCGCTGCTTGGCTGCCTCTGCCGCTTCCTTGGTTTCGCCGAAGATCTTGATCGAGCCATCGTCTTCGATATCGATCGAAGCCTTGGTCTCTTCGCAGATGGCGCGGATGGTGGCGCCACCCTTACCGATCACGTCGCGAATCTTGTCCTGGTCGATCTTCATCGCCAGCATGGTCGGTGCGTTGGCCGACAGCTCGCTGCGCGACTGGGCGATGACCTGATTCATCTGGCCGAGAATGTTCAGGCGCGCTTCCAGGGCCTGGCCCAGAGCGATCTCCATGATCTCTTCGGTGATGCCTTGGATCTTGATGTCCATCTGCAGCGCGGTAACGCCCTTGGCGGTACCAGCCACCTTGAAGTCCATGTCACCCAGGTGGTCTTCGTCACCGAGGATGTCGGTCAGAACGGCGAACTTCTCGCCTTCCTTGACCAGGCCCATGGCGATACCGGCTACCGGCGCCTTCATCGGCACGCCGGCATCCATCAGTGCCAGCGAGGCACCACAGACCGAGGCCATGGAGCTGGAACCGTTGGATTCGGTGATCTCGGAAACCACGCGGATGGTGTACGGGAATTCGTCGGCGCTCGGCAGCATGGCGGCAACGCCACGACGGGCCAGGCGACCGTGGCCGATCTCGCGGCGACCGGTAGCGCCCATGCGACCACACTCACCCACCGAGTACGGCGGGAAGTTGTAGTGCAGCATGAAGGGGTCTTTCTTCTCGCCTTCCAGGGTATCGAGCAGCTGCGCGTCACGGGCAGTGCCAAGAGTCGCAACGACCAGGGCCTGGGTTTCGCCACGGGTGAACAGTGCCGAACCGTGGGTCTTGTCGAGCACGCCGACTTCGATGTTCAGGCCGCGCACGGTGCGCGTGTCGCGGCCGTCGATACGCGGCTTACCGTTGACGATGTTCTCGCGAACGGTGCGGTATTCGATCTCACCGAAAGCATCCTTCACTTCGCCGGCAGACGGCTGGCCTTCTTCACCGGAGAATTTGGCAACGACCTGGTCCTTCAGCTCGCCCAGGCGCGCATAACGGTCCTGCTTGATGGTGATGGTGTAGGCCTGCGAGATGGCATCGCCGAACTCGGCACGGATGGCGTCCAGCAGCGCGGTATTGGCCAGCGGAGCGGCCCAGTCCCAACGCGGCTTGCCGGCTTCGGCGGCGAGCTCTTCGACGGCCTTGATCACGGCCTGGAACTCGTCATGGGCGAACAGCACGGCGCCCAGCATCTGGTCTTCGGTCAGCTCTTTGGCTTCCGACTCGACCATCAGTACGGCGTCCTTGGTGCCGGCCACGACCATGTCCAGACTGGAAGCCTTGAGCTGCTCGTAGTTCGGGTTCAGCAGGTAGCCGGTTTCCGGATGGAAGGCCACGCGTGCGGCGCCGATCGGGCCGTCGAACGGGATCCCGGAAACAGCCAGGGCGGCCGAAGTACCGATCATCGCAGCGATGTCCGGATCGGTCTTCTTGCTGGTGGAAACGACGGTGCAGATGACCTGCACTTCGTTCTGGAAACCTTCCGGGAACAACGGACGGATCGGACGATCGATCAGACGCGAGGTCAGGGTTTCCTTCTCGGAAGGACGCGCCTCACGCTTGAAGAAGCCACCGGGAATCTTGCCGGCTGCGTAGGTCTTCTCTTGGTAATGCACGGAGAGCGGGAAGAACCCTTTGCTCGGATCCGCGGTCTTGGCACCGACCACGGTCACCAGCACGGTGACGTCGTCATCGACGGTGACCAGCACTGCGCCGGAGGCCTGACGGGCGATACGACCCGTTTCCAGGGTTACGGTCGACTGACCGAATTGAAACTTCTTGATTACCGGATTCACGGTTTTTCCTTCTCTTTGTTGCCTTGGGGAAATTGGCAGAACGCCCGGGAGTCGGCCCGGAACGACCTGCAAGAAAGTCAAAAGCTGGAAGACCGAAGCTGATCGGGGGGATATCCCACTCTCAACTTCAGGCTTCCAGCTTCCGGCTTCCAGCGCGGGCGCGTCTTAGCGACGCAGACCCAGACGACCGATCAGGGTGCTGTAACGAGTGGTGTCCTTACCCTTCAGGTAATCCAGCAGCTTGCGGCGCTGGTTAACCATGCGGATCAGACCACGACGCGAGTGGTGATCTTTGCCGTTGGCCTTGAAGTGGTCCTGCAGCTTGTTGATGTTGGCGGTCAGCAGGGCTACCTGCACTTCCGGAGAACCGGTATCGCCTTCAGCTTGCTTGTACTCGTTAACGATCTGGGCTTTTTCTTCAACGCTCAGTGCCATGATAGGGCTCCTTGAGTGAACAGGCCGGGAATCATCCCGTGTTTAATAAAGAGAAATGACCGTGCCTGCTGACAGCCACCCTCTGACGCAACGCGCTAACGCGCTGCGTAACGGTCATTCCGACCGAATCAACCGACGTGGCGCGATGCGCCCGTCTTCGCTCACTTCACCGATGCCGATGAAGCGACCGTTGTTATCTTGCACACGCACCATGCCGTACTTGGGAGCTTCCGGCGCTCGCACCGGCTGTCCATGTAGCCAGTAATAGGCACTGTGCTCGGACAGCTGCAACAGCGGCCAGTGTTCCAGCCCGCTGTCCACCGGCTGCAAGAGCCCATCCAGTGACTCGGCGCCACCCTCGCCATGCAGCCGCTCGAGAGTCTCGAGCGTCACCGTCTGCGACAGGTCGAACGGCCCGGCCTGGGTTCGCCGCAGCTCGGCGACGTGCGCACCACAACCAAGCAACTGACCGATGTCTTCGACCAGGGTGCGGATATAGGTGCCCTTGCTGCAGGTAACGGCCAGTCGCGCCTTGTCGCCATCGAGCGATAGCAACTCCAGGCGCGCAATATTAACAGAACGCGGCTCGCGCTCCACCACCTCTCCGGCACGCGCCAGCTTGTACAACGGCTGGCCGTCTCGCTTGAGAGCCGAATACATCGGCGGCACCTGCAGGATGTCGCCACGAAACTGCGGCAACAGTGCCTCCAACTGCTCGATGGTGACCGCTACCGGCTTGCGCTCCAGGACCTCGCCTTCGGCATCGGCGGTGGTCGTGGTGACACCTAGCTGCATGACCGTCTCGTAGGCCTTGTCCGCGTCCAGCAGGTACTGCGAGAACTTGGTGGCCTCGCCGAAGCACAACGGCAGCACGCCCGTGGCGAGCGGGTCGAGACTTCCGGTATGCCCGGCCTTTTCCGCATTGAGCAACCAGCGGACCTTCTGCAGCGCCGCATTGGAGGTGAATCCTCGCGGCTTGTCGAGCAGGATGATGCCGCTGACGTTGCGGCGTACGCGCTTGACCTGTGCCACGCTTATTCTCCGCGCTCGTCGCTGTGCTTGCGATCTTCGGCCACCGCGCGTTCGATCAGCGAGCTCAACTCGACACCACGACGAATGCTGGCGTCGTAGTTGAAATGCAGTTGCGGAACAGTACGCAGCTTCATGCTCTTCCCGAGCTGCATGCGCAGGAAGCCGGCGGCGTCGTTAAGGATGCGCAGGTTGCCCTTGATTGCTTCCTGATCGTCGTCCTGCCCCATGATGGTGATGAAGATCTTCGCGTGGGACAGATCACGACTGACGTCGACAGCGGTGATGGTGACCAGACCCAGGCGCGGATCCTTGATCTCGCGCTGGATGAGCAGCGCCAGTTCGCGCTGCATCTGATCGCCAATACGCTGGGTACGACTGAATTCTTTGGCCATATAAAGCTGCCTCAAGCTTCAAGCGCTAAGCTTCAAGCGAAAAAATACCGAAAAGCCAAACGGCAAGCTCAATCGGTGGGCCAGGCCACCTCTTGAAGCTTGCCGCTTGAGGCTTACCGCTGCTCGTCAGAGCGAACGCGCCACTTCGACCTTCTCGAACACTTCGATCTTGTCGCCGACCTTGACGTCGTTGTAGCTCTTCACGCCGATACCACACTCCATGCCGGCGCGGACTTCTGCGACGTCATCCTTGAAGCGGCGCAGCGATTCCAGCTCGCCTTCGAAGATGACGACATCGTCGCGCAGCACCCGGATCGGACGATTGCGGTGCACCATGCCTTCGGTGACCATGCAACCGGCGATGGCGCCGAACTTCGGCGAGCGGAACACATCACGAACTTCGGCGATACCGAGGATATTCTCGCGAACGTCGCTGCCGAGCATACCGGTGAGCGCCTTCTTGACGTCCTCGATGATGTCGTAAATGACGTTGTAGTAGCGCATGTCCAGACCTTCGGCCTCGACGATCTTGCGCGCACCCGCATCAGCCCGGACGTTGAAGCCGAACAGCACAGCGTTGGAGGCCAGTGCGAGGTTGGCATCGGATTCGGTGATACCACCGACACCGCCGCCGACCACACGAACCTGCACTTCGTCGTTGCCCAGGCCGTTGAGAGAGCCCTGCAGTGCTTCGAGCGAGCCGCGTACGTCCGCCTTGAGCACGATGTTGAGCGTCTTCTTCTCGTCCTGCCCCATGGTCTCGAAGATGTTTTCCAGCTTGCCGGCATGAGCACGAGCCAGTTTCACTTCGCGGAACTTGCCCTGGCGGAACAACGCAACTTCACGAGCCTTCTTCTCGTCGGCAACCACCGTCAAGTCGTCACCGGCTTCCGGGGTACCGTCCAGACCGAGAATCTCGACCGGAATCGCCGGACCGGCTTCCTTCACCGGCTTGCCGTTCTCATCGAGCATGGCGCGCACGCGGCCGAAGTTGACGCCGCACAGGACCATGTCGCCCTGACGCAGGGTACCGTCCTGAACCAGCACGGTAGCGACCGGACCGCGGCCCTTGTCCAGGCGCGACTCGACCACTACACCGCGACCAGGCGCAGACGGCGTTGCCTTGAGCTCGAGGAGCTCGGCCTGCAGCAAAACGGCTTCGAGCAGTTCGTCGACGCCGGTACCCATCTTCGCGGAGACCGGAATGAACGGTGTGTCGCCGCCCCACTCTTCCGGAATCACGTCGAGCGCAGCCAGGCCGTTCTTGATGTTGTCCGGATTGGCATCCGGCTTGTCGATCTTGTTCACCGCGACCACGATCGGAACACCGGCAGCCTTGGCGTGCTGAACGGCTTCCTGGGTCTGCGGCATCACGCCGTCATCCGCTGCGACCACCAGGATCACGATATCGGTGGCCTTGGCACCACGAGCACGCATGGCGGTAAACGCCGCGTGGCCGGGGGTGTCGAGGAAGGTGACCATGCCACGCTCGGTTTCGACGTGATAGGCACCGATGTGCTGGGTGATACCGCCGGCTTCGCCGACAGCCACCTTGGCGCGACGGATGTAGTCGAGCAGCGAGGTCTTGCCATGGTCGACGTGACCCATCACGGTCACGACCGGTGCACGCGAGACCGACTCGCCTTCGAACTTCAACAATTCGGCCAGTTGCTCTTCCAGAGCGTTGTCGCTGACCAGCTTGACCTTGTGACCGAGTTCCTCGGCAACCAGCTGCGCGGTTTCCTGATCAAGCACCTGGTTGATGGTGACAGGCGAACCCATCTTGAACATGAACTTGATGACTTCGGCCGCTTTAACCGACATCTGCTGGGCCAGCTCGGCCACGGTGATGGTTTCGCCGATCGACACTTCGCGCACTACAGGTCCTGTTGGGCTCTGGAACCCATGCTGATTACGCTTCTTGAGCTTGGACTTGCCGCGGCCGCCGCGACGGAAACCATCGGCCTCGTCCTCACCGGTACGTACGGTACGCGCCAGCGGAGCCTTGGTCTTGAGCGAAGGACGATGCTGCGCATGCTTGCGATCACGACGCTCGTCGTCATCACTACGTGGCTTCTCGACACGCCGCGGCTCTTCCTTCTTACGCTCTGGCGCAGGAGCTACAGGCTCGACCGCAACCGGCGCAGGTTCGGCGCTCACCGCCGGCTCAACAGCTGCCGGCGCAGGCGCCTCGCTCTGAGGCTTGGCCGACTCGGCCTGACGGCGTGCCTCTTCTTCGGCACGCTCGCGCGCTTCCTGCTCGGCCTTCAGACGAGCAGCTTCTTCAGCCGCGCGTTGCTCCTCGGCTTCGCGACGCTGTTCAGCTTCGATTTCCTCGGCGCTGCGCTTGACGAAGGTCTTCTTCTTGCGCACTTCAACGCTGATGGTCTTGCTGCCGCCAACCTTGAGCTTGGTGGTGGTCTTGCGCTGCAAGGTGATCTTGCGCGGCTCGTCCACTTTCGCCCCGTGGCTGCTTTTCAAATGGGCCAACAGGGCCTGTTTCTCGTTATCGGTCACTACTTGCTCGGCGCTGGTGTGCGACAGTCCTGCCTCACGCATCTGCTGAAGCAGTCGCTCGACCGGTGTGGCGACCACCTGGGCCAGTTCTTTCACCGTGACTTGCGTCATGCATTTCTCTCCTCAGGCCGCTAATTACTTACTCGAACCAATGGGCTCGGGCGGCCATGATCAGCTTGCCGGCACGCTCTTCATCGATGCCGTCTATGTCGAGCAGGTCGTCTATCGACTGCTCGGCCAGGTCTTCGCGGGTGATGACGCCCCGCACGGCCAACTCGACCGCCAGTTCTTTATCCATGCCATCGAGTGCCAGCAGATCTTCAGCCGGCTGGGCATCCGCAAGCTTCTCCTCGTTGGCAATGGCCTTGGTCAGCAGGCGATCCTTGGCCCGCGTACGCAGCTCATTGACGATGTCTTCGTCGAAGCCTTCGATGCCAAGCATTTCCTCCATGGGGACATAGGCAATCTCTTCGAGGGAGGTGAAGCCCTCTTCCACCAGCACCTGCGCCAGCTCCTCATCAACATCCAGCTCATCGATGAAGTTGCGCAGGATGTCGCCGGTTTCCTCTTGCTGCTTGGCCTGGATGTCCGCTTCGGTCATGACGTTGAGCGTCCAACCGGTAAGCTGACTGGCCAGGCGCACGTTCTGACCGCCACGGCCGATCGCCTGCGCCAGATTGTCTTCGGCAACCGCGATATCCATGGCATGAGCGTCTTCGTCGACGATGATCGCGGCCACTTCAGCCGGAGCCATCGCATTGATGACGAACTGGGCCGGGTTTTCATCCCACAGGACGATATCGACGCGTTCGCCGCCAATTTCGCCAGAGACGGCCTGAACCCGCGAACCGCGCATGCCGATGCACGCGCCCTGCGGATCGATGCGTTTGTCTTTCGAACGGACAGCGATCTTGGCCCGCGACCCCGGATCACGCGACGCGCCCATGACCTCGATAAGGCCTTCGGCGATTTCTGGCACTTCTATGCGGAACAGCTCGATCAGCATCTGCGGCGCAGTACGCGACAGGATCAGCTGCGGGCCGCGGTTCTCGGTGCGAATTTCCTTGAGCAGCGCGCGAACCCGGGCACCGACGCGGAAGGTTTCACGCGCAATGATGTCTTCGCGAGCCAGCAACGCTTCGGCGTTATTGCCGAGGTCGACGATAACGCTATCGCGGGTCACTTTCTTGACCGTACCGGAGATGATCTCACCCAGACGATCACGATAGGCTTCTACCACCTGCGCACGCTCGGCCTCACGCACTTTCTGCACGATGACCTGCTTGGCGGTCTGCGCCGCAATACGGCCGAACTCGATGGACTCGATCTTCTCTTCGAACACATCACCAAGCTTGGCGTCGGGATTACGCGCCTGAGCCTGATCCAATGCCAACTGATGGGCCGGATCCTCGAAGTGCTCGTCGTCTACGACAGTCCAGCGACGGAAGGTTTCGTAGCTGCCATTGTGGCGATTGATTTCCACACGCAGATCAACTTCGTCCTCGTAGCGCTTCTTGGTAGCGGTGGCCAAGGCCAGCTCAAGCGCTTCGAAAATCACACTCGCCGGTACGCCCTTTTCATTGGACACCGACTCCACAACCAGCAGTACTTCTTTGCTCATCGTACGCCTCGCCTTTCGCAATCCATTGGGGTCCGCGGGATCCGTTCTCAGTCAAAACGGGGAATGATGTTGGCCTTATCGATCAAGTCGATCGGCAGCAGGTATTCATGGTCATCCACCTGCACCACGACATCCTGCTCTTCCACCCCACGGAGAAGACCCTGGAAATTGCGCCTGCCCTCAAAGGGCGAGCGCAGCTTTATTTTTACCTGGTCACCAACATGGGCCGTGTACTGTTCGATCGTGAACAGCGGCCGATCCATGCCAGGAGAAGAAACCTCAAGGGTGTAGTCCACGCTGATCGGATCTTCCACATCGAGCACACCGCTCAATTGACGACTGACTTTCTCGCAATCATCGATGAGGATGCCATCGGCATGGTCGATATAGACACGCAGCAGTGAATGCCGCCCCTGGGAAATGAACTCAATACCCCAGCACTGATAGCCAAGCGCCTCAACCACCGGGGCCAACAAGGCCTGCAACTGTTCTAGCTTGCTCGACATCGAAGTCCCTCGCGCATGCTGTACAAATGAAAAATGGGCGAAACGCCCATCCCTTTGACCGCCTGTAAATGCCGGCGACCTGGCCTCAAGCTAATAAAAAGCCCCTGTACAGGGGCTCTTTATCGACTGGTTGCGGGGGCTGGATTTGAACCAACGACCTTCGGGTTATGAGCCCGACGAGCTACCAGACTGCTCCACCCCGCGTCAAACTGGGCACGAATTATACGACCCATGCCTAATACAGGTCAACCGAAACCCTTAAACACAAGAAAGCCCGCACTAGGCGGGCCTGCTTGTTTGGTACCGAGGAGGGGACTCGAACCCCTACAGCCTATGGCCACTACCACCTCAAGGTAGCGTGTCTACCAATTCCACCACCTCGGCAAAAACCTTATTGCCCTTCCTCCACCTCGGGGAGATCACCTGCAGTATCCGCAGGCTTGCGCTGCTCGAGCACAGGAACGTCTTCCACTGCCGGCTTGCTGACCGGCACTTCCAGCACAGCTGGATCCGGCAGCCCTGCCCGGGACAACTGATCAGCCTGCTGCTTCGCGAAGAACGCCAAACCCAGACTGGTCACGAAAAAAACGCCGGCGAGTATAGCAGTAAGCCGACTCAAAAAGGTAGCAGAACCTTGGCTTCCGAAAACAGTTGCCGAAGCACCCGAACCGAACGAAGCACCAGCATCCGCACCCTTGCCCTGCTGTAGCAGCACGAGCGCAACAACACCTAGAGCAACCAGCAGATGCACCACAATCACGACAGTCTGCAACATCTGTTCAGTTCCCCGCGGCGCGACAGATCGCACCAAATTCATCCGCTTTCAGAGAGGCCCCACCAACCAGCCCCCCGTCAATATCCGCCATCGCGAATAGCTCAGCGGCATTTTCCGCCTTGACACTGCCACCGTACAGAAGCCTTACACCTTCAGCGGTGCGGCGATCATGACGCGACAACTGCTCTCGAATGGCGGCATGCACTTCTTGAGCCTGCTCAGGCGTTGCGGTCAAGCCGCTACCAATCGCCCAAACCGGCTCATAAGCAATAACCGCCGACTCGAATGCGGAGACACCGTGGTCATCCAGCACCCGTGCCAACTGACGCCCAATCACCTCAAGCGTCTTGCCTGCTTCTCGCTCTTCGAGCGCCTCACCCAGGCACAACACAGGCTTTAGACCACCCACCTGCGCTGCCAAAAACTTGCGACTGACCACTTCGTCCGTCTCACCCAACAACAGGCGGCGCTCGGAGTGCCCAACCAGAACCCACTTACAACCGAAATCAGCGAACTGCTCAGCCGATACTTCACCGGTCAGCGCCCCAAAGCCATTCTGCGCCGCACAATCCTGGGTACCGACGGCAACATGCTTGCCATCAACACCATCCAGAACCTGAGAGACATGCACAGCGGAGGGAAACACCGCAATCTCGACATCCGCAGGCAAAACCTGCATCCGGAGAGATTCGACAAGCTCTGCGACGCTAGCGCGGGTACCGTTCATTTTCCAGTTACCAGCTACCATGGGGCGACGCATGCTTTACCTCATCGGTCAAAGTGGGCGCAGATGTTACTCAACAGCAAACGCCCTGGCAAGCGCGATTACGCACAAACTTCGGTGACGACCTTCGCCAGTTCCTCAGCCATGCCACGCACCTGACTTTCGTCATCGCCTTCAACCATGACACGTACCAGCGGCTCGGTTCCGGATTTGCGCAACAGCACGCGGCCACGCCCACCCATGCGCTCAGTAACACTGTCGCAAGCAGCCTGCACACTAGGATGTGAGATAGGATCGCGGTCGCCAGCAAAGCGCACATTGATCAGCACCTGAGGGCACTTGTGCCAGGCCAGTCGCTCCTGAGCGAGCGTCTGGCCACGCCGACGAAGTGCCAGCACCACCTGCAAGGCCGCGATGATCGCATCGCCCGTCGTAGTGTGCTGCGCACAGACTATATGCCCGGAGTTTTCCCCGCCCAATGCCCAGCCGCGCTCGAGCATCTCCGCGATCACGTAGCGATCCCCCACCTTGGCACGAGTGAAAGGTATTTCCCGCGCTTTCAAGGCAAGCTCAAGCCCCAGGTTACTCATCAGCGTGCCGACCACGCCCCCAGCCAACCGATCTCGCTCCTGCAAATCCGTCGCAATGATGTAAAGCAGTTCGTCGCCATCCACGACTGCACCGGTGTGGTCGACCATCATTACCCTGTCGCCGTCGCCATCGAAGGCGATGCCCAGGTCCGCCCCATGATCGACAACCGCCTTCTGCAGTTGCCCAACATGAGTGGAGCCGACATCGGCATTGATGTTCAGACCGTCCGGCTGCGCACCTATCACGACCACCTCGGCGCCCAGCTCACGGAACACACTAGGTGCCACCTTGTAGGTCGCGCCATGTGCGCAGTCGATCACCAGTTTCAACCCGGAGAAATCGGTGCTGGTCGGCACGCTGCTCTTGCAGAACTCGATATAACGGCCAGCCGCGTCATTGATGCGGGACGCCTTGCCAAGCTGCGCCGACTCGACCACGGTCATCGGCGCATCGATCAACTCCTCGATCATCAGCTCGACTTCATCAGGAAGCTTGGTGCCGCGACCGGAAAAGAACTTGATTCCGTTATCGTGATGCGGATTGTGCGAGGCGCTGATCACGATGCCCGCCTCAGCGTGGAAAGTACGCGTCAGATAGGCGACCGCGGGGGTGGGCATAGGCCCAAGCAACAGCACGTCCGCGCCAGCCGCCGACAAGCCAGCCTGCAACGCCGACTCGAACATATAGCCCGAAATACGCGTGTCCTTGCCGATCAGAATCCGGCACTTCCCCTGTTTGCGAAAGGCCATGCCAGCCGCCCAACCCAGCTTGAGCATGAAGTCCGGGGTGATCGGAGCCTGCCCGACATGCCCACGAATTCCATCGGTGCCGAAATATTTTCTACTCATGGTGCCTTCCCTATTCCGCCGCCTGCACTGCAGCAATCATTCGAACCACATCAACCGTCTCGGCAACATCGTGCACACGCACAATCCGCGCCCCCTTGCCTACGGCAAGCGCCGCCAATGCCAGGCTGCCGTACAAACGCTCATCGACGGGATGACCCAGCACGGCACCGATCATGCTCTTGCGCGAGACTCCGACCAGCAACGGCCGCCCCAGTCGATGAAGCACCTCCATGCGCCTGAACAGCACAAGATTATGACTCAGCGTCTTGGCGAACCCGAAGCCGGGGTCGAGAACGATGCGATCGCTCGGGATCCCTGCCGCGACACACGCACTCATTCGCTGCTCAAGAAACGAACAAACCTCTTCCACAACGTCGTCATAGCGGGGATCGTTCTGCATATCGCCGGGCTCGCCGCGCATATGCATCAGGCAGACTGGCAGGCCAGCGTCAGCCGCGGCATCCAGCGCGCCGTCGCGCTGCAGCGAGCGCACGTCGTTGATCAGCCCAGCACCCAGCCTCGCACACTCGCGAATGACTGCGGGCGTGGACGTATCCACCGAAACGACCACGTCGAGCTCGCGCGCGATCATCTCGACGATCGGTGCGACCCGCTCCAGCTCCTCGGTCGGCGAGACGGCGCGTGCGCCAGGGCGCGTAGACTCGCCACCAACATCGATCAGCGTAGCCCCGGCCACCGCCATTGCTTCGGCATGCCGCAGCGCTGCTTCGCGCTCGGCAAAGCGGCCACCATCAGAGAAAGAATCGGGCGTGACATTGAGAATGCCCATCACATGCGGACGGGAAAGATCTAGCGCTCGGCTGCCACAGACCAGCCGAGCGTGAGGAAACGATTCGGTCATTTACGAGCCTTGAGCTTTCAGGCCGGGCGGCTTGAACAGGCGCCCCAACACCGGCCGCACCACCATGGCGCAGCGGGCTGGACAATTTACACCAGAAGGGGCGCCTATGCGCCCCTTCTGGTTTACTCCGATGTCATGCATCCGATGCGATCGGCTTCCGCCTACCGTCAATGTTCGCCGGCAGGACCACCGATCGGCGTCTGCGGACGACTATCATCCGGCACAACTGGCGTACCGGATGCACCCGAGCCACCTTCCCAATCACGCGGCTCCCGCGGTGTGCGCCCGGCCATGATGTCGTCGATCTGCGGCGCATCGATGGTCTCGTACTTCATCAAGGCTTCAGCCATTACATCCAGCTTGTCGCGATTGTCGGTCAGGATCTGTTTGGCTGTTCCGTAGCAGTGGTCGATGATGCTGCGCACTTCTTCATCGATCAGTCTCGCGGTTTCACCGGACACATTGGAATGCTGGCTGCCGGCGCTGCGGCCGAGAAACACCTCGCCTTCTTCTTCGGCATACATCAACGGCCCAAGCTTTTCCGACAAGCCCCACTTGGTCACCATATTCCGCGCCAATTGCGTGGCGCGCATGATGTCGTTCGACGCCCCCGTAGTGACACCCTCGAAACCCAACGTCATCTCTTCCGCAATCCGCCCTCCGAACAAGGAGCAGATCTGACTGATCAACGCCCGCTTCGACAGGCTGTAACGATCTTCCTCCGGCAGGAACATGGTGACGCCTAGCGCCCGCCCACGAGGAATGATGGAGACCTTGTAGACCGGATCGTGCTCAGGCACCACGCGCCCGACGATGGCATGCCCGGCCTCGTGATAAGCGGTGTTGAGCTTCTCCTTCTCGGACATGACCATGGACTTGCGCTCGGCACCCATCATGATCTTGTCCTTGGCCAGTTCGAACTCGCGCATCTCGACGATGCGCCTGTTGGCCCGCGCGGCGAACAGCGAGGCCTCGTTGACCAAATTGGCCAAGTCGGCGCCGGAGAAGCCCGGCGTACCGCGGGCGATGACTGCCGGCTCGACGTTCTCGCTGACCGGCACCTTGCGCATATGTACCTTGAGAATCTGCTCACGACCGCGAATGTCCGGCAGACCGACCACCACCTGACGGTCGAAGCGACCAGGGCGCAAGAGTGCGGGATCGAGTACGTCCGGACGGTTGGTCGCAGCGATGACGATGATCCCATCGTTCATCTCGAAGCCGTCCATCTCCACCAGCAACTGGTTGAGGGTCTGCTCGCGCTCATCGTGCCCACCACCGAGGCCCGCGCCACGATGACGGCCGACGGCGTCGATCTCGTCGATGAAGATGATGCACGGAGCGTGTTTCTTCGCCTGTTCGAACATGTCACGCACGCGGCTGGCGCCGACACCGACGAACATTTCGACGAAGTCCGAGCCGGAAATGGTGAAGAACGGCACCTTGGCTTCACCGGCAATCGCCTTGGCCAGCAGCGTCTTGCCGGTGCCGGGCGGGCCGACCATCAGCACGCCGCGCGGAATGCGACCGCCGAGACGTTGAAACTTGCCCGGATCGCGCAGGAACTCGACCAGTTCGTGCACTTCTTCCTTGGCCTCATCGCAGCCGGCGACGTCAGCAAAGGTCGTCTTGACCTGGTCTTCTGAAAGCAGACGCGCCTTGCTCTTGCCGAAACTCATCGGCCCGCCCTTGCCACCTGCACCACCCTGCATCTGCCGCATGAAGAACATGAATACAGCGATGATCACCAGAATCGGGAAGCTGGCAACGAGAAGCTGAGTCCAGATGCTTTGCTGCTCGGGCTGCTTGCCCTCGATCAGCACATTGTTGTCGAGCAGATCGCCGATCAGGCCATTGTCCTGAATCGCCGGGCGAATGGTCTTGAAGGTATCGCCTTCGCTGCGCTTGCCGATGATCACGAAACCATCGACCGTCACACGCTCGACGCGCCCTTCCTTGACCTGCTCGAGGAAGTCGGAATAGCTCAGCGTCTGCGGCTCGCTGGGGCTGGAGAAGTTGTTCATCACCGTGACCAGGACGGCGGCGATAATCAGCCACAGAATCAGGTTTTTTGCCATGTCGTTCAAATTAACTACCCTCTGGAGCAAACCCGTTGTCTGCGGGCCGCATGACGGCCGGTTGGTTGCTCGGCCTAACTTACTACACAACGTGCTGGAACTGGCAGCCGGTCTGTAACCCTATGAAACAGCCTAGCCCTTGTAACACTGAGACGTCCATTCAACTGAATGCCTGCCTGATAGACCGCAAGATATGGCAATTTGCACCGAACGCTATTCGCCACATTTTGAAGCAGTGCATCCCCGCGACGTAGCTCTGCAATTCATATTGGGGCCGTATGGACAATCACAAGGCCGGCATGATTTTTCGTCAGCTAGCAACGTCTATTCGGATGCATCCAGCGCACACCCGGACTCCGACAGAAGATCTCAGTCGTATGGATCGATGCAGCATGCCCCAAGCGGACGCCTCATCTGTGCGGTCCCGCACCTCTCGGTTACACTAGCCGCCGTTTTTCAAGGTTCTGACGCAAGGGTCGACATATGCCGCTCACCAACGAGCAAAAGAAGCAGTACAAATCCATCGGCCACCATCTGAAACCGGTCCTGATCGTAGCCGAGAACGGACTGACAGAAGGCGTTCAAGCCGAACTCGAGCGGGCCCTGAACGATCATGAGCTGATCAAGATCCAGTTCCGCCTCGCAGAGCGCGAGGATCGCCGTGCACTCATGGAAGAACTGTGCAAGATCGGCAAGTGCGAGCTGGTACAGACCATCGGCAAGATGGCCTTGGTGTATCGCAAGAATCCGAAGCCGAACAAGCAGCTTTCGAATATTCACCGCTTCCAGGCCTGAGATCGTGTGCGGCAGACTCAATCTGCCGCATTCTCAATACTCGCGTCCCGGTGCGGGCTGCAAGACCAGCATCAGGCCACACAGCGCCATCACCAGAAAGCTGAAGCTGGCCCAGTAGAGCGATTCGAACCAGCCCGCCCGCATCAACAGCTGGCTGCCCGCGAGCATTATCACCGTCAGCAAAAGCTGACCACGAACGTCACGCCACAAGCCGCGCAGCCCCATCACCTGAACCAAGACTAGCGCCTGCAGTGCGCTACAGAATGCGGCCAAGCCGACCAACAGCGGCTTCAGGCTGCCAGCGATTTCATCGATCAATAAAGGTGCCAGCCCAACGCGTCCAAGGGCAGGCAACACCAGAAATTGCAGCAACCACAAGCCGCCGACCCAGAAGGTCTGGGCCAGCTGCCAGGTGATGATGCCAGCTCGCGCCGGCTGTCGGTCAGACGTGGCGGACTTCGACAATCTCGTACTCGATCAACCCGCTGGGCGTTTTGACGACTACGACGTCACCTTCTTCCTTGCCGATCAGCGCGCGCGCAATCGGTGAACTGACCGAGAGCTTGCCCTGCTTGATGTCGGCTTCGTCGTCACCGACGATCTGGTAGGTCACCTGCTCGTCGGTCTCGACGTTGGCGATATCTACGGTGGTACCGAAGATCACCTTGCCGGTCGGCGGGATGCTGGCGATGTCGATTACCTGAGCATTCTGCAGACGACCCTCTATGTCGCGGATACGCGCCTCGACCATGCCCTGCTGCTCACGCGCGGCATGGTACTCGGCGTTCTCCTTGAGATCGCCCAGCTCTCGCGCCTCGGCGATCGCCTGGGTGATCTGCGGACGCAAAACGGTCTTCAGATGCTTGAGTTCGTCTTCCAGGGCGCGAGCGCCCTGGATGGTCATTGGAAATTTTGTCATGCCTTGATTCCTGCATGGAGATCCTGCAAGCGGCGCACGGTCTTCTCGGGTCCGAACTTGAGCGCCTCACAGATCGCCTGACCACCCGCGATGGTGGTGGTGATGCAGATCTTGTGCTGCAGGGCGTTGCGACGAATGGAATACGAATCGGCGATGGACTGGCGTCCTTCGGTGGTGTTGATGACCAGCGTGACTTCGTCATTCTTGATCATGTCGACCACGTGCGGACGGCCTTCGGTCACCTTGTTCACACGGCGCACCGGCAATCCGGCAGCCTCGATGATACGTGCAGTACCGGCGGTTGCGACCACCTCGAAACCGAGGCCGACCAGATCGCGCGCGACCTGCTCGACGTACGGCTTGTCGTCTTCGCGCACGCTGAGGAACGCACAACCCGAAGTCGGCAGAATTTCGCTGGCGCCCAGCTGGGCCTTGGCGAAGGCTTCGGCGAAGCTGTCGCCGACGCCCATCACCTCGCCGGTGGACTTCATTTCCGGGCCGAGGATGGTGTCGACGCCCGGGAACTTGGCGAACGGGAACACCGCCTCCTTGACGCTGAAATAGGTCGGAATGATTTCGCGAGTGAAGCCGACCTCGGCGAGGCTCTTGCCCGCCATGACGCGTGCGGCGACCTTGGCCAGCGACTCACCGATGCACTTGGACACGAACGGCACGGTACGCGAGGCACGCGGGTTGACCTCGAGCACGTAGATGTCCTCGCCCTGCACCGCCATCTGCACGTTCATCAGGCCGACCACGTCGAGCTCCAGGGCCATCTTGCGCACCTGCTCGCGGATCTCGTCCTGAATGTGCTGCGGCAGCGAATAGGCCGGCAGCGAGCAGGCCGAGTCACCCGAGTGCACGCCGGCCTGCTCGATGTGCTGCATGATGCCGCCAATCACCACGGTCTCGCCGTCACACACGGCATCGACGTCCACTTCGATGGCGCAGTTGAGGAAGTGGTCCAACAGCACTGGGCTGTCATTGGACACCTGCACCGCTTCACGCATGTAGCGCTTGAGCTCTTCTTCCTCGTAGACGATTTCCATCGCGCGACCGCCGAGTACGTAGGACGGGCGCACCACCAGCGGATAGCCGATAGCCTTGGACGCGGCAATGGCTTCCTCTTCGCTGCGTGCGGTGGCGTTCTGCGGCTGGCGCAGGTTCAGGCGCTGCACCATCTGCTGGAAGCGCTCACGGTCTTCGGCACGGTCGATGGCATCCGGGCTGGTACCGATGATCGGCACACCAGCCTCCTCCAGCGCACGGCAGATCTTCAGCGGCGTCTGGCCGCCGTACTGCACGATCACGCCCTTGGGCTGCTCGACGCGAACGATTTCCAGCACGTCTTCCAGGGTTACCGGCTCGAAGTACAGGCGGTCCGACGTGTCGTAGTCGGTGGAGACGGTTTCCGGGTTGCAGTTGACCATGATGGTCTCGTAACCGTCTTCACGCATGGCCAGCGCGGCGTGCACACAGCAGTAGTCGAACTCGATGCCCTGGCCGATACGGTTGGGGCCGCCGCCGAGAATCATGATCTTCTCGCGAGTCGACGGGTTGGCCTCGCACTCTTCCTCATAGGTCGAGTACATGTAGGCGGTATCGGTGGCGAACTCGGCGGCGCAGGTATCGACGCGCTTGTACACCGGCAGCACCTTGAGCTTGTGGCGGTGGCTGCGCAGGTTCTTCTCGGTGACGCCGAGCAACTTGGCCAGACGCGCATCGGAGAAACCCTTGCGCTTGAGCTTGTACATCATGTCGCGGTCGATGCTGGACAGCCCCAGCGTCTTGACGCGCTCTTCGTCCTTGACCAAGTCCTCGATCTGCACCAGGAACCACGGGTCGATCTTGGTCAGCGCGAATACGTCTTCGACGCTCTTGCCGGCACGGAAGGCGTCGGCGACATACCAGATACGATCGGCGCCCGGCACGGTCAGCTCGCGCTTGAGCGTGCTTTCCGCTTCCGCATCGGCCAGATTCAGTTTGGGGTCGAAACCGGTTGCACCGACCTCCAGACCGCGCAGCGCTTTCTGCATGGATTCCTGGAAGGTGCGACCGATCGCCATGACCTCACCGACCGACTTCATCTGGGTGGTCAATCGAGCATCGGCCTTGGGGAATTTCTCGAAGGCGAAACGTGGCACCTTGGTGACGACGTAATCGATCGCCGGCTCGAAGGAAGCCGGCGTGCGGCCGCCAGTGATGTCGTTCTGCAGTTCGTCGAGGGTGTAACCGACGGCCAGCTTGGCGGCGATCTTGGCGATCGGGAAGCCGGTGGCCTTGGAGGCCAGCGCCGAGGAACGCGACACGCGCGGGTTCATTTCGATCACCACCATGCGGCCGGTGTTCGGGCAGATGCCGAACTGCACGTTGGAGCCGCCGGTCTCCACGCCGATCTCGCGCAGCACCGCCAGCGAGGCGTTGCGCATGATCTGGTATTCCTTGTCGGTCAGCGTCTGCGCCGGCGCGACCGTGATGGAGTCGCCGGTGTGGACACCCATCGGGTCGAAGTTCTCGATGGAGCAAACGATGATGCAGTTGTCCTTCTTGTCGCGGACCACCTCCATCTCGTACTCCTTCCAGCCGATCAGCGACTCGTCGATCAGCAGTTCGCTGGTCGGTGACAGGTCCAGGCCGCGCGCGCAGATCTCTTCGAACTCTTCACGGTTGTAGGCGATACCGCCACCAGTGCCACCCATGGTGAACGACGGACGAATGATGCAGGGGAAGCCGACCTTGTCGAGCACGCCGTAGGCTTCTTCCATGTTGTGCGCGATACCGGATACCGGGCAGGCCAGACCGATGTCCTTCATCGCCTTGTCGAAGCGCGAACGGTCTTCGGCTTTGTCGATGGTGTCGGCGTTGGCACCGATCATCTCGACGCCGAACTTCTCCAGAATGCCGTGCTTTTCCAGGTCCAGCGCGCAATTCAGCGCGGTCTGGCCACCCATGGTCGGCAGCAGTGCGTCCGGACGCTCCTTCTCGATGATCTTGGCCACGGTGGCCCATTTGATCGGCTCGATGTAGGTGGCATCGGCCATGGCCGGATCGGTCATGATGGTGGCCGGGTTGGAGTTCACCAGGATGACGCGGAAGCCTTCCTCTTTCAGCGCCTTGCAGGCCTGCGCGCCGGAGTAGTCGAACTCGCACGCTTGGCCGATGACGATGGGGCCGGCGCCGAGGATGAGGATGCTTTTGATATCTGTACGTTTTGGCATTTTCGTTACTCGAATCCTTAGGTCAGTCGGCGAGTCATCTTGAGAGTTACTGCGCGTCGCCTGGCTGCGTTGCGCGGTACTCACTTCCTCGCCGTACTACCTGTACTGTCTCGTCGTTGCGTTCCGGGCGCCTTGCCCAGACCGCGCTCGCTACACTCTCAAGACGACTCGTTTACTGTCGCTTGGCCATGGCTTCGATGAAACGGTCGAACAGCGGCGCGACGTCATGCGGACCCGGGCTCGCTTCGGGATGACCCTGGAAGCTGAAGGCCACCTTGTCGGTGCGCTCGATGCCCTGCAGGGTGCCATCGAACAGCGACTTGTGCGTCGCACGCACATTGGCCGGCAGGCTTGCTTCGTCCACGGCGAAGCCATGGTTCTGACTGGTGATCATCACCACACCAGTCTTCAAATCCTGAACCGGGTGGTTCGCACCGTGGTGACCGTTGGGCATCTTCACGGTCTTGGCACCGGAGGCCAACGCCAGCAGCTGGTGGCCGAGGCAGATGCCGAACACCGGAATGTCGGTTTCCAGCACGTCCTGGATCGCCTTGATCGCGTAGTCGCACGGCTCGGGGTCACCCGGGCCGTTGGCCAGGAAGATACCGTCCGGGTTCAGCGCCAGGGCTTCGCTGGCAGGCGTCTGTGCCGGCAGCACGGTGACGCGGCAACCGCGGGCGACCAGCATGCGCAGGATGTTGTACTTCACGCCGTAGTCGAAGGCGACGACATGGTAGGGCAGCTCGCTGGCCGGGATCTCGGCGTGGCCGTCTTCCTTCAGGCACCAGACGCTGGAGCGCCATTCGTAGCGCTCCTTGACGCTGACTTCCTTGGCCAGGTCCATGCCTTTGAGGCCGGGAAAGCTGCGCGCCAGCTCCAGCGCTTTCTCTTCGGTCGCGTCGCTACCGGCCAGAATGCAGCCATTCTGGGCACCCTTCTCGCGCAGGATACGGGTCAGGCGACGGGTATCGATGCCGGCGATGGCAACGGTGCCGTTAGCCTTGAGGTAATCGGGCAGCGACTGCTTGTCGCGCCAGTTGCTGGAAATCAGCGGCAGGTCGCGAATCACCAGGCCCGCGGCCCAGACCTTCCAGGACTCGGCATCCTCGGGCGTGGTGCCGGTATTGCCGACGTGGGGATAGGTGAGGGTAACGATCTGCTTGGCGTAGGAAGGATCGGTGAGGATTTCCTGATAGCCGGTCATGGCGGTGTTGAATACCACCTCACCAATGGTTTGCCCATCGGCGCCGATGGATTCGCCGCGAAAGATGCTGCCATCGGCAAGAGCCAGAATGGCTGGCGTAAGGGCTGGCTTAGTCAAGAGACCTCCCGTAGATCAAGGCTGGAGCAGACGCAGATTGTAAAAAAGCGGGATGACGTGTGAAGGTCATCCCGCTTTTTGTTTGATTCATTTCTGCGCAACTTTTAGTGGACACACTAAAGCGGGAAGCTTACATAAAACCGCCTTTCGGGTCCAGCCGAAATAGCCGACAAACGCACCCTAACGGGGCGCCAAGCTGCCAGCCCACGCGACGAATCATTTCAGACCGAGCACATCCTGCATGTCGTAAAGACCTGCCGGCTTCTCATCCAGCCATAGCGCGGCACGCACGGCACCCTTGGCAAAGGTCATGCGACTGGAGGCTTTGTGGGTGATTTCCACGCGCTCGCCATCGGCAGCGAACAACACCGTGTGATCACCGACCACATCGCCGCCACGCACAGTCGCGAAGCCGATGGTTTCGCGCTGACGCGCCCCCGTCTGCCCCTCGCGCCCGTACACCGCGACCTTCTGCAGATCACGCCCCAGCGCGTCGGCGACGACTTCGCCCATGCGCAGCGCGGTACCCGAAGGTGCGTCAACCTTGTGCCGGTGATGCGCTTCGATGATCTCGATATCCACGTCGTCACCCAGCACCCGCGCTGCGGTATCCAGCAGTTTGAGGCAGAGATTGACGCCAACGCTGAAGTTGGCGGCAAAGACGATCGGGATCTCCTTGGCCGCGGCTGCGAGACGCTCCTTCTCTTCCAGCGAGAATCCGGTGGTACCGATCACCATCGCCTTGCCGGCACGCCGGCAGACTTCCAGATTCTTCAGAGTCACCAAGGGGTGGGTGAAATCGATCAGCACGTCGAACTCGTCGACGGCCCGGGCGAGCTCACCGGTCAGCGGCACGCCCAGACGACCGATGGCCGCGAGCTCGCCGGCATCAGCGCCGACGAGAGTACTGTCCGGCCGATCGATGGCTGCCGTCAGACCAGCGACACCGCTGGTCTGCTGCACCGCCTCAATCAGGGTCTTGCCCATGCGTCCGGCGGCGCCGGTCACTGCAATACGTCGCATAAAAAGTCAGCTCCAAGCTGCAAGCCTCAAGCGGCAAGCCAAGCGCAACACCCTCTTGCGGCCTGAAGCTTGCGGCTTGTAGCTTCGTTCAAACATCACCGAAAAAGCGCTTCACACCTTCGAACCAGCCACTGGCCTTGGGGGAATGCGAGGTATCGCCCTGCAGCGTACCGCGGAACTCCTCGAGCATCTCGCGCTGGCGCTTGCTCAGATTGACCGGAGTTTCGACCACCACACGACACATCAGATCGCCCGCCGCACCACCACGCACCGGCGCAACACCCTTGCCGCGCAGGCGGAACTGCTTGCCGGTCTGCGTACCCTCTGGAATCTTCAGCTTGACGCGACCATCCAGCGTCGGCACTTCCAGCTCGCCGCCCAGTGCCGCATCGGCAAAGCTGATCGGCACTTCGCAATACAGATGCTTGCCATCGCGCTGGAAGATCGCGTGCTCACGCACATTGACCACGACATACAGATCGCCGGCCGGACCACCCTGCGTACCCGCCTCGCCTTCGCCGGACAGACGGATGCGGTCTCCGGTATCGACACCCGGTGGCACCTTGACCGAGAGCGTTTTCTGCTCTTCGACGCGGCCCTGGCCATGGCAGCTGCCGCACGGATCGGAAATCATCTTGCCGCTGCCATGACAGCGCGGGCAGGTCTGCTGCACCGAGAAAAAGCCCTGCTGCATGCGCACCTGACCGATACCACCGCAGGTGGTACAGGTGACAGGGCTCGTACCCTTCTTCGCGCCGGAGCCATCGCATGTCTTGCACTCGACCAGGGTCGGCACGCGAATGGTCACCGTAGTGCCGCGCACAGCCTCTTCGAGATCGAGCTCGAGCGTGTAACGCAGATCGCTGCCGCGCTGCGCACCGCCACGTCCGCCGCCGCGGCCACCGCTGAAGAAATCGCTGAAAACGTCGCCGAAAATATCGGAGAAGTTCGCGCCGCCGTAGCCAGCACCGGCCGCCCCAGCGCCCATCTGCGGATCGACACCGGCATGCCCGTACTGATCGTAGGCAGCACGCTTGCTCGGATCGGAGAGTACTTCGTAGGCCTCGTTGGCCTCCTTGAAGGCGTCCTCAGCCACCTTGTCTCCCGGATTGCGGTCCGGGTGATGCTTCATCGCAAGGCGCCGGTAAGCTTTTTTCAGCTCCGCCTCGCTGACGCCGCGCTCGACGCCCAGCACCTCATAAAAATCGCGTTTGGCCATAACTATCCTGAACCCTCAATTTCATGCCTTCCAGACACGCCGACGCGGGAGCAAGCCCCCGCGCAGCGGTCGGGCCCGCCCGAACGATGTCGGGACGGGCTGGAGCGGAAGCAAGCCAGGGCTTACTTGTTGTCCTTGACCTCTTCGAACTCGGCGTCGACCACGTCGTCACCCGGCTTGCCCTGCTCATCTGCCGGCTGGCCTTCGCCAGCCTGAGCCTGCTCGGCGTACATCTTCTGCGCGACCGGGGTGGAAGCCTGGGAAACCGCTGCGATCTTCGCTTCGATTTCGGCCTTGTCGTCGCCCTTGATGGCCACTTCCAGCTCGCCAAGCGCCTTCTCGATGGCAGCCTTGTCGTCGTCGCTGGCCTTGTCGCCGGCTTCGGTGAGCATCTTGCGGGTGGCGTGCACCAACTGGTCGCCCTGGTTACGTGCAGTGGCCAGCTCCTCGAACTTGCGGTCTTCCTCGGCATTCGCCTCGGCGTCGCGCACCATCTGCTCGATCTCCTCCTCGGACAGCCCCGAGTTGGCCTTGATCACGATGGACTGCTGCTTGCCAGTGGCCTTGTCCTTGGCGGACACGTGCAGGATGCCGTTGGCGTCGATATCGAAGGTAACCTCGATCTGCGGCATGCCACGCGGAGCCGGCGGGATCTCGGCCAGATCGAAACGGCCCAGCGACTTGTTCTGCGCGGCCTGCTTGCGCTCGCCCTGCAACACATGGATGGTCACGGCACTCTGGTTATCGTCGGCAGTGGAGAACACCTGCGACTTCTTGGTCGGGATGGTGGTGTTCTTCTCGATCAGCGGAGTCATCACGCCGCCGAGGGTTTCGATACCCAGGGTCAGCGGCGAGACATCGAGCAGCAGCACGTCCTTCACGTCACCTGCCAGGACCGCGCCCTGAATGGCAGCGCCCATGGCGACGGCTTCGTCCGGGTTGACGTCCTTGCGTGCTTCCTTGCCGAAGAACTCGGCAACCTTCTGCTGCACCAGCGGCATGCGGGTCTGACCACCGACCAGGATCACGTCGTCGATCTTGGACACGTCGACGCCGGCATCCTTCAGCGCGATGCGGCAAGGCTCGATGGTGCGCTGCACCAGATCCTCGACCAGCGCTTCCAGCTTGGCACGGGAGATTTTCACGTTGAGGTGTTTCGGACCGGTCGAGTCTGCAGTGATGTACGGCAGGTTGACGTCGGTCTGCTGGCTCGACGACAGCTCGATCTTGGCCTTTTCGGCGGCTTCCTTCAGGCGCTGCATGGCCAGCGGATCGCCCTTGAGGTTCATGCCGGTTTCTTTCTTGAACTCGTCGACGAGGTAGTCGATCAGGCGAATGTCGAAGTCCTCACCACCGAGGAAGGTATCGCCATTGGTAGCCAACACTTCGAACTGGTGCTCGCCGTCGACTTCAGCGATCTCGATCACCGAAACGTCGAAGGTACCGCCACCCAGGTCATAGACGATTACGGTGTGGTCGCCCTTGGCCTTGTCCATGCCGTACGCCAGCGCAGCCGCGGTCGGCTCGTTGATGATGCGCTTGACGTCCAGACCGGCGATGCGACCGGCGTCCTTGGTGGCCTGGCGCTGGCTGTCGTTGAAGTAGGCCGGAACGGTGATCACCGCCTCGGTCACCGGCTCACCGAGATAGTCCTCGGCGGTCTTCTTCATCTTCTTCAGGATTTCCGCGGAGATCTGCGGCGGCGCCATCTTCTGGCCATTCACCTCGACCCAGGCGTCGCTGTTGTCGGCCTTGACGATCTTGTAAGGGACCATCTGGATGTCTTTCTGCACGACTTCTTCGTCGAAACGGCGACCGATCAGACGCTTCACCGCATACAGGGTGTTATGCGGGTTGGTCACCGCCTGACGCTTGGCCGACTGGCCAACCAGGATTTCGCCGTCGTTCGCATACGCGATGATCGACGGGGTGGTACGGCCGCCTTCGGCATTCTCAATAACCTTGGCCTTGCCGTTTTCCAGGATCGAGACGCAGGAGTTGGTGGTTCCCAGGTCGATACCAATGATCTTGCCCATTTAATTCGCTCTCCAAATTTCGATTGGTCCGCGCCTGTTTTACCGGCTGCGGGTAACACAAAAACGCTTGGCTACCAGATGGGGGTCGGCAACCGGATTTCAAGCCTTCTCATCAATCGAAGGCGGCACATCGGCGGGCGCCTTGCTGACGACGACCATCGCCGGACGCAGCAGGCGACCGTTGAGCAGGTAACCTTTCTGGAACACCTTGAGCACGCTGCCCGGCTCGACATGGGTGCTCTCTTCCATGGCCATGGCCTGGTGATGCTCGGGATTGAACGGCTCGCCATGCGGATCGAGCTGCTCGAGCTGGTGACGCGCCAGCGTGTCCAGCAACAACTTGAGGGTCAGCTCGACGCCCTCGCGCATGGGCTTGACCGCCTCATCCGCGGCGCTGGACAACTCGAGGCCACGCTCCAGACTGTCGGCGACGGCAAGCAGATCACCTGCAAACTTTTCCAAGGCGAACTTGTGCGCCTTTTCCACATCCTGCTCGGCACGCCGGCGGATGTTTTGCAGCTCTGCCGCAACGCGCAGGGACTGGTCCTGCGCAGCGGCCAGCTGCTCTTCCAGCGACTGCACGCGGGCAGCCAGATCCTCGGCTACGTCCGCCTCCGAATGCTCGGGCGCTTCCGGGTTCTGGTTATCCAGGTTCTGCTCGTCGGCCATGGGTCCTCCTCTCTATACGATCAGCGGGCAGCAAACCCGCGCTTGTGCCGCTATATGGGGGCGCGAAAACAGGCTTCAAGGGCGGAAAGCGAAGAGCGCCCGGCGAAATGACGAGCAACTGCACATTCATCCTTCAACGCTTGTAGCGGCCGGGAAAACCACTGTATAAATAGCCAGCCAAGCAAATCGGGAGCCCTTGCCATGCTGGTTCATCTATCGGTTCACAACTACGCCATCGTCGAGCACCTCGACCTCGAACTGAAGCGCGGCATGAGCGTCATCAGCGGTGAAACCGGCGCAGGCAAGTCGATCATGCTTGACGCCCTCGGCCTGACGCTGGGCGACCGAGCCGACAGCAGCGTGGTACGCCTTGGCGCCGACAAGGCCGACATTCTCGCCAGCTTCGACCTGGACGATATTCCCGACGCTCGCGCCTGGCTCGCCGAGCGCGACATGGACCATGACGGACCCTGCATCCTGCGCCGCGTCATCACCGCCGAAGGGCGTTCGCGCGGCTACATCAACGGCACCCCTTGCCCACAGGGCGACCTCAAGGCGCTGGGCGAGCTACTGATCGATATTCACAGCCAGCACGAGCACCAATCGCTGCTGAAGACCGACACCCATCGACGCCTGCTCGACGAGTACAGCGGCAACCAGGAGCTGGCGCGCCAGGTCCAGCTGGCCGCCCAGCGTTGGCGGCAGACCCGCCAGACCCTGGAACGCCTGAGCAACAGTGGCGACGAACAGCGCGCACGCCACCAGCTGCTCAGCTACCAACTCGAAGAGCTGGAGAACCTGGCGCTGGGAGAGAACGAACTGGAGCAGCTGGAACGCGAGCACAAGAACCTGGCCAACGCCGAACAGCTGCTCGGCGCCTGCCGCCAGGTCATGGAGCTGTGCAGCGAGAGCGATGCCGGCAATGTGCTGTCGGCGCTGACCAGCAGCCTGCAGCGCCTGAGTGCCTTCCAGAACCAGCCGCAAGCCTTGAGCGAAGCAGTCAACCTGCTGGCCAGCGCGCAGATTCAGGTCGAGGAAGCCATCGGCGAACTGAATCGTTTCGTCGACCATTTCGACGCCGACCCCGAACGCCAGCAGACACTGGAAGAGCGCCTGGACACCATCTACACCCTCGCGCGCAAGCACCGCGTGCAGCCAACCGAACTGCCCGGCCTGCATCAGCAGCTGCTGGAGGAACTCGAAGGGCTGAACGCCGATGACGAAGCAGTCGAGCGCCTCGGTGAAGAACTGGCGGCCTACGCTCGGCATTACGAAGAAAAAGCCGGCGAGCTCAGCCGCATGCGCCAGGCTGCGGCCGAACAACTGGCCAGCGCGGTCGAGGTAGAGATTCAGAGGCTGGGCATGCCAGGCGGCAAATTCAGCGTGCAGCTCAAGCCCGCAGCCGAAGGCGAACTGATGCCCTATGGCCTGGAACAGGTCGAGTTCCTGGTCAGCGCCAACCCGGGCCAGCCCCTGCGCCCCCTGGCCAAGGTTGCGTCCGGCGGCGAATTATCACGCATCAGCCTGGCGATTCAGGTGATCACCGCGCAGACATCCCGCGTACCGACACTCGTGTTCGATGAAGTCGACGTGGGTATCGGCGGCCCCACCGCGGAGATTGTCGGCCAGCTACTGCGCCGCCTCGGCGAACGCGGCCAGGTGCTGACCGTCACCCACCTGCCCCAAGTCGCCGCCCAGGGACATCACCACCTGTTCGTGCACAAGGCTCGCGGGGCGGATGAAACCCGCACGGCCGTGGCCGAATTGGATCAGAACGGCCGCATCGAGGAAATCGCGCGAATGCTCGGCGGCGTCGACCTGACCGAGCAGTCCCTGGCACATGCCCGGCAGATGGTCACCTCCGCACAAGCCTGAGCCCAGCAGTCAGGCACAAAAAAGGCGGCCTGGGCCGCCTTTTTCATATGTTTGGATCAGTCTTTCTTGCGCACGTAGAGCACCAGATTGTGATCCACCAGCTCGTAGCCGTGACGCTTGACGATCTCCTTCTGCAACTTCTCGATCTCGGAGTCGAAAAACTCGATGACATCGCCGCTATCGACGCAGACCATGTGGTCGTGATGTCCGCCATCGGCCAGCTCGAAGACGGCATGGCCACCATCGAAGTTGTGCCGAACTACCAGACCGGCCGCCTCGAACTGGGTCAGCACGCGATAGACCGTCGCCAGACCGACATCCTCACCCGCTTCCATCAACGCCTTGTAGACGTCTTCGGCGCTCATGTGGCGGCGATCGGTAGTGTCCAGCATCTGCAGGATCTTGACCCGCGGCAGAGTTACCTTGAGACCAGCTTTACGTAGTTCGCTATTTTCAACCATGGTTGGCTTTCTCGCTGCTGCTGTTTCGCAGCCTCCTTCAATACGGGTATGATCCGGGTTCTTTGCCCAGCCAAGATAGTGGAAGTCACCCACCGATGCAAAACACCAAGCTCATGCTGGCCAGCCTCTCCTTCGCAGGTCTGGTCGCACTCGCCGGTTGTTCATTCCCCGGGGTTTACAAGGTCGACATTCAACAGGGCAATGTCGTCACGCAGGACATGATAGACCAGTTGCGTCCCGGAATGACCCGCCAGCAGGTGCGGTTTATCATGGGCAATCCGCTGATCACCGACACTTTCCACGCCAACCGCTGGGACTACCTGTACAGCATCCAGCCCGGCGGCAGCCCGCGCCAGCAGGAGCGCGTCAGCCTGGTGTTCAACGCGAACGATCAACTGGCCGGCCTGGCTGGCGACTTCATGCCCGGCGTAAGCCGCGACGAACAGATCCTTGGCCGCGACGCCCAGGCGCCTGACGCAACGCCTGCCGCCCAGCCAAGTCAGCCTGAAGAGCGCCCTGCGCCTGGCTCGCTGCTAGAACAGATTCAGCGTGAAGTGGACGAAGCGGAGCCGGTTCCGGTCCCGATCCCCGAACCGCTGGAAACCGAATAAAGAAACGCCCGGCTAGCCCGGGCGTTTTTGTTTCAACATGTTCAAGCGTCTTCGGCCTTGTTCTTTGCCGCCCGCGCGGCACGCTGTTTGCGCACCTCTTTCGGGTCGGCAATCAGTGGCCGGTAGATCTCCACGCGCTCACCTTCCTCGAGCACGCGCTCCTCGGGCTTGGGCACGGCCTTGCCGAAAATACCCAGCGGCGCAGCGGCCAGATCGAGCCCCGGGAAGTGCGCATCCATTCCCGAACGCAAGGCCGCCTCGCGCACGGTAGTACCGGCGGGCACGGTCATCTGCAGCAACTTCTGCTTGTCGGCCAGCGCATAGACCACCTCGACCGCAATCGATTGCTTATCCATATAGCTGCTTCGCCCGGTCGCAGAAGGCATCGACCAAAGTATTGGCAGCCTGGTTGAACAACGGCCCAAGGGTCGCCTTGACCAACGGCCCGGCGTAATCGAAGGTCAGATCCAGGCTGATCTTGCAGGCCTTTTCACCCAACGCCTTGAATTCCCATATGCCGTGCAGATGGCTGAACGGTCCTTCCTCCAGCGTCATCTCGATACGCTTGCCGAGGTCCAGGGCATTGCGCGTCATGAAGCGCTGGCTCAACCCGGCCTTCGCCACCGTCATGCTGGCGTGCATCTCCGTCTCACTGCTGGAAAGCACCTCGGTCGCAGAACACCAGGGCAGGAACTGCGGGTAGCTGGCTACGTCATTGACCATGTCGAACAGCGCCTGGGCCGGATAAGGCAGCAGCGCGGAACGTTGAATGTGCGTCGTCATGCGGACCTTCTACGTCGTCGTTTCATTGCGCGCCATCCGAAGGTTGGCGCAGCCAGCCCGCAACCGCGGCTTCCGGATGGCACCAGGAAGCGGCTCAGCGCAAAGCGGGGCACATTGTCGGGGATTAATGGCTGCCCCTCAAGTTTCTGCCGCCAGCACTCTTGCAGGCTGTCGCCAGCCGCAGCGGGACTCCCTATAATGCGGCCCCTATGGCCAAACAGAAGAAACAGTCCCCCGGGACCATCGCGCTGAACAAGAAAGCGCTACACGACTACTTCATCGAACAGAAATTCGAGGCGGGCCTCGTCCTGGCCGGCTGGGAAGTGAAGAGCATGCGCGCCGGCAAGGCGCAGCTGGTCGACAGCTACGTCCTGCTCAAAGATGGCGAAGCCTGGCTGATGGGTGCACACATCACGCCGCTGACCAGCGCCAGCACCCACGTCATTGCCGACCCGACCCGCACCCGCAAGCTGCTGCTGAACAAGCGCGAGCTGGGCAAGCTGTTCGGCGCCGTACAGCAGAAAGGCTACGCCTGCGTAGCGCTGTCGCTGTACTGGAAGAAGCACATGATCAAGTGCGAGATCGCCCTCGGCAAAGGCAAAAAGGAGTACGACAAGCGCCACACCGAGAAGGAGCGTGACTCCGACCGGGAGATCCAGCGCGCGATGCGCACCAAAGGCAAGGACGACTGAGCCACGCCCGCCGCGCGGCATGATCAGCCCAAGCGGCAATACTGAGCCGGCAGGCAATGCCGGCTCCGTTCTCATCCTTCTTTCTGCAATCGCTCACCCTGCCTGCGCTGCGCGCGCGCCAGACGCTGAGCTTCCTGCTGACCTTCAGCCAGCACTTCCTGCACGTAATTGATATGCCGGTGAATCACCTCACGTGCTTCCACTGCCTGCCTGGCCATGATCGCCTCGTACAGCTCGCGGTGCTGACTCATCAGCATGTCCCGCGTTTCATCGCGCAGGGCGTACATGCCGCCGATGTTGGTCACCACGTTGCGCTTGAGCAGGTCGAACAGGCCACGAATGGTGTGCAGCAGCACCGCGTTGTGACTGGCTTCGGCAATCGCGAGATGAAACTGGGCATCGGCCGCCCCCTCTTCGGCACGCGTGACCTTGCCGTCGCGGGTATAGCACTCCTGCAAGGTGGCGAAGGCTTCGGTTAGCCGCTTCCGATCCACCTCGGTCGCTCGCAGCGCCGCGTAGTACGCACAGCTACCTTCGAGCGTGTGACGAAACTCCAGTAAATCGCGCTGCGCATCGCTGTTGTTTTCCAGCAGATGCAATAGCGGGTCGCTGAAGGTGGAGCCCAGCGAGTCGGCGACGAACGTACCACCGCCATGTCGGCTGACCAGCAGCCCCTTGGCCGCGAGCTTTTGAATCGCTTCGCGCAGCGAAGGCCGCGAGACCCCAAAGCTTTCAGCCAGGGCACGCTCCGCTGGGAGGCGCTCACCGGCCTTGAGCGTACCCTCAAGAATCATCGTTTCCAGCTGCGCGACGATATCGTCCGCAAGCCGCCGCTGCCGCACCATCCCCACATCCATAGCCATCCCCGAATGGTCTTACCAATCTGAAAATGCTAGCCATGACCGCGCATCCGCACAAGGCCGGCTGTTGCGACCAAAGTCTATAGCTAGCCAATTGACGACCCTATACACAGCTCTTACGCTGGCCATTCCCTTTTGTGAATTGGTATTACCACTTTACAGATCGGTCTAACAATAAGAGGACTCAGCATGAGATCTGTGCACAACAACAACTTCACGGTCCGCTCAGGGCCCCATCTGAACCGAATTGCAGGGGACGCCTGACATGTCCAACGGACTGCTCGCACTATTCGCCTTCACACCCATTCTGCTCGCAGCAATCATGCTGATCGGCTTGCGCTGGCCGGCCAGCCGCGCCATGCCGCTGGTCTTCCTGTTTACCGCAGCCATCGGCCTGTTCGTCTGGGACATGAGCGTCAACCGGATCATCGCCTCGACGCTGCAAGGCCTGGTGATCACCCTCGGCCTGTTGTGGATCATCTTCGGCGCGATCCTGCTGCTGAACACCCTGAAACATTCCGGCGGCATCACTGCCATTCGCGCCGGTTTCACCACCATCAGCCCTGACCGCCGCATCCAGGCCATCATCATCGCCTGGCTGTTCGGCTGCTTCATCGAAGGCGCCTCCGGCTTCGGCACCCCGGCTGCCATCGCCGCCCCGCTGCTGGTCGCGGTTGGCTTCCCGGCGATGGCCGCGGTCCTGCTCGGCATGCTGGTACAAAGCACGCCGGTGTCTTTCGGTGCGGTCGGTACGCCGATCGTCGTGGGCATCAATAGTGGTCTGGATACCGCCACCATCGGTGCGCAGCTGGCAGCCCAGGGTTCCAGCTGGCAAGCCTTCCTGCAGCAGATCACCAGCAGTGTGGCGATCACCCACGCCATCGTCGGCACCGTGATGCCACTGGTCATGGTGCTGATGCTGACGCGCTTCTTCGGCAAGGAGAAAAGCTGGAAGGCCGGCTTCGAAGTGCTGCCGTTCGCGATCTTCGCTGGTCTGGCGTTCACCCTGCCCTACGCCGCCACCGGTATCTTCCTCGGCCCGGAATTCCCGTCGCTACTCGGCGGCCTGGTAGGTCTGGCAATCGTCACCACCGCTGCTCGCTTCAACTTCCTGACACCGAAGCGCACCTGGGATTTCGCCGACGCCAAAGAGTGGCCGGCCGAATGGCTGGGCACTATCGAAATGAAGCTGGACGATATCGCGGCGCGCCCGATGAGCGCCTTCCGCGCCTGGCTGCCCTATGTGCTGGTCGGTGCGATCCTGGTCATCAGCCGTGTATTCCCGCAGGTCACTGCCGCGCTGAAATCGGTATCCATCGCCTTTGCCAACATCCTCGGCGAGACCGGCATCAATGCCGGCATCGAGCCGCTGTACCTACCGGGCGGCATCCTGGTCATGGTGGTGCTGATCACCTTCTTCCTGCACGGCATGCGCGTTTCCGAGCTGAAGGCTGCGGTAAAGGAATCCAGCGGCGTGCTGCTCAGCGCCGGCTTCGTCCTGCTGTTCACCGTGCCGATGGTGCGTATCCTGATCAACTCCGGCGTCAACGGCGCCGAGCTGGCCAGCATGCCGATCGTCATGGCGCGCTACGTCGCCGATAGCGTCGGCAGCATCTACCCTCTGCTGGCGCCAGCCGTCGGTGCGCTGGGCGCGTTCCTCGCTGGCTCCAACACCGTCAGCAACATGATGTTCAGCCAGTTCCAGTTTGGCGTTGCGCAGTCGCTCGGAATTTCCGGGGCGATGGTGGTTGCCACCCAGGCCGTCGGTGCTGCGGCGGGCAACATGGTTGCGATCCACAACGTGGTCGCCGCATCCGCTACCGTCGGCCTGCTCGGCCGCGAAGGCTCCACGCTGCGCAAGACCGTATGGCCTACGCTGTATTACGTGCTGTTCACGGGAGCGATCGGCCTGATCGCCATCTATGTCCTAGGCGTGACCGACCCGCTGGTCGGGGTGTAAGTAACAGACCGTGCCCCCGCTGGGGGCACGGTTGCATTCCAGAAACCGCACCTGGCAGGCCCACTGAAAAACGTAGGCGAGGCGGGCAAGACGACGCAGAAGCAGCCTGACGCTGCTTTTAACGACGGATTGCCAACGCAGATAGTTTTTCAAAAGCCTGTATGCGGATAACCGGGCTAACCCGGAGACCAAGCCGATGAGTGAACTCTTCTACAACGCTGCGCCGAACGCCACTCGCGTCGCGCCGCCGCTGCCCAAGCCACGCGAGTATCCGGCCAAGCCGAGCCAGGTCTACCTGTTCGGTACCTGCGTGGTGGATCTGTTCTATCCCGAGGCTGGCCTGGATGCCATCCGTCTGCTCGAACGCGAAGGATTGTCCGTGCACTATCCGCAGGGCCAGACCTGCTGCGGCCAGCCGGCCTACACCAGCGGCTACACCGACGAGGCACGCAAGGTCGCCCGTGCGCAGCTGGAGCTGTTCGCCAATGACTGGCCGGTAGTCGTCCCTTCCGGTTCCTGCGCCGGCATGCTGCGCCATCACTATCTGGACCTATTCAAGGACGAGCCAGCCACGCTGAAGAAGGTCCAGGCGCTGGCCGAGCGCACCTTCGAGCTGGCCGAGTTCCTGCTCAACGTCTGCAAGGTCGAATTCAAGGACGCCGGCACGCCGACCAAGGTTGCCCTGCATACCTCCTGCTCGGCCCGCCGCGAGATGAACACTCACCTGCACGGCCGTGCCCTGCTCGCCCAGCTGGGCCAGGTCGAACGCGTCGAGCATGATCATGAAAGCGAATGCTGCGGCTTCGGCGGCACCTTCAGCGTACGCATGCCCGATATCTCCGGCGCCATGGTGCTGGACAAGACCCGTGCACTGAAGGAATCCGGCGCGCATCAGCTCATCAGTGCCGATTGCGGTTGCCTGATGAACATCAATGGTTCGCTGGAGAAACAGCGTGAAGCCCTGCGCGGTCAGCATCTGGCGACCTTCCTCTGGCAACGCACCGGAGGTGCCCGATGAACGCCGAACAGCGTATTCCCGCGATACAGATCGAGAACGCCGGCGATCCGGATTTCCGTGCCCGCGCCCGCAAGTCCCTGAAGGACGACCAGCTGCGGCGCAACTTCCGCACCGCCATGGACTCGCTGATGACCAAGCGCGCCGTGGCCTTCAGCGATGCCGACGAACGCGAGCGGCTGCGCGAGATGGGCAACCGCATCCGCGCCCGCGCACTGTCCAAGCTGCCCGAACTGCTCGAGCGGCTGGAAACCAACCTGACCCGCAATGGTGTGAAAGTGCACTGGGCGGAGACGGTTGAAGAGGCGAACAACATCGTCCTCGAGATCGCCCGCGCCCACGAGGCGAAGCAGGTGATCAAGGGTAAATCGATGGTCAGCGAAGAAATGGAGATGAACCATTTCCTCGAAGGCCATGGCATCGAATGCCTGGAATCGGACATGGGCGAGTACATCGTCCAGCTCGACCACGAAAAGCCTTCCCATATCATCATGCCGGCAATCCACAAGAACGCCGGCCAGGTCGCGTCCCTGTTCCACGAGAAACTCGGCGTGGAGTACACCAAGGACGTCGACCAACTCATTCAGATTGGCCGCCGCACCCTGCGCCAGAAGTTCTTCGAGGCCGATATCGGTGTCTCCGGCGTGAACTTCGCGGTGGCTGAGACCGGCACCCTGCTGCTGGTCGAAAACGAGGGCAACGGGCGCATGTCCACCGGCGTGCCACCGGTACACATCGCCGTCACCGGCATCGAGAAGGTGGTGGAGAACCTGCGCGACGTGGTGCCGCTGCTCTCGCTGCTGACCCGCTCGGCGCTGGGCCAGCCGATCACCACCTACGTCAACATGATCTCCAGTCCGCGCAAGGCCGATGAGCTCGACGGCCCGCAGGAAGTGCACCTGATTCTGCTGGACAACGGTCGCAGCCAGGCCTTCGCCGACAGCGAGCTGCGCCAGACCCTCAACTGCATCCGCTGCGGCGCCTGCATGAACCATTGTCCGGTGTACACCCGCGTCGGCGGCCATACCTACGGTGAGGTCTATCCGGGCCCGATCGGCAAGATCATCACGCCGCACATGGTTGGCCTGGACAAGGTGCCGGATCATCCCAGCGCCTCCTCGCTGTGCGGCGCCTGCGGTGAAGTCTGCCCGGTGAAGATCCCGATTCCGTCCATCCTGCGGCGCCTGCGCGAGGAAAACGTCAAGGCGCCGAACGATACGCACAAGGTCATGCGCGGCCAGGGCAGCAAATACTCGAAGCAGGAACGACTGATGTGGGCCGGCTGGCGCCTGCTCAACACCAGCCCGACGCTGTACCGCATATTCGGCTTCTTCGCCACACGCCTGCGCGGCCTGACGCCATCGAACATCGGCCCCTGGACGCAGAACCACAGCGCACCGAAACCTGCCGCCCGCTCGCTGCACGAGCTGGCCCGCGAGCACCTGGAGGGCAAGCGATGAGCGCCAAGGCCAATATCCTCGCCAAGCTGAAGAAGAGCCTGGAAGGCACCACGCCTATCGTCGATGACTACGACGTATCGCTGGTCGCCCAGCCCTGGAGCTACACGCCCGAGCAGCGTATCGCCCGGCTGCGTCAGCTGATGGAAGCGGTGCACACCGAGATTCACCTGACCACGGACGCCGCTTGGCCCGCCTTGCTCGAACAGCTGCTGCACGACCGCCAGCTGCCGAGCCTGCTGATTGCCCCGACCACGCCGTACGGCGCACGCTTCACCGCGCATTGCGCCGGCCGTGAAGGCCTGCCGACGCTGAAGGCCTACGACCGCCCGGTCGAGGACTGGAAGGACGAGCTGTTCAACGACACCCCGGCGAGCCTCACCGGCACCCTCGGCGCCATCGCCTCCACCGGCAGCCTGATCATGTGGCCGACCCGCGAGGAACCGCGCCTGATGAGCCTGGTGCCGCCGGTGCATTTCGCCATCCTCAAGGCCAGCGAAATCCACGACAACTTCTACGAGATCCAGCAGAAGTTCCAGTGGGCCGCCGGCATGCCGACCAATGCCCTGCTGGTCTCCGGCCCGTCGAAAACCGCCGACATCGAACAGGTGCTGGCTTATGGCGCCCATGGCCCGAAGGATCTGATCCTGCTGATCCTGGAGGACGCATGAACGCGGCCGCACAGCTCGAACGCGCGCCCTTGCAGGCGGCGTTCCTCCGCGAAGTCGAACGCCTGATCCCCGCTGAACGCCGCTTCGACGACCCACTCTCCACCCTCGCCTTCGGCACCGACGCCAGCTTCTACCGGCTTATTCCCAAGCTAGTGGTGCGCGTGGAATCCGAAGCCGAGGTGATCGCGCTGCTCAAGCTGGCCCATGCGGAAAGCGTCCCGGTGACCTTCCGCGCCGCCGGCACCAGCCTGTCCGGCCAGGCGATTTCCGACTCGGTGCTGATCGTGCTCGGCGACAACTGGAACGGCCGCGAGATTCGCAACGGCGGCGAGCAGATCCGCCTGCAACCCGGCGTCATCGGTGCAAATGCCAACGCCGTTCTCGCGCCATTTCAACGCAAGATCGGCCCTGATCCGGCCTCGATCAACGCAGCGAAGATCGGCGGCATCGTCGCCAACAATTCCAGCGGCATGTGCTGCGGCACCGCACAGAACACTTACAAGACGCTCGTCGGCCTGCGTATCGTGCTGGCCGATGGCACCGTGGTCGACAGCGAAGACGCAGCCAGCGTCGCCGCCTTCCGCCAAAACCACTCAGCGCTGCTCGAACAGCTGGCCGAGCTGGGCCGCGAAACCCGGGCCAACACCGAACTGGCAGCGAAGATCCGCCACAAGTACCGGCTGAAGAACACCACCGGCTTTTCGCTCAACGCACTGGTCGACTTCGACGAGCCGCTGGACATCCTCAATCACCTGATGGTCGGTTCCGAAGGTACGCTGGGCTTTATCAGCGCGGTGACCTACGACACCGTGCCGGACCATCCGCACAAAGCCAGCGCGCTGGTGGTGTTCCCCGACGTGGAAACCTGCTGCCTGGCCGTGCCGGTGCTCAAGCAGCAACCGGTATCGGCGGTCGAGTTGCTCGACCGCCGCAGCCTGCGCTCGGTCGAGCACAAGGCTGGCATGCCCGAATGGGTGAAGGAGCTGTCGCCGACGGCCTGCGCACTCTTGATCGAATCCCGCGCCGCCAGCCAGTCGCTGCTACACGAGCAAATCAACCTGATCATGACCTCCATTGCGCATTTTCCGGTGGAGAAGCAGGTCGACTTCAGCGAAGACCCGGTGGTCTACAACCAGCTGTGGAAGATCCGCAAGGACACCTTCCCGGCGGTCGGCGCCGTGCGCCAGACCGGCACCACGGTGATCATCGAGGATGTGACTTTCCCCGTCGAGCGTCTGGCCGAGGGCGTCAACCGGCTGATCGAATTGCTCGACAACCACCGCTACGACGAGGCGATCCTCTTCGGCCACGCCCTGGAAGGCAACCTGCACTTCGTCTTCACTCAGGGCTTCGATGATCCGGCGCAGGTCGCCCGTTACGAAGCCTTCATGGGCGAAGTGGCGCAGCTGGTTGCCGTCGAGTTCGGCGGCGCGCTCAAGGCCGAGCACGGCACCGGGCGCAACATGGCGCCCTTCGTCGAGCTGGAATGGGGCAGCGAGGCCTACGCGCTGATGTGGAAGATCAAGCGCCTGCTCGACCCCACCGGCATCCTCAATCCGGACGTGGTGCTCTCCGACGACCCGGACATCCACCTTAAGCATCTCAAGCCGATGCCCGCCGCCGACGAGATCGTCGACAAGTGCATCGAGTGCGGCTTCTGCGAGCCGGTCTGCCCATCCAACGGGTTGACCCTGACGCCGCGCCAGCGCATCGTCATCTGGCGCGATATCCAGGCGCGCAAGCGCGCCGGTGTCGACACCACGGAAATCGAGCGGCTCTACCACTACCACGGCGTCGAGACCTGCGCCGCGACCGGCCTCTGCGCCCAGCGCTGCCCGGTCGGCATCAACACCGGCGACCTGGTGCGCAAGCTGCGCGGACGCGAAGCGAGCAAAACCGGAACCGCCAATTGGCTGGCCGATCATTTCTCCACCGCCGTGCAGGGCACCCGGTTCATGCTGCATGCCGCCAATGGCGCGCACATCATTCTCGGTAGCAAGCGCCTGGCCAAGCTGTCTGCGACCATGACCAACGCCAGCAAGGGCCGCGTGCCGCAGTGGACCCCTGCCACACCGCAGCCGCTGCAACGCCTGCATCTGCCCAAACCAGCCGTGCAGGACGAGCGTCCGCGCGTGGTCTATCTGGCCGCCTGCGTTTCCCGTGCAATGGGCCCGGCGGCACGCGATCAGGAACAGGAGCCGCTGCTCGACAAGACCCGCAGCCTGCTGGAAAAGGCCGGCTACCAGGTGATCTTCCCCGAACAGTTGAACGACCTTTGCTGTGGCCAGCCGTTCGCCTCCAAGGGCTATGCCGAACAGGGCGAGCGCAAGCGCCAGGAAATGCTCGACGCCCTGCTCAAGGCCAGTCGCGGCGGGCTCGACCCGATCTACTGCGACACCAGCCCCTGCACCCTGCGCCTGGTCCAGGGCCTGACCGATCAACGCCTCGACATGTACGACCCGGTGCGCTTCATCCGCACGCATCTGCTCGACAAGCTGGAATTCGTCCCGCAGGACAAGCCGATCGCCGTGCATGTCACGTGCAGCACCCAGCATCTGGGCGAGGCGCAGGCGCTGATCGATATCGCGCGCCGCTGCGCAAACGAGGTGGTCATTCCGGAAGGCATCCACTGCTGCGGCTTCGCTGGCGACAAGGGCTTCACCACGCCGAAACTGAACGAGCACGCACTGCGCAGCCTGAAGAACGCCGTGCAGATCTGCGAGGAAGGCATCTCCACCAGCCGCACCTGCGAGATCGGCCTGTCACGTCATGGCGAGATCGACTATCACGGCCTGGTCTATCTGGTTGACCGTGTAACGCGTCGTAAAACTGCCAGCCAACCGCTCTAGCACCAGCGTTACGGCCCGCTCAGCGGAGCGGGGCCGTTTCGTTTGTGTCGCTTCGATGAACGCTCTTGCGCAATCGCAGTCGGATTTTTAGAGCCCCTGACGGGTTCGATTCGACTCGGCGCCGCCGTTTCAGCAGTTCTCAGGCAGGCCCGGGAAGTCCACAAGACTGGAGGACCCACAATGAAAGTTCATGCACTGCTCGCGTCCGCGGTACTGCTCGCCAGCCCCGCTGTCTTCGCCCAAGACGACCTGTGTCAGCTCAACCTGCAGGAAATCGACGACAACATGGCCACCAACACCGCTACGCTGGGCGAGCCGGCCAAGAGCCAAGTCGACGAGTACGTCAAACAGGCCCGCCAAGCCCAGCAATCGGGCGACACCGAAGCCTGCATCGCGCACTCCACCAAGGCACTGCAAGAGCTGAAGGGCCCAGGCAGTACCGGTAGCGGCGGCACAGCTGGCTCTGGCTCTGGCGGCGGAAACTAAGCCCGACCGGCGGGGTTGTGCGAGCGATCCTGTCGCAGCCGAGCTGTACATTTTGTAACCAGCATGGCTACAAACTGATCGACAGCGCAGAGAGATCGCCGTACACTCGCGCCCAGCACCACAAGCGTCACCAGGGGCCGATTAGGATTCGACGCCGGTAACAAAACTTGAGGGGCATGCCGAGTTGGTAACAGAACTCGTAAATAAACTGTTGCAAACCTATAGTTGCCAACGACGACAACTACGAAGGGTACGCGCTAGCCGCCTAACCTTCATCTGGTAGCTTCGGCTCCAGCGGTCACTAGGGGATGCCTGTAAACCCGAAATGACTGTCAGACAGAACAGGATCGCCGCCAAGTTCGCTGTAGACGTAACGGCTAAAACTCATACAGCTCGCTCCAAGCACCCTGCCAATCGGGCGGCGCGGAGTTAACTCAGTAGATCTGGCTAAGCATGTAGAACCGATAGCGGAGAGCTGGCGGACGGGGGTTCAAATCCCCCCGGCTCCACCAAATGCACAAAAAAGGGCGTCCACGGACGTCCTTTTTTATGCCTGAAATTCGCTAACTACGGGGATTCCAGCTGCCACAGGTACAGACGTAGCCTCCGATCCGGACCGGATGGCATGAGCCATAGCGCGGCGCAAGCCGCAACGGGTACCTGCGGCGATGCTGTCGAAGTCAGTCTGCGCAAGGTAGATCACCGCCCGATCGAAACGGCCCAGCCAGTCTTGGGGGCACCGACTCTGCAGTTCTCGATAATCGGAACTCCTAACCTCTGGTGCTTGCCACATACTTGTCCGAACCGTTGGCCTTTACGGTCCATACAGTCCGCCGCCTCCCCCGTACGCGTGATCGGCGGAAGGCAGCAAGAAAAGCGGTGAAAGGGCATGAAAAGACGACACCTGCTTAAGGCCGGACTATTTCAGTTGTTGTTCGCCAAGCTATCTCTGGCACGGGCGCAGGCCGTGCGCCACGTCGAGCGGGACGGCTGGATTCTGCGCCTGGATGACGATTGATGAAGGTCAGCGTTGGACAACTCGCGCAAGCTCCTCCGTTCGACTACTGCGTCGTCGGCAGCGGCCCAGCCGGCATCACCCTGAGCCTGGCGTTGGAAGACGCCGGCAAACGCGTCCTGCTGCTCGAAGGCGGTGGTGAGTCGCCCTCCGAAGCGTCCCAGGAGCTCTACCGTGGTGAGACGCTGGGGCATGCCTATCGTCCCCTGCATGGCTGCCGGATACGTGCCTTCGGCGGATCGTCGAACGGCTGGGGCGGCTGGTGTCGGGCGCTGGATGCGGTGGATTTCGAGGCCAGGCCGGGCCTGACCGACGGCTGGCCGATCAGCCACGGCGATCTCGCACCTTATGCCACTCGTGCGGACGAACTGTTAGGGTTGGGCGCCGCCGGAGAGGAACCCCCGTTGCCCGGCGCATCGCTCAAGCAAAGCCGCTTTCGCTATTCCACGGTGAACTTCGGCCAGAAGTTCCGGAAGCGCCTGTTCGCCTCGACGCACGTCGCAGTGGCGCTGGACACCAGCCTGGTGGCGATCCTGACCGAAAATGCGAAAGTCACTGGCCTGCTGGTGGATAGCGGCGGGGAGCGTAAGACCCTGAGCGCACGACGCTACGTTCTCGCCACAGGCGGCATCGAGAATAGCCGCCTGCTACTGTGGAGCAACCAGTTGGCGCAGGGCAGACTGATCGGCAATACGGCGACGCTAGGCCGCTACTGGATGGAGCATCCACATTTCACCCTCGGTGAAATCCTGCTCAAGCAAGTGGCCGGGCTGCACTTCGACGAATACGATGTCAGCTTCGTATCGCCGTCGGCGGAACTGATGGTGCGCGAGCGCCTGCTCAATTGCGCTCTGCGGATCATCCGTGATGGCGAAACGCAGACCCTCGACAGCATTCGCCGGCTGGCCCGGGTAGCGCCTCGGCTAGCCCGCGCCACGCTGCGTGACTACCGCCAGGGGAACAGCTATGGGGCGCTACTGCGAGCCAGTTGGGAACAGCGGCCGCGCGCGGAAAACCGCGTCGCTCTGGGCCCACAAAAAGACCGCTTGGGCATCCCCCGGGTGGCACTGCACTGGACCCTCGACGACGAAGACAGGCGCAGCGCTCGGGAGTGCGCCCATCACCTGGGCCGCCTTATCGCCGACCTCGACCTTGGCCGTCTACGCCTGGACGACTGGTTGTCCGGAGGTGCGCCGTTTCCCACCGACGACGAGCTCGGCGGCTGTCACCATATGGGCGGTACACGCATGGCCTTAACGCCGGAACACGGCATCGTCGACCGCGACTGCAAGGTGTTCGGCCAACGTAATCTCTATATCGCCGGCTCCTCGGTATTCCCCAGCGGCGGCTTCTCCAACCCGACCTACACCATCGTGCAACTGGCGCTACGCCTGGCGGAGCACCTGACAAGACTGGAGGACACCTGAACACTTGGCTAGCGACGCATCAGGGTGCGATAAGCCGCACTCCTGAGTGAACGTATCGTCCGTATCGGCCCTTGCCGCTGCGTCGACGTAGCTTTCGCCAGGTCGGAGCTCGCCCCCAGTGGGCGCTCAGAAGGGCAACTGATGTTCATCCTCGTACAAGAAAAGTAAAAGGCCTCCATCGGCATCCACGGTGAACAATCGAAAGGATCTTCTGAACGGTATTCCCACCTCACTGTGGCTCCGGGCGAATACGTCATCACCGACACGCAGTGCCGGATGACCGCGGGTGCATCCTCGCGGGGCAGCGGCCCTCGACTAGCCATGCAATGCGCTAAGCGCCCAGTTAGGGCAGTGCCCGCCAATGCTCTATGCTGGTTCAATCGATCAGCGCCGTATCAAGGAGCCCACATGCCCAGCCTCGAATACCTGATTACCTGTCTGATCGTCGTGCTGATACCCGGCGCGGGGGTGATCTATACGGTTTCGACGGCGCTGGTGCACGGCCGTCGCGCCGCTATTCTGGCCGCGACAGCCTGTACGCTCGGGATTCTGCCGCATCTGCTGGCGACCATTCTCGGTGTCGCGGCGATCCTGCATTCCAGTGCATTGGTCTTCGAGACTCTGCGCTATGCCGGTGCCGCCTACCTGCTCTATCTCGCCTACGCGACCTGGCGTGACCGCTCCGCGCTGGCGGTGGGTGGCGATAGAGAACCGTTCAGGGTCCGCTCGCTGGTTGCCAAGGCGCTGCTGGTCAACCTGCTGAATCCGAAACTGACCATTTTCTTCCTTGCCTTCCTGCCGCAATTCATCCGGCCGGGCGCGGGCGATGAGCTTGGACAGCTGCTCGGCCTCAGCGCGACATTCATGCTGATGACATTCGCCATCTTTTCTGCCTATGGCCTGCTGGCGCACGCCTTTCGCAAGGCAGTCATCGAGTCGCAGCGGGTTCAGGCCTGGCTATGCCGGGGCTTCGCGGCATCATTTGCCGGTCTCGGTGCGAATCTGGCCTTGGCCGACAGATGACCCCCAAAGGCCTTTGACGCGACCGAGAGGAGCCGGCCGCGGCTCTCGATGAGGCGCAACGCAAGCAGGCCGTGCTCAACCTTGCCGTCAGTCACGCGGGGCGGTTTCAGTCACCCATAGATCGCCGGCTCCCGATAATGCCGGGCGCAGGCCTCGCCGTTCTCGCGGAACAGGTGGCACTTGTCGGCCTTCAGGCCGGCGGCGAAGGTCTCGCCCTCGGTGACGCGCAGGTTGCCGTCGACGCAGAGGGTGATCACATCCTGCAGACGTTCAAGGGTGAGGTGCAGCAGGTTGTACTGGCCCAGGCGCTCGGCCACGGTGATCTGGCCATGGAAGGTGAAGTCGGCCTCTTCCGGCATGACGAAGTGTTCGGGGCGGATACCGAGGGTGAGCGGGTCGCCAGGGCTCACCGCGCTGCCGTCCACCGGCAGGGTCAGCGGGAAGCCGCTGGGCAGTTCGATGGTGACGGCCTCGGGGCTTGCGGAGATGGCCCTCACGTCGACGAAGTTCATCTGCGGCGAGCCGAGGAAGCCGGCGACGAAGCGGTTCTGCGGGTAGTGATAAAGGTGCAGCGGCTGACCGACCTGGGCAATCTCGCCGGCGTTGAGCACCACGATCTTGTCGGCCAGGGTCATGGCTTCGACCTGATCGTGGGTCACGTAGATCATGGTGGAGCGGATGCGCTGGTGCAGGCGGGCGATCTCGATGCGCATCTGCACGCGGAGGAAGGCATCGAGGTTCGACAGGGGTTCATCGAACAGGAACACCTTCGGTTCGCGGACCATGGTGCGGCCGATGGCGACACGCTGGCGCTGACCGCCGGAGAGGTCCTTGGGCTTGCGTTCGAGCAGCTTGTCCAGCTGCAGGATCGCCGCGGCCGCCTCGACGCGGCGCGCAATCTCGCGCTTGTCGACGCTGGCGAGCTTGAGGCCGAAGGCCATGTTCTCCGCCACCGTCATGTGCGGGTAGAGCGCGTAGGACTGGAACACCATGCCCACCGAACGATCCTTCGGCGGCAGGTCGTTGACGCGCTGGTCGCCGATCAGCAGATCGCCCGAAGTGATGTCCTCCAACCCGGCGATCAATCGCAGCAGCGTGGACTTGCCGCAGCCGGACGGGCCGACGAAGACGACGAACTCACCGTCTTCGATATCCAGGTCGATATGCCGGGTGATCGGCGTACCGTCATAACTCTTGCAGATGTCGCGCAGCGTGACACTGGCCATCGTTGTTGTTCTCCGTTGCTGCGATGCACTCGTTTCGATGGCAGCGGCGGGTCATGCCCACCGCTGCCGACGCTCCCTCAACCCGCGAGCCGCACATAGCCGAAGCCGTGCGCCGGCAGCCGCGCCCAATGACCGTCGTATTCGGCGAAACTCGCCGGCACGTCCACCAGCGGCACCGCCTGCACCGGCAGCTCGTAGCTGCGCGGCAGGTCGCCAAGGTTGAACAGGCACAGCCAGACTTGCTCGCCGAGGCGCCGCTCGAACACCAGCAGGGCGTCGTCATGGTAGACCATGCGGATGTCGCCCTCGATCAACAGACGCTGCTCGCGCCGCCAGCCGAGGAAGCGCCGGTAGCAGTTGAGCATCGAATGCGGGTCGGCTTCCTGCGCGGCCACCGACAGCGAACGGTGCGAGTCGTCCACCGGCAACCACGGCTGGCTACCGGTAAAGCCGGCATGATGCGCCTCGCTCTGCCAAGGCATCGGCGTGCGGCAGCCGTCGCGGCCCTTGAATTCCGGCCAGAAGGTGATGCCGTACGGATCGACCAGATCCTCATAGCGCAGTTCCGCCTCGGGCAGGCCCAGCTCCTCGCCCTGATAGAGGCAGACGCTGCCGCGCAGGGACAGCAGCAGCGCCATCAGCAGGCGGCCGCGCTCCGGATCGGGACGGCCGTCGAGCGCCCAGCGGGTCATCACCCGTACCACATCGTGGTTGCCCATGGACCAGCACGACCAGCCATCGGCCAGTTCACGCTCGATGCCCTCCACCGTGCGGCGGATGTAGGCCGGGCTGCACTGTTCGGTGAGCAGGTCGAAGGAGTACGCCATGTGCAGTGTGTCGCCGCCGCTGGTGTAGGCGGCCATGGTGCGCAGGGATTCGTCGCAGCCGATCTCGGCCACCGAAGAGGCACCGGGATAGCGCTGCAGCAGAGCGCGCAGACGGCGGAGGAATTCCAGATTCTCCGGTCGCGTCTTGTCATAGATGTGCCGCTGGTAGGCGTAGGGGTTGTCGATGCGTACGCCGATGCTGCCCTCGCGGATCTCGCTGTTCGGCGGGTTGTCGCGCAGTTCGGCGTCGTGGAAGTAGAAGTTGGCGGCATCCAGGCGGAAGCCATCCACGCCGAGCTCGAGCCAGAACTCCATGTCGTCGAGCACCTGATCCTGCACGGCCGGGCAGTGGAAGTTCAGGTCCGGCTGGCTGGCGAGGAAGTTGTGCAGGTAATACTGCCGGCGCCGACTGTCCCAGCTCCAGGCCGGGCCGCCGAATACCGAAAGCCAGTTGTTCGGCACGCTGCCGTCCGGCTTGGGATCGGCCCAGACGTACCAGTCAGCCTTGTCGTTATCGCGGCTGGAGCGGCTCTCGACGAACCAGGGATGTTGGTCCGAGGAATGGTTGAGCACCTGGTCAATCAGCACGCGCATGCCGCGCTCGTGGCAGGCCTCGACCAGTCGGACGAAGTCATCCAGGGTGCCGAACAGCGGATCGACACCGCGGTAGTCGGCCACGTCGTAGCCGAAATCCTTCATCGGCGAGGTGAAGAAGGGCGACAGCCAGATGGCATCGACGTTGAGGCTGGCGATGTAGTCCAGCTTGTGCAGCACACCGGGCAGATCGCCCACGCCATCGCCGTTGCTGTCGAAAAAACTGCGCGGATAGACCTGATAGATCACCCCGCCGCGCCACCAATTCTGAAGTTGCTCGGACATACCACTTACCTTGAGTGAGCGTGAAGACGGGGCCACTCTAGGTGCGGCAAGCGGTCGCAACATCCTCCGGCGGCGGGCTCTTGCAGGCGTAAAGGCCGGGCGTAGACGGCCCGCTGGCCGAGGGCGTAGACAGCGAACCGGTCAGCGCATCCGCGCGGGGTTGCCGACCACCGTGGCGCCGGCCGGCACGTCGCGGGTCACCACACTGCCGGCGCCGACCAGCGCATCTTCACCGACCGTCACACCCGGAAGGATGATCGCCCCACCGCCGATCCAGGCGTTGCGACCGATATGGATCGGCCGGCCGAACTCGACGCCCGAGCGGCGTGCCTGCGGATCACGCGGATGGTCGGCCGTGTACAGCTGTACCGCCGGGCCGATCTGCGCACCGGCACCAATATGCACCTCGACCACATCGAGAATCACGCAGTTGAAGTTGAGAAAGGCGCCTTCGCCCAGGTGGATGTTGTAGCCGTAGTCGCAGTGGAACGGCGGACGGATCACCGCGCCGGCACCGACCGCGGCCAGCCGTTCGGCCAGCAGCGCCCGACGCTCGTCCGGCGCGGCCGCCAGCGCTGCGTTGTAGCGCACCATCCAGGCCTTGGCCGCGGCCTGATCGGCGAGGATCTCCGGGTCGCCGGGGTGGTACAGCTCGCCGGCCAGCATCTTCTGTTTCTCGCTCATCGCCATGGCAACGCTTCCTTCACTGAAAAGCCCGAGGGTGCCACAGCCGGACGCTGCCCTCCTCCTCCCCCGCCCGGCGGCCAGCAGTCGAGGCGATGGATGGTTCCGCCCGATACCGTCGCATCCGCCGACGGGCTCGACTAGGGTTGATGCACTGTCCCCTCGCCTTCGGAGCACCGCCTGTGAAACTGATCGGTCGCTATATGTCGCCTTTCGTCCGCCGCGTCGGCGTCAGCCTGCATCTGTTGGACATAGCGTTCACCAACGAACCACTCAGCGTCCTGACGGATAGTCTGAAGATTCGTGAATACTCGCCGCTGGGTCGAGTGCCCGCGTTGGTGCTGGATGACGGTCAGGTGCTGATCGACAGCAACGCCATCCTCGATTATTTCGATCAGCAGGCTGGTACCGAGCGCGCCCTGCTGCCGCTGTCCGGCCCCGAGCGCAGCGAGGCGATGAACCTGCTGGCCTTTGCCGTCGGTGCCTGCGAGAAAACCGTGGCGGCGTACTACGAACGCGATCGGCGGCCGGAAGGGCTGGTCTGGGACGACTGGTACCGCCATTGCGAGGATCAGGCGCGTGGTGCGCTGGCATTGCTGGATGCACGCCAGGCCGAGCGCGGCGAACGACCCTTGCTGGGCGAGCGCATGAGTCAGGTGGATATCAGCGCGGTGGTCGCCTATGACTTCGCCCGTCTCACCCTGCCCGACACGCTGGCGCCGGACGGCGCCTTCCCGCATCTGGCCTCAGCGTCGCAGCGCGCCAACGCCCTGCCCGCCTTCGCTCAGACGCAGTGGAAGGGCTGAGCGTCAGTCCCCCTGAATCTTGCTCAGCAGGTCGCGCGCCAGCTGCACCGCTTCGCTGCGGTGGGCGATGTTGAGCTTCTGGTAGAGGCTGCGAATGTGCGTCTTGATGGTGGTGGGCGCGACGTTGAGGTGATCGGCGATCTGCTCGTTGGACTGCCCGGCGTGGATCAGGCTCAGCACCTGCCATTCGCGCCGGGTCAGCGGTGAGCGGCGGATCAGTTCGGGCACGTCGGGGCGGTTGATGATGTCCTGGATCACCGCCTCGTCGAGGGTGATGCGGATGGCGCGGCTGAAGTCGCGCTGCTGCTGCGCCAGCTGTATCAGCCGCGTGGCGCGCTGGGCTTCCGCTTCGTCGAGGGTGCGTTCGTGCAGCAGGCACTTGAGCATGCCGATGATCGGCTTGCCGACCCGCAGAAAGCTGCCGACGGCGCCGCTGCCGCTGGCCAGGGTCATGGCCCGTTGCAGGTGATCCAGCGCCTGCTGGCGCTCTTCACGCAGCCAGTGCAGCTGCGCCAGGAGGATGTGGTTGCGGTTGCGATCCATCACCAGGCCGTGGCGCTCGGCGTCGGTCAGCAGCTGGCGCAGGATCGGCAACGCACTGTCCAGCTGCCCCAGCGCCACGTGGGCACGGGCATGATTGCGCGCGTTGAGCTGGGAGAAGTGGTTGGCACCGGCGCTGACCGGCGGCGCGCTGATCAGCCATTGGCGAATCGCCTCACGATCCTGGCTGGAATCCCAGTAGGCGAGCATCACCGCATGGGCATTGGCCAGCCAGTCGATGTGGTAGCGATCATCGGCAAGCATCGTCTGCATCTGGCTGATGTAGTCGGCGCAGGCGTTCTGCTGGCCACGGGCGTAGGCGACGCCGGCCAGCAGTGCGTGGCTCTGCAGACGCCAACGCTGGTTGCCGAGTTCGTCGAGAATCTGGATACCCTGCAGCGCACACTGCTCGGCAGCATCCAGCTGATGCCATTCCAGCAGCACCTGGCCGCGCACCCGATAGATGAACTCGACGATCGGCGTGGCCTGCAGGTTCTGCTGCTCGATGTACTGGATGGCCCGTTCCTGCAGGGTGTAGGCCTTCTGCAGATGGCCCTGGGCGATGGCGATCTCCGACAGCTGGCCGAGGCTCCAGACCACCAGATGCGACGCGTTGATCTCCCGCGCGCGGCGTTCGGCTTCCTCGTACTGCTTCTGCGCCTGCGGCAGTGCACCCTGGACGAAATGCACCTCGGCAAGGCCGGACATCGCCGCCACGCGCGAGGTGCGCATGATCAGCGGCTCGCAGGTCAGCGCCTCCTGGGCCAGGGCGATGGCGCGCTGCTCGTCGCCCTGATTCATCGCCACCTGCGCGCGCACCGCGTTGAACTCGCAGACGATGCGCGCCCAGTCCTGATCCGAGCAGCTGCGCTGCAGGGCCAGTTCGGCGGCCTTGAACCAGCGCTCGACGTGATCGAACTGGTAGGAATTCTGCGACACCCAGGCCTGCAGGAGCGTGAGCAGCGGCGAGCCGGCGATCACCGGCTCCGGCAGGGTTTCCAGGCACTGCTGCAGCAACCCGAGACGACCCTGACGATAGAAGGCACGCCCGTGGCGCTGCAGGATGTCCGCGACCTGCTGCGGGTCGCCGGCCTGCACCGCATGCCGCGCGGCTTCCTCGGGCATGCCCTCGGCCAGCAACGCCTCGGCGGCGCGCAGATGCAGCTGGTTGACCCGCTGCGGCTGGTGGGTGCGCAGCTCGCCCTGCAGGAACACGGCGAACAACGGGTGATAGCTGTACCAGCGGCGCAGGCTGTCCAGCGGCTGGATGAACAGGCCGCCGCGTTCGAGCCGTTCGAGCATCTCGCGGCCGTGGCAGGCTTCGGTCAGGCGGTCGGCCAGCGCCGCATCGAAGCGGTCGAGCAGGCAGGTCGCCTCGAGAAAGCCGCGCAGGTCTTGCGGCAGGCCGTCGATCACCTGTTCGCGCATGTAGTCGCGGATATCCGGGTGGCCGAGCAGCAGGTTTTCCAGGAACAGGTCCATGCCACGGCTGGTCTGCACTTCCTGCAGCGCCAGCTGTAGTGCGCAGGGCCAGCCACCGATGCGGCGGTTGAGCCGCTCGACCTGCTCGCGGTTGATGTTCACCGGCACGCCCAGCTCCAGCAGGGCCTGCACCTCATCGTCTTCAAAGGCCAGCTGGCGGGCATCGAGCAGCAGCAGCTGATGCTTGACCCGCAGCTCGGCCACACCCAGCTCCGGCAGCCGGCGGCTGCACACCAGCAAGGTCATCCAGCTGGGCATATGCCGCAGGAAGAAGCGCAGCCCGGCGATCAGCTCACGCTCGTGCAGCACTTCGAATTCGTCGAGCACGATCAGGATCGCCTCGTGCTCGCCCGGCAGTTCGGCCAGCAGTTGAGTGAACAGCGCATCCAGCGAGACCTGGCCCTGTTCGGCGAGCGCAGCGGACAGCGGGCAGCCGGCATCGAGCTGGCGGTCCAGCGCCTGGGTCAGGTAGCGACCGAACTGCAGCGCCAGGTTGTCGCTGGCATGCAGCTGCAGCCAGGCGACGCGGCCATCGAAGGCCCGCGCCCATTGCGCTGCCAGGGTGGTCTTGCCAAAGCCGCTGGCCGCATGCAGCACGGCCAGGCGTACCTGCGGCAGGCGCACCTGCCACTCGTCCAGTCGCGGACGTTCGAGCAGGCCCGGCGGCAGCATGGGGATCGCCAGCTTGGTGGGAATCAATGGCAGCAGAGGTGGCATCGCGGCATTCATGGACGGTTCCCTGTTCTTGTTCTTGTTCTTGTTCTTGTCATGGCCTGGCGCACCGGTTCGCATCGCTCCCGCGCCCCGGTTTCGCGCCTCGTTTCAACTCAGTTGGTCAGCCTTTCACCCCGCCCGCGGTCAGGCCACCGACGATCCACTTCTGGCAGTAGAGGAACACCGCGGTGATGGGCAGCCCGGAGAGCACCGCCGCCGCGGCGAAGTCGCCCCACAGGTAGTTCTGCGGATAGAGGTACTGCTGGGCGCCGACCGAGAGGGTCAGTTTGTCGACATCCATCAGCAGCACCGAGGCGATGGGGTATTCGGTGACGCTGGTGATGAAGGCGAGAATGAACACCACCGCCAGGATCGGCACGCTCATCGGCAGCAGAATATGGAAGAACGCCTGCCAGGTGGTCGCGCCGTCGACGATGGCGGCCTCCTCCAGCGAGGCATCGATGCTCTCGAAGTAACCCTTGATGGTCCAGATATGCAGCGCCATGCCGCCCAGCGAGGCGACGATCACCGCGCCGTGGCTGTTCACCCCGAGCCAGCTGACGTGCTGGCCGAGCTGGTCGAACAGCGCGTAGATGGCCACCAGCGAGAGCACCGGCGGGAACATCTGGAAGATCAGCATGCTTTTCAGGATCGGCGCCTTGCCGCCGAAGCGCATGCGCGCGAAGGCGTAGGCGCTGGTGGTCGACAAAAGCAGGATCAGCACCGAGCTGACCAGGGCGATCTTCACCGAATTCCACAGCCACAGCAGCACCGGGAACGGCGGGTTGGTCACGCTACCGTCCTCGTGGGTGTAAGGAATGCCGAGGGCCAGCGACCAGTGTTCCAGGGTCGGGTTGTCCGGGAACAGGCTGCCGGTGGCGAAGTTGCCTTCACGGAAGGAAATCGAGATCACCATCAGCAGCGGAAAGAGGATCACCGCCACGAACGCCAGCAGCGCCGCGTGGGTTGCCCACAGCCGGTAACGGGCGGATCTGGGTTGCACCATGGCCATGTGGGTCTCCTTATACCTTCACTTTCGAGAGTTTGAGGTTGAGCAGCGCCATGGCGCCCACCAGCAGGAAGATCAGCGTGGCGATCGCCGCGGCCAGGGCGAAGTCCTGCCCGGAATCCTGGAAGGCGATGCGGTAGGTGTAGCTGACCAGCAGGTCCGTGGTGCCGGCCGGCGTGGTCGCGCCGATGATGTCCGGGCCGCCGCGGGTCAACAGGGTGATGAGCACGAAGTTGTTGAAGTTGAAGGCGAAGCTCGCGATCAGCAGCGGCATCAGCGGCTTGATCAGCTGCGGCAGGGTGATGCGCAACAGGTTGTCCAGCGGACTGGCGCCGTCGATGGCCGAAGCCTCGTACTGATCCCGCGGGATCGCCTGCAACAGGCCCATGCACAGCAGCAGCATGTAGGGGTAGCCGAGCCAGGTATTGACGATGAGGATCATCGTGCGCGCCAGGGCCGGGTCGCTGAACCAGTCCGGGCGCGTGCCGAACAGGCTGTCGAGCAGCAGGTTGATCTCGCCGAAGTTCTGGTTGAACAGGCCGCGGAACACCAGGATGGAAATGAACGCCGGCACCGCGTACGGCAGGATCAGCATCAATCGGTAGAACGCCTTGCCGCGCACCAGCTCCCATTGCAGCAGGCTGGCCAGCACCAGCCCTACGGCGAGGGTGAAGACCACCGTGAGGCCGGCGAAGGCGAAGGTCCAGGCGAAGATCTGCATGAAGGGTTCGCGGATGCTCGGTTCGGTCAGCACCCGGGAAAAGTTGGCGAAGCCGGTGAACACGGTAAAGCCCGGCGGCACCGCCTGGCCGGCTTCGTCGACATAGAAGCCGCGTTCCATGTCGGCAGTCAGCCGCGCGCCGCTGCGGGTGTCGACCAGCACGCCGGGGCCGTCCTGACGATAGACGGGCTCCACGGCGGCGACTTCACGCAATCCATACAGCCGCAGCAGGCTGCCATCCGGCGCCTGCATCACCCACTGCTCCAGCGCCTTGCGCCGCTGAATCACCTCGCGCAGCGCTAGCACCTCGCCCAGCCCTTCGACGCTTTCGGCCGGCTGCAGGAGCAGCGGCGCTTCCGCGTCAGGCTCACCGGTCAACGGCGGGGTGACGAACACGCCCTGCTCGCCCTTGTCGATGCGCAGGCGCTCGCCATCAGGACTTTGATGCAACGTGAAACGGAAGCGCTCGCCGGCAAGGTAGGTCTGGCTCAGATGATATTGCTCGACCTGGGCCTGACTCAGCAGGTTGCTGCCGCTGTAATTGGTGAAACCGATGCCCACCGTATATAGCAGCGGGAAGATGACGAACACCAGCATCCCGGCCACCGACGGGAAGATGTAGCGCTGCGCGTACATCCGTCGGTTGATGAACAGGTAGCTGGCGATCCCGGTCACCACCAGCCCGAGCAGGGCGAAGGCCATCTGCCCCTGCACGTAGAGCGCGACCACCAGGTACAGCGCGAAGGCGTTGAAGGTCAGCCACGCCAGCCAGCGCAGGCCGTTGGTCAGGGAGCGGGGCAGGCCCCGGGAGGTCGTACGGGTCATGGCTGGGCTGGGCAACTCGGCACGGGCATTCACGGGAGCGGAACCTTTGAGAACGGAGCATAGTCCGCCGGCGCGCCCGAGGCGGCGGCCGGCGACGGGTTCAACGGGTGATGCGCTTGGCGGCATCGTCCAGGGCGGCGTCGACGTCCTGTCGGCCGGAGGTGATGTTGGTCAGCGCGGCGGCCATGGATGACCAGAACGCGCCCATCTCCGGCACGTTGGGCATCGGCTCGCCCATTTGCGCGTTCTCGAAGGTCGCCTTGATGTGCGGATTGCTCGAAAGCTCTTCCATGTAGGCGGTGTTGGCCACCGCACCCAGCGGCACGTCGGCGTTCACCGTCTTCAGGCCGTCGACCTCGAGCAGGTAGTTCTCGAGAAACTCCACGGCCAGGTCCTTGTTCGGGCTGGCGGCGTTGAGCAGCGCGGCGGCGACGCCGACGAAAGGCTTGCCCGGTTCGCCGTCGATGGCGGGAATCGGTGCCACGCCGAAGTCGATGCCGCTCTTCTCGATGTTCGACCAGGCCCAGGGGCCGCTGATCATCATCGCCGAGTCGCCCTTGTTGAAGGCCGCCTCGGCCACGCTGTAATCCGCGCCCTTGGGCATCACACCCTTGTCGATCAGGTCGCGCAGCACCTGCGCGCCGGCCTTGGCGCCGGCGTTGTTCACCCCAGTGGATTTGACGTCGTAACCGCCGTCGGTCCGCTCGAATACGTAGCCGCCCTTGGCCGACAGCAGCGGCCAGGTGAAGTAGGTGTTGTTGTAGTCCCAGAGGATGGCGCGCTTGCCCTGCGGAGCGAGCTTCTCGTTCAGCGCCAGGACGTCGTCGAAGCTCTTCGGCGGCGTATCCACCAGGGCCTTGTTGTAGATCAGGCCGATGGTTTCCACCGAGATCGGGTAGCCCCACAGTTTGTTGTCGTAGGTCACCGCCTGCCAGGAGAAGCCGGCGATGCCGGACTTGGTCTCGGCGCTGGGGGTGACGGGGGTGAGCAGGCCGCTCTTGGCCCATTCGCCGATGCGGTCATGGGCCCAGATGAAGATGTCCGGGCCGTTGCCGGTGGCCGCCGCCTGCTGGAACTTGTCGGTGGCGCTGTCCGGGTGGGCCACTTCCACCGGAATACCGGTCTCGGCGGTGAACCGCTTGCCAACCTCTGCCAGGCCCTTGTAGCCCTTGTCGCCGTTGATCCAGACGACCAGCTTGCCTTCTTCGATCGCTGCCAGCGCCGGCAGCGGCAGGCTGAAGGTGGCCGCCAGGCCGACAGTGGCGATACACCAGAATTTCTTGTTCATGCTTCGCTTTCCTCGTGGCTTCTTATTAGTTGTTCCACCTGCTGCCGGCCTGAGGCTCTGACAGTCGTTCCATCCTCGGCGCGTCATGCGCCATGTGCATCCTCCTCCTCAAGGGGGCGGAGGGCGTAGAAGCGGGGCGTAGACCGACCCTCGCAGCGGCACAAAATACGCCATCAGCCTGGCGCTTACGCCTATACCCGGCGGCCAACGCGCAGTCAAATGTAGCGAAAAAGCATAATGGAGCCCCATTTGATGCGTGCCCACCGGTTTTCTGCCCTGCCGCTGCTGTTCGGCCTCGCCCTGCCCTTGTCCGGCCTCGCCGCTCCCGAACTGAGCGTTCGCCTGAACGACCAGCCGCTGTCACCGCGCTGGAACGCCCTGGCAGCCGAACGCTACGACACGGAGCTGGAGCTCGAACCCGGTCAGCTGCGATTGGTGATGCCGCAGGGCACCGCGACAGGCGCAGCGCTTGCGCCTTACCGCCGCCAGCCGCTTGGCAAAGACAGCGCCTACCGCTACGAAGTGCCCGAGGCCGGACGCTATCGGCTGATCGTCGAGACCGGCACCGCGCCGGCCCTGCGTCTGTTGCCGATCAAGGCCGCCGAGCCGAAGGCGGCCACCGCGGTCTGCAAGCCGTGGGAGGGTGGCGCGGTGGAACTGGCGGTCGGCGAGGTGTTCCGCGATGGCCAGACCCTGCGCGACGCCCTGTCCGGCACCACGGCGGTGGTCCGCGACGGCCAGGTCAGGCTGCAACCCGCCGCCGGCAGCGACGGCCTCTTGCTGCTCGAAGCCGCCGAGCCGGCCAAACCGGCACCGCGCGACTGGCGCAACGCGATCGTCTACTTCGTGCTCACCGACCGCTTCGCCAACGGTGATCCAGGCAACGACCGCAGCTATGGCCGCGAGCCGGACGGCGCCGAGGAGATCGGCACCTTCCACGGTGGCGACCTCAAGGGGCTGACCGAGCGGCTCGACCATATCGCCAGCCTCGGCGTCGATGCGCTATGGATCAGCGCGCCCTACGAGCAGATTCACGGCTGGGTCGGCGGTGGCGAGCGCGGCGACTTCCGCCATTACGGCTATCACGGCTACTACGCGCTGGACTTCACCCAGCTCGACGCCAACATGGGCAGCGAAAACGACCTGCGCGCCCTCATCAGCGCGGCCCATGCCCGCGGCATCCGCGTGCTGTTCGACGTGGTGCTCAACCATCCCGGCTACTCGACCCTGCAGGACATGCAGCAGCTCGGCTTCGGTGCTCTGCGCGAGGGCATGGCCGAGTACCTGCCCGAGCAGTGGAGCGCCTGGCAGCCGGAAGCCCACGAGAATCTGCACGCCTACCACAACCTGGTGGACTACGAGCACCCGAGCTGGGCCGCCTGGTGGGGCCGCGACTGGGTCCGTGCCGGCATCGCCGACTACGACACGCCGCCCAGCGCCACGGTCGATCCGCTCAAGGGCTCGCTGGCCTTTCTGCCGGATTTTCGCACCGAGTCCGACGCAGTCGTCGCGCTGCCGGAGTTTCTTGCGCGCAAGACGCAGACCCGTGCCGAGCCGCGCGAGGGCTATCGCGTGCGCGACTACCTGATCGAATGGCTGACACTCTGGGTCCGCGAATTCGGCGTCGACGGCTTCCGTGCTGACACCGTCAAGCACGTCGAGCCATCGACCTGGGCCGAATTGCGCGTGGCGGCCGAACGCGCCCGCACCGACTGGGCCCGCGCCAATCCGGACGATCCCATGGCCGACGAGCCGTTCTGGATGGTCGGCGAAGTGTTCGGCCACGGCCCCGAGGCCAGCGACTATCTGGACCAGGGCTTCGACGCGCTGATCAACTTCGACTTTCAGCAGCAGTCGCTGGCGGCCAGCGATTGCCTCGCAGCGGCCGAACCCAGCTACGCGGACTATGCCCGGCGCCTGGGCGAGACACCCGGGCACAACTTGCTGAGCTATGCCTCATCCCACGACACCGCGCTGTTCAACCAGCTGGCCAAGGGCGACCTGGCGCGCCAACGCGGCCTCGCCGCCGCCCTGTTGCTGGCGCCTGGCGCGGTGCAGATCTACTACGGCGACGAAAGCGCGCGTCCATTCGGACCGACCGGCTCGGACCCCTTCCAAGGCACGCGCAGCCCGATGAACTGGGGCGAGCACGAGCAGCCCGAAGTTGCCGCCCTGATCGAACATTGGCAACGGATCGGCCAATTCCGCGCCCGGCATCCGGCGATCGGCGCGGGTGAGCATCGACTGCTTTCGGCCGGCCAGCCCTATGCCTTCGCCCGCGAGCTGGGCGAGGACAAGGTCATCGTGGTGCAGGCCCGATGAGTGCCGCCTCGTTGACCGCAGCGGCACGGCGCCAGGCCCAGCGGGCTTTTCTCGCCAGCGGCACCGAGTTTCGCCTGGGCCGCGCGGAGGATTGCCCGCTGCCACCGCAGGAACTCGCTGCCGTCACCGGAACGGAGCCATGGGTACGCGCCTGCCTCGACGACGGTCTGACCGCCCGCGTCTACCGCGTACAGCTGGCCGGCCGCGACTGGGCGCTGAAGGTCGCGCGGCGGCCCTGTCGTGTGCAGAACCCGGACGGCCAGACGAGCTTTCTCAACGAGTTGCAGCGCCGCCGCGACCTTGCCCGGCTGATGCGCATACCGGAGCAGGCCGAACGCCTGGCCGGCATCGTGCCGACGCAGTACGCCTCGCTGCAGCAGGGCATCGTGTTGTCGCCCTGGGTCGAGGGCCGGCGCATAGAACGCTGGGACGAGCGCCAGCTCGTCGAGCTGTTCGACCTGCTGATCGCCCTGCTGCTGGCCGGCCTGTTCGAGTGGGATCTGGCGCCAGGCAACACCCTGGACGATGGCCGCATCCGCCTGTTCGATTTCGGCTACCTCTACCCCTTCGACCCGCTGCGTCAGTACAACAGCGACGGCCTGGCCTCGCCGGGCTTCCATCCGGCCGAGCGCTTCGAGACGCGCCAGCTGTTCGCCTGCCTGCTGCGGCTGGAACAGGAAAGCGAGACATGGGCACTGGCCGATTTCGAGCTGGAAAAACGCATCGCGCTGGATGCCTACCAGCGCCTGCATCGAGAGCTGACTGGCCGCGGCGCAAGCGAAACGGTATTGGACTGGCTGAGCGGCCTGATGCGTCGCTGGCGCAACGCGCTGGCTGGCGAACTGGGCGGGTTGTACCTGCAGGAAGCCTGGCGCTCGCACTGGCTCGACGTGAAAGACGATCTCAGCGGCCAGAGCTGCACGCCTCTGACCCTACAGCGCCTGGCCTGGCTCCGAGATAAAGCCACCACCCGGCATGCCGATCTGCTCGCCAGCGGTGCGCTGACCAACGAACGACAGCCCGACCGCGAAGCGCTGCTGAACCAGCTTCGCCTGGCCGAAGCACAGGCCGCCCGCTGGCAGCTGGGCGAATCGGGTGCTTAGCCGCGCGCCCGCTGCCAGCAATGGAACACCTGCTAAGCAGGAATGCTGGCAGGCCCAGCCTGCTCTGCGGGAGCGGTCTTGACCGCGAAGGCTGCAAGCCAGTTCGCAGCCAAGGCCGTACCCAAGCTTCACACCATTACCCAGGCGCACCCGCCTCAGAACGAGCCGCTGCTACTGGCGCCGGCGGCGGCCTGGACCTGATTGTTGCCGCCCGATTGCCACTGACGCACCAGCGTCGCGTCCGCCTCGTTGCGGATCAGGCATTTCCACTCCACGTTCTGGCCAGCAGGCAAGGCGATGCTGCCCTTCCAGGTCGGATAGGCACTGGTGTCAGTCAGCCGCACCGCAGCGGCCGGGCTCCAGTTGCCGAGCTGGCTGACGTTGCCCACCGCGTAGACGCTGTCGCCCATCTGCGTCACGCCGTTGTCGCAGCGGAAGTTCACATTGACCAGACCACCCTCGCCGCCGTCATTCCCGCCGCCATCGCCGCTACCGCTGCGCCAGACGCGCACCTGGCCATTGCTGGCGTTGACCGCCTCGCTGAAGCTGCCGCTGGCGACCTGGCCGGGGTTGGCCAGATCGGAGTTGAGCGCCACCACCAGGGTCTGCTGGCTGCCGCTGACGGTGGCGACCAGGCCACTGAAGCCGCTATGGAAGCTGATCGCCGAATCGGCACGCACGCCGGCGGTGCGCCGCACCTGGATCAGCTGGCGGATGAAGTCGCCGTAGCCCCAGTCGTACATGTGCGGCCAGTACACCACCGGCGTGCCCGGGCTGGTGAGGATGTAGGCGTAGGCCTGGCGGATCAGCCCGTCCTGCAGCGCCCAGTGGTGCTGGCCACCGTTCTGCCCGGGCGAATAGCCGGTGTCATGGTTGTCGACAAAGGTCACCGCCACCTCGCGCCAGCGCGGGTCGGGGTTGCCGTTAAGGCCGTTCTTCCAGTCGGCGACCGAGCCGTTCTGCATGCGCTCCTTGAGGGCGAAGTCGAACACCGGGCACTTGGCCCGATCCGACCAGTCCTTGATGATCTGCTGCCAGCTGGCCGTGTTGCGCCAATCCCAGCTCGGGTACTCGGACGGGCCTTTCCACAGCTCGCCGACGCAGAAACTGCTGTCGGCGCTGTCGCTCATCCAGCTGTCGACCCGCTCGGGCGCATAGCCGCGAACGAAGTCGAAGCGGAAGCCACCGGCGCCGTAACCGCTGCGCAGGTTGCCGAGCTCGTCGCGAAACATGCCGTAGACCTGCGGGTGGCCGGTGTTCAGGTCCGACTCGCCGCCGATGAAGCGGTCACCGTCGTCGCAGTCGTTGGCGTAGTTGCCCGGGTCGGCGCAGTCGTTGCGCCAGAAGCCCTGGCCGGCCGGCAGGTTGATTTCCTTTTCCGGGTAGCCGCGGTTCATGTGGTTGGGCACCACGTCGTAGAGCACCTTCACCCCGGCACCGCCGAGCGCACCGGCGGCCTGGCGCAGCTGGGCGTCGCTACCGTAGCGGCCGTTCTTGTTGAAGTCATGCCAGAAGTAGCCTTCGCCGCCGCCGGAGTTGCCGCCATCAGTCCAGCTGGAGAAGTCACGCCAGGGCACCGGCATCCAGATCGCCGAGAAGCCGTCAGCGGCGATGGTCGCGGCCTGCTGGCGGAGGATGTTGTACCAGTCGTTCGGCGCCTCGCGCACGACGTTCCAGTGAAAGCCCTGGAGGATGATTTCGTCGCCGCCGTGGTAGCGCACGCCGGCCGGGCTCTTGCCGGCCTGGTCAGCGAGGGCGGGGAACGGTAGCAGGATCGCCGCCAGCACGGCGGCACGCAGGGTTTGGCTCATCGCAATACTCCGGTTCTTGTGCTTGTTCGCGGGTATCCGGCAACGCTTTGCCGAATGAGGATGAACGCCGGCCGGACTTTCGACCGACCCGTGCAGACTGCTCCCGGGCCCGCTCACGTCCAACCTCCCTGCGCGCTTTCGAGGCGGCGTAGTGGCCAGGCGGAGGACCCATGGCAATCATCTGCGCCCCGCCCGTCGCGACCCCGCCCCGGGGATTACGCCGCAGTCATCCCGATTACGCCCTCGGGCTGCGCCAGCGAAATATTCAGCCGGGAGGATGCCGCCCCCTGCCCCATCACCGAGGCTTTGCGCCACCGATCGGCGTTGCCGCGACAGGCAGCGCCGGCGTGACCGCTCGGCATTAACAAGAAAAACAAGGACCCGTCATGAAGCACACCGCGCACCCTCTGTTCGTCCTCAAACCCGTCTGTGTTCTCGCCGCCCTGCTGGTCGGTGGCCCGGCCCTGGCGGTCGATTTCCACGGCTACCTGCGTTCCGGCGTCGGCGCCACGGCCGGCGGCGGAGACCAGGCCTGCTTCCAGGCTGCCGGCGCACCGGCGAAATATCGCCTGGGCAACGAATGCGAAACCTACGCCGAGATCGGCCTCGGCCAGGAGGTGTGGAGCGAAGGCAACCGCAGCTTCTACGTCGACAGCATGATCGCCTACCGCTCCGATCAGGGTAACGACTGGGAAGCCACCGGCACCGACACCAACGGCGGCGAGAACAACCCGTTCGACGAGGCCGGCACCACCTCCATCCGCCAGTTCAACGTGGTCGGCAAGAACCTCATCCCGAGCCTGCCGGGCGCGGCGATCTGGGCCGGCAAGCGCTACTACAAGCGCCACGACGTGCACATCAACGACTACTACTACTGGGACGTCTCCGGCCCCGGCGCCGGTATCGAGGACATCGACCTGGGCTTCGCCAAGGCGAGCGTGGCGTGGATCCGCAACACCGACGGCGACTGGGTCTACCAGGGCTCGGGAACCGGCACCAACCTGGCCAACGACACCCTCGACTTCCGCCTCGCCGAGATCGACGTCAACCCGGGCGGCAAGCTGGAGCTGGGCTACGACTACGGCAAGGCCAACCTCACCGACGAGCAGGAGCGCGATCCCGGCTACGAGGACCAGAAAGGTCATCTGGTCACCCTCGAGCACACCCAGAGCGACTGGTTCGGCGGCTACAACAAACTCGCCCTGCAGTACGGCACCGACGGCATCATCGGCAGCAGCGGGCGCAACAGCACCGGCAACAGCGACGGCAAGATGCTGCGCCTGGTCAACCAGGGCGTGGTCGGCCTGAGCGACAACATCGAGATGATGTACGTGCAGATCTACGAGGACCGCGACTTCGACAACGACTCCGGACAGACCTGGGCCAGCTTCGGCGTGCGCCCGGTGTACAAGTGGAGCGACGTGATGAGCACCGCGCTGGAGTTCGGCTACGACCGCGTCGATCCACAGGCCGACGGCGAACGCACCCGCGACCTGAAGAAGCTCACCCTGGCCCAGCAGTGGTCAGCCGGCAACAGCTTCTGGGCGCGCCCGCAGATCCGCGTGTTCGCCACCTACGCCCAGTGGGACGGCGGCCGCTACCAGGCCGCCAGCGAATCCATCGACGCCGGTGACGACGACGGCCTCACCTTCGGTATCCAGGCCGAGGCCTGGTGGTAAACCGCGCCGGCTGAACGCCGTTGCACGCAACGGCAGACTTTCCGCTCCCACCGTCCAGACGGTGCCTTTTGCCCCGACTCTGGCAGGTCGGGGCATTTTTTATCCGGAGAACCGCCATGCATCCTCTATCCCTTCTCGCCGCCGGGCTGATCGCCCTGGCGCTGGCCGGCTGCAGTAGCGAACCGCTGCGTCGGGTCGACGCCCTCGCCGCCAGCCCGGCGCCGCTGCACGGCTCGGTCGAACAGGCCCGTGCCGCGCTGGCCGCCGCACCGTCTTGCTGCAGCGGTCTCGACCAGCTGCCGTACCAGCCGCTGGAGGCGGGCTTCAGCGGCAATGTCGTGATCGACAGCCAGGCCCCGGCCTATGCCTTCGAAACCGGCAAGAGCTTCCTGCGCGCCTTCAAGCTGCCGGCCGGCGGCCCGTCGTTCGAGCTGCGCCTGTACAGCCAGGCCGGCAGCAGCGTGCTGGCGCCCAACGCCATGCTGCTCGACAGCCGCATGCGCCCGACCCGCCTGCTGGATGCCGACGACTTCGCCTACGTACCGCCGACCGGCCTCAAGGGCGACAGCCTCGACGCGCGCCTGCGCATCGACCGCTCGCAGCCGGAGCATCCGGGCAACGAGCGTTACCTGATCCTCTATACCAGCGAGGCGCAGATGGCCGGGCAGACGGTCCTGCAGCACCCGGCCAAGGCCTACGCCAAGGCGCTGGGCAACGAGCCGCCGAGCATCCCCGACCCGGTGGCGCAGCACTCCCCGGTGGGTGTGATCAAGCTGGTGATGATCCCCGACAGCGCCGCCGGCTCGACCGCCAAGGGCTACGTACCGGGCTACAGCATCGGCCAGGAAATGGGCAACGAACTGCCCAGCGCGCCGGCGCCAACGGTGCTGCCGGAGACCTCGGCGTACTACCGCCAGGCGATCGATGCCGCTCTGACCGAGAAGGACCTGGAACGCGCGCTGCGTCTGGCCGACGAAGCGGCACGGGTTGGCGACAGCGCGGCCAAGCGGCACCTGCTCGAGCGCATCGAGATCCGCTGAAAGGCGGGGTTCGCGGCGCGGCAATCGCGTCGCGAACATCGCTGTGGACAGGTGAAGCGCGTTACGCCTGGGTCAGCTGCTTGTACAGCTGCGGCAGACGGAACGGCAGCTGTTGCGGCTCCTTGATCAGGGTGTAGCCGTTGGCGCCGAACATATATGGCAGGTAGCCGCCGGCCTCGCGGTCGATGGTGATGCAGAACGGCAGCAGGCCCTGCTTGCGCGCTTCCATGACGGCCTGGCGGGTATCTTCGACACCGTAACGGCCTTCATAGAGGTCCAGATCGTTCGGCTTGCCGTCGGTGACCAGCAGCAGCAGCTTGCGCCGCTGCTTGCAGGCGCCGAGCAGTTCGGTGGCGTGGCGGATGGCGGCGCCCATGCGGGTGTAGTAGCCGGGCTTGAGCGCCTGGATGCGCCCGCGGGTCTCGTCGCCGTAGGGCTGGCGGAAGCTCTTGAGCTCCTGCATGCGCACCTGCTGACGGCGCAGCGAGGAGAAACCGTAGAGCGCGAACGGATCGCCGACCGCCGACAGCGCTTCGCCGAACAGCAGCAGGCTGTCGGTGACCACGTCGATCACCCGGTGCTCGTTGTCCAGGTGCGCGTCGGTGGACATCGACAGGTCGGCCAGCAGCAGGCAGGCCAGGTCGCGGCGGTTCTGCCGCTGCTCCATGAACAGACCACGTTCGGCGCACTGGCCGTTCTGCCGCTCGACGTGAAAATCGAGCCAGGCCTGCATGTCCAGTTCCGAGCCCTGCGGTTGCTGACGCAGCCACTGGCGGTCGTTGCGCAGGTGCTCGAACTGCCGACGCAGGCGTCGCGCCAGCGGCGACAGGTGCAACGGCAACGGCTTGGCCTCGGCACCACGTGGCAGCATCAGCTGCAGGTTGACGAAGTCCTGCTGCAGACATTGCTTGCGATAGTCCCACTCGGGCAGCTTGATGCCTTCGCCCAGCGGCACATCGTCGAAATCCGCGGCAGGCAGGTCCAGGTCGAGCTTCAGCCCGCCGCCCTGGCGCATGCGCTGGCGCGACAGCGCCAGTTCGTCGAGGTCCTCGGCGACACGGGCGGCATCGAGGTCCTCGGTGTCGTCGCCGCAGCGGTCCAGCTCGATATGCTCGGACCAGCTGAACAGGTTCTCCAGACGGAACAGCAGCAGGCCGCCCTTGCTCGAGCTCTCGTCCACCCGCCGGGCGCGCTTGCGCTGACGGGACTCACCGCCGGGCGGGGTTTCCAGATTGCCCTCGCCTTCCTCGGCGCGCTGGGCGGCCTGAGGTTCACCGAGGTTGTCCGCCGGATACAGCCACAGCGGCAGCGGCCAGGGCGCGCGCTCGCTGCGCGGGAACTGGCTGACGCTGCCCGGCTCGCGCAGCGCCTGGCACAGTGCCGCTTCCAGCGCAGCCTCGGCCTTGGGCAGCTGGCTCGGGTCCGGGCGCAGCTGCAGATGAGCTTCGACCAGGCGCTGATAGCGCGGGCGCATGGCCGGAAAATGTTCAAGGATCGCCTGGGTCCAGCGCTGGTTGTCGCGCGCCCAGTGGCGCATCGGCCCGGCCTGTGCGGCGAGCAGCGCCAGCCAGCGATACAGATCCTGGTTCAGCGAGACTTCCGGGTAGACCGCCAGGCTCTGCGGCAGCCGCAGATTGCTGGCGTCGCACCAGGCCACCGGCAGTTGCTTGCAGGTCCCGGCGACCTGTTGCAGCAGGTTGCGCCTGAGCAGCAGATCACGCGCGCTGGCGGCTTCGACGCCGACCCCGCTGGCGCCGCCCATGGCGCGGAACAGCAACGACAGCGGCCGCTGCATGCTCTCGAGATCGACCCGTGCTTCCGGAAAATCCGGGTTGGCACGACGGGTGATGAAGCGGTGCCAGACACTACCGACCCACTCTTCCACTTCGATGGTAAAGGCCATGGCGGTTACTCCGTGCAGGCACTGAAAAAGCAAAACGGCCCGCTGTTACCAGCCGGGCCGTCGATCCTCATTGCGACGCGTCTCAGGCCGCGGCGGCAGCTGCTGCTACGGCCGGTACCCGACCGCGCTGGCGGAAGCTGTACAGGTAGCAGACCAGGCCGATCAGGAAGAACACCCCGGCGATCAGGCGCAGCCAGAAGAAGATGGCCAGCTGGTCGGCGGTGTTCATGAACGACATGGCAGCACCGTCGGCAGGGATCCGCTGCAGCCACACCTGCACCACGCCGGCTGCGGTGAGGAACAGGGTGATCGCGACCATGGAGATGGTCATCAGCCAGAAGCCCCAGACTTCGATGCGCTGAGCGCGTGCATCCGGTGCTTCGCCCAGGCCACGCAGACGCGGCATGGCGTAGCTGATCATGGTCATCACGATCATCGCGTAGGCACCGTAGAAGGCCAGGTGGCCGTGTGCGGCAGTCAACTGCGAACCGTGGGTGTAGTAGTTCACCGGAGCCAGGGTGTGCAGGAAGCCCCACACGCCGGCACCGAGAAACGCGGTCACGGTGGTGCCGATGGCCCACAGCGAAGCGGCCTTGTTCGGATGCTCGCGACGGCGACGGTTAACCATGTTCAGGGCGAACAGCACCATGGCGAAGAACGGCAGCGGTTCCAGGGCGGAGAAGATCGAGCCCAGCCACAGCCACACGGTCGGCGCACCGATCCAGAAGAAGTGGTGGCCGGTACCGATGATGCCGGTGATCAGAGCCATGGCGATGATCACGTAGAGCCACTTCTCGACCACTTCGCGGTCCACGCCGGTGATCTTGATCAGGACGAAGGCGAGCATCGAACCCATGATCAGTTCCCACACGCCTTCCACCCACAGGTGCACGACGAACCACCAGTAGTACTTGTCGCGCGCCAGGTTCTCGGGGTTGTAGAAGGAGAACAGGAAGAACACCGCGAGGCCGATCAGACCGGTCATCATCACCGTGCTGACCACGGTCTTGCGACCCTTGAGCATGGTCATGCCGATGTTGTAGAGGAAGCCCAGGGCCACCACCACGATGCCGATCTTGGTGATCGTCGGCTGCTCGAGGAACTCGCGTCCCATGGTCGGCAGCAATTCGTTCTTGGTCATCTCCGCCAGCCCTGCATAGGGCACGAAGAGGTAACCGAGAATGGTCAGCACGCCGGCCGCGGCGAACACCCAGAACAGGATGATGGCCAGTTTCGGACTGTGCAGTTCACGGTCCGCTTCCTCGGGAATGAGGTAGTAGGCCGCACCCATGAAGCCGAACAGCAGCCAGACGATCAGCAGGTTGGTGTGAACCATCCGTGCCACGTTGAAGGGCAGCAGCGGGAACAGGAAATCACCGATGACGTACTGCAGTCCCATGATCAGACCGAACAGGATCTGACCGACGAACAGGATCAGTGCAAACACGAAGTAGGGTTTGGCAACGGCCTGCGATTGGAATTTGAGATGCGGATTGATGATGCTCATCTCGTGGCCCCTCCAGTTAAATCGGAAACAAAGACGTCCATCGATCAACCCTCCCTGTTTGGCGGCCAGTTGTTGGTATCGATCTTCGAAGTCCACTTGAGGAACTCCGCCATATCGTCAACTTGCTGTTCGGTCAGATTGAACTGAGGCATCGCACGACGACCGGGGGCGCCGAGAGGCTGGGCCTTCATCCAGGCGTGCAGGAAGGGCTTGAAGGCCTCTTCACCACCACGACGGACGAACACGTTGCCCAACTCCGGCGCGAAATAGGCGCCTTCACCGAGCAGGCTGTGGCAGCCGATGCAGTTGTTGTTTTCCCAGACTGCCTTGCCGCGTACTACCGCTTCGGTCATTTCCGATGCGTTCGTGCGTTCGGGGAAAGTCTGCTCTGTGTGGTAGGTAAGGCCGAGGAACACCAGGAAGAAGAACACGCTTCCTCCGAAGTAGATATTCCTGGCCATTCCTTTGGTGAAGGTCTCGGACATGGTCGCCTCCTCGTGGCTTGGCGTGGCCAGTTTAAGAAGGGGGCTATCGAAACCTGCTTGATGGCAATCAAGAAAAACCTGAACGTGGCAGTAGGGCTTTCTGGAGGCACTGCAGGAGGGGCGCAAAGCCGGACGCCACGGGGGCTGCGGCGCGTTGCGGGCCACAGGCCTGCATTTTCGGGCGGCGTGACCGTGGCCTTGGGCGGCCCGTGCGGCGATCGCACGCAGGTCCTGCCGACGCCGCCGCGGGCATCAGCATGCAGAGAATCAGGCGCGGCGTTGGGTCGTCAGGCGCAGACCGGTCTTCTTCAGAATGCGGCTGGATACCAGTATCTCGTTGGCCCGGCAGGCGCTGCCCAGCAGCGCGCGAATCTGGTTGCGGTAGGCCTCGATGTCACTGGCATCACGCCCATGCACCATGGCGAACAGATTGTATGGCCAGCCTTCCTGCCGCGGTCGGCGATAGCAGTGACTGACGAAGGGCTGGGCGCCGATCAGCGCACCCAGTCTCGCGATCTCGGCGTCGTCGACGTCCCACACGGTCATGCCGTTGTGCCGGTAACCGAGGCGGTAGTGGTTGGGTACCGCCGCGATACGCCGGATCGCACCGTCCGCCTGCAGCCGCTGCAGCAGCGCCAGGGTGGCATCGACGTCGATGCCCAGCTCAGCGGCGAGCCAGGCCCAGGGATCGGCCACCAGCGGCAGCCCGGCCTCGGTCAACTCGATCAGGCGGCGGCTCAGGCCATCATCAGACGGGGAAGTGCAAACCGACATGGAAGGTTTCCTCTTTCGGCAGATTCAGCACCGCCAGGCCGGTCCCGGCCTCGATGCGCGCGATGCTCTCGGCGATGCCCTGCGGGGTCTCGCAACCGAGCACGAACCACATGTTCCAGCGGTGTTCGCGGCGGTAGTTGTGTGCCACTTCGGGCATCGCCGAGAGCATCGCGGCGACCTCGTCGAAACGCGCCTCCGGCACCGACAGCGCGGCCAGGGTGAAGGCGCCGCCGAGCCGGTCGATGTCGAACATCGGCCCGAAGCGGGTCAGCGTGCCGTCGTCGAGCAATGCCTGGACCCGCTCGCGCAGGGCCTCGGAGGTGCTGCCCAGCTCCTCGGCCAGGGCTTCCCAGGGGTGGCGCACCAGCGGCAGGCCATGCTGCAGACGATTGATCAGCAGCCGGTCGAATTCATCCATTGGCGACCTCGGGCAGCGGCGGTGCAAAACGGCCACCGCACTGTTTGAAGGCCCGCGTGCTGAACAGCAGCTGATGCGGCACATCGCTCAGGCCGTTGTCCGCCAGCAGGCGCTCGATCAGCCGGCAGACCTGCTCGCGCTCGCGGCCATGGACCATGCAAAACAGATTGTAGGGCCACTGCGGCAGACGCCGCGGGCGCTGGTAACAGAGATTGACGCCGGCGGCCAAGCCGAGCCGCCGCCCGACTTCGTCGACCTGCGCATCGGGGATGTCCATCACCAGCATGGCGTTGGCGCGAAAACCCAGCGCGCGATGCTTGAGCACCAGGCCGAAGCGGCGGAACAGCCCTTCTTCCTGCCAGCATTGGATCTGTTCGAGGACCTGCGCCTCGACGCTGCCGATCTGCTCGGCGAGCCGCTGATACGGACGTGCGGCCAGCGGCAGGCCACCCTCGAGCAGGCGACGCAGCTGCAGCGCCTGCAGGTCATTGAGACAACCGGTCATGATGGATCTCCCAGCGGAAAGCCGAGGTCGATGCGAAAGGCCTGCTGCATCGGCAGGTCGAGCGGAGTCAGCCCGGTATCGGCCTCGATTTCGGCCAGCAGCCGGTCGAGGTGTGGCCGATCCGGCCCGGTCAGCACGAACCAGAGGTTGTAGCGATGCTCGCGCAGGTAGTTGTGGTTGACCTCGGGGAACGCATTGATGCGCGCCGCGATCTGCTCCAGCCGAGCCTCGGGCACGGCCAGCGCGACCAGGGTGCTGGCGCCGGCACGGCTGTGCTCGAACACCGGGCCGATGCGCGACAGGCCACCGCCCTCGTGCAGCTGTCGGAGACAGGCGAGCACCTCGTGCTCGCTGCAGCCCAGTTCCTCGGCCATGGCGCGGTAAGGCTCGGCGCACAGCGGCATGCCGTGCTGGTAGCGGTCGATCAGGCGGCGGCTGAGGGCGTCGATCTGCATGTCACAACCCCGTCTCGTGGGCGCGGCTGCTGAAGAAGATGCCGCTCGGACTCTGCGCCGGCAGTCGCTTGAGCAGCTTCAGGGTGTAGGGGTCCCAGACCTGGATTTCCTCGCCATCGCGCACCGACAGCCAGAGCTGGTCGCCACGGGCGGTGAACTCCATGTGCAGCACCGCCGGGCCCGGTTCCAGATCGGCGATGATCTCGTGGGTCTCGCTGTCGATGACCTGGACCTTGCCGTTGTCGGGGTGCGCGAAGTTGACCCAGATCTGCCGCGCGTCCGGTCGCGCCATGACGAAGATCGGCTGGCCGGCGACGTCGATGGCGTCGGTCTGCTGCCACCTCTCGGAATCCATCACCAGCACGCGATGCTGGCCGACGGCGGGAACGAAGGTCTGGTTGCCGGCCACGGTCCAGCCTTCCAGGTGCGGCATCTTGTAGACCGGCAATTTCTGCTGGCCGCGGCCATAGCCATCGAGAATGCGCTCCACACCACGCTCGGGATGCCAAAGATCGATCTTGGCCATGCCATCCTCGCCGAACAGGCCGGCGATGTAGTAGCGCCCTTCCGGCGTCAGCAGCGCATCGTAGGGCTGGCGGCCGATACCCTCGAAACGAGTGATCTGCGGCTGGTCGCCCTGACTGAAATCCAGCAGCCAGGTCTCATCGGTATCGAACAGGCTGTAGATGAAGCGCCGGCCGGGCACGTCGATCACGCCGACCACCCGCGAATTGCGGCTGCCATCGGCCAGCGGCGTAGCCGGTATGTCGGCGACCAGCTCCAGGGTCTTGGCATCGAAGACCTTGACCCCGCCCGGCTCGTAGTTGCCGACAGCGATCAGCGTGCCGTCCTGGCTGATGGCGCCACCGATGCTGTTGCCGCCCTGGATGACGCGACGATCGATGCGCTGACGCAGCAGGTCGACCTTGGTCAGCCCGCCGTCGCGGCCGAATACATAGGCGTAGCGCTGGTCGCGGGAGAACACCACCGAGGCGTGGGACAGGTCGCCCAGGCCCTCGACGCGGGCGAGCTGGCTCTGGCTGCTGCTCTCGATGATCTGCAGGCTGCCGGTGGCGCGCTCCACCACCACGCCCAGGTCTCCGGTGCCGCGCAGCGGTTGCTGTGCACAGGCCGCGAGCAGACCGGCCGCAGCCAGCAGCAGAAAAGGACGAATCATGGCTTGGGATATCCTTCGAGCAGGCGGTCGACCAGCCAGGCGATGTCCTGCTCGTCGAGCAGCACATTCCAACCGGGCATGGCGGTGCCAGGGCGGCCGTGGGTCACGGTGGCGATCAGACTGTCACGGGGTTTGCCGGCTAGCGCCTCGCGGGTGAGCGCGGGTCCGAGACCGCCGGTCATGCGCAGGCCATGGCAGGAGCCACAGTCCTGAAGTAGCAGATGGTCGAGCTTCGCCTGGCGTTCGGCAGCGGGGGCCGCGGCCAGGGCAAGGGGAAACAGGAGAAAGGACGCCAGGGCCAGTCCCAGACGTGAAACGGCGTGTCGGGCAACTGTCATGGCGTCCTCCGTGCAGCTTACTTGTGGCTAAGAACCCACTCGGCGAGGATCTTGGCTTCTTCTTCGGTGACGGCGTTCGGCGGCATCGGGATCGGACCCCATACGCCCTGGCTGCCGTTCTTGATGTGGCCAGCCAGCAGATCGGCAGCGCCGTCCTGTCCTGCGTACTTGGCGGCGACTTCCTTGAACGCCGGACCGACCAGCTTGGCATCGATGCTGTGGCAAGCCGCGCAAGGCTTGCTCTTGAACAGCGCCTCACCATCCTGCGCCAGTGCCGGCTGCAGGGTCAGCGCGCCGCCCAGGGCGAGCATCGGGATAAGGATTTTCTTCATTAGATCTTTTCCTCAAGGCTAAAGGGGAGAGCGTTACCGCTCACCCAAAGGGTGCTCAGCAAAACGCACTGAGCAAGTGCACGGTAAATTTACCGCTTGTGCTAGGCAACCTTTTGTCCTTGGTCATTGTTTGTGGGTTCCGGGACTTCGAACGGCTGCTTCGCGACCCGTGCGGGCAGGCTCAGAATGAATGAGCCGCCATGCCGGTTCCTTGATTGCAATCAAATCATCCCATCGGCACGGTTGCGCCGTCGCCGGCCGCTCGGACACCGGAAAAGCACAAGGCCGGCATTGCGCCGGCCCGTTGCTTGCCGCCTGGTTACTGCTTGGCGGCGGTGATATCGCCCTGGGCGTCGATACCCAGCGTGTAGCCGAGCGAAACGTGGTGGTAGCGCCCAGTGGCGTTGTCGTCATGGATGGCGAAGCCGAAGTTGTAGACGTTGCCCGGAGCCAGTGTCACGTCGCCCTCGCCGCCAGCGAACTTGCGGGTGAACACCACCGTCCAGGTATCGCCATCGAGCTGGCCCTGGGCATCGACCAGGGCCTGGCCGCCTTCCATCACCCGCTCGGTGGCGACATGGCCGTCGAACGCCTTGTTCTCACCGCTGCGCCACTGGTTCAGGTCGTAGAAAATCCCGTTGGCCAGCGAGCCGTCCTTGACGTATTTGGTCTTGGTATCGGCTGCACCCGGCATGGTCCGCGCGTCGCCGTGGCAGCTGCCCCAGCAACCGCCCGCCTCGGCCAGCTGGACCTTGGAACCGCCTTCGAGCATGTAGGCGATCTTCACCGGGTTGTCGGCGTCCATCGGCGCCGCACCGGATGCTGCGGGTTGTTTCCAGGTGAAGCGCAGGTAGAGGTTCTCGCCGTCGTTGGCGGCCTGCACCTTGGCATTGATGAAGGGCGCCTTGCCATCGATCGGCGTGGGCTCGAGCTTCTGGCCGCTGGCCATCTTGCCGCCCATGTCCGCGACTTCCTCGGAGTGGCAGCCGGCGCAGGTCTCGCCTTTCTTCAGGGCCCGGGCGCCACCGTGCTCGGTACCCTTGGTGATCCATTCCACCGGCGATACGCCGGGGTAGAACAGAGTGACGTCGGTCGCAGCCACCGCGCTCCAGTCAGCCGGTGCCGCGGCCATAGCAGCCTGTGCACCGAAGGCGATTACCGCCCCCACCGCGCTGGCCATCAGGGTCTTTTTCATAATCGGTTCCTCATCATCGATGGTTGGCTGGCCCGCCGGACCGCAGTTCAGTCTTCGTCTTCTTCGGTCATACCTTCGGGCAGGTGGTGCGCGATGCCCTTGTGGCAAGCGATGCAGGTCAGGTTGTCTTCGCGCGCCATCTCATGCTGCTTGCGGGCTCGCTGTTTCTGCATGTCGGAGCTCATGCTTTCCAGGCTGTGGCAGTTGCGGCACTCGCGGGAATCGGATGCCCGCATCCGGGCCCATTCGCGACGCGCCAGGGTCAGCCGCTTGGCCTCGAACTTTTCGGCGGTGTCGATGGTGCCGACGATCTTGCCCCATAGCTCCTTGGAGGCCTCGACCTTGCGCACCATCTTGTGCGTCCAGTCGCGCGGCACATGGCAGTCCGGGCAGGTTGCGCGAACGCCGGTGCGGTTGGCGTAGTGAATGGTCTCCTTGTACTCGGGGTATACGTTGTCCCCCATCTCGTGACAGGAGATGCAGAAGGTTTCGGTGTTGGTAGCCTCCAGCGCGGTGTTGAAGCCGCCCCAGAAGACGATGCCGGCAACAATGCCCACCACTAGAATGCCGCCGAGCGAGTAGCGCGCGCTCGGCCGCCGCAGTAGCGCAAGGATGCCGCCCTTCTTTTGCTTGTTGCCGTCTTGATCTGTCATGGAATCTGTTCCCTTGCCAGACCCACCGCGCCAGGCGCGGTGGGTGTTAACAGGCAATCCTCGGGCGGATTAGTACACGTCGTGCATGGTGTTGAAGACGTTGAACTTGCCGGTCGGCGTGACGATTGCCGGGTCGGTGATCACCTTCTTCAGCTTCAGCGTCTTGTCGTCGTAGATCACGATCGCGGACTGGTCGGTCTTGCCGCCCCACAGGGAGATCCACACCTCGTTACCCGCCTCGTTGTACTCGGGATGGGTGGCGCGACGGATCGCCTTGCTTTCCGGCAGACCGGAATCCTTGGCGACGTCGAGACGCTTGGGTTCCTTGCTCAGATCGGCCAGGTCGTAGACGTAGACGGACTCGGCGACTTCCCGCTCGGGGTTCATCGGCGCGTCGGCCCAGAGGTTCTTCGATTTCGGATGGGTCTTGACGAACAGGTTGCCGGCGCCCGGCATCTTCAGTTCCTGCACCACCTTCCAGTTGTGCTCCTTGTACTTGGCGTACTTCGGATCCTCGGAAGCGGTGGAGATCAGCGAGACCACGTCGTCACCCAGGTGGCCGGTGGTCCAGACCGGGCCGAACTGCGGATGGATGAAGTTGGCGCCGCGACCCGGGTGCGGGATCTTCGCGGTGTCGACCAGCGCGGCCAGCTTGCCGGTCTTGGTATCGACCGCAGCGACCTTGTTGGAGGCGTTGGCAGCGACCATGAAGTAGCGCTTGGAGTAGTCCCAGCCACCGTCGTGGAGGAACTTGGCCGACTCGATGGTGGTGGTCTTGAGGTTCTTAAGGTCGGTGTAGTCGACCAGGATGATCTGCCCGGTTTCCTTCACGTTGACCACCCACTCCGGCTTGATGTGCGAAGCGACGATGGACGCTACGCGCGGCTCGGGGTGGTATTCGCCGTCGACGGTCTGACCGCGGGTGGATACGACCTTGATCGGCTCCAGGGTCTCGCCGTCCATGATCGAGTACTGCGGCGGCCAGTAGGTGCCACCGATCAGGTACTTGTCCTCGTAGCCCTTGAACTTGGAGGTGTCCACGGAACGGGCATCGGAGCCCAGACGCACGGTGGCGACGGTGGTCGGCTCTTCGTACCACATGTCGATGATGGTGGTCAGGCCGTCGCGGCCAACGGTGTAGACGTAACGGCCGGAAGCGGACAGACGCGAGATGTGTACCGCGTAGCCGGTGTCCAGCACCTTCCAGATGGTGTGGGTATCGCCGTCGACCAGGGCCAGCTTGCCGGCATCGCGCAGGGTGATGGCGAACACGTTCTTCAGGTTGATGTTGTTCAGCTGCTTCTTCGGACGCTGATCAACCGGAACGATGAGCTTCCAGCTGTCCTTCATGTCCTGCAGGGAGAACTCCGGCGGCACATCCGGGGTGTTCTGGATGTAACGCGCCATCATGTTGATCTCTTCCTTGGTCAGGATGTCGTCATAGTTGACCATCCCGCCCTCAGTGCCATAGGCAATGATGTTCTCCAGGCGCTTGGTGCCCAGGTTGAGGGTGCCGCCCTCGGTCTTCTTGCCGTCCGCGTCGGTCTTGCTCCAGTGCGGCTCGAGGTTCTTGCCCGTGGCTCCTTTACGTAGAACGCCATGGCAACCGGCACAGCGTTCGAAATAGATCTGCTTGGCCGCCTCCTTTTCTTCGGCGGTCATCTCTGGGGCAGCAGCCTGGGCGACTGCCAGACCAAGCAACGAAAGGCCGGCGATCAGGCCAGCCAGGATAGGTTTACCGACATTGCTCATCCTTCTCTCCTATGGGAGCGCTTCTGGCGACTCCTGCTAGTTACGGCGGTGTGGCAGTTCCCGGGGACTTCTTCTTTTTGCGATTTGGATGCTATGAGAGCGCCGTTGCGAAGGCGCTTGACGACAATCAAGAGAGCCCCCGGCACCCCCTGAGCGTGACGCCTTGTCGCGGGCGCAACGGGCCGAAACGTCTGGAATCGGCTTCGATTGGTCGGCATCGGAGGCGAGACTTGATCGCAATCAAGCTTTGCCGGCGGATGGCTTGAGAGGGGTCGGTGGGCTCGGTAGCTTGGCGATGGAAATAACCAACTGCTGCCGTGAGGTACTTGCCTGTGAATGCGATTGAAATCCCGACTGCCGCCGGCACGCCTGACGCGCCCTTCTACCAACCGCTAGGCAACGAAGAGCAGCTGTTCCAGCAGGCCTGGCAGCACGGCATGCCGGTGCTGATCAAAGGCCCGACCGGCTGCGGCAAGACCCGCTTCGTGCAGCACATGGCGCATCGGCTGAACCTGCCGCTGTACACCGTGGCCTGCCATGACGATCTCTCCGCCGCCGACCTGGTCGGCCGTCACCTGATCGGCGCCCAGGGCACCTGGTGGCAGGATGGCCCGCTGACCCGTGCGGTGCGTGAGGGCGGCATCTGCTACCTGGACGAAGTGGTCGAGGCGCGCCAGGACACCGCCGTGGTGCTGCACCCGCTGGCCGACGACCGCCGTGAGCTGTTCATCGAGCGCACCGGCGAGGCGCTCAAGGCGCCGCCGGGTTTCATGCTGGTGGTGTCCTACAACCCCGGTTACCAGAACCTGCTCAAGGGCATGAAGCCGAGTACCCGCCAGCGTTTCGTGGCGATGCGCTTCGATTACCCGCCGGCCGCCGAGGAAGTGCGCATCGTCGCCAACGAGGCGCAGGTGGATGAAGAACTCGCCGCCCAGGTGGTCAAGCTCGGCCAGGCGCTACGCCGGCTGGAGCAGCATGATCTGGAAGAAGTCGCCTCGACCCGCCTGCTGATCTTCACCGCGCGGATGATCCGCTCCGGCATGACGCCGCGTCAGGCCTGCCTGGCCTGCCTCGCCGAACCGCTGTCGGATGACCCGCAGACAGTCGCCGCGCTGATGGATGTGGTCGATGTCCACTTCGCCTGAAGCCACCAGCCAACTGCACCGGCGCCTGCCGGGCGACCTGGCGATGTGGTTCTTCATCCTCGCCGAGCTGACCGTCTTCGCCATCCTGATCCTGGCGTTCGCCGCCACGCAGATGCTCAATCCAGAGCTGTTCAGCGAGAGCCGCGCGGCACTGGACAGCTCCATCGGCCTGGCGCTGACCTTGAGCCTGCTGACCTCCGGGCTGTTCGCCGCGCTGGCGGTGGAACAGGTGCGCGAAGCCCGCTCCGGGCGCGCGACGCTGTTGCTGCTCGCCGCGCTGGGCACGTCCTGCGTCTACGTGGTGCTCAAACTCAACGAGTACAGCCACCTGGCCGGGCTCGGCCTGGGCATGGAACACAATACCTTCTTTACCCTGTACTGGATTCTGACCGGCTTTCATTTCCTGCATGTGCTGCTGGGCATGGTGATTCTCGGCTGGCTGGCCATGCGCTGCCGCCGCGGTGCCTACGGGCCGAACGAGCACAGCGGCCTGGAATCCGGCGTGCTCTACTGGCACATGGTGGATATGGTCTGGGTGCTGCTGTTCCCGCTGGTCTACGTGCTGAGGTAAGTCATGTCCGCTTCGAAGAATCTGCTAGCCTGCTGGCTCGGCCTGGCACTGCTGTCGGTTTCCACCGTGCTGCTGGGCAACGCCGGCGCCACGCTGGCGTTGACCGCTGCCGTTCTGCTCACGGCGTTCGGCAAGGCCTGGCTGATCACCGACGGTTTCATGGAGCTGCGCCATGCCCCGCGGACGTGGCGTCTGCTGCTGCTCGCCTGGCCGCTGGTACTGGTGCTCGGCGTGCTGCTGACCCTGCTCTGACCAACGGTACACCGCCGCAAGAAGCTGACGATGCGGTCAACCACGCCCCGCGACTTTTATTGTTTCCGATCAAGGCCAGCCCTACCCCGCTCGGTGATCCTGCTGCTCAAGGAGCGGGCGCCCGAGACGGCGCGCCCGGTGAGATACGCTGCCGAAGCGGAGCCGCCCCATGTTGAGAATCAGCCATTACCTGCGCGCCCTGGCCCAGCCGGCCACCAAGGTGCTCGGTGCCCGCAGCGTCAGCGGCAAGCGCCCGCCCGTGGTGATCTGGAACCTGCTCAGGCGCTGCAACCTGACCTGCAAGCACTGTTACGCGACCTCCGCCGACAGCGAGTTCCGCGACGAACTGGACACCGCCGAGGCGCTGAAGGTGATCGACGATCTGCACGAAGCCGGCGTGCGCGTGCTGATCCTCTCCGGCGGCGAACCGCTGCTGCGCGACGACATCTTCCAGCTCGCCGACTACGCCCGCGACAAGGGCTTCTTCGTTGCGCTGTCCACCAACGGCACGCTGATCGACGAAAGCAACATCGAGCGTATCGCCGCCGCGCAGTTCGATTACGTCGGCATCAGCATCGATGGCCTGGAGGCGGTGCATGACGAATGGCGCCAGCTCAAGGGCAGCTTCGCCGCGTCCATGCATGCCATCGACCTGTGCCGCCAGCGCGACATCCGCGTCGGCCTGCGCACTACCCTGACGCAGAACAATTACCCGCAGCTGCCGGCCCTGCTGGCGCTGATGCGCGAACACGACGTGCAGAAGTTCTACCTCTCGCACCTCAACTACAGCGGCCGCGGCAAGCGCAGCCGCAAGGCCGACGCCCATCACCAGATGACCCGCGACGCCATGCGTCAGCTCTTCGAGCAGGCCTGGGACGACGTTCAGCACGGCCGCGAGACCGATTTCGTCAGCGGCAACAACGACGCCGACGCCGTCCTGCTGCTGCAGTGGGTCGAGGAGCGCCTGCCGGAACATCGCGAGCGCCTGGAAGGCATGCTGCGCGCCTGGGGCGGCAACGCCTCGGGCAACGGCATCGCCAATATCGACAACATCGGCGACGTGCACCCGGACACCTACTGGTGGCAGCACACCGTCGGCAACGTGCGCCGGCAGCGCTTCAGCGACATCTGGCTGAACGAGCCGGCGCCATTGCTGCAGGAGCTGCGCCAGCATCCGCGCGCGGTCGGCGGTCGCTGTGCCGACTGCCGCTGGCTGGCGATCTGCAACGGCAACACCCGCACCCGCGCCTGGGCGCAGGGCGATCTCTGGGCCGAAGACCCGGGCTGCTACCTCTCCGACGAGGAGATCGGCCTGCCCGCCACCGAGCGCATTCCCAGCATCGCCATCTGACCGATCGAGCGGCCGTCCAAGCGCCGCAGCAACGCACTCCGTAAGCCCGATGAGAATTCAGGAGCACCGCATGGACCAGCCACTCACATTTCCCGCCTCGCTGAGCGCCGCGTTCGCCCCGGGCGAAGTCGCTCTGGTCGGTGCCGGACCGGGCGACCCCGGCCTGCTCACCCTGCGTGCCTGGAGCCTGCTGCAGCAGGCCGACGCGGTGGTCTACGACCGCCTGGTCAGCGACGGACTGATGGCGTTGCTGCCGGCCGACTGCAGCCGCCATTACGTCGGCAAGACCAGTGGCTACCACAGCCTGCCGCAGCCGCAGATCAACCAGTTGCTGGCCGACCTGGCGCAGCAAGGCAAGCGCGTGGTGCGACTCAAGGGCGGCGACCCGTTCATCTTCGGTCGCGGCGCCGAAGAGCTCGAATTCCTGCTGCAGCGCGGCATCGACTGCCAGGTGGTGCCGGGCATCACCGCCGCGGCCGGCTGCAGCGCCTATGCCGGCATTCCCCTGACCCACCGCGATCTGGCCCATTCCTGCCAGTTCATCACCGGCCACCTGCAGAGCAACGGTGAGCTGCACCTGCCGTGGAAGGCCCTCGCCCAGGGCGGGCAGACGCTGGTGTTCTACATGGGACTGGCCAGCCTTGGCGAGATATCACGAAACCTGATCGCCGCCGGCCTGCCGGTGGACACGCCCGCCGCGCTGATCGGCAATGGCACCCGGGAGAACCAGCAGGTGGTGCGCTGCACGCTGAGCCAGCTACCTAACATGGCCGACGAGCAGCACCTCACACCGCCGACCCTGACCGTGATCGGTCGGGTGGTCGGCCTGTTCGCCGAGCGCCAGGTCCGGCATCCGGCGCGGCTGCACGGTGATCCAGCCGCGCAAACGGAGGCCTTATGCAACTGATACCTGCCCTGCTGCTGGCCGCCGCGCTGCCAGCAGCCACCTTCGTTGCCCTCGACCTGGCCATTCCGCGGGCTGCCGCGGCGACCCAGCCAACCGACAGTCAGGCGCTGTACGAACAGCACTGCCAGAGCTGTCACGGCGTCAACCGCCTCGGCGGCGCCGGACCGGCGCTGCTGCCGGAGAGCCTCAGCCGCATCAAGCCGGCCGAAGCCCAGGCGGTGATCCGCGACGGCCGCCCGGCGAGCCAGATGGCCGCCTACTCCCACGTGCTGAACGAAGCGCAGATCGCCGGCCTGGTCGATTACCTGTATCAGCCCTCAGCCGTGCCGCCGACCTGGAGCGACGCCGACATCCGCGCCAGCCACCGCATGCTCAAGGACGTCGCCACACTGCCGACGACACCGCAACACGGCGCCGATCCACTCAACCTGTTCGTCGTGGTGGAAGCCGGCAATCACCACGTCCGCGTGCTGGACGGCGATCGTTTCGAGGAGCTGGCGAACTTCCAGTCGCACTTCGCCCTGCATGGCGGGCCGAAGTTCTCGCCGGATGGCCGCTTCGTCTATTTCGCCTCCCGCGACGGCTGGGTCAGCGTCTACGATCTCAACAACCTGAGCATGATCGCCGAGGTCCGCGCCGGGCTGAACACCCGCAACCTGGCCGTGAGCAACGACGGCCGCTGGGTGCTGGTGGGCAACTACCTGCCGGGCAACCTGGTGCTGCTCGATGCGCGCGACCTGTCGCTGGTCAAGCACATCCCCGCGGTCGGCCAGGACGGCACGCCATCGCGGGTCAGCGCCGTGTACACCGCGCCACCGCGCGACAGCTTCGTGGTCGCGCTGAAGGACGTGAAAGAAGCCTGGGAACTCTCCTACGCCGGCGAGCCGACTTTCGAACCGCGGCGCATCGAGGCCGCCGACTTCCTCGACGACTTCTCCTTCACCCCCGACTATCGCCACCTGCTGGCCACCTCGCGCAAGGCTCACGGCGGCCAGGTGATCGATCTGGACAGCGGCAAGGCGGTCACCGACATCCCGCTGCCGGGTATGCCGCACCTGGGCTCGGGCATCTACTGGAAGCGCGACGGCAAGTGGGTGTTCGCCACGCCCAACGTCAGCCAGGGGCTGATCTCGGTGCTCGACCTGCAAACCTGGAAGCTGATCGAGGAGATTCCCACCGAAGGCCCGGGCTTCTTCATGCGCAGCCAGGAAAACTCGCCCTATGCCTGGACCGACGTGTTCTTCGGGCCGAACAACGACGCCGTGCACCTGATCGACAAGCAGACCCTGGAAGTCGCCCACACCCTGCGCCCGATGCCAGGCAAGAACGCCGCCCACGTCGAGTTCACCAACGACGGCCGCTACGCCCTGCTCAGCGTCTGGGACACCGACGGCGCACTGCTCGTCTACGATGCCAACACGCTGGAGGAGGTCAAACGCATTCCGATGAACAAGCCCTCCGGCAAATACAACGTCGGCAACAAGATCGAGTTCGCCGAGGGCACCTCGCATTGATCGTGAACGGATCGCCCACCGATTCAAGGTGGGCGCTCCCACGACGGTCACAACCCCCTACAATCATCGGTTTCGTCACCTTCACTGCATTTAAGGCCGACCATGGATATTGATCTCGCCCGCACCTTTCTCGAGATCATTCGCAGCGGCAGCTTCATCGCCACGGCCGAGCGCCTGCACATCACCCAGACGGCCGTGACCGCGCGCATACAGAACCTGGAAAACCAGCTGAGCTGCCGGCTGTTCGTGCGCAATCGCGCCGGGGCCCGGCTGACGGCCGATGGCGAGCGTTTTGCCGCCTATGCCCGCCAGTTGGTGCAGACCTGGGAGGCCGCGCGGCGCGACCTGCCGCTGCCTCGCGGCTATGGCGAACTGCTCACGCTCGGCGCCGAGGTGAGTCTGTGCAACCCGCTGATGCTGGCCTGGCTCCAGCGCCTGCGGCAGGCGCTGCCCGGCCACGCCGTGCGCCTGGAAGTGGGCAGTGGCGATGAACTGCAGAAGAAGCTCGACCTCGGCGTGCTCGACGCCGCGCTGGTGCACCAGCCGGAGTACCTGCCCGGTCTGCAGGTCGAACAGCTGCTGGAGGAAAAGCTGATCCAGGTGGTGCAGGCGCAGAATCCCACGCCGTATCTGTACGTGGATTGGGGACCGGCATTTCGCAAGCAGCATAACCAGGCGCTGCCCGAATACACCCGTGCCGCGCTGTCATTCAGTCTCGGGCCACTGGCCTTGCAGTATCTGGTGCAGTGCGGCGGACGCGGCTACTTTCGCACCCGCGTGGTCCAGCGTTATCTGGAAGAAGGCGTTCTCAAGCGAGTGGAGCAGGCGCCGGAGTTCAGCTACCCGGTCTACCTGGTCCACGCACGCGCCAGCGAATCGCCCGCGCTGCTCAGGGCCGTCGAACTGCTGCGCGAAGCGGCCCTCGACGATTACGACTGGTCACGCTGGTACTACGATATCTGAGCCTCGAGCCGGGCCCGTGAGCGCTCAGTCCGGCAATTGCTTGAGCCAGTTGCGGTACAGCGCGGCGATCAGGTCCGTCTGGGTGATCATGCCCACCAGCCGCTGTTGCGCATCGACCACCGGCAGGCAATGCAGGCCGCGATCCGAGAGCAGGTACACCAGCTCGACCATGTGCGTATCGGCCGTCACCGAAACCACCGGCGAGCTCATGATCGCGCGCAGCTTGGTGCCGCGCAGGAAGTTCAGCTGGCCGAAGCTGAGCCGCCCCGGGCGTGGGTGGAAGTGCTTGAGCAGATCCACCTGGGTGACGATCCCGACCAGCCGGTGATCATCGCCCTCGACCACCGGCAACGAGCGCAGGCGATGCTGCTGCAGCGTCTGCCAGGCCTGTTCGATGAAGGTATCCGGGGTGTGCCAGTAGAGATCGCGCGACATCACGTGCGCCGCGGTGATCTCACCCATGCTGCGGCGCAGGGCGTGCTTCTCGGTCTGCTTGATCAGGCGGGCGAGATCGTCGCGGGTGATGTCGACGTACTCGCCGAATTCGGCCAGCGCCCGGTCGACGTCGTCCTGGACGAAGCTCATTCGCTCGCCTGGTCGAGGGTCGCGGGTGTGGTGCTCGTTTTCGCGCGGCAGGCGCGCCTTGGGATAGGGATTACCCGTGAGGTTGTTGAACAGCAGCGCGAAGGTCACCAGCAGCAGCGAGTTGAACATCACTGGCCAGAGCAGGCCGAAGTGCAGCTGGTGCAGGTCGGGGCTGCCCACGGCGGCCACCAGCGCCAGCGCGATGCTCGGCGGATGCAGGCAGCGCAGCGCAAAGAGACACAGCAGCGTCGCGGCGCCGGCCAGCGTCGCAGCGAGCACGCTGGGCAACCCAGTGAGCCCCAGGGAGACGCCGATCAGCGCGGCGAACAGGTTGCCACCGATGACTGACCAAGGCTGCGCGAAAGGGCTCGACGAGGCGACGAACACCAGCACGGCGGAGGCGCCAACCGGCGCGATCACTTGCAGCGCCAGCCCGGTGCCGACCAGCCAGCGGTCGCTGAGAAATACCAGTGGCATGACCAGGGCGACGCCGATGGCGGCGCGCAGCCAGTGTCGAGGGGCCGCATTCAGGGGCGCGGGAATGAAGGATTTGAACCAGTCGATCAGATTGTCTTGCATGGAAGCTCTTGTCAGACGAAGCACCGGCTATGGGAGCGTAGCCGGGTAAAAAAAGGTCCGTCCCTGGACCCTCAGGAGCTACAAGGGTAGCGAGGGGAAATCAAGCGGTCACAGCGGTCAGCTCTGCGTCCCGGGCCGGGGCGCGCCGCGCGTGGCGCACGGTCAGCCAGGTGTTCAGCGCCATCAGCAGCATGCCGCTGGCGAAGATGCCGCCGCCGGCCATGCGCACGATGTACCCGGGATGGCTGGCTTCCAGTGCCTCGACGAAGGAATAGGTCAGCGTGCCGTCTTCGTTGATCGCACGCCACATCAGGCCCTGGGTGATGCCGTTCACCCACATCGAGGCGATATAGAGCACCGTGCCGATGGTCGCCAGCCAGAAGTGCGCATTGATCAGGCCGATGCTGTGCATCTGCTCGCGCCCCCAGAGCCGCGGAATCAGGTGGTACAGCGAGCCGATGGAGATCATCGCCACCCAGCCCAGCGCCCCGGCGTGTACGTGGCCGATGGTCCAGTCGGTGTAGTGCGACAGTGCGTTGACCGTCTTGATCGCCATCATCGGGCCTTCGAAGGTGGACATACCGTAGAACGCCAGGGAGACCACCAGAAAGCGCAGGATCGGATCGGTGCGCAACTTATGCCAGGCGCCGGAGAGGGTCATCATGCCGTTGATCATGCCGCCCCAGCTCGGCGCCAGGAGGATGATCGACATCACCATGCCCAGGCTCTGCGCCCAGTCCGGCAGCGCGGTGTAGTGCAGGTGATGCGGGCCGGCCCAGATGTAGATCGAGATGATCGCCCAGAAATGCACGATGGACAGGCGGTACGAGTAGATCGGCCGCCCGGCCTGCTTGGGCACGAAGTAGTACATCATCCCGAGAAAGCCGACCGAGAGGATGAAGCCCACCACGCTGTGCCCGTACCACCACTGCACCATCGCATCGGTGGCGCCCGAATACAGCGAATAGGACTTGAGCAGGCTCACCGGCACCAGCGCGTGATTGATGATGTGCACCATGCCGGTGACGATGATGAAGGCGCCGAAGAACCAGTTGCCGACGTAGATGTGCCGGATGCGCCGGCGCGCGATGGTGCCGAAGAACAAGTAGGCGTAGAACACCCAGATCAGCGTCACCCAGAGCGCGATCGGCCATTCCATCTCGGCGTACTCCTTGGACGTGGTGTAGCCCAGCGCGTAGCTGATCGGCATCGCCATGCAGGCGGCCTGCCAGCCCCAGAACACCACGGCGGCCAGCCGATCGGAAATCAGCCGGGCATGGCTGGTGCGCTGGACGATGTAGAAGGACGAGGCGAACAGCGCGCCGCCACCGAAGGCGAAGATCACCAGATTGGTGTGGATCGGCCGCAGCCGGCCGAAGCTGGTCCAGGGCAGATCGAAGTTCAGCTGCGGCCACACCAGCTGAGCGGCGATGAACACCCCGAGGCCCATGCCGAGCACACCCCAGACCAGCGTCATCAGGGTGAACTGGCGCACCACGTGGTAGTTGTAGGCAATCGGTTCGGGGCTATTGTGCAGTTCGCTCATGCTCGCCGGGCAGCCGACGCGGGCGCCAGGGAACGAACATCGAAATCTGCCAGCGCAGCGCTGGCAATGGTCGACGGACCGGCACGCCGCATCCGCTCGCCGCTCCTCCAGGGATCGGTTCATATCGAGCGCGGCGGATTGCCGCGCAGACGGAATGCGTGCGCATTGTCTGCGGCGGGTTGAATGTTATCTAACGAATAGTATTGCTCGATAAGCGCAATATTTTTGCATCAAGCACCCTACAAGCGGAGCCGCGGCTTCTGAAGCCGTATCAGGCCGCGTGACTCGTTCCTTTCTCGTACTGATCGACCACGGCGGTGACGATGCGCATCACCTCCAGGTTGGCGTCCTCCATCTGGCCCAGGTGGCGCAGCGCGGTTTCCAGGGCGTTCTGGGCGAATGCATCCAGTGCCGCCTGCCCCTGAGCATGCACCGCCGTATGGGGCCGCTCGATCTGCCGGAAGCAGTCCAGCGCCTGGATATCGCGGTTGCCCTCGCCGTAGTACCAGCGACCGAAACGACAGTCGCGCTCGCTCGGCAGCTGCGGAATCGGCTGTGCCCGGTCGCTCAGCAGGTGGTTGTAGACCACGAACTTCAGTGACAGCTCGTCGAGATTGGCCAGCTCGATGCCGGCCCGGAAGGAAGACGCGGCGCTGCTCGCACGCATCGCCCCGGCCAGCTGGTAGAGCATGCGCATCGCCTCGACCGCCACCTCGGTGGTTCGGCTGAAGCCCTTGGCGTGGCTGCCCTGCAGTTGGATGTAGTCATGCACATTGCGTATTTCGCCCTGCACTTCGCCAATCTTGCGCACGATGTCATCGGTCGCCAGCGCGGTCTTTTCCGCCAGGCTGCGAATCTCCCCGGCGACCACCGCGAACCCGCGCCCGGCCTCGCCGGCACGCGCCGCCTCGATCGCCGCATTCAGGGCCAGCAGGTTGGTCTGGCTGGCGATGCCGCTGATGAGATCGACGATGCCGTTGATCTCCTGCGAGCGCTCGGCAAGGGTATCGACCTTGTGCGAGGCCAGACCAAGGCCGTCCTCCATCTCGGCGGCCTTGCCCTGCAGCTCGCCGAAATGCTTCTGGTTGCTCAGCGCCGCGGCGGCGACCTCGCCGGCACGGGCCTTGTTATCGCCCAACTGCTCGGTGAGAAACTCGAACGACTCGCCGAGATGGGCCACCGAGGTGCTGAAGCGAATCAGCCTTTCCGACACGCCCCGGTAATAGTCGAGCTGTCGCTGGCGTTGCTGGCTGGCCGCTTCTGCCGCCTGCAGCTGCTGCTCCAACGCAGCGATGCGTGCCGACTGTTCGGCGTGGCTGGCCTGCAGCGCGTGCAGCTCGTGCTCCAGGCGCGTCGTGCTGTTCTTCCGCTTGAACCACATGCCGTGCACCTCAGCTGACGGTGTAACCGTTGTCCACCACCCAGTCCTGGCCGAACACGCCGCGCGCGCCCTGGGACAGCTGGAACAGGATGACGTTGGCCACCGCCGCCGACTCGAGGAAATGCCCCGGCAGCAGACGCTTGGTGACGCCGTCGGCGACCGCTTCGAGCTGGTCGTCGTTGAGCCCCAGCGAACCCCAGATGGCGGTGGCGGTCGGACCGGGCGAAACCATGTTGATGCGTACCTCCAGCGGCGCGAACTCCACCGCCAGCGTGCGCGCCTGCGCCGCCAACGCCGCCTTGCTGGCGATGTAGGCCGCCAGCCCGGGGAAGGTCGAGCGGATCAGGAAGGTGCCGACGAAGACCACCGAAGCCGGCTTGGCCAGCTCGGTGCGCAGCGCAGCGAAGGTGTTCAACGCACCGGCGCCATTGACCGCCCACTGCCGGTCGAAGGCGGCCATGTCCAGGCCATCGGCCAGTTCGGCGATACCGGCGTTGGGCACCAGGTAGTGCACCGGCCCCATCTGCGCGGCGCGGCGTGCCAGCTGGGCCAGATCTTCAGCCGAAGTGACGTCGCCGCTCAGCCACTGCAGCTGGTCGGCGTGGGTTTCCAGCAGCGGTTCGAGACCGCCGATGCTGCGCGACATCGCCAGCACCCGGGCACCGCGCTGCAGCAAGGCCGCGCACAACGCCAGACCGATTCCGGAACTGGCGCCGGTGACGACCGCCAGACGATCCTGAAACTCGCTTTTCATCATCCTCTCCGAGCTCGGCGCACGCCGAGTCACAAGCCGCCTCGCGGCAGCGGTTCTAAGGCTTGGTATTGACGGGCAGGCGCGACGGGCACCTGCCCCGGTGAAACGACTCGGTGCTCAGCCCGGATGGCCATCGACCCGCGGTGCGACCAGCATCGGCGCGTAGCGCCAGACATACAGAACGAAGGCCGCCGCCCAGCAGGCCGCTGCCAGCCACAGACCGCCGACCGGCCAGATGACGGAGAGGAATACCCGCGCTGCCGTACCCAGGTTGAACAGCACGAAGGCACCGATGATGCCGGCCGGCAACTGCAGCGGCCGGCCGGTGTGGCCGAGAGTCACGCGGGCGATCATCGCCAGGATCAGCCCGCCCATGGAGCCGACGCTCAGCGCATGCAGCGAAGGGCTGGACTGTGCCAGCAGACCGAAATGCCAGAGCGCCAGGCCGAAGGCGGCAACCACCAGCCAGAGCATCGCCAGGTGCAGCGACCAGAGCAGGCCGACCTTCCAGATGCCGTGGTCGTACCAGCGCGCCAGGCGCAGCAGATGGCCGACGCCGATGGCGACGAACAGCAGGCCCAGCAGCGGATGCGGCTGCAGGGCAACGCCGAAGGCGTGCAGCAGCGCGACGATCCCGGTGCCCACCAGCAGGGCGACATCCAGCCAGACCCAGGGCTTGACCGCCTCGACCTTGCCCAGGCCGCGCTGGGTGAAGAACGGAATCACCCGGCCGCCGATCAGCGCCATCAGCGCCGCGACCAGCCACAGCCCGGCGAGCACGCCCTGGCGCTGCAGCGCATCGTTACCCTGCAGCAGGCCGGTCAGGATCAGCACGTCAGCGCCGAACATCAGCGTCAGCACCACCACGATCGGGTAGTTGCGCTTCTGCCGTACGGCCCAGAGCATCCGCGCCATCATCCAGGCCAACGCCAGCAGGAACAGCAGATCGAGCGGTGCCAGCCATGCGGCCGGCAGGCCGAACAGCCAGCCCAGGCGCGCGGCCAGCCAGAGCATCGCCAACCCCATCAGGCGGTTGCCGGAGGGCGCGGTCTGCCCGGTCCAGGTCTGCACCGCGGTGAGCAGAAAGCCGGCGACGATCGCCATGGCGAAGCCGAACAGCATTTCGTGACGGTGCCAGGCCAGCCAGCCACCGGTGGGCTGAAAGCCCGGCGAGAGCCCGGTCCACGCGGCGACCCAGAGTGGAATCGCCAACAGCGCGAACAGGCTGCCAGCGAGAAAGAAGGGGCGAAAGGCGAGCCGCCAGATAGGCGGAATACTCAGGGCTTTTCGCCGATCGATAACTTGCACGGAAGGGCCTCCAGACGTTCTATGTCCGGCGGCACAACGAAGGCGCGCCGGACGAATGAGCGCTCCCGATTGCAGGAGCCAGGATTACTTTCTACAGGGTAGGCGCCATCGACAGACTTGATTGCGATCAGATTTTCGCGGAGGCGGCGGGAAAGTGACGGTCGGCACGCGGAGGCCACCTGCAGACGCACCGTTGCGGTGCGCAACGGCCGTGATCATCGAACAGTGGAGCCGTCCGGGCGGCCCTCTACGGCGATGGGCCTACCCTCCCCGGCAACGCGCATGCGCCTTGTCCGGGGGTGTTGGCCGAGCGGAGTGGTCGTTGTGCTTACTTGATTTCCTGCTTGACCGTCTCGGCCTGAGACGTGGTCTCGGCGTCACTCACCGATTTGCGGAAGCCGCTGATCGCGCTGCCCAGATCGGAGCCCAGGCCGCGCAGGCGCTTGGTGCCGAACAGCATGACGACGATCAGAAGAATGATCAGAAGTTGCCAGACGCTGATACCCATCATTGTGCTTACCTCGAATGTGTCGGAAGACTGGTTGCGGTCACCGAGTACCTCAGTGGCCCTGGTGTGCGTTGTGTGCATCGCCGGACGTGTGCTCGTGCATGCTCGCCGCCTCCTGCAGCAGCGCCTGATCGATCTGCTCGAAGCGCAATACGCGACCACCGTGTTCCTCGGCGAGGCGCATGGCGGCCTGCTCGTCGGCGAAGGTCGCCAGCGACGCACCCATGGCGCCCTTGAGCGACGTACCGACTACATAGTAGGCGCTGGTTGCGTCGATCAGGTGACTGTCATCCGGCTTTTCCCAGACGCTACGGCCCATATCGTGTACGTACAGCCTGGCATCGAGCAGACGATTCTCCGGCTGCAGCCACCAGCCGAGCATCTCGGCCGTGGAGCAGAACTTCTTCACGCCGCCCTTCTCCACCGCCTGGCCCTTGGGCCCGGGGAAGTCGCTGATGATCATGCCGCAGACGTGACACTCGTCAGCGGCATGAAAGGCCACCGGCTCGAGCGCTTGCTGGACCTTCTCCTTCTCGCCGCAGCCGGCCAGGCCGAAGGCGAGCAACATGGCCAGGAGCGTTCCGGCGCCGATGCGATGCAGTGCGTTCATAGAGGGATTTCCTTTTCGATTCATGGAAGTCAGGTCAGGCGCCGGCGAAAGATGCCGAACGCCAGCAGCAGCGACACGCCGATCCAGGCCAGCAGGCACAGCCAGAGTACCGAAGCCGGCACGGGCAGGTCGGCACCGAGCGACAGCACGCCCATTGCGCTGGCGCTGCCTTCGAAGCCGGACAGGTTGATCAGCCGGTAGATGTCGGTGGGGTTGAGCAAGAGCAGCCAGGGCAGCAGCTCCGGGTTGAACTTGCCTTCGCTGAGTACCAGCAGCGCGAGCAGGACCAGGTCGAACACCAGCACGAAGAGAAACCACACCCCGAGCGCCAGCCCGGCGGCACTGGACTTCTCGTTGACCTTGCCGCTGAGCACATAGGCGAAGGCGAGAAACACCCAGCCGAGCAGCGTCGAGGAGATCATGAAACGGCCGAACGCCCAGAACAGCATGCCGAGTTCGACACCTTCGACCAGCACGGCGATGGCCAGCGCCGCGCAACCGAAGCCGATCAGCACCGCCAGGGCGAGAATCAGCCCGTGGCCGACGAACTTGCCGAGCAGGATCTGCCCACGCCCCAGCGGATAGGTCAGCAGCAGCATCAGCGTGCCGCCCTCGTCCTCGCCGACGATGGCGTCGTAAGCGAGCAGCAACGCGATCAACGGCATCAGGAAGGTGGCCAGACTGGCCAAGCTGGCGATAGTCGCCGGAATCGAGGTGAAGCCGAGCTGCCCTGACGCCGCAGCGCCGAGCCAGGCGATACCCACCGCGAGCACGGCGAAGAGCAGGCTGATGGCGAGCAGCCAGCGGTTGCGCAGGCCATCGCTGAGTTCCTTGCGGGCGATGTTCCAGACCTGGTTCATGGGCGACCCTCCTGGGCGCGTACGTCACCGGCGCGCTCCATGTAATAGCGGTAGAGGTCTTCCAGCGACGGCTGGTGGATCTCGATGTCCTCCGGCTCGCTCTCACCCAGCAGCTGGCGCAGCAGCACCAGCTTGTGGCCGTTGACCGCGACCACTTCCAGGCTCGATTCGCTGAGGCCGCGGGCGCTGTGTCCGGCATCGGTCCAGCGTTGCAGCCAGCTGTCGCGCTCGCTGATGCCGCTGGCACGGATGCGCACCGGCAGCCCGGCTTCGGCACGCAGTTGCGACAGGCTGCCCACTGCCTGCAGGCGGCCCTTGGCGAGGATCGCCGCGCGGTTGATGTGCGCCTCCACACCCGGCAGCACGTGAGAGCAGAGAATGATGCTGGTGCCGCGCTGACGCAGGCGGTCGATCAGCAGATAGAGGTCCTGGGTGGCGATCGGATCGAGGCCCACGGTCGGCTCGTCGAGCAGCAGCAGGCGGGGTTCGCCGAGCAGCGCCTGGGCCAGACCGAGGCGCTGGCGCATGCCCTTGGAATAGGTCTTCACCCGGCGGTCGGCGGCATGCGCCAGGCCGACCTGCTCGAGCAGCTCGTCTACCTGGCTCAGGGCTGCGCCCTTCAGGCGAGCGAAATGGCGCAGGGTTTCGCGGCCGCTCAACTGCGGATAGAAGGTGACGTTCTCCGGCAGATAGCCGAGCTGACGGCGCACCTGCGGATCGTTCGGCGCGCGGCCGAGGACTTTCACCTGGCCCTCGCTCGGCGCAAGCAGGCCGAGAATCAGCTTCATGCTGGTGGTCTTGCCGGCGCCGTTATGGCCGAACAGCCCCAGCACCTCGCCCTCACCGAGGTTCAGGTTCAGATCGTGCAGCACGGTCATGCTGCCGTAACGCTGGCTTACGCCCTGGATCTCGACGGCGTTCATGACGTTGGTTCCTGCTTTTCGGTTAGGAGTTCTTCAGTCGGCAGCTTCATCAGCGGATGGCTGTCCTGCACGCCCGGCGACTTGACCACCGGGAAGGCCCGCTGCACCCAGCTCAGCACTTCGATGCTCGGGCTGTTCATCAGCAGGCGCACCTGCGGGTAGAGCCAGAGCAGGCGATCGACGTTGTCGTTGGGTTCGTAGGCGACATCGCCCAGGCCGTCGTCGTTGCGGTCCCAGCCCAGGTAGTCGCTCCAGTAATTGCCACGGCCGTCCACCGACCATTCCTGGGTGCGGGTCGCCACGTACTTGACCTGCTGCTGGTTGCCGACGAAGGCGTTGCCGGAAATGCGGTTGTCTTCGGAGCCGGCGGTCAGGTGGATACCGAGCGAGCTCTTCTCGAAGTGGTTGTTCTCGATGGTGTTGAACAGCGAGTTGTAGATGAACAGCGCCTTGCCCTCGCCGCCGCTGATCATGCTGTCGCCGCCGGTATCGCCACGCTGCACCTCGCTGACGAAGTTGCCGGTGATGGTCGAATAGGTGATGTAGTTCATCAGGATGCCGTAGTTCTGATCCTGCTCGGAGCGGTTGCCCGTGACGATCAGCTTGCGGCTCTGCATCAGCGCGTAACCGGTGCGGGTACGGCGGGTGACGTTGTCGATCACGCTGTTGTCGTTGGCGAACATGTAATGCACGCCGTAGCGCAGATCCTCGAGGACGTTGGCCTCCAGGTGGTTGCCGTTGGAAGTGTCGATGTAGATGCCATCGCGCGAGTTGCGCACGTGATTGCCGACGATACGCGCGCCCTTGACCGCAAACAGGTGAATGCCATTGCCGCGATCCTGCGAGCGCACGTCCACCTCGCCTTCGATCTCGTTGCCGATCACCTGCACGTCGGCGGCGCCATCGACGAACACGCCGAAGCCCGCGCCCTGCATGCGATTGTTCTGGATCAGCGCCCGCGGCGCGGCCGGCAGGACGAACACCGCCGAATCCATGGCGGTGAGATCGGAGCCCCAGTCGCGCAGCGTGCAGCCTTCGACGACGACGTCGGGCGCGCTGATGAGCAGGCTGCTGCCCTGGCCCTGGGAGCGGATGACGGCGCCCGGTTCGCAGCGTAGCTGCATCGATTGCGCGATGCTGAACTGGCCCTGATATTCCCCGGCAGGCAGGCGCCAGCGGTTTTCACCGTCGGGCTGCAGCGGCAGGGTCGTGATGGATTGCGGTGCCGCCTGGGCCGCACCACTGAATAAAAGCAGCAGCGTGACTGCTGCGGGGTATCGCGAGAAAAAACCAGCCTGAGCTTTGAACACTGCGTTTTGACCTTCTTCAGCTTGCAGGCGAACGGCGGCTGCCGGAAGGGCCGCGGCAGCACACCGAAGCCCTTCGCGAAATCACGACACCATCGCCCGACCGCAAACGGGCGATGGCTGGAGCCGCTTACGCGGGCTCGACCATCATGCGGCCGACCATTTCCATGTGCAGCGCGTGGCAGAACCAGCTGCAGTAGTACCAGTGCAGCCCCGGCTTGTCAGCGATGAAGGTGATGGAAGAGGTCTGTTGCGGGCTGATCTCCATGCTCGCACCGTGATTGACCATGACGAAACCGTGGGATACGTCTTCGATCTGGTCGATGTTGGTGATGGTCACGGTGACTTCGTCGCCCTGCTTGACGGTGAACTCCTGCACCCCGAACGCCGGCGCCATGGAGGTCATGTACACGCGCACCTTGTTGCCGTCGCGGATGACCTTGTTGTCGGTCTCCAGGTTGATGCCATCCTTCTTCGCCCTTTCCACGGTCGGCGCGAAGAACGGATCGTTGCGGTCCCAGAGCTTCTTCGGCTTGATCTGGTCGCGACGGGCCATGATGCAGTCGTGCGGCTCGGCATAGGTCGGGCCGTCATGCACCAGCTTCATTTCCTCACCGGAGATGTCGATCAGCTGGTCGTTTTCCGGGTGCAGCGGGCCGGTTGGCAGGAAGCGGTCCTTGCCGAACTTGCACAGCGCCACCAGCCACTTGCCATCGGCTTCGCTGGTTTCGCAGAGCGAGGCGTGGATGTGGCCCGGCTGGTAGTGCACGTCGAGCTTCTGCTTGATGTAGTTGACCTTCTCGCCCTTGTAGGCGCGAACCGCGTCGGCCATGTTCCACTTGACCACCTGGCTGTCGATGAACACGGTGGTGTAGGCGTTGCCGCGACCGTCGAAGGTGGTGTGCAGCGGGCCGAGGCCCAGTTCGACTTCGGCGGCGATGGTGTCACGCGGATCGGCCAGCTTGTCGGCGAACAGGTCCGGCAGCCTGGCAATCTCGATCATCGACACGGTCGGCGACAGCTTGCCGTTGGCGATGAAGTACTTGCCATCGGACGAGGTGTTCAGGCCGTGCGGGTTCTTCGGCACCGGGATGTAGCGGGTGAACTGGCTGTCCTTCTCGGCCTTCTTGCGGCCGTCGAGCACCGGCACCTTGGAGTCGCCGAGGGTGATGAACTTGCCGGCCTTGACCGCCTTCTCCGCCGCCTCGATGTCGAACACCACGACCCAGTCACGCTCGTTGCGCATCATGCCGCCGAGGTCGTAGGCCTTTTCCGAGTTGTAGCAGGTGGCAGCGGTGAAGCGGCCGGTGTAATCGGCGTCGGTGTTGTCGAGGTTGCCGTCGACGATGATCTGGAAGGCCATCTCCATCTTTTCGGCGTCGATGACGTTGTACATGGTGTAGCTGTTTTCATCCTGCAGGTCGAAGACCTTGCCGTCGTTCGGATGCGGGATGACGAATTCGGCGTTGGCGAACACGTACTTGGTGTGCGGCACCTTCTGCAGACGCAGGCCGTGGATGGCCTGGCAGTTCGGCACGGTGATCATCTTGTCGCACTTCATGATATCCAGGCGGATACGGGCGACGCGGGTGTTGGCCTTGTCGTTGATGAACAGGTACTTGCCGTCGTACTTGCCGTCGGTCATGGAGATGTGCGGGTGGTGGCAGTCGCCATTGAGGAACTTGGCGCTGTCGCCCATGATCGCGCGGCTTTCGTTGGTCAGGCCCCAGCCGGTGGCGGAGTCGACGTTGAACACCGGGATGCGCATCAGTTCGCGCATCGACGGGACGCCCATTACACGTACTTCGCCCTGGTGGCCGCCGCTCCAGAAGCCGTAGTAGTCGTCCAGTTCGCCTGGCGCGACGTGGATGTTCTGCCGCGCTTCCTTGACCGCTGCGGCCCAGGACTCGCGGCTCATCACTGCGCCACCGAAGGCGGTGGCCGCAACAGCTGCGCCGGTAACCGCGCTGGCGCCGAGGAAGCCACGACGGCTCATGCCGCCCTTCTCCAGTACCTCGGGATTGTTCTTGCTCTTGTCACTCATGGGGTTTCGCTCCTTTGGGACATCTGCTTCAAACACATCGATCGAGCACCTCGCCTGCGGCGATGACTCAGGGTTCCACTACTTGCACTACGGGAATCAGCGACGGCTCGGCCGGTGCCTTCTTGCCGCGCTTGGCGCGCTTGTTCTTCAGGATCAGCGGCGGGCACTTGTTCTCGTTGTGATACGTCATCTGGCAGTCCAGGCAGTAATGGCACTCGTTGTGGTTGATGTGCCCATCCGGGTGGATGGCCTGGATCTCGCATTCCTTGGCGCACAGCTGGCAGGGGTTGCCACATTCCGGGCGCCGCTTGAGCCAGTCGAACAGGCGAACCTTGCTGCTGATCGACAGCGCCGCACCCAGCGGGCAGACGTAGCGGCAGTACACCTTGCGGGTGAAGATGTTGATGACCAGCAGGAACACCGCGTAGGCGACGAACCACCACTGGCGGTCGAACTTGAGGGTGATGGCGGTCTTGAACGGCTCAACCTCGGCAGCCTTCTCGGCCATCATCATCGACTCGAGGGAGATGCCGAACAGCACCAGCAGGACGATGTACTTGATCGCCCAGAGCCGCTCATGCACGGCAAAGGGCAGCTCGTACTGCGGCACCTTCAGCTTGCGTGCGGCCTCGTTGATCAACTCCTGCAGCGCACCGAAGGGGCACAGCCAGCCGCAGAACACGCCGCGGCCCCAGAGCAGGATGCTGGCGGCGGTGAAGGTCCAGATGATGAAGATCACCGGATCGGAGAGGAACAGCTCCCAGCGGAAGTCCTGGAACAGCGCGTGAACGAAGGTCAGCACGTTGACCACCGACAGTTGCCCCAGCGCGTACCAGCCGATGAACACCACGGTGAACACCAGGTAGCCGCGGCGCAGCCAGTGCAGGAACTGCGGCCGCTGGGTGAATTTGTCCTGCAGGAACAGGATGACCGTCAGCAGGCCCAGCGCCACGAGGATCACGCCGATCTGGAACGACTTCTGGTACCAGATGTTGACCCACACCGGGCGGTTGGCTTCCTCAATGGCGGCCAGTTCCTCGGCGGTCGGCTGTGGGCGCTCGATGTACTGCTCGGGCATCTGGTAGGGCAGCTCGAAGCTGGTGAACATGCCGCTGATCGGGCCGGTCTGACGGCGCACCAGCAGCTCCAGCGTCCAGGGCGAGCCCGGATCGAACGCGGCGTGTTCACGGACGATGAACACCGCCATCTCGCGGAAATCCGGAATGCCTTCGGCGTATACGTCGTCCAGGCGCTGGAAGTCCATGTCGCGGAAGCTGATGACGTTGCCGAACTGGCGCAGCTGGACCCGATCGAAGATGCCGCCGCGCACATAGCCCGAGCCCTTGAACGAGTACTCGCCACTGCCCATCACCGCGACGGCGTGCTCGCCGGGTTTGAGCTCATCCATCAGCGTGCGGTAGTGCGCATCGCCGAGCAGCGCGCGGCCGATGGTCGGCGGATTCAGATGGGTGGCGTAGAGGTCGATGAAGGTGTCCTGCACCTCATCCGCCGCGGCCTCGTCGATGCCTTCGCCCTCGGTACCCTTGAACGCCTCGTCGATGTCGCCCTTGGTCAGGTGCAGGCGGCGGATCGCACCGTTGCCGGTCAGGTCGCTCCAGGTCGCCTGCTCGTAGTAATCCTCGCGAACGGTGGCCGGTTTCTGCGCGATGCCGGCCTTGCTCTCCACCAGCCCAAGCGACACCGCGACGTCATGCGCCGCGCGCATGACGATCTCGTTGACCACCATCACCGTGACGGTGGCACCGGTGACGGCATCGATGGTGACCGCATTCTCGTCCCGGGAACGGCCGACCACGACGCGCTGGTCGACCCGGATGCCCTGGTACTTGGCATTGAAGGCGTGCAGCTCTTCTTCGGGAATGCCGATCAGCAGGATCGGCTCATGGTGTTCGAGCACGTAGGCATCGACGATCACACCCTGCGGATCGAGCAGCACCTGCATGTTGATGGGTTTGCCGGAATAGGCGGGAATGTCCACCACGTTGATGGACTGGAAGGCATAGCCGAGCACCTCGTCACCCTTGGTGATCGTGCGGACCTGGTAGTCGCCCTCGGCTGCCGAGAGGCTGGCTCCGGGGAAGAACTTGTCGAGACGCTGCTGTTCGGCTTCGTATTCCCTGGCCTGCAGCGACGCTGCGCAGACGCTCAGAATCAGCAGAATGACAAAGCCCTTGACCCAGGTACTGAATGTACCGGCCAGCGACCAGATTTCACGGGAAGCCATCGAGTTACCTGCGTGTACGGTTGGCGTAAGCAGATGGTAGGTGAGCGCCTACATGCCTCCCCTTGATTGCAATCAAGGACTCTCCCGGCGACTGGTTTCGTTGTCCCATGTCAAAAAACACCATGGCCGCGAACAAAGACTTGTCATGACCAGCCTAGGTCAGTGCACCAAAATGGCGAGCGAGGCGGCGCGGGTAGCGCCCAGAGCGGCGGGAACGACTGCGCCCAGGCGGGCGCAGTCGGCGGGAGAGGATGCACTCAGTGGCGGCCGGGCGGGGTGAGGTAGGCGGCCGTCGCACCGCGGCTGGCTTCACTGGCCTTGATTTCCATTTTCGCGATGCTGCGCAGGTGCACCTGGTCCGGGCCATCGGCGAAGCGCAGGGCGCGGCCACCGGTCCACATGTCGGCCAGCGGCGTATCCGGGGTCAGGCCCATGGCGCCGTAGACCTGGATGGCGCGGTCCACCACGCGGGTGTGCATGCGCGGCACCAGGGCCTTGATCATGGAGATTTCCTTGCGCGCCGCCTTGGCACCGACCTCGTCGATCATCCAGGCGGTCTTGAGCACCAGCAGCCGCGCCTGCTCGATCTCGATGCGCGATTCGGCGATCCAGTCGGCGACGTTGGAATACTGCTGCAGGTACTTGCCGAACGCCTTGCGCTCCTGGCAGCGCTCGACCATCAGCTCCAGCGCCAGCTCGGCCATGCCGATCGAGCGCATGCAGTGGTGGATGCGCCCCGGGCCCAGGCGTGCCTGCGCCATCATGAAGCCGTCGCCTTCCTTGCCGAGCAGGTTGCTAGCCGGCACGCGCACGCTCTTCAGCAGGAGTTCGCAGTGGCCTTCCGGGGCGATATGGTTCATCACCGGGATGTTGCGCACCAGCTCGACACCGGGCGTGTCGAACGGCACCAGGATCATGCTCTGCTGCTGATGGGTTTCGGCGTCCGGGTCGGTCTTGCCCATGACGATCAACAGCTTGCAGTTGGGGTGCGAGGCGTTGGTGATGAACCACTTGCGACCGTTGATCACGTAGTCGTCGCCGTCACGGTGGATCAGCGTCTGGATGTTGGTGGCGTCGGAGGACGGCACATCCGGCTCGGTCATGGCGAAGGCCGAGCGGATTTCGCCCTCCAGCAGCGGTTTGAGCCAGCGCTCGCGCTGTTCGGGGCTGGCGAACAGGTGCAGCAGCTCCATATTGCCGGTGTCCGGTGCGTTGCAGTTGAACACCTCAGAGGCCCAGTGCACGCGCCCCATGATCTCCGCCAGCGGCGCGTACTCGAGGTTGCTCAGCCCCATGCCCGGCTCATCCTCGCGGAGCGATGGCAGGAACAGGTTCCACAGCCCTTCCGAACGGGCCAGTGCCTTGAGGTCGTCCATAAAGGAAACGGGGTACTGGCCGGCCGCGACCTCGGCATGCCAGGCGCCAACTCGCGGCACGATGTACTGGTCCATGAAGGCGCGCAGCTGCTGGCGCAGCGCCTCGACACGTGGGCTGTAGGCGAAATCCATGGGCAACCTCTGCTGATCGGGAAACGATGCAGCCACCTTAGTCCCCGCTGCCGCTAAAGCAACGAGGCTGCGATGACTGAATCAGGCCCGATAAGCATGGAACGAAGCGTCGACCGAATTGACCGTGGTCATCACCGCAACCGACAAAACTGGTATGCAGCGCAGCCTCACCAGTGCACATAGAACATGCCCTTGGCGAGCAGCACGATGCCGATCATCTGTAGAAAGATGGCCCAGTGGATCGTCCGATAGCGAGCCGGCGTCATACGGCCGCTACGCAGCAACACGGCGACCAGGCCAAAGGTGAGGAATACGCCGATCGCCAGCAGGATTTTCAGCGACAGCAAGCTGGCGAAGCTGCTGGCCAGCGGGTTGGCCAGCGCCGCGCGGTGATACCAGCCCAGACCGATGCCGGCACCGTAGACGAACAGCACCACCCAGTGCAGCACCACCCGCGAACGGGCGCCGACGGCGCGCTCGACCAGCGGCATGGTCTGCTCCCCGACCTGCTGGCGGATACGGCTGAGGATCATCACCTCGAAGAACAGCGTGCCGATAAAGAAGATCGCGGCCAGCAGATGCACAACGTGCAGAACGGAATAACTCATCAGCGCCTCCTCGGTGACAGTCAGCCGCGATCATCCCCCAACACCCCGCCGCGGGACTACCTGCCCGCCGTCATTTCGCCGCCGCGGTGATACGCGCGCCGTCACGCTCGATGTGCTGCCCCTGCAGGAAGCGGTCATCGGACGTACGAATGCGACCGAGACTGCCGTCTTCGCGCTTGACCACATACAGCGTCTGCTCGAGCCCGGTAGCCTGCTGCGCGTCCTGCCCCAGCAGGTAGCCGATGCCGCCACCGACCAGCGCCCCGACCGGGCCACCCGCTGCCGCACCGAGCATGAAGCCACTGAGCCCACCGAAACCGCCGCCGACCGCGCGGTCTTCGTGCACTTCGAGGATTTCATCCGCGCTGACCAAACCGCTTGCCAGAATCGCTGCTGCCGCCATCAGAACCGTTGTCTTTTTCATGTCACGCTCCTATCGAGTAATGAATTGCACCCCTTCTTTTCTTCACGAAGCGTGCCCGATATTTAGCCTATAAAAATCAAATAGATAAGAAATAAATGGTAAATATAACCACGCACACTGAAGTCATATAAACCCTTTATTAAGTATTTTTTACCCTGGCGTTTGAGTATTTTCTACCTAGACTTCGACGGAGGCTTCTGGAGGTACTGATGACTCAGTACAAACGCGCGTATGAACCGCCATCGCCGGAGGACGGCCAGCGGATACTGGTCGACCGGTTGTGGCCAAGAGGCTGCCGCAAGGACAGCCTGGCGCTGCATGCATGGCTACCGGACCTTGCGCCTTCCACGGCACTGCGCAAGGCGTTCAAGGGCGGTGAGATCGATTTTGCGACCTTTCGCCAACGCTATCGGAACGAACTGGCGGCCCACCCCGAACACTGGTGGGCGCTACTGGAGATGGCCGGGCGCGGCACGCTGACGTTGATCTATGCCGCGCAGGACGAGCGTCAGAACAATGCTCAGGTGCTGGCCGAATGGCTGGAGGAGGAATTGCAGAGACTGGAGCCGCCCAGCTCGCCGGCCTGTCTGGCCGGAGAGCCGGGCGGAAGGTTCAACGGCGACGGTTGACCGTCATGGCCGCGCGGATCAGGTCGGCGCCGATTTCCGCTTCGTAGGTTTTCCAGACCGGCAGCATCTGCTCGCGCCAGGCCTGGCGCTCTTCCGGCGTCAGGGTGATCAGCTGGCTGCTGCCGCTGGCGAGGATGCGCTCGCGATCGCGGCGATTGACCGCAGCAGCCTCGCGGTTCACCGCCTGGGTGACTTCGAGGATGATGCCTTCCAGTTCGGAACGCACGGCGAAGGGCATGCTCAACCAGAACTCGTTGTTGGTGATCAGCATGTAGTCGAGCACGCCGTGGTTGCTCTCGGTGATGTATGGCTGAACGCTGTGCATGTTCTGGCTGAGGATGTTCGACCAGGGGTTCTCGGCGCCCTGGACCACACCGCCCTTGAGCGATTCATAGACCTTGGCGAACGGCAGCACGACCGGCTTGGCACCGACGGCGGCGAACTGCGACTCGAGCACCGGCGACGGCTGGATGCGGAAGGCCAGCCCGCTGGCATCGCTCGGCTTGCGCAGCGGCGTGGTCGCGGATAGCTGCTTCAGGCCGTTGTTCCAGTAAGCCAGGCCGTAGACGCCATGGGCGGCCATCGAACGCAGCAGTTCACGCGCCGCCTCGCGCTTCTGGAAACGCTGCAGCGCTTCGGCGTCATCGAACAGGAAGGGCAGATCGAACAGCTGCAGCTTCTTGGTGTAAGGCGCGAACTTCGACATCGACGGCGCCAGCAGCTGCACCTTGTTGTCGAACAGCGCCTGCATCTCCTCGGCATCGCCGACCAGGGTCGAGTTCGGATAGACCTCGACCTGGATCTTGCCCGCCATCCGCTCCTCGACCAGCTGTTTGAGCAGCAGCGCGCCCTTGCCCTTGGGCGTGTCGTCCGCCACCACATGGGCGAACTTGATGACGATCGGCGCATCGGCGGCCATCGCAGGAGCACTCAACCAATACAGGGCTGCGATCAGCGCAGCGACACAAGACTTGTACATCTAACCCCCAACGGGAAAAGCCCGAAGGCGCCTCGTGAGCACCGTTCGAGTAGTTGATCGATTTGATAAGGCCTGGCCTGGCGCAGGCGCGCAGCCGGTCTTTTATCTGAGGCGGCCAGATCCGCGCGTGTGGCAGTCGCCGGCTGGCCTTTATTGGAATGTAACTGGCGAGGAAAACGGCGCGAGAGCCGTCGCCAGCCAGTCGAAAGTCTTAGTGATCAAGGCGCGCGGCACAAGGCCGAAAAAGCCCGACCAGCTCTCAAAACGAGGCTTTGGTCGTAATTCGGCAGGCCTTGCCGCGGGGCCTGCAGGGGAACGCTCCGGCAGCAGAGGCCAGAGCGGCCGGGTCAGCGACGATTGACGGTCAGTGCCGCGCGCAGGATGTCACTGCCGATCCGCGCCTCGAACGACTTCCACACCGGCTGCATCTTCGCCCGCCAGGCCTGACGCTGCTCCGGCGTCAGGGTGACCAGCGTGGTGCCGCCACTGGCGAGCAGCTGTTCGCGTTCACGCGCATTGATCGAGGCGGCCTCGGCGTTCACCGTCTGGGTGACCTCGAGCAGGATGCCGTCCAGCTCCGAGCGCACTGCAAAGGGAATGCTGGTCCAGAACCTGGAGTTGGTCACCAGCATATAGTTGAGCACGCCATGGTTGGTTTCGGTGACATAGCTCTGCTGGCCGCCGGCGCTCTGCCCGCGGACGTTCGACCAGGGCCCTTCGGTGCCCTGCACGGTGCCACTCTGCATCGCCTTGGACACCTCGGAGAACGGCAGGCGCACGGCCTTGGCATCCACCGCGGCGAACTGCGCCTCGAGCACCGGCGACGGCTGGATACGGAAGGCCAGCCCCGCCGCATCGGCCGGGTTGCGCAGCGGCTGATTGGCCGACAGCTGCTTGAGACCATTATTCCAGTAGGCCAGCCCGTAGATGCCCCGGTCGGCCATCGAGCGCAGCAGCTCGCGGCTGGTTTCGCGCTTCTGGAAACGCGCGACAGCCGCTTCGTCGTCGAACAGGAACGGCAGGTCGAACACTTCCAGCTTCGGTGAATACTCGATGAACTTGGACAGCGAGGGCGCCAGCATCTGCACCTTGTTGTCCAGCAACGCCTGCATCTCGTCAGCGTCGCCGACCAGCGTCGAGTTCGGGTACACCTCGACCTCGACCTGGCCGGCCAGACGTTCGCGCACCAGTTTCTGGAACAGCAGCGCCCCCTTGCCCTTCGGCGTGTCGTCGCCGACCACGTGGGCGAACTTGATGACGATGGGTTCAGCGGCTTGCGCGATGACTGGCGACAGCAGCAGGAACAGCGCCGCACAGGGCGCAACAATCAGAGATTTGAACACTTCTACCCCCACGGGAAATAAGCTCGGCACGGCGCCTCGTGAGCACCGTTCGAGTGGTTTTTGCAACTGGATGTGGTTCAGCTCACGCCTGATCGGGCGTTGCCGAGATGTGTAGCGCGGGATCAGCGCATGGCGAACGAAGTCGCAGGCTGATCTTTATTGGAATGGCAGTGACTATTAGATTGGATATGCCCGGTCACCGAGCCACGCAGTGTTGGCCATCAGCGGCTCTGGCACAAGGGTCGAAGCTCCGACCAGCTCTCAAAACCGAACATTGCGTGTTTGAACCTCGACGAACTTTATCGCCGCCGCCGGCCTCTACTGGCAACCCCCGCCACCGGCCAATGCAATGACGCTCGCACAAACCGACTCGCAACCCATCGTGACCGACTGCCTGATCGTCGGCGGCGGCCCTGCGGGCCTCACCGCGGCGCTGTATCTGGCGCGCTTCCGGCGCAGCTGCCTGGTGGTGGACGCCGGCTCGAGCCGGGCTTCGTGGATACCGCGCTCGCGCAACTACCCGGGCTTTCCACCGGGCATCAACGGCAACGACCTGCTGGCGCGGCTGCGCGAACAGGCCAGCGGCTATGGCGCTCGACTCGAACAGGGCCACGTCGAGCACATCGAGCCCCATGCCGAAGGCTTCAGCGTGCGCTACGGCGATCGACTGTGCATAACGCGGCGGATCATTCTCGCCACCGGCATCGAGGACACGCTGCCGGACATGCCCGGCGTCGAGAAGGCCATCGACGAAGGCAAGGTGCGGCTGTGCGCGATCTGCGATGGCTACGAGGTCGACGGCGACAACGTCGCGGTCTACGGCGAGGCGGAAAGCGCCATCACCCACGCGGTGTTCCTGCGCACCTTCACCGACCGGGTCACCGTGGTGGTGCATGGGTGAGCAGGATGCCTGCGATCAGGCCATCGCCCTGGCCGAGCACTATGGCATTCGCCTGATCGGCGACCGCGTCGAGTCCCTGCATCCCTGCGAGACCGGCATCGAACTGCTGACCTGTCGCGGCGAGCGGCACCACTTCGACATCATCTACCCCAGCCTCGGTGCACGCTTTCGTTCCGAACTCGCCGTGCAGCTCGGCCTCGACTGCGACGAGTGCGGCGGCGTCAACGTGGACGAACATCGGCAGACTTCGCTGCGTGGGCTCTATGCGATCGGTGACGTGACCATGGGCCTGAAGCAGATCAGCGTCGCCATCGGCCAGGCCGCCCAGGCCGCGACCGCCGTGCACAACAGTCTGGAAGCCAATCCCAGGGGCGGCTCGCTGGCTAGCCGCGCATAAAGCAGTTCGTGCGAAAGACCCTCCCGGCGAATCGCGCCGCGCGCCGAACTCGGCAACATCCATGCGCCATGGAAGGTCTAGGCTTAGCAGGCTGTTGAAAAGCGTAGGCGAGGTAGCCAACGCAAGGTGAAAACAGGCGAAAAAGCGCCGTTTACGGGCTGTAAATGAGCATTTTGACTGGCCTCGCAACCGAGCCTGTTTTTAACGCCGCGATGACAACGCAGGTAGTTTTTCAACAGTCTGTTAGACCAGCCTTGCAACGGAGCACCTCATGTCACTCAGCGTCTTCGACCTGTTCAAGATCGGCATCGGCCCGTCCAGCTCGCACACCGTCGGGCCGATGCGCGCGGCGTTGCGCTTTGCCGAGGGCCTGCGCGACGAGGGACTGCTCGCCGCCGCCGACCACCTCAGGGTCGAGCTGTATGGCTCGCTGGGGGCCACCGGCAAAGGCCACGGCAGCGACAAGGCCGTACTGCTGGGGCTCGAGGGGGAGCTACCGGAGAGCGTGGACACCGCGAGCATTCCCCAGCGTATAGCGGCGCTGCGTGAATCCCGCGAGCTGCGCCTGCTCGGCGAGAAGGCCATCCACTTCGATATCAGCAACGATCTGCAATTCATCCGCAAGCCGCTGGCCTTCCACCCCAACGGCATGATCTTCCGCGCCTTCGACAGCGCCGGCCTGCAGGTGCGCAGCCGCGAATACTATTCGGTAGGTGGCGGCTTCGTGATCGACGAGCAGGCCGCCGGCGACGACCGCATCGTCGAAGACACCACCACGCTGCCCTACCCCTTCCACAGCGCCGCCGAACTGCTGCAGCACTGCACCACGCACGGGCTGTCCATCAGCCAGCTGATGCTGGCCAACGAAGCAGCCTGGCGCCCGGAAGCCGATACCCGCGCCGGCCTGCTGCGGATCTGGCAGGTGATGCAGGACTGCGTCAAAGCGGGCTGCCGCACCGAAGGCGTGATGCCCGGCGGCCTCAAGGTCCAGCGCCGTGCCGCCGGCCTGTACCGTCAGCTCAGCGAACACCCGGAAGCCAATCTGCGCGATGCGCTGAGCGTGCTCGACTGGGTCGACCTCTACGCCCTCGCGGTCAACGAGGAAAACGCCAGCGGCGGTCGCGTGGTCACCGCGCCGACCAATGGCGCCGCCGGAATCGTTCCGGCTCTGCTGCACTACTACATGCGCTTCATCCGCGGTGCCAATGAGGATGGGGTGGTGCGTTTCCTGCTGACGGCGGCGGCCATCGGCATTCTCTACAAGGAAAATGCGTCGATCTCCGGGGCCGAGGTCGGCTGCCAGGGCGAGGTCGGCGTGGCCTGTTCCATGGCTGCCGGGGCGCTGTGCGAAGTGCTCGGCGGCACGCCACAACAGGTGGAGAACGCCGCCGAGATCGGCATGGAGCACAACCTGGGGCTGACCTGCGACCCGGTCGGCGGACTGGTCCAGGTACCCTGCATCGAGCGCAATGCCATGGGTGCGGTGAAGGCGATCAATGCCGCGCGTATGGCCCTGCGTGGTGATGGCCGGCACTTCATCTCGCTGGACAAAGTGATCCGCACCATGCGCCAGACCGGCGCCGACATGAAGAGCAAATACAAGGAAACCGCCCGCGGCGGGCTGGCGGTGAACATCATCGAGTGCTGACGTGATTCATCCCACGAGCCGGGCCGGGCCGCCTGGCTCGTTGGAACCCAGTTCGTCGGCGCACCGCACTCGTTGGGCTTCGCCGCTATGCGGCTCAACCCAACCTACGATCGGCATCGGCCGTAGGTTGGGTTGAGCGCAGCGAAGCCCAACACCGCACTTATCCCTCCCTGCCGATGCCGTGCTCGCGCAGCTTGTTGGCGATGGTGGTATGCGACACGCCAAGGCGCTTACCCAGCTGGCGGCTGCTCGGAAACTGCTTGTACAACCCCTCCAGCACCGCCTTTTCGAAGCGCCCGACGATGCTGGCCAGATCGCCCTCCAGCGAGAAATCGCCCAGCGGCTGTGCCGCGCCGTAGCCCGGCAGACGGATGTGCTCGGGCTTGATGGTGCCACCCTCACACAGCGAAGCCGCCTGGAACAGGGTGTTCTCCAGCTGCCGCACGTTGCCCGGCCAGTGGTAGCCGGCCAGTCGCTCCAGCGCCTGCGGCGAGAGCGTTGGCAGTGGGCAGCCGATCTGTCGGCTGGCCTGGTCGATGAAGTGCAGCGCCAGCGGCTGCAGGCCGTCGAGGCAATCGCGCAGCGGCGGAATATGCAGCGACAACACGTTGAGCCGGTGATAGAGGTCCTGGCGAAACTGTCCACTGGCGCAGAGCTCGGACAGGTCCACCTGGGTCGCGCAGATCACCCGCACATCCAGATAGACCTCTTCGTCGCTGCCGACCCGACGGAAGCCGCCGTCCTGCAGGAAGCGCAGCAGCTTGGCCTGCAGCCGCGGGCTCATCTCGCCGACGCCATCGAGAAACAGCGTGCCGCCGGCGGTCAGCTCCAGCAGGCCGAGCTTGCCTTCCGGCCGCGCACCTTCGAAGGCACCGGGGCCGTAGCCGAACAGCTCGGTCTCGGCCATCGACTCTGGCAGGCCGGCGCAGTTGAGCGCCATGAAGGGTGACTGCCCACGCGGGCTCGACAGATGACAGGCGCGTGCCAAGAGTTCCTTGCCGGTGCCGGTCTCGCCCTCGATCAGCAGCGGAGCATCCAGCGGTGCCATGCGCCGCGCCTCGCGCACCACCGCGGCCATCACTTTCGAGCTCTGGAAGATGCTGTCGAAGCCGCGCAGCTCCTGCTTGCGCACCTGGTAGATGCGTTCACCGACCCGGTCGGCGCGGTGCAGGGTCAGCACCG
>Ga0315336_1000520_pt1 | contig 104292 bp, 89 predicted proteins | sample ASW5metaG_FD_204512 | JGI IMG/M metagenome (GOLD analysis project Ga0315336, IMG submission 204512) | Ammonia-oxidizing marine archaeal communities from Monterey Bay, California, United States - ASW #5 | ecosystem: Environmental > Aquatic > Marine > Intertidal zone | place: USA: California...
ACCATATGCAATCAAACGCTATGTTGATGAATCCAATCGCCTGTACGGTGTTTTAGATCGCCGTTTAGAAGGCCGCGAGTTTGTAGCTGGAGAGTATTCGATCGCCGATATGGCTATTATTGGCTGGTCTTTGGGCCATGAAGGTCAAGATGTTGATATTGAGGCATATCCAAATGTCAAAGCCTGGCAGACGCGTCTGCTTGCTCGAGAAGCTGTGAAGGCAGGAATTGAAGTTGGCAAAGCGGAGCGAACAAATATCGCTAAGGATAAAGAAGCGCAAAAAGTCCTATTTGGTCAGCGCTAATTGAATTGGCGTTGGGTCAGGAGCCAATTCTGACCCAATCCTCATGCAAACAAATCACGTTGAAGAAGACGCAGCCCTTAACGCGCAATTTGTCATTGCTTCGCATTTGAAGCGAACCTTCATACATCTTGCCATCAAGCGGATTGTATAGTTCACCCGGCAGGCGGCCGCTTTTGCTCCCAGTTCTACTCACTTTAAGCAAAGGCATTCCCATGATTGGGCGTCCTTTGAGGCTAGGGTCTGGGTTGTAGATATCGCGAAGGCCCGGTTTTGCAGGTTTTGAAACGATTCCGCAGAAGTTTTGACCACATCTTTTAATAGTGATCTGTGCTTTTTGTTTGGTTAGCCAAACGCCAGAAGGGTCCGTTGCAAATGCGTGGGACGCAGACAAGAGAAATACTGTCGCCAAAACGATAGCGATCAGTTTTAAAATAGAGATCTTCACGTCCACTTTTCTCCCCTTAGATATAGTTGGGCAGCAATAAACTCAAAAAAACATAATCAATCACGATTCGCATTCAATCAAAATGCGCATATTGAAATTCTACTATCATATGATTACGTCGACATTAAATTGCAATGTTCGGAACATTTTTTTGAGAAATCGCACTATTTTCTTAGCTAGCACTTGATTTGCTTATCGCTTTGGGATTTAAGCGCCCGTGGAGAGGTGGCCGAGTGGTTGAAGGCGCGCCCCTGCTAAGGGCGTAGGCGGGTAACTGTCTCGAGGGTTCGAATCCCTTCCTCTCCGCCATTCCTTCTGAATTCATTTTATCAATCAATGGTTTGTCCTTTCTATTGTCTACCCCTCGATTAAGGTTAGACATTTTCCAATGGTATGTGACTGTTTGAGAGTATCGAATAAGCGTGTTCAGCTAGCTTCTTTTGCGAAGCTGCGCGGGTATAGCGAGCAACTTCAGCATCGGTTCGATGCCCAGTAATTGCTTTGATTTGCTGATTTGTACATCCAGCTTCAGCAAGGCGGCGAGCAGCAGCTTTTCTCAGGCCATGGGCTGAGCAATGTTGCAGGTTGGTTTTGTCGCATACAGCACGAAACCAATTGCCAAACCCTGCGGCGGAAAACGGTTTGCCTTGGGCCGTCAAAATGAACGTTGGCCCGTTTCTTTCTGTTTGTGAGAGTTCTTCGACTAACGCAGGCAGAATTGGAAGTTCCAATCGTTCTTTTGTTTTCTGTTGTACAACTCTGATTGTCCCTTCGCCGCAGTCGTGCCAGCCCATTCTAACTACGTCGGACCGTCGCTGACCTGTATGTAACAAAAGGGCGAACGCGAGGCGCTCTCTCGTTCCAGACTTGTAGAAGCGCAGAAAACTGGAAATTTCTAAATCGGTCCAAGTGTGGAAGCCCTTAGATTCTGTTTTGATCCCGTCAAGATTCTCGATGGGATTCCTGGATATCAAGTCCATTTCTTCAGCAAACTTCATTAGGATTTTTAGCCTTGATAACAGAGAGTTTGCTGCACCCGGCCTATCATCCATGCCACCGATAATTGCACTGATGTGTTTGCGCTTGATTAGACGAATTGGGTTGTCACCATACATTTTGGCGAAGTTTAGGAGTTGGTTGCGGTATGTGTTTTGAGTTGAAACCTCTAGTCCGACATATTTCGGTGAATGAAGGTATAGGTGGATCAATTCCGCAAGCGTTCCCGACTTGATGCTGTTCTCTCCAGGTTGGATAACGGGGCGAATTCTTCCCAGACATGCAGGCGGCATACTATCTTTGAAATGCATCCGAGTGTAGCAGGGCGTTAATGTAGTAACTTTTGTAGCCCTTTCTTCTGAAACGGTAACGAGGTTTTCCGTGGCGGTCACGATGGCATGAGACGTATTTGGGCAGGTGTCGCCTTTTCATTTCAATACATCATCCCATGGGTTGGTTATTGTAGCAGTGCCGTTGGATACAAAAGTCGCAATAATCCGCCCATCTACATCGATTTCTAGCATTTTAACCGTTTTCCCGGCCTTTTCAGCACCTTTGAGCAATCGGAATATGTCTGTCTGCCTGAAAGTTGGTTTTACTCTTCTATTCACTTTTGGTGGACCTGTCTGGCGAGTGTGCCAATAAGATTTGGTCTACGTGTTCAGGCAGCAAAAGAGTGGATTTTCCTGCTTTCAGATAATTGCCTGATGAAATGGCGTCATTTCTTAATCGCTGATGGCACAATTTGATCCCTTGTTTCTCAAGAAACGCGTCGCACCAACGTTTCGGAGTCTTTGCAATTGACAGCGCACGAGGTGCAGGAATTTGTTTTGACATTTTGGTTCCACCTTAAATCACTCTTGTTGTCGCGTTTTAAAAGAATTTGTAGTTGGAAGTTCCTTGAAGATGCGATATATATTCATAATAGTGTATTATTGTTCAAAAGTTACCTAATTGATGTAATTTATAGTCATATTGGTAACAAGTCAAGGTGCGAAATGGCAGAAAATGAGCCGGAAATTGAGGTGGGGGATCGCCTTGGGTACGTTCGCGGCCAACTTGGGTTGTCACAAAAGGAAGTTGGCAAAATCTTGGGGCTTCCGTGGCGACGTTATCAAACCTGGGAAGTTGGTACACGATCACTATCTTACGAGAATTTGATGAAATTCTGCCGTGCTTTTGGTGTCAGGCCAGAATGGGTAATGGAGGGCGAAGAGCCGATAAGAAGTTTTGTTGTTAAGGACATAGTGGACGAAGTCGTTGGTGCTGTTGAGCTTGAGTTGGAGCGTCAAAGTCGAATGTTTGTGACTGGAGACTACAGAAAAGTAGCAAGTAAAATGGTTGCAAGTAGAATAAAAAACGGTGAGATCAACAGAGATGAGCTCTCAAATTATGTTGAATTGGTGGGGAAAAAAGTCGAATGAGATTGATTGATAATGCGTCCCGTCTTTGCCGTATAGCCAAAAAGGCGCTGAATTTTTGGTTGCTTGCAGTGGGAGCAGTTTTGTATCCGCTTTTGTTAGACGAAATATTCAGAAGTACTTGGATTGGCGGATCAAGTTTTGCAGACAAAAATCCATTGCTAATTTTGGCATTTGGGATTGTCGGCCTTGGTCCCATTTTTCTTTTGTCGGCATTGCTTGGAAAAAGAAAAGGTGTTCCTGTTGCGCGCGAATATTCAAAAGTGTTTCCAAAATTTGAAGCGACGGGGAATGAACCCTATTCTAAAACGAAATAACGAGTTTTCTTTTGGTGTCATAGTCAAATAGCAAAATGCGAAGAGTTGAAGTTGGTTCTCGAAAGGGATGTTTAGGGTATCGACTTGGTTGATTTCTGCAAATAAATTGTCAGTGTCCTTGTTTATGGGCATGCATCTATCAATGCCGTTTCTTTCACCAGTAAGGTCACGGTTTCTTTGTCCGCCTGTAGCGAAGCGAGTACTTATCTTATTTGCATTTCTCATCGGTCTTTGTGAGTGTGGACATAGTACGGTACGTGAATTTTCTTGATTTGTACATTTACGGTTGTTCCGAGGACTTTCTTGAACAGCGCATTGGCATAGTTTCTTGGAACTGAGGCGGGTGCCCGCACTATAGCTGAGGTTAGTTGCTTCATATGATTTTGGGCAACAACCACAACATCTTCCGGAAGATCTTTAGGGGGGTAAGCTGTATCTGTGAATAGCAGGTCTGCGAGCAGGAGATTTCACACCGCGTCAACTACTAATTGAGAGGACCGATTGTCGTTTGCAGTATTGCAGTCGGTTCTATGACTGGTGCGAGCTACAAAATGTGCCAAACACCAGTTTTTCAAAATTGGTGATTTTCCCCTGCCACAAAAAACGGGGGATTGCCTGCTTATAGATATGCAAATGCCGCTCCTATTTGTAATTTGAATTCGGCTTGAAGACCCTTATTGCAAAAAGCGCAAGCTGAACAATATCGCTGTGGTTGCAAAAATAAAGAAGGTGTGTGTCTGCTTACGACTGCATACCAATCTTTTCGGCTAATTTGTGTGTTGATCGCTTTGATTGCATTTTGGATGCGTTCGCGGTTGCCAGAACCAATTATGGGAACGCCGTTTGTCGGATGTCTAACACAAAACGCGATGGCTGCCTCAGCCACGCCGTCTAGCTCGTATTTTTTTAGCAATCCGGCTGAGCTCCAGGCGAATGTTTGCTATTCGCTCGTCGTTGGAGGTTAGGAGGCTGCCTCCGCCGATAGGTGCCCAAAGCATTGGTCGATATCCAGCAAGTATTGCAGCATCAAACGTGCCATCAGATCTCGGGTTTAGGTGTAGAGGCGAGAACTCTATTTGGTTCGTTACAATAGGATTGCCAAGTTTTGAGCTTAGTAAATTAATGCGGGACACGGAAAGATTGGATACGCCTATGTGGCCATATATTCCTTCTGCGACTAACTCATCAAGCGCCATAGCGGTTTCACCGGGGTCCATCAAATGGTCCGGCCGATGTTACAACATTAGATCCACATACTCCATGTCCAGATTTGTCAAAGATCTAGCTGCCGATTTGCGGATTTCTTCTGCACTAACGTCAAAATGTCTATCCAGATTTTCAGGCCGAATTGGAGAAATTCTGTTGATGCCAAATTTGGTAATGATCTCAAAGTTTTGGCGGCCGACTTTGGCTATGGCTTTGCCCAAAAACTCTTATGTCGAATATGGATGCGGCAGCCCGTAAACGCTTGCTGTGTCGATAGTGGTAATGCCTACATCCAGAAGCCAGCGTAAATGATCTGCAAGTGCGTCTGTAGAGGAAAACTGATCTTCACATCTCATTGAGCCCCAAGCAAGTGCTGAGAATTCAGGCCCGTTCATATGCATTCTTACGCGGGGCATCGCTTGGCTGTCTTGTGTATCAGCGTTCATTTTATGAGTATTTCTTTCGTATTGCATTCAGACGGAATTATCGAAAAAGGAATGTGTTCGGCAATAACTATTCAGGGAAGGTTGGTGGAGAATCTATCCAATTTATTGTATTTATTGATATATCTGAGTTTCCAAATATCGGGAGGGCGGAGCGCCGTAAGCATTTTTTGACAATACTTGCACAAAAATTGTGAGATGGCAAACTGATGTGCAAAATTTTCAATCGCATGTTAGTGTGCATTTCGAGTAATTAGAAATCTATTGACATTGATCGATAAAAATACCCTTTATGTGAGAGCAAACGAAAGAAAACGATAATCTAGGGAGGATATATGTCGGTTTTTCAAAATAGGGGAATGCTTGCACTAGGTGTGGCGGCCGCAACATTGGTGGCAACCAGTGCGGTTGCACATGCAGAAGATTTGACGGTCTGGACGCTAAACTACTCGTCAGAAGCACAGGTAGGTGCCTTGGATGCGAGCGAAACGGAATTTGAGGCTTCACATCCAGGTGTGAATGTTGAAATCGTCAAGCGTGGTACTGACGAGCACAAAACCGCACTTCGTGTTGCAGCAGGTTCGGACACCGGTCCAGATGTATATGTGATGTGGGCAGGTCTTGGCCTTGGTGGTGAATACGTGAAGGCTGGATTGAGCACAGATCTGACCCCTTACTTCGATAAGTTTAGATGGACAGATCGGGTATCGGTTCCTTCACAAGCGTTTGTGGAAGCTTATGCTCCGGGCAAGCACGGTATGCCATATCGCTTTAGCGGAGAAGCAGTTTACTACAACAAATCAATTTTTGAAAAAGTAGGTATTACTTCGGAACCGACGACTTACGAAGAGTTGGTAGCTGCTGCTGTTAAGCTGAAGTCAGCGGGTTATGCGCCATTTACATTTGGTGGTTCAGTAAATTGGCACGTTATGCGTCTCATGGATGTTTTGCTTGAAACCAGCTGTGGCGCACAAGCGCATGACGCGTTGACTAGCATGGAAGTTAGCTGGAGTGATACGCCTTGTGCGGAAACAGCATTTGCTGAAATGAAGATGTGGTCTGATGATTATATCTTGGCTCCATTCATGGGTATCGACCATAAACAAGCAGCAACACTCTGGTACGCCGAACGTGCGGCGATGATGCTTGAAGGTGATTGGATGGTCAACGCAATCAATGAGAATGCCGACATCTCAGAGTATGGTGTATTTCCATTTCCAACGGGTACAAACCGTTTATATGGGTTTGCTGAATACATGTATATTTCCACGAAGACTGACAAAAAAGAATTGGCGTCAGAGTATTTGGATATGTTCAGTTCTACTGAGTTCCAGCAAAAAATCGTTGGTGCATTTGGAGCACTTTCAGTGAACAAGTCAGTCCAGTTGAGGGAAAACGCCCTTGATCTTCACAAAGAGTGGACTGGCATTTTTGCTGATGCTGGTGGCACGTTCGTAAATGGTGATCAAGCATTCCCGCTGGATGTGACTACGGAATACTTCCGCATCATCAACGAAGTGGCTTCTGGCAATATGGAGCCTAAAGCTGCTGCAGACGCAATGCAGTCATTTATTTCAAATCGTAGCTAGTCCTCCTGATTAGCTGTCTTGGTCGACGCTTTTGCGTCGACCAAGACATAAATTTTAAACTCACAATTCGATCTGAGTTAGCGTAATAGGACACTTTTGGAATGACTATTCGGCGCGTCATGCAGAGTAATAAGTTTCAGGCAGCAGTTCTGATTTCTCCTGCTTTGTTTCTTTACACGTTGTTCGCAATATGGCCGCTACTTGACGTAATAGTTCTCAGTTTTCAGTCATGGAACGGGTTAAGTGACGATCGGGAATGGGTCGCTTTTGACAATTATTTTCATATTTTTGCGAAGGATCCAGTTTATTGGGTTGCATTCAAAAACACAGTTATTTGGACGTTGCTTTCTGTGACATTCCCACCATTGATAGGCCTAGCTTTAGCACTTGGGCTTAATGCCAAGATTTTTACTCGAAACAGCCTGCGCGCCATTTATTACCTTCCAGTAATTATTGCACCCATTGCAGTCGCTACTATGTGGCGCTGGATGTACGACCCATTCTTTGGAGTTTTTACACAGTTGCTGACTGAGATTGGATTTGGCCATTTAGTCGTCGATTGGTTGGGAGATAGGAAAATTGCCCTTTACTCGATGTTCATTGCGTACATTTGGCAGCATGTGGGCTTTTCAATGGTGCTGTTCCTTGCCGGCTTGCAGAGTGTTTCGTCGACCCTCATAGAGGCCGCTAGAATAGATGGGGCCGGTCGTCTTTCTGTATTCCGTCATGTAACCCTTCCGGCACTTACGACAACGCTAACTATTGTTCTCGTGCTTTCAACGATATCCTCTCTAAAGGCGTTTGATATTGTCTATGGCATGACAGGTGGCGGGCCAGCGCAATCAACACAAATGTTAGCAATGTGGGCATTCACCCAATCAATGCAGATTTTCGATTTTGGTAGAGGGTCTGCAATTTCAGTAACGCTTCTTGCAATTACGCTTATGATTATCGTTCCGTATTTGCGTTGGACTCAGTACCGCGACAGCGAGCGGGGCGACTAATCATGGACATTTTTGAAAACCATCCTCAATCAACCAGTTTCAGCCAGAAAGCAGATCCGGTGCTAATTGGTCTTTGGATATCTCTGGTTTTGGTAGCAACTATCTGGATAGCGCCATTTGTCTTTATCCTGTTCACTGCATTGAAGTCTGAAACCGATGTGATGCTGACAAAATCATTCTCAGCCCCAACTGTGATTGAATGGTCAAATTTCTCCAAGGCATGGGTGAAGGGAAACTTCTCCGAGACTTTCTTCAACAGTGCAATAATCTCTCTGATCAAAGTCCCAGTCGGACTGCTGCTATCTGCCATGGCTGCTTATGCGCTGGCAAAAATAAAGATTCCAGCTGGAAAGCTCCTTTTGGTTTTTCTCCTTTTTGGCGCCATGGTGCCGTTTCAAGTGATGTTAGCGCCTTTATTCACATTAGTGAATTCGCTCGGACTAATTGACACGTATTTGGGTGTGATTTTGCCATATCTGGCATTTGGCGTTCCTTATCAAGTATTCATTTTGTACGGTTTTTTCCGGGACGTTCCCAAAGAATTGAGTGAGGCTGCACGCATAGATGGTGCTACCCATTTTGTGATTTTTTGGAGGATTTATCTTCCTGTTTCACTACCGGTGTTGGCTGCACTGCTAATTCTAGATTTTGTTGCGACTTGGAACGAATTCGCAATGGCTCTTGTCCTACTGCAGGACAAGCATATGTGGACTCTGCCTCTAGGGTTGATGTCATTCCAGGGCCAGTTCTCAAACAACTACGGTCAACTTAATGCGGCAATCGTTATGACGATTATTCCTGCGGTTTTGGTTTACCTCATTTTTCAACGTTACTTCGTGTCGGGCCTGACTTCAGGCGCTGTAAAGGGATAAAAATATGTCAATAGGAGAAGTCATGAACAGTCTACAGGCCGTAGAAAAATGGGGAACGTTTGAAGCATCGTTTACGGGCCCAGTTGACGGCAATCCATTTTTGGATGTTACGTTCCACACTGTTTTTACTCAGGGAAATCGTGATGTTCGCGTGACAGGTTTCTATGATGGAAACGGACGGTATAAAGTCCGCTTTATGCCGGACGCCGAAGGGCGGTGGACATTTAAGACATTTTCTAACGTGAATGGACTTGAGGGTAAAACCGGCTCTCTTGAGGTCACAAGTGCTGGCGATGGAAATCATGGACCGGTTGGGGTCGCGAACAAGTTTCACTTTTCATATGCTGATGGGAAGCCATACTTCCCGTTTGGTACCACCTGTTATGCTTGGACACACCAACCAGAAGAGATGCAGACTGAAACTCTAAGCACACTAAAGAAAACCAAGTTCAACAAAGTACGGATGGGTGTTTTTCCGAAACACTATCCTTACAATACCAATGAGCCATTGCATAGATGTTACGAAGTTGATGTTGATGGGAACGAAGACTTCACGCGACCCAATCCTGTAGCGTTCCAACAGCTTGAAAAACAAGTGGTGGCCCTGCGTGATCTTGGAATAGAAGCCGATATTATAATCTTCCATCCTTACGATCGGTGGGGATATGCCAACATGAGCGCTGAACAAGACTACCAATACGTGGCATATCTGACAGCGCGGCTCGCTGCGTATAGAAATGTCTGGTGGTCATTGGCAAATGAATATGACTTTCTGCTCGATACCAAACCTATCGATAATTGGCATAAGTTCTTCCACATCATTGAAGAAAACGATCCATATAGGCACTTGAAGTCTATTCACAACGGTGAAGTGACAATGAATTACGATCATCGTCTGCCATGGGTAAGTCATGTCTGCATTCAGAATTGGGATGTCAAATGTATGCCTGCATGGCGCGCTGATTATGCCAAACCAGTGATCAATGACGAACCGGAATACGAAGGTAACATAAACCAAAATTGGGGTAATATTACAGCGCAGGAGCTCATTCACCGCATGTGGACTATGGTTATGCGAGGCGGATACGGTGGTCATGGTGAAACGTTTGTTGACGACGACGAGTTAATTTGGTGGGCAAAGGGCGGTAAGTTGCACGGAGAGTCCTGGGAGCGAATTGGTTTCTTGCGTGAACTTTTGGAGCAAGATGTCAAGAATGGGTTAGAGCCGTTGCCAGGAAGCGAAAAGGGCTTGTTGGGGCGCGTTTCGGGCGCCATTGATGGGGATGTTAGGTTCATATACCTCGGTGAGCATCAGCCTGCCATTTGGACGCTTGGTCTTCCCAAAGAAGACGGCGACTATGAAATCGACATAATCGATACATGGAACATGACAATTACCCAGGGAAAACGAATTCCAACGTTCGTCAATACGGCCACCCGACACGGTGATGTCGTTCGAGGTGGAAAGCCGGATGCAGCATTCAGCGTTGAAATGCCAGGTAAGCCAAATCTTGCTCTACGTATACGCAAAAATAGGAACTAAGGAGTAGTCGCATGTCATCTGTTCAAATCTCCAGCGTGCAAAAGTCTTATGGCGACTTTTCTGTATTGCATGGGATATCGGCACCAATCGAAGACGGTGAGTTTGTAGTTCTAGTCGGTCCTTCTGGTTGTGGTAAGTCTACATTGTTGAGAGTGATTGCTGGTTTGGAAGATGTTACCGATGGTGAGATCGCCATAGACGGAGAACGCGTGAATGAAAGGGAGCCAAAAGATCGCGATATAGCCATGGTTTTTCAAAACTATGCTCTCTATCCTCAAATGACGGTGCGCAAAAATCTCAGGTTTGCGCTCGAATTGCAGCGCAAACCGGAAGCAGAAATATGCGAAAAGGTGGATAACGCTGCTGAGATCCTTGGGCTTCAGCCTTTGATGAATCGTAAGCCTGCTCAACTTTCGGGAGGGCAAAGACAGCGCGTCGCAATGGGGCGGGCTATCGTCCGTGACCCAAAAGTATTTTTGTTCGACGAACCTTTATCAAACCTGGATGCTAAACTGCGAGTTCAAATGCGTGGTGAAATCAAGGGGTTACACCGCAGATTGGGTGCTACAATTATCTATGTCACACATGATCAGATTGAAGCCATGACAATGGCAGACAAAATCATTGTCATGAACGCTGGTAAGATTGAACAAGTGGGCACCCCGTTGGCACTATATGATCAACCAGCGAATACGTTTGTTGCGGAGTTCTTAGGATCACCCGGCATGAATCTAATCCCTGGTGAGATCTCCGAGGATAATAACACATCTATCACTTTCACTGATGGAACTATTGCGAAAGTGTCGTCAATGCCGATTTCCACGAAAGGCAAAAACGTGCAGTTTGGAATACGGCCCGAAAACATCACGATTGTTAAAAAGGGTGGTTTGATGGCCAAAGTCCTGGAGATCGACCCCACAGGCGCAGATACACATTTGACGTTGAGTATTGCCGGTCAGGAAGTTTTTTGCATCGTCAATGAACGCGTAAACGTTTTGCCAAATGATGAAATCCAGATCGATATCTCGTCAGATCGCGCACATTGTTTTTCTACGGAAGACGGCACACGCTGCTGCTAGTCTATGATGGTGTATCCACCGTCACGAACTATTCCAAAGAATTCTACAGGCCCCATTTGCCCTCCTTTTAACGCGATTTCTAGGCCTTGACCAGGTTCGCTGTCTGCGTACGCATGGCAAAGAGGGGAACCGGGCGCTATTGGGGCAAGTGCAGTCAGCGCGTGAATACGAAGTGCTCTAGTGGCATATCCCGACGTGTCGCCACCAGCTACGACCGCTCGACGCAAGCCAGAAGTCTTTAATAATTGTGATAGGGCTTCGCCTAAACCAGTTCCAATCCGTGCATTTACTTCTGCTGTCGGCATCTTTGAGTTTGAGATTGTTTCCACCAATTCTTTTACTGATGGATCTTCCGGGCCTAATGCTGTGGCAAGCAGCGGCGACTTTCCATTCGAAAGAATCTGTTTTGCAGAATTCACAGAATTTTCGATTTCTTTTTGCCAAGTATGGAGTGAAACAGCTTTTGTTGGGTTAACAGTAACAATTTCAAAACCATTTTTCGAGGCCCATCGTATTTGAGCTTCGTTAGTTGGTGATACTGAGGCCGAAACGACGATAATTTGATCGACGGGTTCGACAACTGGTTGGGGGTATTCCTCTGGAATCAATCCGGTCTTTTTCCAATGGGCAGTGAGAGCATACTCGACCCCTTGCGAGCCCACCGCGAATATGCCGCTTCCCCGCTTTGACCAAATTTGGCCACCAGCCCACTCCAGCGTTTCTTGATCCATGACATCAATCGAAACGAAGTTCCGTTTGGACTTGATTTGATTACTCAACCTTTCGCTGCCATCGCCCGACTTGATTGCGATGAAATCTATCAGCCCCACTTTTTGCACTGTTTGTTTTTCTATGTGGCATGCAACGTCGCTCTCATTCATAGGAGTCGAAGGGTGCTGCTTCATGACTGGGTGACGATCGAGGCGATACTGTTGCCCATCAAAAGTCGCGAATAGGTTTCCAAATGTCTGATATCGGCCGATCGCAGGCGCACCGATGATTAATGGTTGCCAGTTGGCAGCACCGTCTCGTTTTGTAAAAATTGGTTTGGCAATGTCGTAGGCGCGACCTATTGAACCGGTTACAGGTGAGGAATCGAGCGTTGAACATGTTTTGTAGTGCATGATAGGGGCATCAAGCGCCTCCAAAGCAGCGAAGACTGGTGGTAGCTCTTTTTCCATCCATTCTGGCGACTCTGAGCGAGCAATCCCTGCAACTCCGATAGCTCTGAACTCAGAGAACATCTTTAGTTCTTCGGGAGTTGGTGGTTCCAGAAAAAGCACAGTAGGAAGCCCAGCAAAACTTAGAGTCTCCATTACTGCGGAAGAACCTGTAAAGTCATCGCCATAAAATGCAATAAGTAGTCCATCAGAGTTGTTCATAATTCAATTCTTACTATCGAGTGAATGGTTTCTGTCTGTTTGTGCTTTGTTCCAAGCATCTCGCAACGCCCTTACTCCGCCTAAGGGGCCGTCTGGGTGTGCCATAATTCCTCCACCGGCTGCATGAATGAGATCAGTCGAGCCATATGCAGCATAGGTCGCAGCAGCTTGTTTTCCAGATTGTCCCGAAGAGAAAACCGGCATTGAAATGCAGGATTTACTCTCAAACATTGGAGTAGTGCATGCCAAAGCAGATTTGATCACGCTTTCATCGGGTTCCCAGTATTTGTTGTCCAGGCCATTAACATGCATGTGATCGGCGCCGGCAAGACGCCAAAGTTTTTGCCATGCCATGTAGGAGAAACCCAGTGCTGGATGTCGCGTTAGATATCCCCAACCGTTCCGATGTGCGTGAATAGGCAAACGTGTGTGACGACCCAATTCGATCATGCCGACTAGGCCAACCGAATTTAGGCTCACCATCACACAAGTACCCCCTAAACTTTCGACAAAATCATGCCGTTTGAGCATTTCCCCAAGTTCGCCTGTCACATTAAACGCATACATCACCTTCTTACCTGTTCGATCAGCATGCTTATTTATGACTTGCATAACGGCACTTACGCGGTCCTCAAATGGACACAAAGTGCCGTTCGATTGGAGTTCGTCGTCTTTGATAAAGTCGATTCCAGCGTCGCAAAGTGTTTTCACAAGCGCGGCAGTTTGTTGTGCTGAGAAACCGACTGATGGTTTAACGATAGTGCCTATTAAAGGTCGGTTTTTGACACCTGCGAGATCTCTTGTTCCTGATATACCAAACTGTGGTCCTGGATATGCATCTGCGAAGGCCTCTGGCAACCGTAAATCGAGCAGTTTTAGACCGGAAAACTGAGCTTGTTCAAAAAGATTTCCCGCGACCATGGCTAATAGATTTGGAATAGACGGGCCAATGTTCTCTATCGGCCAGGAAAGTGTAGTTTTCGCCCTTAATCTGCTTGAGCTGGCTTGGTCTGAAGGGAGTTTTGAACCAGGTAGACTCGGTGTCTGTTTTGAGCCAATTACTTCCAAATGTTCGATTTGAGCAGCCGACCTTGCTTTCAATTCTGCCGTTTCTCCAGGAACTGGAACGAAAGTGCCTGAAGATTGTTCACCTGCCATGGCCTCGATTGCAAAACGCGGATCAAAAGCCGTTTCGATCATGTAATCAGCTTCGATGCGAAGTTGTGTCATTTGCTCGTAGCAATGTTAAGTGGCAAAGAAAGAAACGCGATTGCATATGGGAGTAGGCGAAGTTCACCATTCAAATCAGTGGAGTTATTCTGAACCCAATTTTGATCGCTGGCAGCAGATTTTTGATTTTTCGCGTCGAGTAGGGCGCCGCGCGACTTGGCAGGAATGATGCAATTGCGCACGCTTGCGCTGCCGTTTGCAATAATCAGGTGAGCGGTGTTGTTGGCTTCACCCGCAACCACATACAACGAAGGATCTGCGATCTCCGCTTCTAGTCGGCGCATGCCGGCCATTGAATTCAGTCCATTTATTGCATGAAAGCATGGGATTAACGGCTCAGTAGTGTCGCGAACGATGCCAAATGGACCCTTCTCAGCACCTAAAGTGACTGTCTCTATGTCAAAGCCGTTGGTGGCTGACATTGCCGCTACAACCCATGCAGCAGCAAACATTGAGCCGTGCCGCGGATCTGCGTCAATCATAGTTCGTGGCATGCCCTCTGGATTGGTGGCTAATCCTTCGCCATAAGGATTTGTCCTCATACCGATAGACACAAGTCCCAAACGATAGGGCGTTTCGGGTGCCAGTGCCCGCATACTTGAGAAGATTTGTGGCAGGGTTTCAATCGTTTGGAATACAGATTCATCGTCAGCAGCGTGCACAATAGCTGACGTGCCATGGCTGACATAATCGATTGAAGAAATGTCCGGTCGGTGCCTGTTAAGTTCGGTGAAGTTGGTTAGCATGCCGCCCCCAATTTTGGCATTGGGAAATGTAGAACGTGCTAGCATTACCAGATCCGAAGGGGTCGCGCCGGTCGGCCATTCGCCGTCTGGTTGATAACTTTTGAGATAAGCGGCGGGCAGCGCAATCACATGGCTGGGTGTTAGGTCCGCATCCTCAAGGGTTTGGGCGAATATGGCTAGCTGCTGGCGTGCTTGTTCTAGTCCGTCGCTAGTCACAAGCTCGAGACTAAAAACACTATTGTTGATCATAGCGGGGTCAAGCTGCTCGCTGCGTAGATCATATCTATGCACCTTTGCTATTCCCTCAATCTTTTCTGATATTTCTCCGTGCCAGTTTGGCTCAAAAGCTAGTTGGGTAACCGGAATAGTTTCTGACGAGATTTTTTCTGGAATGAAGAGAGAATTTGGAACGTTGGCGCCGTTTTGGTGTTTAGGATTGCCATTTACAGAAAGTGAAATTCGCTGCTGAATCGTTTCTCCCTTTTTGACCATGTATGGGAATGGCAAAGCGAGGGGACGGCAATAGGTTTTATAGGAAGCGTCGGACCAATTGCGCTGATCCTCCATCTCAAAAATATCACCGGCCATCTTTATGCTGATACTACAACCATCAATTGTGTACTTCATACCTTCGATATCACGCGCAGGTTGCGTTGGAGAAATTTGCAGTGGGAAGTATGTGGGTAGTTGGGTCCCGTTGTCGCTCATGATCGTCAATGGCTTGCCAGCAAGCTCGACAATAGGGTGCAATAGAATAAAGCCAGCTCGACTGACAGTCTGGTCGTTTAGCGCAACCAGGTTAAGTTCGAGTTTGGCTTCGCCAGAAGAGTTGGCCTTCAGCGAAAAGTCGCCGGCAAATCCGCCATTCCTTGTGCAAAAACTTCTATGAAGTTTTGCGCTTTCCCCATCAATGGAAATCTCGGAGAAGCAGTCCTCACAAGGCAAAGTACCCCAATCGACGTCTCTAATTGGGTAGGAAATTCCACGCAGCAATTCAACGCCGTGCCATTTTATTTTTCGAACAACACCATCTGCCAATTCAATCCCAAGCTGACCAAGTGTTAGGTCGGTTTTGTCAGAATCTGATAGTACTTGTGAAGATAAAACGGATTTACTGGTCATGAACACCTCTCAGTGTGATACTCATTATACCAGTTAAGTGCTGTAATCAACCTTGAGTGTGCCCCTCAAACAGGATTTAGCGCTTAAAGTTTTCTCTATGGTACAGCTTGTCGGCGCGGTTGAGGTGGTCATCCGTGACCTTTGCGGCCGCTTCGGGATCCGACTTTTCGATGGCATTGATGATTTCTGCATGTTCCGCGAGTGTTAGTTGCTCTAATCCAGGGCTGCGCACTAAATCGAAGTGGAATTCAGCGAGCCATTGGAATAATGCCAAGCCAAGGGTGGCAAATATTGGGTTGCCGCTTATCATAGCAATTCTGTGGTGAAATCGCCCATCGGTCTCCAGAAACCCCGCCGAATTTAGTCTGGATTTTTCCTGCTCAGCTAAAATCTGACGTAGTTCAATTATGTCTTGTTCTGTCCGTCTTGTTGCCGCAATTCGAGCCATTTGAGCTTCAAATGTCGCTCTTGCTTCTTTCAAGTGATCAAACGTCGTCGATGAGTGAACCAAAACGTGACGCATAGTTTCGTTCATTTCGGCAACCATCCGATCAAAGGAAGGTGTGGCAACCCTCGGACGTTCACCATGTCGGATATCTATTAGACCCATGCGCTGCAAATTCTGCATTGCTTCGCGAATGGCCGGACGGCCAACGGAGTAGCTGTCCATCAACTCTCGTTCAGATGGTATTGGATCTCCGGGCTGTAAACCCTCGCTTTGAATGACACTCAGAAGTCTGCTTTGCACTTGATCTGAAAGCTTGGCGCGGGCAATTGGTTTTTTTGAAGTCATCTAGTTAATCCTTTAGCGCCGAGTTAGTTTTTAACAGAGCGAGCTGCAATCAACATCGCTGGAACGAAACAACTTCCAACAGTTGTTGAAGCAATAAGTGCATATTATCTGGTATAATTAGTATACCAATGACACTGGAGCCGCAATAGCACTCGGCCAACGATTTATTGTCTCTGAATAAGATATATGCACAGCATCTGTGTGTCATCATGAGACGGGAAATGTTTGAGAGTTTTTGTCCTGCTTGAAACAAAGTGGGACAAAGAACAAAACAACTGGTATAATGAGTATCCATGCCTTGAGTTTGAAGGAACTGCAAAATGCCCAATATGTCGATCAACGTAACCTACCGTTTGGAAACATCCGGCGACATTGAAGCCCTAGCAGCGAAAATTGCTTCTGATCAATCAACGGGAACATTCACCGAGCTACCGGGGGAAACCGACGAAGTTCAAGCTCGTTGTGCTGCAGAAGTTGTCGGAATAACAAGGTTGCCCAATTCCATTGTTCCTTCATTTCCGGAATTAAGTGGCTCAGGGCCTTACAATCGGGCCGATGTCATTATCAGATACCCATTGGAGGCTGTCGGGACAGATGTTGCCGCTCTGATGACGATTGCTATCGGCGGAGTTTATGCTGTCAGAGGTTTGACTGGCATTCGTGTAATGGACATAGACCTGCCACAGGAATGGGCCTGCCATCCCGGACCACAATTTGGTATTGAAGGTTCTCGTCGATTGATGGGCGTTGATAAGGGGCCAATGATAGCGTCAATTATCAAGCCGTCGCTTGGCTTGTTACCTGATGAAGCCGCTGCAGTTATTTCGCAACTTTGTGTGGCAGGTGTCGACTTCATCAAGGACGACGAAAAACTGATGAGTCCAGCATATTCACCGCTTAAAGATCGAGTTAAGGCGATTATGCCGGTCATCGACGCTCATCAACAACGTACAGGCAAGAAGGTGATGTATGCCTTTGGAATTTCTTCGGCAGACCCTGACGTCATGATGCGTAATCATGATGTGGTCTTGGAACATGGCGGCAACGCTGCCGTAGTCAATATCAATTCTATCGGATACGGAGGCATGTCCTTTTTACGGAAGCGTTCCTCCCTCTGCTTGCATGCACATCGCAACGGTTGGGATATTCTGACAAGGCATCCGGGGCTGGGTATGGAGTTTCGTGCTTACCAAAAAATTTGGCGGCTGCTTGGTGTTGATCAATTCCAAGTTAATGGTCTTAGCGCGAAATACTGGGAACCTGACGATAGTTTCGTGCGTTCATTTTCAGACGTCTCAACTCCAATTTTTTCTGAAGATGACAGGGCATTGCCTGTTGTCTGCTCAGGGCAATGGGGCGGGCAGGCAGTTGAGACCTACAAACGGACAGGAGGGGCGCTCGATTTAATGTACTTGGGTGGTGGTGGTATACATGGACACCCAATGGGTGCTGCCAGCGGTATAACTGCAATTCGACAGGCTTGGGATGCCGCTAGGGATGGCGAAAGCTTGGAGCACAAAGCCAAGTCATGCCCCGAGCTCGCCGCATCATTGAAAAAATGGCAGGTGTAAGGACTTAGTTTTTTAGAGTCTTATTCCTTGCCTAAGAATCCCTGTATTTTGCATCGACGGCATTGATGGCCTCAACATTTGTTGCAGATCTGCTGGCAGGGTCAAAAGTGTTTGCCAAAAATGAATTCGCGACTGACTTTGCCAATTCCGTGCCAACAACACGTGCGCCCATTGTAATAATTTGGGCGTTGTTTGAAAGGGCTGCACGCTCAGCAGAGTAGGTATCGTGACACTGTGCTGCACGAATCCCTGGAACTTTGTTGGCCGAAAGACAAACTCCAATTCCTGTTCCGCAAACTAAAATAGCCCTATCATATTTGCCCGCAGTGACTTCTGAGGCAATCCTGTCCGCTAGATTGGCATAAGTCAGATCGGCGCCACTTTCTGTACGCGAGACGTCGGCGACATCATATCGATCCTTCAAGTGTTCTGTGAGAAGCTTTGCTAAGTCTTCGCCTGCGCTATCGCCGGCAATCGCAATTTTCATTTTTTGTCCTTTCGAAGATGATTGAGAAATCAAACCACCGCTGCGCATTTATCCAGAATTTCGATGTAGTCGGTCACGTTCCAAGCCGCTCGACCGATAAAGAGGCCATCGACATGAGGTTGTTGGATGAATTCTTCGCAATTATCAGAGTTTACCGACCCTCCGTAGAGACAAGGTATCTGTCGGTTCAAGATGGACTGGGCTGTGCTCTTGATTTCGGCATGTTTCTTATCGGCGTACTCTGAAGTAGCTGGAATACCGTTTGACCCAATTGCCCATACAGGTTCATAAGCCAACAAAATCCGAGCTTGCCGCTGGGCGTTGCTGAAATTCTCAAATGCCATTCGCACTTGTTTCTGAAGAACCAGAGTAGCGTTGCCAGAATTCCGTTCTTCCAACGTCTCACCTACGCAAATCAAAGGCGTCAAGCCATGACGTACTGCAGCCTCAGTTTTTAGACCTACGGTTTTATCAGTTTCACCGAAGCATTCTCTCCGTTCTGAGTGGCCAATTTCAACGATATCCAAACCGCAGTCTGCGAGCATTAGAGGCGAAATTTCGCCAGTCCATGCCCCTTCGTCTGCCCAGTGCATGTTCTGTGCACCAACAAGAACCGAAGTTTCTCTCAATGTGTGCTTCACCTCACGTACGCTTGTGAAAGAAGGAATAACGAAGCGCTGAATGCGAGGATTACGAGAATTGTCTTTAGCAACAAGGGCATGTGCAAATGCTTGCGCTTCGGAATGCGTTTTATTCATCTTCCAGCTAGTGCCGATCCAGAATTTGGTTTTACTCATAGAGTTGATACACCTCTAAGCAATTACTAGTTCAGTTTTTGGATCGAACAAAAGAATGCGTCCCATGTCGACAAGGACGTCAATTTCGGTGCCAGGCTTGTCGACCATGTGAGAAGGGAGTTCCGCTGTAATCTCTTCATCGTTGAGTTTAAACTGAACGTAGGTGCGTGTGCCGGTCGGTTCCACGAGATCCACCGTAACTGCAATCTTTTCACCAATGTGGCTGTTTTTGTCTGCGGTTACATATCGCGTTATGTGTTCGGGACGTAGACCAAGAATGACTTCTTTGTCTATCCAGTTTTTAAGACTGGCCTCGCGAGACTTTTCGACTTGAAGACTTCGTCCATGGTTAAACTTCAAGACAAGTCCATTGCCACTTTCAACTAGGCGTGTAGTGACAAAATTCATTTGCGGTGAGCCCAGAAATCCAGCAACAAATTTGTTCACTGGTCGTTCGAACAATTCGAGCGGCTTGCCCTGTTGCTCAATTATGCCATCGCGCATCAAAACAATGCGGTCGGCCAGTGTCATCGCTTCAATCTGATCGTGTGTGACATAAACCATGGTCTTTTTAATTTCTTGATGAAGTCGCTTAATCTCTGCGCGCATTCCATCTCGAAGTTGCGCGTCCAAGTTGGACAATGGTTCATCAAACAAGAATAATCGTGCATCGCGGACGACTGCTCGACCGATGGCTACCCGTTGTCGCTGTCCGCCGGAAAGTTGGCGTGGCATCCTGTCTAACATTGCTTCGATGCCAAGCATTTCTGCCGCGGCCGAAACTCGTTTCTGAATCTCTGCTTCTGGTGTTTTTCGGGACCGCAGACCAAACGCGATGTTTTCAAACACATTCAGATATGGGTAGAGCGCGTAGTTTTGAAACACCATTGCGATATTGCGATCACGCGGCCTGAGGTCGTTGACTTCACGATCATCAATCTCGATTGTACCTGAGCTAATGTCTTCAAGGCCTGCAATTGTGCGAAGAAGAGTTGATTTGCCGCAGCCGGAAGGACCAACGAATACACAAAACTCTCCCTCCGGTATGTCTAAGTCTATACCTTTGAGAGCCTCAACCTTACCGTAGAATTTCCTAAGACCATGGATTGCTAACTGCGCCATTTATCTAAAACTTCCTTTTAACCTTTAACCGCACCAAGCGAGATGCCGCGTACAATGAACTTCTGCATGATTGCTACGACGATAAATATCGGCAGCATGCCAAGCATGCTCATTGCTGAAATTTTGGCCCAGAATGTAGAGTCTACGCCGAAATAATGTGTGACCTGCACTGGGAACGTTGTGACCGAAGAGCGGGTCAAAATAAGTGCGAAAATGAATTCGTTCCACGCGAAGATGAAAGTGAAGACAGCCGTTGCAAACATACCGCCACGAGTCATTGGCAAAACAACCTTTCGGAACACCCGCCAGCGTGAGCAACCGTCCACAAGGGCAGACTCTTCCAGCTCGATTGGGATATCGAGAATATAGCCGCGCATCATCCAAATGACGTATGGCAAGTTGAAAGCTGTGTAGAGAACAATTAGCCCAAGATACGTGTCGATCCAGCCAAGTTTGACGTAAAGCAAGAATATTGGGAATGCTATTGCGATAGGTGGGATCATTCTATTTGAAATTAGCCAGTCCGAAAGAAAGTTACCTCCAGTGCGGAACCTTGCGATTGAATAGGCGCACATTGTGCCAAGGAGCATTGCAATAACGGTAGAGACTGTCGATACAACCATGCTGTTCCAAATGGCGTTAACGTCTCCGTCCTTGAATAACACCGCGTAGTTGGCGAATTGAATTGATTCTGGCCACCACACAGGGGGGAACGCAAAGATCTCATTCGGCGTTTTAAACGAAATTATGGCGAGCCAATAAATTGGAAATATAAAAATGGTTGTGATTGCTAGAGCTGCGACATAACGCAGGGCCAAGCCAGTTCCTTTATCTCCGCGCATCATCGGTCGATCTCCATACGTCGTAGAATGAGTGTGATAGTGACCGCCAACATGAAAATCACAACGAATGCCAATGCCGAGGTAAGACTGGTCTCGAATTGTCTGAAGCCGAGTACGTATGCGTACATAGACACGGTTTCAGTGGTGGTGCCGGGACCTCCTCGTGTGAGCGCCCAAACAACATCAAACAATCGAAACAGGTCGAGTGCACGGATAAGTACAGCTATCGCCATAACAGGCCAGATTGCTGGAAGAACAATCTTTTTGAAGATGCTTGTAAAGCTTGCGCCGTCTAGCTCTGCAGCTTCCATTTGGCTTTGGTCAACGTTTGACAGCGCTGCCAATAACAAGAGGAACATAAATGGCGTCCACTGCCATACTTCAGCAATCAAGATGGCCAGGTACACGTAGTTTGCGTCTACAGTCCAGAGGATCGTTACAGGCTCTCCAGTGATCCAACCAAGGACTTGATTAACGGGTCCATATCTGTTGTCGAACAGAAGTCTCCAGTTTGCGCCTGCAATTATTGGTGATGTAACCACTGGCAAAACTAGAAGCGCCACAAAGACTTGTCGACCTGGTAGGCGTTCTAAAAACAGGTAAGCCATCAGAAGGCCTAAAATTAGCTCCGCAGGCAGCGCGATGATAACGAAGATCATTGTATGAAGCAGCGATTCCCAGAACCGAGAATCATTCATGAGCTCTTTGTAATTCATCAAGCCATAGAAAGAGGTATCCTCTTCCATCATGGTTATGCCTTGCATGCTGGTAATCAGTGCATAAACGGCTGGAAAAAGTCCGATTAAGAGAATGATCAACACAGCAGGAAAAATCATGTAGTACTTGAAGCGGCGGTCTATCGAAGATCCCATGCGCATCCATACACTTGGTCTATTGTTTCCCGTTCCGGTATTTGCCTGGACACCAGTCATGGCTACTCCTGCTAGTGCTTGTCTCTATAAAGGGAACGAAAGTCGGCCACTTCTGGGTTGAAGTGGTCGACCTCCAAAGTTTGTTTGTTGAGATTAGTTGGCGTAAGCGTTTGGCTTAGCTGCCCACTCTGCGTAAGCTGCCTTCTGTTTTTCAACACCAATTTTCTTGGTAATCGCGTCCCACTGTGCTGCTACATCATCAAGAATAGCCTGTGGCTCTTCCCCCGACCAAAGGCGCGTGATGCCTTGGCGCAATGCTTCTCCGTATCGGTCTGTTTGAATAATCGAAAGATCGAGCAAACCCGCATTTGCACCGGCTTGCAGGGCAGCTAGATACTCAGGTGCATCTGGCCATAGTGCCTTGTACTCTTCCGAAGCAAAGTGTGAGTCACGGAATGGGTCACGCAGAGCATATGGGAGTTGTACACGTTGCCCACTGATTTCCTCTGAGTTCATCCACTGAATGAACAAGTAGGCTGCTTCCTTATTCTTAGAAGATGCTGAGATCGACAACGCGTAGCCAGCTGCAAGCTCAGGCGTGCCACCGGGTGTTAATGCATATCCAACCTTGCCGGCGATAGTCGACTTAGGCACCCAAGAAAGCGCTTCAGTATCTGTCCCGTAACCCGCAGCCCAACGGCCATATGGAGGCCATGAGATTGTCATTGCAGTATCGCCTTGCTGGAAAGCAGCTAAGTTTTCGACGAAACCCCACGTTTGAACGCCGGCTGGCATCCATTCATTTTCTGATACCCATGCCTTGAATACGTCGACGCCAGCAGGAGAGTTTATCGTCGCTGTCATTGTTTCAGCATCAAAAAACTTGCCTCCATTGTTGCGAAGTCGCTCCATAAACATGAACTGTGCTGCGCCAGCTTCACGAATAAAGGCAGCTCCATATGGCTTGTTGTTCTTGAATTCACTGATGAATTTCCCGACATCGTCGAACTGTTCCCAGGTCGTTGGCGGAACAGGAAGGTCATAACCAAGCTTTTCTTTGAATGCAGCTTGAAGTTTTGGATCACCCAGAATGTCTTTGCGGTAATACATGACGAAAATGTCACCATCATCAGGAAGGCCGTAGATTTTGCCGTCTACAGTCATTTGGTTGTCGCGATATACAGGTGCAATTGTTTGCAAGTGCTCACGAAAACCAAATTTGTCCACATATGGACCCAGATCTTCTAGCGCGCCTGCGCGGACCAGATCGGGCATCCATGAGGGGCCAACATTCAAGGCGTCATATGCACCTGTACCAGCGCGGTGCTCTTGAAGGGTTTTGGTGAACAGTTCGCCACCAGGTACTTCAATAACTTTGACCTTAACACCTGTGAGTTCTTCGAAAAGTGGGCCGGTAAAGTTCAATGGGTCTAGAGATTGTAAACCTGCTTCCCACGTAACCGTGATCTCGGTACCCGCGTATTTTTTGGCCGCTTCCACTGCGATATCTGCAGCAGATTCAGCAAGCGTCGGTGCCGCAGCAGCAAGTGTGCCGATTGCAACAAAAGTTGCTACCGCTTTTCGGATAACTTTGTATCCCATCATTAATTCCTCCTCCTCAATATCCTTTAACTGATAGTTCGATGCGTTTTTCTTGCGAACGTCATCATACCAGTTCAGCAGTGTTAGCATCTCATTATACCAGTTGCAATTGCCTAATGATAAAAAAACCATTAACGCCGTTGTTTCTGCTATTTTAACTGGTATCGAGACCAGTTTCTTGTCCTCAAAAATTAGAAACCTTGACGATGTATCAGCTATACAAATGTGCTGATTAGTTGCAGGTTGAATGCTTTATCAATAAACTTTGCAATGGCCATTTTGCGTCGATCGAAAATTCTGTCCTTTCTAACTCATTGAATTTACTTGATAAATTAATGACGTAGGTTATTGTTTTGTAGCCAGGTGCTGTCGCTCTGGTGCGATTTTGCAGGTCTTCGTATTTTTCTATGGTGCCTCATGGATTAGATGGTCCGTCGAGTTTTGCAACACATTTCTGTCCCTGGTTCGAAGAATAGCGTTCACTGGCAGGCGTTGATGTTGATAGGTTTCATGTTTTTTCCAGATATTATTCTTGGAGTGCTTAATCGGGAGTTGATGCATTCGCGTATCTATGTAATGGTCTACTCATCATACCAGTGTAAATGCGCGTGCTTCTCGTTTATCGAGGTTGTTAGCGGTTGATGCACTTATGGCGGCAAATTGTGGAGATATAAAAGTGACAAAACTAGCATTGTTTGGTGCAGGTGGAAAAATGGGGCAGAGATTGTCCCGCAACTTGGCAGGCTCAGAGTTTGAGACCGCACATGTCGAAGTTTCTGAGGCCGGCCGTGCGCAGCTCTTGGAAGATCAAGGAATCAAGTGTGTCGAAGTCTCTGAAGCTTTGGCGGGGGTAGATGTGGTCGTACTTGCTGTGCCTGATACAGTGATCGGCAAGGTGGCGCGCTCGATAATTGATATGGTGCCGTCTGGTGCAATGGTCGTTTGTCTAGACGCTGCAGCACCATTTGCCGGGCATTTACCGGAGCGCAATGACATTACATATTTTGTTTCTCATCCATGTCATCCACCGATTTACAACGACGAGACGTCGTTGGATGCCAAACGTGATTATTTCGGTGGCATCGCTGCTAAGCAAGGGATAGTGAACGCGTTGATGCAAGGTCCGGAGAGTGATTACGAGCTCGGCGAAAGGGTTGGTAGAACAATCTACGCACCCGTCGTACGTTCACACCGAGTAACGGTTGAGGGAATGGCGCTTCTGGAGCCAGGTCTTTCGGAGACTGTGGTGGCTTCGCTACTCGACGTTATGCGCGAAGCTATGGACGTTGTTGTCGAGCGAGGTGTTCCAAAGGAAGCTGCGCGGGACTTTCTCTTGGGACACATGAATATCCTAGCTGCTGTAATTTTTGAAGAGGTCGACGGTGTATTCTCAGATGCGTGCAACAAGGCAATTGAGTTTGGTAAGCCAGTTCTGATGCGCGATGATTGGAAACGAGTGTTTGAACCAGAAGAAATTGCTGCCAGTATTCGTCGCATTACCTGATTGAGTTCACAGATTGGCCGGGTGGCGACCACAGAAGAGGGTTTGGGTGCTTGGCACCCGAACCCTTTTTTGTGCGCAGGGCTCTGAGAGAAGGATGCTTGTTCTAAGCAATTGACGGTTTTAAGATAATTGGTTTTTCAGAGAGAGTTGTCGTCGAAGTATTCTGAGTTGGCATGGCGAATGTCACTTAGATCCGCAAGGATGTTTGAGAGGTGCCTTCGCAAAACTCGTTCCGCCTTTTTAAGGTCCAAATTTTTGATATGTTCAAATAATTCGACGTGATCCCTAAATGCAAGATCAGCACTTGCACCAAGTGAAAGGTAACATACACGATCTGTATGAGCCTTTTGATCTGCGATGAGTTGCCAAGCGTACGCATGGTCTGCAGAAAACGCGATTGCCTTATGAAACTGATCATCCAACGCATGAAATTCAAGATGATTTTCGTGTTTTATTGCGTGTGCTTGATCCACAAGGAGTTGTTCAAAAAGTTTATGGTCGATTTTTTCGGGATTCTGGATGAGCGATCGTAGGCACTCAATTTCTAATGCTGTGCGAGCAAACCGCGCGTTCAACAGTTTTTGTTCAGAGATATAGCTGATAGTTGTTGCGCGTTGCGGCCTGATGCTCAGGAGACCGAGCGCTGACAATCTGTAGAAAGCGTCACGTACAGGCTGACGGGAAAGGCCAAATTCTTTTGCTATCTCGACTTCAGAAACTTTTTCACCTGGAGAAAGCTTCAAGGTGATTATCGAATCGTATAATGCCCGAAATACTTGACTGGTAGCTGATTGATCAGGAATTTCTAATATATGGCTGATTGCGGGCATTTGCCAAATGGTCCTATTGCGGGAGCTCTAACGACCTAACCTATATGGTATATCATGCTTTTAATACAGTCGCTCGAGGCATTTTTTTGACAATTTGAATTGCACAAAATCCAGGGGTGCTGCACGGTTGTCAGCTCATCAAAATTCTTGCTCGAAGTAGTGTGAGTGTTCCATTCGAACCTTGGCCAGAGTGTCCATGATATTCGATAGATGCTTGCGTAAAATGCGTTCCGCTCCAACGGAGTCCCTTGCGTGAATTAGCCGTATGATTTCTCTGTGTTCTTCAAAGGCAATCTGTGCGCCGGTATCCAACGAAAGGTATCTTACGCGATCAAGGTGAACTTTTTGATCTTTAACGATACTCCAAACCTCTCCGTGTCCGGAACACTGGACCAGCTTCTGGTGAAAAAGGTCATCCAACATGTGGAATTTCAGTTTGTCGTTAACTGATATGGCATCATGTTGTTGCTCCAAGTTGTTCTCCAGTTGTGTCAGCTGCTTTGCCGATATGCACTCAAGAGACTGGGCAAGGCATTCGACTTCCAGAGCAGTTCTGACAAGCCTTGCATCAAGAAGAGCGCGTTCTGAGATGTGAGAAATTGTAGTTGGCCTTTGTGGCCGGATCTTCAAAAAACCAATCTCTGAGAGGCGATAGAAAGCGTCCCTAACAGGTTGGCGAGATACGCCTAGTTTTTTCGCTATTTCTGCTTCTGAGACTTTTGTGCCGGGCTCTATTTCCAGAGTGACGATTGCGCGGTGCAGTGCTCGGAACACTTGGATGGTCGCTGATTGTTCAGTCACATCTATTGTCTGTGAGAGTATTGGCATCAAAATTATCCTGTTGACCATATTACCAGACTAGCATATTAGTTTACTAGATGATAAGCAAGGTATTGGGCGGTAGCCGGCCTAGACTAGTGGATAATGCGATGAAATTGACCGATCCGAATCGACTACTTCCGCTAGATCCAGCAGCCCGCAGCATTGCGCGTGAGTTGTATGATGGTGTTGCTGATTTGCCGATCATCAGTCCGCATGGTCACTGTGATCCGCAATGGTTCGCGGAAAACAAGCGGTTTCCAAATCCTGCGGAGTTGTTTGTGATTCCTGATCACTACGTGTTTCGGATGCTAGTTTCGCAGGGCATAAAACTGTCGGAACTAGGAGTTCCAACGGTGGATGGATCTGCTGTTGAGCAAGACCCACGTAAAATATGGCGGCTTTTTGCGAAGAATTTCTCTTTATTTCGGGGGACACCATCTGACATTTGGTTGTGTCACTCCTTCGAGCACATTTTTGGATGCAGCGAAAAGTTGTGTGCTGATAATGCAGATGAATATTTTGATCATATTGATGGACAGTTGTCTCAGAATGCGTTTCGTCCTCGAGCATTATTTGAGAATTTCAATATCGAAGTGCTTTCTACGACAGAAAGTGCCCTCGATGATTTGCAATGGCACAAAGCAATCAACGCAGATGGCTGGCAAGGGCGGATTGTTACGACTTATCGACCTGACTCTGTTGTTGATCCCGAGTTTGAGAACTTTGCCGAGAATGTCGTTCAATTTGGAGAACTAACTAGCGAAGACACTTCGACGTGGGAAGGCTACTTGCGGGCGCATAGAGCACGGCGATCATTCTTTATAGAGCATGGGGCGACGGCCAGCGATCATGGGCATCTGACGGCTCGCACTGAGAACTTGCCACAAGTTGAAGTTGAAAAGTTATTCGAGAAGGCGATCTCTGGCAGTATTTCAACTGTGGAAGCCGATCAATTTCGTGGCCAAATGCTAACTGAAATGGCGAAGATGAGTATTGAGGATGGGCTTGTTCTTCAAATTCACGCTGGATCATTCAGAAATCATTCGCAGTCAGTTTTTGTCTCTAACGGTCGTGACAAAGGCTTCGATATCCCAACCCAAACCAATTATGTGCATGCGTTGAAGCCAATGCTCGATGTTGTTGGGATGGAGCCATCCCTCAATATTATTTTGTTCACTCTGGATGAAACGAGTTATAGCCGCGAACTTGCCCCACTTGCTGGAGCGTACCCAGCCCTGCGGTTGGGACCTCCGTGGTGGTTTTTCGATAGCTATGAGGGCATCAAACGATTCCGCGAAGCTACGACAGAGACATGTGGATTTTACAACACTGTCGGCTTTAACGACGACACCCGCGCATTTTGTTCAATTCCGGCACGGCACGACGTTGCCCGCCGGACGGACTGTTCTTATCTGGCTGGCTTGGTTGCAACAGGGCGACTAGGGCTGACGGATGCACGTGAGGTCGCAATAGACCTTACTTACAGGCTTGCAAAGCAAGCATATCGGCTCTGATTGAGCCACATTTTTTGGAGGAAAAAATGAGAAACTTTAAAACTTTTGCGACAGCGTTGTTGTCCACGGTTGCACTGACTTCTGTCGCTGCGGCATGTGACGTGACCTTGCGTTCATCAGATACGCACCCAGACGGCTACCCTACTGTTGCAGCAGTAAACGCGATGGGTGACATGCTAAAGGATCGTTCTAGCGACCGTCTTTGCATCGAAGTTTTCCATTCAGCACAGCTTGGCCAAGAAAAAGACACTATTGAGCAAACTCAGTTCGGCGTTATCGATATGAACCGCGTTTCGCTTGGTCCATTCAATAACATCATTGAAGAAACACAAATCCCTTCATTGCCTTACATCTTCCGTTCGGTTGAGCATATGCACAGTGTAATGGACGGTCCTGTCGGTCAACAGATTTTGGATGCGTTCTCTGATCACGACCTCGTCGGGTTGGCATTCTATGATGGTGGCTCGCGTTCATTCTACAACTCTGAAAAACCAATTACTTCAATTGATGATTTGGCCGGATTGAAATTCCGCGTCATGCAATCTGATATGTTTGTAGATATGGTGTCAGCGCTTGGCGCCAACGCGACACCAATGCCGTACGGTGAAGTTTACTCTTCAATCCAAACCGGGGTCATCGATGGTGCGGAAAACAACTGGCCTTCATACGACAGCTCAGGTCACTTTGAAGTAGCTAAATACTACACGCTTGATCAACACTTAATCGTGCCAGAAGTATTGGTCATGTCAAAATCGTCGTTCGACAAACTCTCGGATGAAGATCAGGCACTTGTTCGTCAAGCTGCTAAAGATTCTGTACCAGTTATGCGCGACCTTTGGGTTGCTCGTGAAAAGGAATCTGAAGCGCGTGTTCGTGAAGCCGGTGTGGAAATTATCACTGACATTGACAAGACACCATTCATCGACGCAATGGGCCCTGTTTACGAAAAATACGTAACTTCACCATTGCTACAAAAAATGGTCGCTGACATTCAAGCTACCAAATAAACAAAACTAAATTGGCTCGCAGCTTCGTTGCGGGCCTTTTCTACGTCAGGGGATACTGATGAAGACTGAACTTAAAAAACTTGCACACCTTTTCGGGTTACTGGCAAATGCCGCGCTTTGGGTTGCAGGGATTGGCTTAGTGCTAATGACTGCGCTCATCGCCGCTCAAGTTTACTGGCGATACATCTTGAACGACAGCATATCATGGACCGAGCCCACCTCGGTTATGATTATGGGGTGGTTCATTTTCCTTGGTGCTGCAGTTGGAATTCGCGAAGGTTATCATCTGTCCTTTGACGTTTTGCTTTTTGTTTTACCTCAAAAAGGAAAAGAGATTCTCTTTACAATTTCGGACTTAGTTGTCGCGGCGTTTGGTGGCGGCATGGTGTTCTTTGGTTGGCAGCTCGCCGCGAAAACTGCGGGAAACAAACTGCCATCTTTGGGAATATCTGGTGCCTTTGATTTCGCCCCAATAGTTGCCGGTGGTGCACTAATCATTCTTTTTTCTATTGAGCGTGTTTTGAGACGAACAGCGGGCTTGCCAACAGCACGGTTCGGCGACGATGCGGTGAAGGAGTAATCATGGAGTTATACATTCTATTTGGAACATTTGTTTTCCTATTACTCATTGGTACCCCTGTTGCTTTCTGTCTTGGTGTATCAAGTTTTGCGACGATCGTTTACATGGGCTTGCCTCCTGTCGTCGTCTTCCAACGCCTCAATTCTGGGGTTTCTGTATTTGCACTTATGGCAATTCCCTTCTTTATCTATGCCGGTGATTTAATGGTGCGCGGTGATATTGCACGACGCCTCGTGGCATTGGCTGGAGCGTTTGTGGGTCACTTGCGAGGTGGACTTGGCCAAGTGAACATCTTGTCTTCGGTCATGTTTGGCGGTGTATCAGGATCCGCTGCGGCTGACGCATCTGCAGTTGGCGGACTAATGGTCCCACAAATGAAAGAGCGCGGTTATGGTGTCGACTATGCAGTAAACATCACTGTTGTCGGATCTATCATCGCATTGATGCTTCCACCATCGCATAATATGATCATTTATTCGATTTCAGCAGGGGGGCGAATATCAATCGCTGACTTGTTCACCGCTGGAATAATTCCGGGCGTGTTGCTCGCGGTTTCGTTAATGGTCGCTGCCTATTTTGTTGCAAAGAAGCGAGGTTATCCAGTCGAGAAGTTTCCCGGTTTTAGAGCGATGTTGGGCTTGTTTGTGTCGGCAGCGCCGGGTTTGATACTAGTTGCAATAATTTTTGGTGGTGTGCGTTCTGGTGTATTCACTGCATCTGAATCTTCAAATATTGCAGTTGTATATGCGCTGTTTGTCACACTTTTCGTTTATAGAAGCTTGAGTTGGAACGACTTCGTACAAGCTACCTTTGCTGCTGTACGAACCACCGCGATGGTTTTGATGGTCATTGGTTGTGCAGCTGCTTTTGGTTGGCTTTTGGCCTATACTAAAGTGCCTGCTTCGATGGTCAGCTTACTCAAAAGCGTGTCAGACAATCCTATCATTATTTTGCTTCTGCTCAATGTGGTTCTCCTGATTTTGGGAACTTTCATGGATATGTCGCCACTTATCGTCATCACGACGCCAATCTTTTTGCCTGTAGCAGTGGCATTCGGGATCGATCCTGTTCACTTTGGCGTAATCCTAATCCTAAACCTCGGCATTGGCCTCTGTACGCCGCCGGTAGGCGCTGTCCTTTTCGTGGGGTGTGCGGTTGGCAGGATTCCAATTTGGACGGCTGTTCGGAGCATTTGGCCATTCTACGGAGCAGCTTTTGCGACTTTAATGCTGGTCACGTACATCCCGGCACTTTCGCTATGGTTGCCAGCTCTATTTAAGTGAGAGATCCAATGAAAAACAGATATCCAGAAGTTACGGCTGATCTAGGCATATTACGTCAGGTTTTGTCTGAAAACACAGACCTGATGGTGGTGTCATTTACTTTTGAACACGAAGCCGTTGGAAAACTTCACAATCACCCACATGTGCAATCGACGTACGTGGAGTCTGGGCGATTTGAGTTCACATTAGACGGTGAACGAATACAAGTTGGCCAGGGGGACAGTTTTGTCATTCCATCACACGCTGAGCACGGATGCAGGTGCATTGAACCCGGGCGTTTGATTGACACATTTACGCCACGTCGCGACGATTTTCTTTAAGAGGACTAACATGCTAAAAACTGAAACCAGATATGCTATCGATCCTGCAACAGCGAAAACATTGGACACAGAGGCACTTCGTAGTCACTTCCATGTTGACGACCTGTTTGCAGATGGTGAAATCAAAATCGTCTATAGCCATTATGATCGGCTAATTCTTGGTAGCGCTGTGCCAGGTAAAGGAACGTTGACTTTAGACCACGTCACTGAGACTGGCACGAAAACGTTTTTAGAACGTCGAGAGCTTGGTATTCTAAATATCGGTGAGCCGGGACAGGTCAAAGTCGAAGGCCAAACCTATCAGCTCGCCAAAGGCGATGTCTTGTATGTCGGAATGGGCAATGGCGCTGTAGAGTTTTCCGGTGCCGGCCGTTTTTACCTGCTCTCCGCGCCGGCTCATCAAGCCCATCCAACCAAACTCGTTGGGCAAGCAGATGCCAAACGCGTGGAATTGGGGTCCAAGGAACAAGCAAACGAACGTGTGATTATTCAAGTTCTGCACCCTGATGTTGTGAAAACTTGTCAACTGGTGATGGGATATACTCAGTTCGCACCCGGTTCTTTGTGGAACACTATGCCAGCTCACCTGCATGATCGCCGTATGGAAGCGTATCTCTATTTTGATCTTGATCCTGAGCAACGTGTATTCCATTTCATGGGAGAGCCTAAGGAAACACGCCATATGGTTGTTGCAAGTGAAGAGGCAATTATATCACCGCCTTGGTCAATTCACTGCGGGGCAGGCACTGGTTCTTATACATTCTGTTGGGCCATGGCTGGCGATAACATAGACTTCACAGACATGGACATCGTTTCCATGAGCGATCTTCGATGACAAATTCGTTTGAGTTAACAGGAAAACGAGCCCTTGTGACTGGAGCGAATACTGGTATCGGTCAGGCCATCGCTATTGCAATGTCAAACGCAGGTGCTGAAGTGTTGTGTGCTGGACGTTCTTCAATGGCGCAGACACTTTCCTTGATGAAAAACGGCAACGCCGTTGAGTTTGATGTGTCTAATCGTGACGCAGCAAGAAACATCTTTGAGAATGACCATATCGATATTCTCGTAAATAACGCAGGCATAATTCGCCGTGAAGACAGTACAGACTTCAGTGAAACGGACTGGGACGACGTTATGGATGTGAACTTGAAATCGGTGTTTTTCAACTGCCAGGCTTTTGCCCGTGAAGTATTCGCTAGAGGTGGCACTGGTCAGATTGTAAACATTGCATCTCTGTTGTCTTTTCAGGGCGGCATACGTGTGCCTTCTTACACGGCATCAAAACATGGTGTTGCTGGTATTACGAAGCTACTGGCTAACGAATGGGCGGCGAGGGGTATCAACGTAAACGCCTTGGCACCGGGCTACATCGAAACAAACAACACCGCTGCACTTCGCAAAGATACTGCCCGCAACAAGTCGATTTTAGAACGCATTCCAGCAGGGCGTTGGGGAAAAGCGGCTGATATTGGGAATGCTGCCGTTTTCTTGGCTTCACCAGCTGCCGAATATATTCATGGAGCTGTTTTAAACGTCGATGGGGGTTGGCTTGCCAGATAATCAAATTTTAGGTCGAGAGGGCTCCAGAATTCCTCGCATTGGCATTATACACCTAGGACCAGGCGCGTTTTTCCGTGCCTTCAATGCGGTGTATACTGCTGAAGTGCTCGACAAACATGGCGGAGACTGGGCGATACGTGGCGTAAGTTTGCGGAGCCCAGATATTCGAAACAAACTGAAGCCAAAAAACTACGTTTTCACGTCGGTCACGCTCTCACCTGAACAGGAAATTTGGACCAAAATTGGCTCAATAAACGACATCTTAGTTGCTCCGGAGGACCCTGCCGCAGTTATAGGTGCATTGGCGGACCCAGCCATAAAAATTGTGTCGCTGACCATTACGGAAAAGGGCTATTGTCACAATCCAGCGACCGGCCAATTAGATTTAGCTAATGCTGAGATTGTTCATGACCTGAAGCACCCTGGTCAACCTCGATCTGCCGTTGGTTTCATTGTGCAAGCGCTCAATAAACGCCGGCAGGCAGGTAATGCCCCTTTCACTGTGCTCTCTTGTGACAACTTGCCTGACAATGGTGCACTTGCGCGTCGAATAGTTTTAGAATTCGCTACGGCCCTAGACGGAGAATTGGCGACATGGATTGAGCAGTATTGCAAATTTCCAGCGACTATGGTGGATCGAATTACTCCAGCTACGACTGATGCTGATGTCGAAAAATTGAAGTTTGCAACAGGTGAATACGACGCCGGTTGCGTGTTGCATGAACCTTTTAGGCAGTGGGTAATTGAAGATAACTTTGTGAACGGTTGCCGACCGGAGTGGTCGTCGGTCGGCGCACAATTTGTCAAGGATGTAGCTAAGTTCGAAATGATGAAGTTGCGTTGCTTGAACGGTACGCACTCAGCACTGGCCTACCTTGGATATTTGGCGGGGTACGAAACAATCTCGCAGGCTGTTTCGGACCCAGCGTTCTCGCATTTGGTAGAGCATATGTGGGAAAAAGAAATCATTCCTACCGTTGAACGGCCGGAGGGTGAAAATCTACAGGACTATTGTGCCGCACTAATGAAGCGCTTTTCAAATCCCAAAATTCAACATCGGACCTGGCAAATTGCGATGGACGGATCGCAAAAACTCCCGCAGCGATTACTTGCTACTGTCACCGAGAACTTGAGCGCTGAACGAGCGATTCCTGGACTTTCATTGGCTGTTGCCGCTTGGATGACATATGTTGGTGGAGTCGATCAGAATGGCAGTTTGATTGATGTCAAAGACCCACTTGCAGCTCGTTTGAAGAGTGCTTTCGACAGCTCTCCAGATTTATCTGGAAAAGTAGTTGCGCTGTTAGAAATTGACGATGTTTTTGACAAAGAATTGAGTTCGAACAAAACCTTTAAGAAATCTGTTACGGAGGCGTTCATCTCGCTGCATGATAAAGGCGCGGTTCAAGCAGCTCGGGCCATAGTTTAATGCTACAAAGTTGGCGCTGGTACGGAAAGTACGACAAGCTTAGTCTGTTCGAGATCGCTCAGACGGGGGCCAAATCAATTGTAACTTCGCTTCATGAAGTGCCCTATGGAGAGGTTTGGTCAAGCCAAGACATTCGTGTTGTTGCAGATCAAATCCGAGAGGGTGGTTTTGAATGGTCTGTCGTTGAAAGCTTGCCCATCCACGAGGACATAAAGCGTGGGGAGGGCAACTTAACAATGCTGTTTGCCAATTATCGTCAGTCAATGGCAAACTTGGCCGCTGAAGGCGTGCAAACTATATGTTATAATTTTATGCCCTTGCTTGATTGGACTAGAACCGATTTGGTTGCGCCTGTTGCTGGTGGTGGAACATGTTTGCGTTTCTCGAACCCACGTATGGCCGCGTTTGAGATTTGTATGCTGCAGAGGGAAGACGCCGAGGCCGATTATTCGGCTGCTGTTATTGCAGACGCGAAGAGTTGGTTTGATCAGTCTCACGAAAGTGAGCGCGCTGTGCTATTGAATTCCATCATGGCTGGACTCCCAGGTGCATTCGAACGTTTCGATATCGCTGGACTGAAAAACGCACTCGCTCAATACAAACACATAAATAGATCAATGCTTCGAGATAACTATTTGCGCTTTTTGCAAGAAGTATTGCCGGCCGCAGTCGATCTCGGCATAAGCTTATGTGTTCACCCCGATGATCCGCCCCGTGATATCTTAGGGTTGCCTCGCGTAGTGTCGAATGAGACTGATATAGCTTGGATATTAGACTCTCACGTTCATAGAGCAAACGGCCTCACACTGTGTTCCGGATCGTTGGGAGCGAATCCAGCTAACAATGTCCCGGTGATTGCCGGCAGGTTTGCCGAGCGAATACACTTTGCGCATCTTAGAAATGTCAGAAATGAGCATGATGGCTCTTTTGAAGAAGCAGCTCATTTAGACGGCGACACAGACATGGTCGCTGTTGTTAAAGTGTTAGTTGCAGAGGAAGTGCGCCGGAAAGCCGTAGGACGAGAAGATTACAATATTCCGTTTCGTCCCGACCATGGGCATGAGTTGCTAACTGATGCACTTGACGGAACGCATCCGGGCTATCCAATGATAGGCAGGTTAAAGGGATTAGCTGAATTGCGCGGCGTAGTTGCAGCTTTAACTCATTCTGGGGAATGATATGTCCAAAGTTCTAATGTTACATCAGTCAGACAATATCGTCGTCGCGACCGAACGTTTGGGCCGTGGTGAAGACCCTCTTGCGATCCAGGCGCCACTAGTTGAAAGAATTTCAGAGGGGCACAAAATATCGCTAGTCTCCCTGGCGAAGGGAACTCCGATCATCAAATTCGGCCAGGTAATCGGATTTGCGTCTAAAGAGATTGCCGCTGGTGAACATGTGCATTCCCATAACTGTTCGTTCGGCGAACATGAGCGCGACTATAAGGTTGGTGTTGATCTTGAGGCAGCGCGTGCTGCTATTCCAATGGTCTCGGCTAGGCAGTTTATGGGATATCGTCGGAAAAACGGCGATGTCGGAACTAGAAACATGATTGCTTTGTGTTCCACAGTGAATTGCTCAGCGACCGTAGTGCGACAAGCCGCGATGGAGTTGGAGATTAGCGGCGTATTAGATGCTTATCCTAACGTCGACGGTGTTATTGCTCTTTCACACGGCAGCGGCTGCGGTATGGCCTCATCTGGGCCAGGTTGGGAAAACCTTCAAAGAGTTTTGTGGGGACATGCGACGCATCCAAACGTTGGAGCAACCGTTTTTGTCGGACTTGGCTGTGAGGTGATGCAAATCTCTCGAATGCGATTGATGTTTGATGGTGATGGGAGAGAACCGTTTCACGGGCTTACCATCCAGCAAAATGGTGGAACAAAGGCGACAGTTGAAAAAATCCTTGAAACTGTTCTCACCTTGTTGCCGCAAGTGAATGAAGTAGAGCGCACTGCTTGTCCCATCTCCGCTTTGAAAATTGGGCTCCAATGTGGCGGTTCAGACGGTTTTTCAGGAATAACGGCCAACCCCTCACTAGGCGCTGCTTCTGATATTTTGGTTGGGCACGGTAGCACCGTAATTCTTTCCGAGACACCTGAAATCTACGGTGCAGAGCAACTTCTTTTGCGACGTGCAGCAAGCACTGAAATTGCAGAAAAACTAGAAAAACACATTGAATGGTGGGAGAATTACACAAGAATAAACGATGGATCTATGGACAATAATCCTTCACCTGGAAATAAAGCTGGTGGCCTAACAACTATTCTGGAAAAGTCCCTCGGCGCAGCAGCCAAGGCAGGGGCAACGCCGCTAAATGCCGTCTATGCTTACGGTGAAAAGGTTGCCGCAAAGGGCTTCGTGTTTATGGATACGCCGGGATATGATCCAGTTTCGGTCACTGGGCAAATCGCAGGAGGTGCGCAACTAATCGTGTTTACCACAGGTAGAGGTTCAGCTTTCGGCTCCAAACCGGCACCAACATTGAAACTTGCAACAAATGACAGCCTATTCAAGTCAATGGAAGATGACATGGACATAAACTGCGGCGATGTCGTTAGCAAAAGTGTGACCTTGTCAGAAAAAGCAGAATCAATCGTGGAGGCAATTCTAGATGCAGCATCAGGCAAAAAAACCAAAAGTGAGCTGCTAGGTTTAGGAGATAATGAATTTATACCATGGCAAATTGGCGCGGTTATGTAGAATTGTCACCCGGGTTTTGGTGCGGCGCGTCTAGGTTTCCTAGATGTATCGTTGGCTCAATGGTTAAACGCACCGAGGTCGTTTCCAAGGTGCCAGTACATCTATCGAGCAGATGATTTGCTGCCGCAGCACCTATTCCTGTTCTGTCGGTTGTTGATGTAGCAAGTAAGCCTGGAAAGCTGTTTGAAACGTCCATGCCATTAAACCCAGCCAATGCCAACCGCTTGGGCACATCAATGTTCATATCTATACAATAAAATAATGCTCCGGCGGCAATGTCATCGTTGGAAAAGCAGATGCAATCCAAATCAGGACATTGTGAAAGCGCCTGCTCGGCGAGGGTTCTTCCTACCGAGATTGTTGAAACAGACTCTTCCCTTAGCTCACACACCAGTTGAAGTTTTGCCTCTTTGAGAGCTCTTAGTACGCCTAAGCGCCTTTTGGTTGCCCGATAATCTGTTTCCAAATTGCAGCCAATATATCCGAATTTTGTGCGACCTTTTTCTATCAGAGCTCGGGTAATGTCATAGCCTGCTTTTTCATGTGAAAAACCAACCACAGAATCGAATACTTCACCATCAGTGTCCATGATTTGAACAAGTGGTAGTTCCGCTTGTTTTAGGATCAATTTCGTAGACACGGGGAAATCGGTTCCTGTGACAATCAGACCTGCGGGCTTCCAAGAAAGAATATTTCTTATGACCTCGTATTCCTTGTCTTCGTCATAGTCGGTAACCCCAAAAACGGGTTGATAGATTGTATTAGCAAGGGCGCTAGTTATGCCATTCATAACATGTGCAAAGACGATATTAGTCAAATTTGGCAGTACAACACCGATTAAGTTGGAGCTGGTTTTAGTCAGTGATGCGGCTAAATGATTTCCCACGTAACCGATTTCCATCGCTGCCTTTTTAACTTTTTCGACGTTGGATTTTGACACATCATTAGCGCCGCGTAGTGCGCGCGACGCTGTCATTTTGCTGACTCCAGCTTTGGCTGCAACGTCTTTTAATGTGATCTCTTTTTTCAACAGTATCGCCTTCCAAAGCAGAGCTTGTAACTCGAGCTTCCAGTTCTCTTTAAAGACAATAGTGGAGGCCGTCGATTCTTCAAAACTTAAAGAAAATTATTGACCAAACATTTTTGACCCTATAGAGGTATCGATACCGGTATCGATACCAGTTTAGGGTGTTGAACTCCATTTTTTGTGCTTGAGGATTGTTCTAGATCGTGACGAAATTTGAAAAGACCCCAGATCAGCTCCGTTCTCGCCAGTGGTTTGACAACCCGGAAGATCCTGAGATGACTGCATTGTACCTAGAGAAGTACATCAACTATGGGCTAACTTGGAAAGAGTTGCGCTCAGGAAAACCAATTGTTGGGATAGCTCAGACTGGTAGCGATTTAAGTCCATGTAATCGACATCACCTTGAGCTAACCAAACGGGTACGTGATGGAATCATTGCAGCTGGTGGAACACCATTAGAAATTCCTGTTCATCCGATACAGGAAACCGGCAAACGTCCGACAGCAATGCTCGATCGAAACCTAACATATTTGGGTCTAGTAGAAGCGATACACGGTTATCCAATTGACGCGGTTGTTCTCAACATCGGTTGCGATAAAACGACGCCGGCGCTCTTGATGGCTGCTGCAACCGTGGATGTTCCTGCAATAGCGCTTTCTGTCGGGCCTATGCTCAACGGTTGGCTAAACGGCAAGCGAGCAGGATCGGGCACAGTCATCTGGGAAGCCCGTAAAATGCTTGCTTCAGGTCAAATCACTGATGACGAGTTTCTTGAAATGGCTGCAGCATCAGTGCCTTCGGTTGGTTACTGCAATACAATGGGTACGGCCGGTACAATGAACTCTCTTGCAGAAGTTCTTGGGATGCAGTTGCCAGGTTCGGCCGCAATTCCTGCTCCTTTGAGAGAGCGTGGACAGATATCATATCAAACGGGCAAGCGAATTGTTGAGATGGTTTGGGAAGATTTGAAGCCTTCGGACATCATGACCAAAGGCGCTTTTCACAACTCAATTGCGATGTGTTCAGCGTTAGGCGGTTCAACGAATGCCCCCATTCATTTGAATGCAATTGCTCGGCATGTGGGTGTCGAGCTTAGCAATGACGATTGGCAAGCTTACGGTTATGACGTTCCGCTTCTGGTAAATATGCAGCCAGCAGGAGATTATCTTTCTGAAGATTTCTATAGAGCTGGGGGAGTTCCAGCAGTTGCTGGTACCCTTCTTGAAGCAGGGTTGGTGCCCGATGCGGACGCACTGACGTGCAACGGAAAATCTATTGCAGAGAACTACCGTGGCTCTGCCAGCAAAAACTTGGATGTCATAGTAGATGTGTCGAGCCCCATTAAGCCAAAAGCTGGATTTTTGAATCTAAAAGGCAATCTATTCGACAGTTCGATAATGAAAACCAGTGTGATATCAAAAGAATTTCACAAAACCTATTTCGAAAACCCAGATGACCCCGAAGCGTTTGAAGGTGTGGCCATTGTGTTCGATGGCCCCGAAGACTTCAACGCCAGGATTGATGATCCCAAGCTGCAGGCAAGCGTAGACAGCATTTTGGTCATGCGCGGGGCAGGGCCGTTAGGCTATCCAGGTGGAGCTGAAGTCGTCAACATGAGGCCGCCTGCCTATCTCTTGCGTGAGGGTGTTCAGGCATTGCCTTGTATCGGTGATGGTCGGCAGTCTGGTACATCCGGATCGCCTTCAATACTCAATGCTTCTCCCGAAGCAGCAGCGGGTGGTGGCTTAGCCATCCTCCGGACGGGAGATCCCGTCCGGATTGATTTGCTGAAATGTGTCGTGGATGTGCTGCTAGAGCAATCGGAAATTGATCAACGTTACTTGGAGCTTCAGGCAAACGGTGGATTTGAGCAGCCTGACAGCCAAACTCCTTGGCAAAAACTATTCAGGGAAAATGTAACTCAGTTTGAAGATGGGATGGTCCTCAAAGGAGCAACAGAATTCAGAGCAATCGGCAGAAAATATACGCCCAGGAACAACCACTGATGTGGATGTCCTGTTCGAACAATGACCATGTGCGAGAGCAAAGTGAAGGAGAGCTTTTGTGACCGAGAAAAGAAACGGAAATTCTGAGGCACAAAACCAGATGAGTGCTTTCAAGCTTGAAAGTGAAGGCCTTTACCTTGGTCGTGTTTGGAATCCTGTCGAACTTGGCCCTTCTGTTGTAACAATCCGTCAAAACGAAGTTTTTGACATAACATCTAAAGACGCGCCGACAGTTCGCGATGTGCTCGAAAAAACAGACGTGGCCAAATATGTTACATCTGCACATGGCCGGCTACTAGGTACAGTTGATGAGATCGCCTCCAAGGACGTTTCTAAAAATACTGAAGTTCATTTCCTTGCACCCTGCGATCTACAGGCCGTTAAAGCCTGTGGGGTGACATTTGCAAGTTCGATGGTTGAAAGAGTAATTGAGGAACAAGCCGCCGGCGACGCTGAAAAAGCGGAGCTAATCCGCTCACGAGTAGGCAATGTGATTGGCGACAGCCTCAAAAACATAAAAGCAGGATCACCAGAAGCCGAATTGGTCAAAAAGGCGTTGATCGAAGAAGGCCTTTGGAGCCAATACTTAGAAGTTGGCATTGGTCCGGACGCTGAAGTGTTTTCCAAGGCGCAGACACTTTCGTCTGTCGGTGCAGGTGCGCAAGTCGGATTGCACCCAATTTCAAGCTGGAACAACCCAGAACCAGAAGTGGTTCTTGCTGTCTCATCTACAGGAATCATAAAGGGCGCAACGCTTGGTAATGATGTGAACTTGCGAGATGTGGAGGGCCGCTCCGCACTGCTCTTATCAAAAGCCAAGGATAACAATGCGTCATGTTCAATAGGACCTCTGATCCGTTTATTCGACAGTAGTTTTTCTCTGGATGACGTGCGCGATGCTGAGGTCAACCTCCTTGTTGAAGGACCTGATGGTTATGTGCTGAAAGGTCATAGTTCGATGAAGGAAATTAGCCGCGACCCGGAGGACTTGGTTTCACAGGTAATCGGAAGGCATCACCAATACCCCGATGGTTTCATGCTTTTTCTTGGAACGCTCTTCGCACCGACAGAGGATCGTGACGTTAAAGGTCAAGGGTTTACCCACAAGTTAGGCGACATCGTAACAATTTCGTCTTCAAAATTGGGCACGCTTACAAACCCTGTCGAGCTATCCAACGAATGCCCTGAGTGGACATTTGGGGTTTCACATTTAATGCGCAATTTGGCTGCGCGAAATCTTCTTTGAAGTGAGTACAGGGACAATAACATGTTGACAGGGAAGCACCTTATTGCCGGGATTTGGGTTCGAAGTGACAAAACTTTCGACTCAAGCCCTGCGCACGGAAAGTCGAACCAGTTTTATGTAGGAACAACAGCTTTGGTCGACGAAGCATGTCAAGCAGCAGAAGACGCATTTTGGTCATATGGTTATTCGAGTCGTGGGGATCGCGCAGCATTCTTAAACTGTATCGCTGATGAGCTCGATAAACGTAGCGACTCCATAACGAAAATTGGTGCCGAAGAAACTGGTCTGCCAGTGGCGCGTTTGATTGGTGAGCGCGGCCGCACAACAGAGCAATTGCGGTTATTCGCGACACATATCGTCTCCGGGGATTATCTCGACAGACGTTTCGATGAAGCATTGCCAAACCGCAAGCCATTGCCTCGTCCTGAATTACATATGATGCAGCGCCCAATTGGTCCCGTTGCGGTATTTGGTGCCTCCAATTTCCCATTAGCGTTCTCTGTCGCTGGCGGAGACACAGCGGCGGCTCTAGCAGCTGGTTGTCCTGTGGTTGTGAAAGGGCACTCAGCTCATCCCGGAACAGGCGAAATTGTTGCACAGGCAATTGCTGCAGCCATAAAATCATGTGGCGTACATCCAGGAACATTTTCCCTGATTCAGGGAGGCGATAGAAATGTCGGAACATCACTTGTCCAACACTCAGCAATTAAGGCTGTCGGTTTCACAGGATCGTTGGCCGGCGGTAGAGCTCTGTTTGACCTTTGTGCTTCTCGTCCAGAACCCATTCCATTCTTCGGTGAGCTTGGGTCAGTCAATCCAATGTTTCTGATGCCAAATGCAATGAACGAACGAAGCGAAAAGATAGCCAAGGGATGGGCGGCATCGCTGACAATGGGTGCTGGGCAGTTCTGCACTAACCCTGGTATAGCCATTGTCCAAGAAGGCAAAGCCGCGGAGAGTTTTGCTAAGGTCGCGGCTAAGACGCTTTCTTCTGTAGGTGAGCAGGTGATGCTGACAGATGGCATCGCGCAGTCATATCGCGATGGCCGCGATCGCATAGCTGCTGGCACAGGCGTGCAGCAATTAGTCACTTCTACATGCGACCTGCGTGGAGCAACACCATATCTTTACCGGGTATCTGCGCTTCGCTGGTTAGCCAATGAACATCTTGCTGAAGAAGTGTTTGGCCCACTTGGGATCATAGTTACCGTCCAGAACACTGATGAGATGATGTCGATTGCCAAGTCACTACAGGGTCAATTAACTTGCACAATTCACTTGAACGAAGCCGACAAAGATGCGGCGTCAAAACTGTTGCCCGTTCTTGAACGCAAAGCAGGCAGGTTGCTGGCGAATGGTTTTCCAACTGGCGTCGAAGTTTCGGACACTATGGTTCACGGTGGACCCTATCCAGCCTCAACAAATTTCGGGGCGACATCTGTAGGGACATTGTCAATACGTCGGTTTCTTCGGCCTGTTTGTTATCAGAATATTCCGAGCGAACTTTTGCCGAAAGACTTGCGCTCCTAATCAGTTTTATTCCCAGCTCAGGGTTCATTTGGGTCGGAGCCTCACGACAATGACGTCGAAGGTTTGAATTTTCTGCGATGGTCCTAAACGACAACGCAGGAGAGTTGCCAGATCGGCAACATCTTAACGCGGGTAATCCGCATAGGGAGGAAAATATGTTAAAAAGAACTTTAGCTTTGTCGGTGGCTGGTGTGGCATTATCGTGTTCACTAGCTCTTGCTGGTCCAACAGAAGTCAGTGGTCCGGGTGTTGATACCGCTTGCTTTACCCCTTGGGCGAAAGACACTAAACACTTACAGTGGGAAGCTCGTCAGGGCCCATTTAAACTTGCTGTCGTGAATGGTTTTGTCGGCAACGGCTGGCGCATTCAGATGGTAAAAACTGCGAAAGCTTACGCTGAAGATCCATCAATCAAAGACAAAATCTCTGATTTTAAAGTTGTCTCAACAGGCACAGATGCAGCTGTTCAGCTTGGTGCAATTGAAGATTTCATCAACCAAGGATACGACGCAATTGTAACGATCGCGGTGGCTCCTGATGGCTTCGACCGTGTAATCAAGATCGCTGACAAAAACGATGTCGTGATTGTTCCATTCGACAACGTGCTCGACACTGACAAAGTCATGCAGGTTAATGAAGATCAGATTGCCATGGGAAGACTGTGGGCTGAGCACGTTCTTGCAGAGCTAGAAATGAAGGGCGTCACCTCCGGAAACCTTCTAGAAGTTCGCGGCCTCGCCGGTAACTCTGTTGATCGTGACCGTTCTATTGGTATCAATCAAGTGATCGAAGAATCTGCGGGCGACTGGAATGTAGTTTCTGTTGTTGGAATGTGGGACGACGGCACTTCGCAGAAGGTTGTTTCTGATGCGATTGCTGTCCACGGTCATTTTGATGGTGTAATTGCCCAGGGTGGAACCAATGGAGTTGTTCAAGCATTGCTTGATACAAAGCATCCAATGGTGCCAATCGCTGGTGAATCTGAAAACGGGTACCGTAAAGCCATTGCAAAGTATGCTGACGAAGGCCTTAAAGGCATTTCAATCGGTCAATCTCCTGGCCTAGTTGCTATTGCGATGAAAGCTGCAATCTCTGCATTGGAAGGCAACGTAATGCCTCAGCTGATTTCAGTTCCGCTACCTGTTGCAACACATGATCAGTTGGTTGATGGCGTGAATTTCTGGAGTGATCTCCCTGACAACTTCTTCACTGTCAATGAGTTCCCACCTTGTGGTGTCAACATCTCTGGACCTTCAATTATGTCGCAGAGCAAAGACGACTCTTAATCACAAACTAATAGTGGCGCTCTCCGAATTTGTAGGGAGCGCCATACTTGCTGGAGCAGGCGAATGTCGATGTCCTCACCAATAATGCGGCTTAACAGTGTTTCCAAGAATTTTGGAGCAACACAAGCACTTGATAATGTAGATTTTTCGTGTGAATCCGGCTCCATTCATGCTATTCTGGGTGAAAATGGTGCTGGCAAGTCAACCCTAATCAAAATTATGTCTGGGGTCCTTCAACCTTCAGCTGGCAGTCTCTTTGTGGCTGACAAAGAGCTGAAATTGCAATCGCCGACGCAGGCTGCACAAGAAGGTGTTGTGTGCATATTTCAAGAGCTTTCACTCGTCCCAGATCTAAGTGTTGCAGACAATATCTTCCTTGATTCACCGCCCAAAAGTTGGGGACTGATTGATAGAAAAAAACAAGGGGAAGGCGCTGAAGCCTTGCTTGCTCGCATCAAATGCGAAGATATTGATCCAAGCTCACTCGTTAACGAACTATCGCTATCCAGACGCCAGATGGTTGAGATTGCTAAGGCACTTGGTAAGAAGCCTAGAGTGCTAATTCTAGACGAAGCTACTTCAGCGCTAACAAGTCAGGATGTTGAAACTATCTACGGCTTGCTTGGCGAGTTGAAAAGTGAAGGCGTTGCTAGTCTGTTTATCTCGCACAAGATGCAAGAAGTAGAACGTCTCTGCGACACGCTTTCGGTATTCCGTAACGGCCAACACATTGAGACTTTTAAGAAGGGCGCGAAGTCTGATTCCGACATTGTTAGATTGATGATTGGGAGAAGTGTCGATGCGCAATTCCCAGTAAAACGTCCAATGGTGCAAAGACCTGAACGGCTATTGGTCAAAAATCTTTGTTGGGAAAATCAGTTGCGCGGTGTCGATCTCACTTTGGGAAAAGGTGAGATTCTTGGTCTTGGTGGCTTGGACGGGCAGGGACAAAAAGAATTGCTCCTTGCTTTGTTTGGAGTTCTGCGCGGCGTTGATGGTGAGGTCTCAGTCGAAGGACAATTCGTAGCTCCGAATTCGCCTGCGGCAGCAAAGTCGGCACCGATGAACATCGCATTGGTGCCTGAGGACAGAAAAACCGAAGGTTTGATGCTACCAATGTCAATTGCTGACAATCTTATGATCGCTAGTTTGGACAGGATTTCTCAAGGCCCATTCATTTCTCCACTTAAGGAGCAGCAGGCCGTCGAGGATGGGATCAAAAAGCTGCAAATTAAAGTAGGTTCGGTTGACCACGCTGTTTCGACCTTGTCTGGCGGTAACCAACAAAAAGTTGTGATCGCAAAATGGTTGCGGACCCAGCCAGATATTATTCTACTCAATGACCCGACACGCGGGATTGACGTGGGAACCAAACAAGAGATCTACAAGCTAATGCAAGAGTTGGCGGAGCAGGGGAAGTCAATTCTGCTGTATTCGACAGATTATGCTGAACTGATCGGTTGTTGCGACAGGGTTGCCGTAATGTATGACGGGAAAATTGTCTCCGAACTAGAAGGAGAGGAGATCAACGAGGAGGCTATTGTGGGAGCGTCGCTCAATATTGCGGAAAACATGAGTACAAGGTCCCAAGGAGCAGCAATATGACCAAGCGAAGTTTTAATTTCGGAATGACGATGAAACAAAATGCCGCGTTTGTTGTTGCCTTTGCCGTTCTCACAGTGCTGTGGCTGCTGTACAACATGCTACATCCACGTGGTTTCTCATCAGCAGTGCTCATTCAAAACACCAACGAGAGCGTCGTAATTGTATTTGTGGCTATCGCTCAAACGCTGCCGGTGCTGATGGGTGGACTAGATCTTTCCGTGGGCGCTGTCATGACACTAACAAATTGTGTCGCTTCTGCGCTGATGTCGGGATCGCCTTTACAGATAGTCTTTGGGGCATTTGTCACTCTGCTGACAGGAACATCTTTTGGTTTGCTGAATGGTTTGATCGTCGTGTATGGGCGAATTCAGCCCATCATAGCAACACTTGCTACTGGCTCCATCGCAATAGGATTTGCCCTTTTTATCCGACCGCAACCAGGTGGCGAAGTTGATGGGGACTTAGGTTGGGCACTTACCAACGATCTCTATGAATTGGTGTTTACTTATGGATGGTGGGATGCTGATGCCAGCTGGTTCGTCACGATCTCTTGGATCCCTGTTCCTCTCCTTATCATCGTGATCGTTTCTTTTGGAGTTTGGATTCCGTTTAAGCGCTCAGTTACGGGTAGAACAATTTATGCAATTGGATCGTCAGAAAGTGCGGCCTTTATGTCTGGATTGCCAATCGAACGCGCAAAAATCGCTGCCTTCACATTGGCCGGTTTCTTCGCTGCTTGTGGCGGGCTCTATTTAGCAATTCAAACGTCTTCTGGTAACGCTGATATCTCGCAAGCCGGTTCTTACACTCTGAACTCCATAGCTGCGGTTGTTCTAGGTGGCACTTCTTTGTTGGGTGGAATTGGCGGTGCAATTGGGTCTCTCGTCGGAGCGCTTCTGTTACGGATGATGGCCTTTTACTTTCGGATCATGTCGATCGACCCGCTTTTACAGCCATTAATCGAAGGTGTGGTCTTGCTAACGGCAGTTAGTCTTGGTGCATGGCGTACTTTAAGTACCAAAAACCGCTTGCAGCTATTCAGATAGGTGATTGATATGTCTATGTTTTCAAATCTCAAACCGGAAGATAAACCAATAGTAATTGCTGCGTCTTTTGTACTGGTAATCCTCCTAGTCGGCACCGCTTACACATTGATTACCCAAGGGCAGGCCCCGCTTCTGTCACCTAGTTATCTGCTTCTGCAGTTGCAATCAGGGGCCTTTCTAGGCATTGCCGCGGCGGGGATCATGGTAGTAATATTGTTGGGGCACATCGACCTTTCTATACCCTGGACCATGACAGCAGCAGCCATGATGGCAACAACCGTCGGTGGAGATATGGCTCTACCTGCAGGGCTTGCAGTAGGCGTTACTGTCGGTTTGGTGAATGGCATCGGCGTAGGGTACTTGCGGGTGCCGTCTATGATCTTTACGCTCGGTTTAGATAGCGTGATGCGAGGTTTGATGGTGGCGCACACGGGAGGTTACGCACCTGCTGATCAAGCAACCCCCTTGATGCGTTTCCTTGCATCTGGGAAGTTTTTGGGGATGCCTATGGCTGTCTACATCTGGGCATTGGTCTCAATTCTAATTGCCGTCATGTTGCGCCGAACCCCATTTGGGAAAGCAATTTATGCTACAGGGAACAGAGAGGCGGCGGCTTATCTTTCAGGCATAAAAACGCGCCGCGTGATACTAGGTGCTTTTGTAGTCTCAGGTCTTTGTTCTGGTTTGGCAGGTGTATTATTGGCTGGATATTCGGCAAAGGCTTATCAGGGAATGGGTAACCCATTCCTCTTACCCGCGATTGCTGCTGTTGTTTTAGGAGGAACACGCATTTTAGGGGGCAGTGGACGTTACGTTGGGACCTTGGTTGGTGTTATTCTAATTGTTCTCTTGAACTCAGTTCTTTCAATCATGCAAATGCCTGAAGCAGGGCGACAAGTTATCTACGGATCAGTGATCATCGGGATGCTACTTGTGTATGGGCGTGGCCAAAAGGTTTCAAGCTAGGAAAACAAATGTCGAATTTCTACGAAGTCATCGATCCTTCCTTCCAAAAACTTGTTCAGCCACATGCTCAACTCGAAAAGCTTTGGAGTGGCGGACGGTGGTGTGAGGGGCCAGTTTGGTTTCCTGCCGGCAAATACGCGATTTGGTCTGACATTCCAAACGACAGAACGCTCCGTTGGGATGCAACAGACGAGACAGTCTCTGAGTTTGAACGTCCTGCGCGCAATCAAAATGGACATAGCATCGATTTGTCAGGTAAGCTGCTTTCTTGCGAACACCAGAGCCGGTCAGTTTGCCGTGTCGAAAAAAACGGCCGGCGCACAGTTCTTGCTGACCGATTTGATGGAAAGAGGTTGAATTCGCCGAACGACCTTGCTGTAAAATCCGACGGATCTATCTGGTTTACAGATCCTACATATGGGATCGATTCAGATTATGAAGGAGACGCCGCCAAATCGGAAATTGGGTCAAGTAATGTATACAGAATTGACGTGGATGGCTCAATATCATGTGTAATATCGGAGCTTGTTCAGCCAAATGGGCTAGCATTTTCACCTGATGAAAAAGTTTTGTATGTCGCAGATACTGGTCAAACGCATAACACCGAATGTGTGCCCAAGATTTGCGCTTATGCTCTAAGTCAAAATGGTGAAGCAGTCGGTCCTAGTCGAGTGCACACAAAGTGTGACGTGGGGCTCTATGACGGCTTTCGTGTTGATACACTGGGTAACATTTGGACTTCGGCTGGCGACGGCGTGCATTGCATTTCGGCTAAGGGGACGTTGCTCGGAAAAATTGCTGTTCCAGAGGTCGTCGCAAATCTTTGTTTCGTTGGCCCTAAGCTTAATCGACTATTCATTTGTGCAACAACTTCCATCTATTCGATCTACTTAAATGTAAAAGGGTGGGAGCCATCCTTCGATTGAATTGATCCAAACAACAAATGACTATTTTGACCCGCGAGATTTGTCTTTCTTCTCTCGGTATGTCGAAGGGCTCGCCTGCAAATAGTGTTTAAATGTTCTGCTAAAGAAATATGGGTCTGAATATCCTAGTTCAGCCGCAACTGATTTGACGGTCATCCCAGTTGCAAGCCGGTTTGCTGCAAATTCCATTCTCTTCAATTCGCGGAACTTCTGAGGTGTGTAGCCAATACGGTCGCGAAATGCCCTTCTGAAATAGTCAGGATTGTAAGGCACATTCTCTAGCGTCTCTTCTGCTATTCCTCCAAGAGGATCTGCTGAGAGCCGAGATGCGACAAGCATGATTTGCATAGAAAGGTGGTCTTGGCTTTCTGGTTTCTCACTTTCAGTTTTCCAACCAGAAAAAGCAGATTCAAAATAGGCGAGCAACAAGACCATAAATTGATGATGCTGAGCAAGGGTGGTGTGCACCGGAGGGGAAGTTTGCCAGTACAGTCGAATTAACGGCTCCAACATCTCCCAGTTCGACAATTGTACCGGGTCTTGAAGGATCATTTGGCGTATAAGATCTCCTCGCTCAAACAGATCTAGTGTGAAGTGCTGAGCGATGCCAATCAACGGATCGCCTTGTCCTAAGTAGGAACCTTTGAAGCGTGTATACGCAGGGATAAGAAGTGCTTTACCGCTTGAGAGTTCGAAAGCCTTCTCGCGCCCCTCAATTTCATAAAGTCCTTTGCCAGACAGGCAGATTACTAAATCGTGAGATGGGTTTAGTTTGTTGACCCGCCATTTCGGGCCATGTTGCATTTTGATCGTAGAGCGAACGAGACGCAACGAAAGTGATTTCATAGGAATGAGGTCAATATGATTATGTTCGATTTTATCCATGCTTTTGTCCGATTGTAGCTATTTTGTAATACTCCATTCTTCATTAAAAACGATTACAACAGCATTGCCAATGCCAAAAACTATCTGGTTACCGTGATGTACATGCAATTCTGGGAGGAAAAGCATCGTTAATCCATTTGTATGGTGCGCGGTGCATACTTAAGTCATGAAGCGCAATCGGCACCAAATACCTGTCAAAATCGCATATATCGGCGGAGGTTCGACAAATTGGGCTATTAAGCTCATTGCGGACCTCGCTCTTGACGATAGACTTGTTGCTAAGGTGCGCCTTTTCGACCTTAATGAAGTTGCCGCCCGTCGCAATGCGAAAATTGGAAATGGCCTCGCTAGCCGTTCGGACTGCACTCCAGCCCAGTATGAGGTTAGTGATAGTTTGGAGCAGGCTTTGTCTGGTGCCGACATTGTAGTGATTTCCATACTGCCTGGAACACTAGGTGATATGGGGAATGATTTAGCAATCCCTGAAAGTTACGGAATTCCACAATCTGTCGGAGACACAGTAGGGCCAGGTGGTTTTGTTCGGGCGTTACGCGCAATTCCGATGATGGTTGAGATTGCCGAGGCGGTCCGTAGATATGCACCTGCCGCTTTTGTTTGCAATTTGACGAACCCAATGAGCGTGTTGACCGGGGTGCTTTATTCGACTTTCGCTGAGATTAATGCTTGGGGTGAATGTCACGAAGTCACCAAAATTCGAAATCTGATTGCCAAAATTGCAGCCGAAGAATTTGAAGGTCAGCAAATCATATTTAGTGATGTTGATGTAAACGTTCTTGGCATCAATCACTTTACGTTTGTTGATCGCGTTTCTGTGGGAGGTGTGGATATGCTGCCCAAATACGATGCTTTTGTAGCGGCGCATGCTAGTAATGGATGGCCCGAAAATAATCCAGATGCCGACGCTGAGCACAATAAATACTTCGGTTCGAGAAACCTGATTTCATTTGACATGTACAAACGTTTTGGGGTGATTGCTGCTGCAGGCGACCGCCACCTAGCTGAGTTTTTACCCAAAAAAACCTATCTCACCGATACATCAAAATGGGGTATTTCGTTGACTCCGATCGCCTTCCGCAAAAAAGAACAAGCTAACAAGCAGGAACACTTGGATGAGATTGCCAGCGGTAACAGTTTACTACAGCCAGTTCGTTCAGATGAAGCACTTACAGATCAAATATACGCGTTGATGAGCGGGAAATCATTTATCAGTAACGTCAACCTGCCAAACGTTGGGCAAGTTAACAACCTTCCACTGGGTGCCATCGTAGAGACAAACGCTCTGTTCTCTGGCCTTGGAATATCTCCTGTATTCGCGGGCGGCATTCCACTGTCTTTGCATGCGATAATGAACGACCATGCATCAAGGCAAATGGCGCTTGTCGAAGCCGCAATTTCACGTGATTACAACCAACTTTTGACATTGTTCCAAAGTGATCCATTAGTAGCTGAACTTTCGCAGGGGCAAGGGAAAAACATGTTTGATGAGATGATTTTGGCCACCTCGCACTTGGTGCCAGAACTGTTAAAAGTGGCTTCCTAATGGGCGGCGATAGCAAATACCTCGGTCTCTGGTATGTGGCGCCATATCTAGTCGGATTGCTGCTATTTACAGCTTTTCCGTTTGTGTCATCGATGTATCTTAGCTTTACAGACTACAATTTGTTGTCCAGCCCAGAATGGGTGGGACTTGAGAACTATGAGAAGTTGTTTACTAGGGACAGAACATTCCGCAAGTCTCTCACGGTAACACTGACATATGTGTTTACCACTGTGCCGCTAAAGCTTGTCTTCGCATTGTTTATTGCTGTGGTCCTTAACTATCGACTTCGCGGGATAAACTTTTTCCGTACAGCGTTCTATGTTCCATCAATACTCGGCGGTTCCATCGCAATTGCTGTGCTCTGGCGCTACATATTTGCAGACACTGGCCTTATGAACATGATTATTGAGATGTTCGGTGGAGAAGGCGTGAACTGGTTCGGTGAGCCAGCGAATGCATTGTTCACCATTACACTTCTGCGGATATGGCAATTTGGTTCTGCAATGGTGATATTTCTCGCTGCTCTACAATCAGTTGATCGTTCACTCTATGAAGCCGCAGCTATTGACGGTGCGGGGCGTTGGCAGACTTTCAAGAGCATAACTTTGCCTTTAATCACACCTGTCATTTTCTTCAACCTAATTATGCAAACAGTGCAGGCATTCCAAGAGTTCAACGGGCCTTACATCATCACTGAGGGCGGGCCCCTTAAATCGACATATTTGCTACCTTTGTACATTTACGATGAGGCATTCAAAAGTTTCGATATGGGCAATGCTTCTGCGATCGCATGGGTTTTATTCGTCATCATAATGGTGCTCACGCTTGTTGCTTTTTGGTCGTCCAAAAAGTGGGTCTATTACGCTGGTGACAAAAGGAGCTAAGAGGGAAATGAAACAATTCAATAGTCTCCAAAACACAGCAAGCCAACACGAAAAATCAGCACACTCAGAGGCTAGCAGTCGTCGCCGTCGGAACATAAGCGCTGCCCTACGATATTCGCTTTTGGCAGTATTCGGTTTGATCATGGTGTACCCACTGATCTGGCTTGTTGGCGCATCATTTAAGAGCAATAGTGAGATATTTTCTAGTCCATGGTTTTGGCCGCAAGAGCCGACATCGCAGGGATATGTAGACGGTTGGAAAACATCGACCCCATATACATTTGGTCACTTTTTTTTGAACTCCATGAAGATTGCTATTCCCAAGGTGATTGGGACAGCCATTTCATCGACCCTCGTGGCGTATGGGTTCGCGCGTTTTGATTTCCCAGGTAAGAAGATCCTTTTCGCCGTTTTGATAGCGACGTTGTTGTTGCCAGATGTCGTAACGCGAATTCCTCAATACTTGCTGTTTCGCGAGTTGGGCTGGTTGGACACATACCTCCCTTTGTTTGTCCCACAGTGGTTTGCCTGGGAAGCCTTTTTTGTCTTTATGCTTGTTCAATTCTTGCGTGCCATTCCTCGCGAAATGGAAGAGGCGTCACGTGTTGATGGAGCCAACAGTCTTCAAACGTTGATATTCATTGTGGTGCCGATTCTGACACCAGCGTTGGTGTCAGTTTGCTTATTCCAGTTTATGTGGACGATGAATGACTTCCTTGGCCCTCTAATCTACATCTCCACGGTCGAAAACTACCCAATTAGTCTTGCTTTGAAGTTGAGTATTGATGCCACTGAGGCATTTAATTGGAACCAAATCTTGGCAATGACAGTTCTGGCACTGACGCCGTCCTTAGTTGTGTTTTTCTTAGCGCAGAAGTCCTTCATCGAAGGCATCTCTACGGGAGGAGTTAAAGGCTAATGGCTCGTTTATCTCTTAAATCGGTCGAAAAAGTATATGGCAACAAATTCAAGGCCGTGCACGGAATTAATCTCGAGGTTGAAGAAGGCGAGTTTATGGTGCTCGTCGGTCCCTCAGGCTGCGCGAAGTCTACTACCTTGCGCATGATAGCCGGACTGGAAACGGTGACAGGCGGTGAAATTCACATTGGCGATCAGGTCGTAAATGACCTTGTGCCAGGTAAACGTGGCATTGCCATGGTGTTTCAAAACTACGCTTTGTATCCGCATATGAAAGTCCACAACAATCTGTCATTTGGGCTAAAACTTCGCCGCGAACCGCGTGACAAAATTGCAAGTGCTACGCAAGAAGTATCAGGTATCCTCGAGATCGAAGAGTTGCTGGATCGCTTGCCAAAGCAGCTCTCAGGTGGACAGGCACAACGTGTTGCGCTCGGGCGTGCCTTAATCAAGCAACCTGAAGTCTTTTTGTTCGACGAACCACTTTCAAACTTGGACGCTAAGTTGAGAGCTTCAATGAGGGTTCGCATTACGGATTTGCATAAGCGGCTAAGGGAAGAAGGCCGACCCGCAACCGTAGTTTATGTTACGCACGATCAGGTTGAGGCCATGACCATGGGTGATCGGATCTGTGTGATGAAGGATGGCCATATCATGCAAGTGGCAGATCCTGTGACATTGTACGAACGACCTGCAAATTCTTTCGTTGCTGGGTTCATCGGCATGCCGGAAATGAACCTTGCTGAAGCAGTTTTAACTTTGGGCAATACTCCAGAACTGACAATTGCGGGCCAGACAATTGAGGTGGCGAGCGAACTTGCTGAAAGATTGTCCGGTTCCGAAGGCACTGTCACATTAGGTATACGGCCTCAACACTTGACCGTTGAACCGGAGAACGCGGCAGGCGCGTTTTCTGGTGAGATTACAAATATCGAGTTCATGGGCCACGAAGTAAACCTGCACGTTGATGTGGGGGACAATCCGTTTGTCGCAGTCGTACAATCCGATCGTATTGATCGACAATTGCGGAGGGGGGACAGAGTGGCACTTCGGCCTGTCGGTTCAAAGATCCACGTATTCGACGCAATGAGTGGGGAGAATATCTCGCTCAACTATTCCAATAACTGATCGTCAAGGGAGGAAATCATGACGAAACTTTCTAAAATCTTAGGGCTGGCGCTGGCGTCGACCATGATAGCGGGACCATCTTTTGCTGCTGAATTGCGGATGAGCTGGTGGGGCGGGGATAGCCGTCACGTTGCAACGCAAGAGGCACTAAAAGTTTGTGGAGCAAAGCATGGTCATACGATTAATCCAGAATTTACGGGTTGGTCCGGCCACTACGAAAAACTGACAACTCAAATTGCTGGCGGCACCGAAGCCGATATCATGCAAGTCAATTGGCCGTGGTTATCGATCTATTCCACTGATGGCACCGGGCTTGCTGATCTGTCTCAGCTTTCAAACATCATCGACTTGTCAAATTGGGATGGAGAACAAATCCAAGCGGGCACAATGAACCGCAAACTGAATGGCCTACCAATTTCGACAACTGGTCGTCTTTTTGCATTCAATAAAACTACGTTCGCCAAGGCTGGGATTGAACTGCCGACAACTTGGGATGACCTCATCGCGGCTGGTTTGGTTTTCAAGGACAAGTTGGGCGACGACTTCTACCCATTTGAAGCTTCAAAGCTCGACGCCGCATTGATTATGACGCTTTACGGAACACAGGCAACCGGCAAGGCATTGATCAACCCAGAAACTAATGCATTCGATTGGACCAAAGAGGATTTGGTTAGCGCAATTGAGTTCTATCAAACTCTAGTCGACAATCACGTTATTATGTCGTGGAAGGAAGTAGCGGGCGCGGGTAACATCAAGCTTCACGAGAATCCAGCTTGGGCAAGCGGCAAAATCGCAGGAACTTATCAATGGGATTCAACGTACTTCAAGATTTCAGACCCTCTAGATGAAGGACAAGAACTTGCGTACGTCGGTTTGTTGAGCCAAGACGGCCAAAAAACGCCTGGCATTTATCGCAAAGCCTCAATGGTCTTCTCAATTTCAGCCAATTCGCCGAACAAAGAAGCTGCAGCGCAAATTGTGAACTGCTTGCTTAATGAAGAAGAAGGTGTAGCTGCACTCGGTTCTACTCGTGGTGTTCCAGGATCAATGGCCGCTAGAAGTCAACTGTTGAGCTCTGGCTCGATTAAGAAACTTCAAATCGAAGCACAAGCTCGAGTGATTAGTGCTGAAGGTCCAGCAATTCACCCGATGATGGAATTCCCGGATGTTCGTTCTGCAATGCAGGATAACTTGGAATTGTTCGCCTATGGTGAAGTTGATGCGGCAACCGCTGCGGATGACATGATCTATGCGATCGAAGAAGCGCTAGAAGACTTAAAATAGTCACTTAGCTTGGAGTGCCGCTTTTCAGCGGCACTCTTTTCAAAATTACAGGCGACAAATGAACACGCTATTAGCAGTTGCTGTCACTCCGCGGACGGCTACAATACTTATTGACCCAAATTCGAACAGATTTACCCTTCAAGAATCCGTTAGTTGGGAGTGTAGAGCAGTCGATGGTCCTCTGTGTTTCACGGGGAAAAGCGATACTGTTCCAGTGTTTTTGAGCACTTTGATGCCTGATACTGCCTATAGGTTTTCGTGTGAAACGGGCATGTTAGAGTTCCAAACCCCACCTTGTTCATTATTGGTAGATTCCCATCATTTTGGCGTCAGCCCACTTGTTGACGACAACGCAAAGGCCTTTCAACTTGCGATTGATGCTGTACCCAGTGGTGGTACACTTTTCGTTGCGCCTGGCAGGTATGCTACTGGCCCCATTTTCCTCAAAAGTGACATGACATTGCACCTTTCCGAAGGTGCTGAGATTTATGCGGTGTCTGACAGGGCGAACTGGCCGATATTGCAGCCAAAAGACGGTCAAGGTCGATTTGTCGGTTCGTGGGAAGGGCAACCTGAACCAAGTTATGCAGGTTTAATAAATGGCATCGCGTGTAAGTGCTTGCGGATAACCGGTGGTGGCACAATTGATGGCGGAGGCGATCGGGGGGATTGGTGGCTTTGGGCAAAAGAAAAACGCCAAGGTGCCCGTAGAGCCCGGACAATATTCTTGTCAAATTGTGTGGATGTGTTGCTGAGCGGATTCAACGTTAAGAATTCGCCATCCTGGACGGTCCACACTGTGTTCTGTGAAGAACTCTTGGCGGCAGCTATCAGAATTGAAAACCCACGGAATAGTCCAAACACTGACGGTTTTAACCCTGAAAGCTGTCTTCACACGACTCTCATCGGTCTGACAATTAGCGTTGGTGATGATTGTATCGCGATAAAGTCTGGCAAAAGGGGCGAGGGACTCAATGAGCATCTGGCGCCAACAAAGCATCTAAAAATTTCAAACTCGCGAATGGAAAAAGGTCATGGGGCTGTCGTCGTTGGCTCTGAAATGAGCGGTGACATCACGGATGTGTTGATCAGCCGATGCGAATTCATTGGAACCGATCGCGGTTTGAGAATTAAGACCCGCCGTGGGCGCGGCGGATTTGTAGAGAGAATTCGTTTGGAACACACGCTCATGGACGGAGTAGGCACAGCTCTGGCTGTCAATTCCTTCTATTTTTGCGATGCAGATGGACGTAGTGATGATGTTCAGTCGCGACTTCCCGGCGCTGTTGATGAAACAACACCCAGAGTTTCTTCAATTTCTGTTAAGGACGTTGTAGCCCGCAAAGTTCAACATGCCGCAGCGGCACTTCTGGGTCTTCCAGAGGCTCCAATTAAAAACGTCACAATCAACAATTTTCAAATTTCATATGACCTCTCGGCAAAGCCGGAAGTTCCATTGATGGCGTCCGACGTTGCCGCAGTAAAGAATGCTGGTGTCTTGTCTGAGTATGCAGAGCTGCGAGGCGAAATAACCATAATCCAATCTGAGGATTGTTAAGATGATTTACGACTACTTTGATACCTACGCCAAAGAATACAAACCCTATAAAATGGGTGCTTGGTGTTATGAGGATGGATTAATTTATCGAGGACTAGAACTACTTCATCGTTCGACCAAAGACCCGATTTGGCTCAACCACATTGTTCGATTAATAACACCACAAATTGAAGCCGGCTCGGAGCTTCGCGGTTATGACGCGAGTGACTATAATATTGACAATATCCAGCCTGGCAAAGCTTTGCTCTATCTTTATGAGCAAATGCAGGACCAAATCTATTTGAGCGCTGCAGAACGGTTGGGCGAACAGTTGCGAGCCCATCCACGAACACAATCCGGTGTTTTTTGGCATAAACAGCGTTACCCCTCTCAAGTCTGGCTTGACGGACTTTACATGGGGCTGCCTTTTCAGATTGAGTTGGGGCTACGCACTGGCCGCGGTGATCTCCTGGACGACGCGCTGACTCAACTCAATGCTGCCCTAAAAATGACTTTTGTTGAGAAAACGAGACTGTATTCTCATGCGGTGGATGAAGCAAAAATGCAAAAATGGGCTGATCCGCAAACGGGACACTCAAGCGCACATTGGGCAAGAGCCGTTGGTTGGTTGTCGATGGCACTTGTTGACATTGCTGAGCTGGTTGGAAGTGATAGATTTTCGCCTTTTAGAACAAGAACCATGGAGTTGCTTCGGCGAATTGCAGAACTGCGTCGCGAAGATGGGCTTTGGTTCCAAGTAATTGATCAACCAAAGCTCTTTGGGAATTTTGAAGAGAGTTCTGCATCGGCTATGTTCGCATACGCCCTTGTAAAATCCAGGGGCCTACGGCTTTGGAGTGGTGAGACTGATAGTTTGATCCAAACTCTTTTCGCTAATGTAATCAGTGACAAGGTCGGTGGAGGAAAAGAAATGATCAATATTTGTCATGTCGCCGGACTTGGAATGTACAATAACCGCTTTCGAGACGGGTCGGCGAAGTATTACCTTTCAGAAGTTTGCGTAAGTGATGATCCAAAAGGCGTTGGCCCTTTGATGATGCTTGGTGCGATAATCGGCGACCGTTGAGGCCGCAGCTAACTGATATTCAGAGCTACCATTATCGACGCGAAAATGTTTTGCGCTATTCTGGAAGAGCTGGTGCAGAGCAGGTGGAACCTTGGATGCCTGATCATCCGTCTGGGCGGAGCATGTCACCTGATTACATCGTTGGAATTGGTCAAGTGTATAGAACGGTTCAGGACGCCGTAAACCAGGTGATTTTAGATCGTGGCATTGGGAAGCAGCGAGTAGTAATCGGCATTACCCCGGGTGTGCATACAGGTCTCGTGTTTGTTCCGAAACTAGATTTCAAATTGACGATATTGGGCTTAGGGAGGCAGCCAAGCGAGACTGTGCTGACAGAAAACGTCGACGCAGAAATGCCGGGGCATGAATTCGTCCAGCGGTTTGCACCATTCTTTGAAAATGCACCTAGTGCAGCTTTGAAATTTTTTAGGGGCACAGCGTGCAAAGACAAGATTTCAACTGCCAATGCTTCAGTTATGAGAATTGATTCCGATGATGCCGAGTTGCTGAACCTCACGATACAGAACACATACAATGCCGATAGAAGCACTCCGAAGAAAGTCAAAAGGAACAGTTTGGGACAATGCGCCACGGGACAGCATCAAGCAGTTGCATTACTAATTTCTGGGGGAGATCGGGTTCTTGTGAAAGATGTCGCCCTAAAAAGTCTGCAAGATACGTTGTATTTACGTTCACCATGCAAAAAAACCACGGCACGCACCTGTTTTATCAATTGTGAAATTGAAGGAGATGTTGACTTTATTTTTGGACAGTCGACGGCTTGGTTCGGCGGATGCACTATACGAACTATTGGTAAGAGGACTGCGACTAGTTGGGTGGTAGCGCCAAGCACAAATATTCGAACACCTTTTGGGTTTGTCTTTGACCATTGCAGTTTCATCAACGATGGCTCATCTGAAATGTCGCACAGCAACGTTAGGTTGGGGCGGCAATGGTTTGAAGGTGTCCGTGCCACACCGTATGGTGTTTCACCCGATCCAAATTACAGGTGCGATCTTGGTCAAACTTCCAGCTATGACTTGTCTAAAGGTGTGATCAGCCTCGAGACACTTGAATCCGTGGGTAAATGCGCAATCCTTAACTCAACGATTGCTAGTCACATTAATTCTGTATCTCCTTGGGATGTTTGGGGTGGTTCGGCTTTGGAGTGGAGCTTACGGTACAGACCTGTTCTGTATGCCGCGACTGATATGTGTGAAAGCCTATCCAAATGGCTTGAAAAACAAGGATTACAATATGACGATATTGATCCTTCAGAACTGTTCTTGGCAGAGTATAGAAATCACACTGTTTGATTCTGTGAATTGCTGGTAATTGTCGAATAGTTTGCGCAGTAGCGGACTTGCCATCAGGAGTCTCTGGAGCGTGCACCTATGTTCTCATGCTTGACTTACTGAACCGCTAGAGCAACCGCATGTTTCCAGTTTTCAATAATTAAACTTCTCTCCAATAGATCAATTTTGGGTAGGAATTGGATCTGCTCTCTCACCGTAAGAGCTTCCATGGAAGTTCCGTTTAACGACTGAATCGCTAGTTTTGCGAGCCCAATTGCACCGACTTCTACAGCACTCCCTCGAACCACAGATTTGTCGAGAATATTGGATAGGAGTTGCATGAGGAAATCGTTGGAACTTGCTCCACCATCTACGAAAATTGTATCTATTTTGGATTCGGAATCCAACTCCATTGCAGTGACAACCTCAAATACTTGTAAGGCGATAGCCTCGAAAGTTGCCCTGGCAATATGTGAGGGTTTTGAACCGTGCGAGAGACCGGTTATCTGGCCGCGAGCGTTTTCATTCCAAAATGGAGCGCCGAGTCCTGATAGTGCCGGAACAAAAGTGACGCCAAAAGAACTAGTTGTTGTTTGTGCCAACTCAGAAAGTGCTTCTGGGCCGTCGACATTCAAAATTTCCGAGATGTATTGAACGGCTTGGCCAGAAACGCTAATGTTGCCTTCAATTGCATATACGACTCCAGTTTTAGTCGACCAAGCGATAGTGCCAGATAGGCCATTGGTCGAATTGACACGACTTGGAGACACGGCCATGACAGAGGTTCCAGTGCCAAATGTGGCCTTGGCTTGACCAGCCTTGCTAATGCCATGTCCGAATAAAGCAGCATGACTGTCTCCTAGAATAGCTGCAATTGGAATTAGGTCAGTAAGTTCAGTCGTGCCGAGAGCAACGCTTCCAAAAGTATTTTCTGAGCTCTTGGGAGTAGGTAGAGCCGAGATAGGAACTCCAAACAAGTCACACAGTTCCTCACTCCAGCAAAGCTCTCTTGTGTCGAACAACTGCGTGCGAGACGCATTCGTATAGTCTGTTGAAAACTCAGCACCGTTTGTTAGTTTCCACAGAAGCCAAGTGTCGACTGTTCCTATTCGAAGTCGACCTTCATCGGATAATTTTTGTGCTGCAGGGACGTTTTGCATCACCCAAGCTGCCTTAGCCGCGGGGTAGAGAGGACTCAAGCTAAGGCCCGTCAGCTCCGATATTCTTTTCTGTGTTTCAAGTTTTACAATTGTATTACAGATTTCCAAGCCACGATTGCATTGCCAGGTTATTGCGGGGGCTATGGGTTCGGACGTTTGCGCGTCCCAACAGACAATAGTTTCTCGTTGGTTCCCGATTGCAACTCCGTCAATTTGTGCGCAGGCGGCATTTGACACGACTTCAGAAATTGCACTTTTTGTAGTTATCCATATATCGTTTGCTGACTGCTCCACCCACCCTGGTTGAGGGTAGGAGGATGCAATCGGACGTGATGCAGACAAGAATATCTCGCCGTTATGATCTACCAACACAGCTTTTGTGTTGGTCGTGCCTTGATCAATGCAAAGGATATCCACTATTTGTTGCTTTCTGCCCGTTGGAGTGCTCGCTTAGAGGCTTCTGCAATGCCAATTGCGCTAATGCCGTATTTTAGGAAAAGCCACTCCGCCGAACCTGTGGGGAGAAAACCTGGGAAACCAACGCGCTCTATTACTATTGGTTTGTTGGAGGCCGTCAGTTCTGCCACAGCCCCGCCAAGTCCGCCTTTTGTGAGAGCTTCCTCGACAGTAACTAACGGGCCGATCTCAGCAGCCGAAAGAATAGCTTCCTCATCAATTGGGTGAACGAATGAAGCGTTCAGAACTCCTGCGCTAATGGATTGGGTTGCCAAAAGGTCTGCTGCTGCTACCGCCAGATGTACTGTAGTACCGCAGCAGACGATAGTTATGTCATTGCCTCGCCGAACAACTTCTGCCTTGTTTGGAGTAAACACCCTGTTTGTTATATCTAGATTAGGCACCGGCATGCGGCTCAGGCGGAGAAACACTGGTCCTTCATATGCTGCTGCCCATTTGACTGCTTCCGCGGTCTCCCAAGCGTCTGAAGGGCTGACAACCTTGATGTTGGATAGGGCGCGCAGCCAAGCGAAGTCTTCGATCGAGTGGTGAGTGGCGCCCAGTTCGCCGTATGCGATACCTGACGATTGGCCAACAAGTTTTACGTTGAAGTCAGCGTAGGCAATATCTGCTTTAATCTGTTCCATCGCTCTGCCTGTGAGAAAGCACGAAGCAGCAGAAACGAACGGAATTTTCCCACCATTTGCAAGTCCTGCGCTAACACCAACCATGTTTTGCTCCGCGATACCGACGTTGATAACGCGTTCGGGAAACCGCTTCTGGAATTTGTCTAGCTTTGACGAGCCCACAGAGTCATTTACAACTGCGACGATGCGCGGATCATTTGCTGCTAACTCTTCAAGTGTAGATGCCCAACTATTTCGGCAATCTTCCAACGCTGGTGTCTCTTTTTTCAAAGTTTGCATCAGGCAAGCTCCTGCAATGCTATTGAGTATTGTTCTGAGGTCGGTACACCATGATGCCAGCGTGCTTCATTCTCCATGAAGGAAACACCTTTACCCTTAATGGTGTTGGCAATTATACAATGTGGCTTGTTTGATGTGCTTCTTGGTGCTGACAAAGTGTCATACAACTGGGTGTAGTGGTGTCCATCAATAGTGCTTACATCCCAACCAAACGCCCTGAACTTGTCGTCTAATGGGGCGAGTGAATTCGTCTCTTCAGTTCCGGCACCTTGTTGTAACCCATTTCTGTCTACGACAAGTGTAAGATTACTTAGCTTGCGGTGGCTGGCTAACATAGCCGCTTCCCAATTTGATCCTTCTTGAAGTTCCCCATCGCCCGTCAAAGTAAAAGTACGCCGATTTGAGCTTGCCAACTGAGCAGAAATTGCAATCCCAACTGATACGGGCAACCCATGTCCCAGCGGGCCGGTATTGGTTTCGACACCAGGCAAATAGTTGCGGTTTGGGTGGCCGTTTAGATTGGAATTCGGCTGCATATAGGTCGACAGCATTTCCTCTGGGAAATAGCCCGCTGCACACAGCCCGGAGTATAGCGCACCAGTGGCATGCCCTTTCGACATTACAAAGCGGTCTCGTTCGGGGCTGAGCGGTTCCTTGGGATCATAATCCATAACACCGAAATAGAGCGTTGAGATAATGTCGATAGCGGAGAAGTCGCCGCCTATATGGCCTAACTGTTTGCCATATACCATTTTCAATGCCGAGCGTCGCATCCAAAGTGCTTTTGACTTAATAGCGGCAATCCGCTCATCCTTATCCAAGTTAGACATGTTACTTAAACCTCACTGGATACTGTAGTTGTGGTTCTGGCTCAGACCCATGGTGATAAGTTGGCCAACAAAGGTACTTTGTAATTGCTTCATTCACAGCGTCCGCATAATGACCTCTAACCATTGCAACATGGTGTTCAAATCCATTTTGACCGACAAATCTCATGAGCTGCCTAAGATTGGGGACTTTTGTGACCGCAATGCCTCCGTCCATTGGGAATGGATCATCCGTAAAATCACCCTGACCTAAATAACATTTGATAGTGCCAGCTCTGTCGTCTGAGGAAAGTCGCAAGTAAGTCATTGGGCCAGACTTCACATTACCCTTGACCGCCCCAAAACATTTTGATCGACCTATTGCTTCACCCAAGACATCCAATTCACCGATGTTGGGTGTCTTCCCCATGAAGCTTTTAGGGAAGTTACCGCAATGCGTACAAACACACATGTCGGCCTCGGAGCCATAATTGTTGTTCCAGTCAAGGATTGCAGGAGGCGCCATGGATGCCAAGGCAAGTCCATACATGGACAAAGCGCCCATCACATCGACTTCGCAAGCAGAAGGCATCAGTTCCTCACCGGCCATGGACATCGTGAGGCATGTGGCGCAACCAAAATTATCCTGCAAACTACGCCAACATTGAATAGCACTAATGTCGCAGCCGTTCTTGTCTATCCAACGGTTGACGGCTGAGGTCCATTTGGCCTGTTTTAGAATTTGGGAGGAAGTTATGTGGCTGTCAATTCTTCCATATGCTTTGATTTTCTTGAAAACGTTCAAAATGTCTTCGTCGTTGTCAGATATTTTTTCGGCTGCTGAAATCATTTCAGAAAGATCAGCTGTGACAACGGTCACACCAGACGCCTGCAATAGTTTCTCAGAGTACCGCATTGTCTGAAAAGGACCCGTTCGAGCGCCAATTGCGCCTATTCGGGCATTCCTTAGGCCACGCACCGTCCTGCAAATTCTTGCAAACCGTTCAACATCACTGCGGAACTCTAGGCCATCGGTGTCGACTGTATGGCTAGTTGTCTCTGTATAGGGAACACCATATTGCCAGAAATTGTTGGATACGGAGATTTTGCCGCAGAACGCATCCCGTCGACTGTGCACGTCAACTTTGTCAATCTCATCATTTGATGCCTGAAGTAAGATTGGGATGTTCAGTTTTGCTCTGTTGATTAACTCTGCAATCGCTATTTCGTCGCCAAAATTTGGCAGGCAGATCACGAGACCATCAATGCTGTCTCTATTGTGCTTAAAATGCTCAGCATATAGCACCGCGTCTTCGATTGATTGCACGGCGCCGTTTGGCGTTGCTGCGAAAGGAAGCGTGGTAAGTTCTATTCCCAGGTCACTAAATAATTTTGACACATCATTTCTTGCCGCCGCACAGGGCTCAGGGCTAAAAAATGCTCTACTAGCGACAACTAGACCAAGGTTCACTTTTCTATGGATTGAAGCGGGCATTTTTTCTCCTTCGAAAACGATTTCTTTCGATTTCTTTTGATTCATGTCATATTAGGTCAGCAATTGGAAAAACGCAAGTTGGATATTGTCTTGGGTGAGTGTGCAAAATTAGTGTTTAATTTCAAAAACTTAATTGAGACCAGGTGAGAATTTTCCAGCGAAAATGTTGCATTTTCTGTTGGTATCTGTCAATTTTGTGCAAGATGTGAAGATAAATGAAAGCACTTGACATTAAACGAGATGTAATGGAAGTTCGACTTTGGAGGAGGCGTCGCGTTTGATGCCGCTTAACAAAGGGAGGTTCTTATGAAGCCTAAACACATTATTCTCTCGGCAATTGCCGTAGTTGGAACTATTTTTGCTACTTCTGCGTTTGCAGATACAATCGCAATCATTACTCCGAGTCCTGACAACCCATTTTTTAAAGCAGAAGCAGATGGTGCAAAAGCGCGGGCCGAAGCTCTTGGCTACGATACGATCGTGCTGAGCCATGATGATGACGCTAATAAGCAGTCTGAGTTGTTTGACAGCGTGATTGCTTCTGGTGTTAAAGCAATCATTCTTGACAACGCAGGTGCTGATGCTTCAGTCGCTGCAATTCAAAAAGCCAAAGACGCTGGCATTCCATCTTTCCTAATTGACCGTGAAATCACTGTAACGGGCGTTGCTGTGAGTCAAATCGTTTCAAACAACTATCAGGGTGCTCAACTTGGCGCTGAAGAGTTTGTTAGTTTGCTTGGAGAAAAGGGAAAATATGCAGAGTTACTTGGAAAAGAGTCAGATACCAATGCAGGTATTCGCTCAAATGGCTACCATGATGTAATCGATCAGTATCCTGATATGGAACTAGCGGTTCAGCAGACAGCAAACTGGTCTCAAACTGAGGCATTTACAGTTATGGAGTCCATGCTTCAGGCGCATCCCGATATTGTAGGTGTGATTTCAGGTAATGACACTATGGCGATGGGCGCATGGGCAGCACTTGAGGCAGCAGGACGAACTGATGTTGTGGTTGTCGGTTTTGATGGATCAAATGACGTACGAGATTCTATTAAATCTGGCGGCATAAAAGCTACTGTGTTGCAGCCTGCTTATGCGCAAGCACAAATTGCGGTTACCCAAGCTGACAAATACCTAAAGACTGGTTCTACCGGAGTGGACGAGAAGCAGCTTATGGATTGCGTTTTGGTGAACTACGACAATGCCGGTCTACTAGAAACTTTTGCTCTAACTAACTAATGTAGAAAGTAAACTACCCGTCGCATCTGTTGTGCGGCGGGTTTTTTATTTGAGAGAAGCTATGAGGCAGTCCCTAAAATTTTTTGTAGTTTTGGTCGCGATTATTGCTCTTTCTGCGTGCAAAATTGTAATCGAAGATGGATCTACAGGTAAGACTGATGCTGGCGTATCTGGAGACAACGATCGAATTGCTGCGCTCATCGACAAGACTTTTGATGCACAGCTGTTTCCGGAAATCAAAACAAAAGCGCAGGATTTTGAGACGTTCCGCAAAGCCATTGCCGCTGACATCGATAAGGCCGGCCAGCGTTTTGGACATCGAGGTGCAGGCCAAGGGGCTGCATGGAATTTTTCAATCAAAGGTACTGGGACTATTGTTGACGGGAAGTTAGACAGCAGAGCACGAACGTTCAGTGTGGACATGGATGATGACGCTAATGCGGATTTGCTTATCCAGCTAGGTCCTGTTGTAAAGGGAACTGCGCTTAGAGACTTTGCCTCATTCTACAATTTCAATGACTTTCGTGATCAGATCGAGTTTGCAAAGCTTGGGCGTGCACTCAACGATAGAGCAACCGCATCGATCGAAGTTGACGGTTCCGGTTATATTGGCAACCAAATTGAATTTGTTGGTGTACTCACATTATCGAGCAGCACAACAAGAATTCTAGTGACCCCGATAACCCTGCAGGTGGCACCGTGAGCGCGGCGCATCCAATTGGCCTGTCAATCAGAGGCGGCGTGAAAGTATACCCAGGAACCAAAGCACTGAAAGGCGTTGATTTCGATTTGCGGATGGGTGCCGTAAATGTTTTGGTCGGAGAAAACGGGGCTGGAAAATCTACCCTAATGAAGGTTATTGCTGGTGTAGAGCATTTAACCGAAGGTGACATTTATGTTGCGAACGAGAAGATACATTTTGACACAAAAATGGATGCTGTCCGCCACGGAATTGGAATTGTGTTTCAAGAGTTGAACCTTTTCCCTAACCTTACTGTTGCTGAAAATATATTCATGGGCAACGAGCCGACCAAGTTCGGCGTAGACATAGATACGCACCACCAATTTGAACAGACGAGCCAGCTGATGCTGCGTTTAGAACAGTCGATTGCCCCAGAAGCGCCTCTAGGTAACCTCCGGATCGGGCAGCAGCAAATAGTCGAAATAGCGAAAGCTTTGGCTGCGGAAGCTCGAATACTCATTCTTGATGAACCTACTTCAGCGCTTTCTGCAGCAGAAGTTGCGGTACTGTTCAAGGTAATCGAGGAACTAAAATCTCAAGGCGTGGGGATTGTTTATATAAGTCACCGTATGGAAGAGCTTATTCAAATCGGAGACTACGTAACGGTGCTCCGTGATGGTGAAATCACAGGCTCTCGGTCCATGGAAGGAGTCGATCTTCCTTGGATCGTCAGTGCAATGATTGGGGAAAAGTCCAAAGATTTCCCTCGTGGTGACAATCACCAGCTTGGCGACGAAGTTTTCAGAATTGAAAATGCTTCGCTTTTGAAGGAAGGTGGGGTTTTTACAGTCGACGATGTTTCCCTTTCAATTCGAGCAGGTGAAATTGTAGGCCTGTATGGGTTGATGGGCGCCGGCCGATCTGAGCTGTTGGAATGTATCATGGCCCAGCATCCACTTTCGACCGGTGACTATTTTGTCGACGGTAATAGTGTTGGCAATGCGTCAGTGGGCGAGCGCATTCGTCGAGGGATTGCACTCATTCCCGAAGATCGCAAAAGAGACGGCCTCATTCAAATAATGGCCATCCGCGAGAATATCACACTCTCAGCGTTGGGCAGATTTGCAAAGTTCTTCAATCTTAACTTACGCGATGAAGCCGACACCGCTGACGAGTACGTAAAGCGACTAACCATAAAGATAGCAAACGCTGAGAACCCGGTTTCTAGTCTTTCAGGGGGCAACCAGCAAAAAGTTGTGATCGGAAAAGCTCTTATGACAGATCCAAAGGTACTTCTAATGGATGAGCCATCAAGAGGTATTGATATCGGCGCGAAAGCAGAAATCTTTCGAACAATGCGTGAGCTCGCGTCTAGTGGTTTGGGAATTCTTTTCGTTACTTCGGATATAGACGAAGTCTTGGCCTTGTCCGACAGAGTTCTGGTGATGGCTGATGGCAGAATTACAAAAGAGTTTCCAGCGAACCCTGGTGCAGCAGATGTGATTTCAGCAGCAACACCAAATTTGACTAAGGAATTATCACGATGAAATTGCCCGTTTTGGAATTGCCGAGCAACAGGACTGATTGGCTATTGCTTCTATTGAAGATGCGCACATTTCTAGCGCTTATCTTAGTGTTCACTTTTTTTGCTTTTGCAGCGCCGAATTTTCTTACAACTGCCAATGCTGTCATTGTCTCAAAGCACGTTGCAATTAATGCATTCCTTGCTGTTGGTATGACATTTGTCATCATAACCGGCGGCATCGATCTTTCTGTTGGCTCCATTGTTGGTCTTTGTGGGATGGTTGCGGGTTGGCTTGTTATTTTCGGAATAGATCTAGGTCTGGGCTGGTCGATTCAATTCAACACTATCGAGATCTCTTTCATCGTGATTATGGTTGGTGTTTTCGTCGGTTGCTTAAACGGTTTGCTAATAACCAAACTGAAAGTCGCGCCCTTTATTGCAACTCTTGGAACGCTTTATGTGGCGCGTGGCGTTGCGTTGCTCTCATCGGGTGGGCGGACCTTTCCAAATCTGAATGGTAGTGCTGAATTCGGATCTGATACTTTTGGTTTCATCGGCACGGGAAATATTTTTGGCATACCCTTCTTAATCTGGATGCTTGTAATCGTTGGTTCTTTGGCTGCGTATCTAGCTTCTCGTACTCCACTTGGCCGCTATATTTACGCTGTAGGTGGGAATGAAAGAGGTGCATCTCTCTCAGGCGTAAATGTAGATCGCGTGAAAATGTTCGTCTACATGTTCTCGGGATTTTGTGCAGCGATTGTTGGACTCATAATTGCGTCTCAATTGCAAGCAAGTCACCCCGCTACAGGCGAAACATTTGAACTAAATGCAATTGCCGCTGCTGTTTTAGGTGGAACGTCAATGTCGGGTGGACGCGGACGGATCGGCGGCACCATTATTGGGGCCTTTGTGATCGGAATTCTTTCAGATGGCCTTATTATGATGGGCGTTTCTTCATTTTGGCAAACTGTTATCAAGGGGCTTGTGATCATTGCCGCAGTCGTAATCGATCAGGCACAAAATAGGCTGCAGTCAAGGGTTGCACTGCAACAAGAAGCAAAATTTAGCAAATAGTATTGGCTTTATGGGATCCTAGCAGTATTGGGGTGGATTTGCACCCAACCCAGTTTCACTGCGATGCAGACCACTAGTTCTCTGTTAAGCGATCAGCACATCAATTCCGATATCTTCAAATCTTTTCTTGGCGTCTCCGGATATTCCCTTGTCAGTTATTAGCGTGCCAACCATTGATATGGGCCCCAAAGACAAAAGGGATGTTTTCCCAATTTTCGACGAGTCCGCCAACAAGAATGTGTTGTTTGAGACTTCATGCATCGCCCGTTTGACATACAAATCACTCATGCTTGGATAGGTGAGGCCAGCTTGAAATGATATTCCTGAAGTCGCCAAGAACAGTTTTTCAGCGAAAACTCCGTCAAAAAACTCGCCTGATTTTTCTCCACTTAATGAGAGAGTTGGCGCCTTAAATTGTCCTGCAGGCATATGGATAGTATTGGTGGGGTTTGCTCCAAGCATCAAGGCGATGTTTAAAGCGTTAGTAATCGCATTCAGATTTGCTCTGTCTTCCAAACACTTTGCCATCTCTGTGGTCGTTGTCCCCGCATCAATGATGATGGTTTCACTCTCCTCTACTAATGATGCTGCTAATCGACCAATTTTTTGCTTAGCATTCATGTTTTCAGCATGTTGCAAAGACATCGATTGGACTTGTTTGGGCACCGAGCGCAAAAAAGCACCACCATGTTCTCTTGTAACATGGCCATCATTCTCGAGTTTTCCCAAATCCTGTCGAATAGTTGCTTCTGAGACGCCAAAACTAGATGAAAGATCACTGACACGAGCATTTCCTTCTTCCTGTAGCCATTCCAGAATTTTAGTTCGACGCGACTCCGCTAGAAGGGGTCTTGGTTCATTGTTGCCATTCACGGTATTCTGGGCTCCTCGGAAAGCTTTGATATGGTTCTGTTTATTCTACACTGTTGTGAAATAAAATTGCTAGTGATTACCCAACCTAATTGGCAGGAATGTCAATAATTCAAAAATATGTGAAGTAATTCATCAGTACCAGAACGTCTTGGAGCTCGACTGCCGCCGGTAATGTAAGAAAAGAGTTGGGGCAAAAAAGTTTCATTTCAACAAAGATCTAAAGGAAATCAACTTTGGCGATTTCATGTTTGGCGAACCTAATGATCTGAGGTATCAAATCACGTATTGAATTCTCAAGAGATGGAGCGGCTGCTTGAGTTTTTGAGGTAGGTTCCTGTTTATCTTAATATCAATTGTTTCGTTGTCTTCAGGCAATCCAAGTAAACCCTTTGAAAGCACCTAGGAAAAACGGGGAAGCAGCGAGGCGGAGGCTCGTCCAAACGCCGCAATGGCTTCGATTTGACCGAAACTTCCAACTAGATCAACACATTGTCGCAATCATTTTTGTCCCAACTTCGGACAAAGTCCTCATAAAAGACACACACGGAACGCAGCTCGGAACGAGCCTGCAAAAGCAGTTAAAAACCAGCCACTTAAGGAGTTTTGTCCTCCGTTTTAGTGGGGAGTAAAGTTTTGCTAGAAATTTCAATGGGATGGGGAGCGGTGGGTTGTCCTGTCCCCAATGATGGGTCATTTTGGGCAGCGGCTGGCCCAATTTAGGACAGCTATATGGGTTGCTGGAACATCAATTTGTCCTTCTATGTCCCAGCAGTTTTAGTTTCTCTAATCGTTATCGTTCTTTCCAAGCGGCATAGTGTACCAGTTCCAATACTTCCCTCGGATGGTTGATATACGTTCAACTTCCAAGTTTGCTCTTTTTGCCGCTTCTAATTGCAATGCTTCAGATAGTTCATCGATAGCTTTCAAAGAACAATCATGATCTTTTGTTAGCTCGCTTACAATGACCGCAATGACTGTATTGGCTGTCTTGAGTTGCACATTAAACTCAACCAATTGCTCTTTGAGGATCCGTAGTTGTTCCTGTCCGTGCTCAGCCGGTTTCTGTTGAAGATCTTCAATCGCACGTTCCAAGTTCCATGCTCTTAGTCGCCCGTGGTGATCCGTAGCGAGCTCGCTGGCGAGCTTGCCCAAGCGAACTCTGTTATCTTTTGAATTAGCCATTGCGCAACTCCTGTAGCATGTGATCTAGCCCAACCAGACTTAGTTGATCCTTGGTTACACGTTTGGCCTCGAATAACGTGCGCACCTGTTTCTGAGAGATTAGGTAGCAATGTGTAGCGCGGTCGCGGATCCATTTTTCACACCGATCAAGAATATCGTTCTCGGCCTTGTCACGGCTGTCCTCTTCATTTGTCTCATTCTCAATGAATTTCGGCCAGTCCATGTCTCGCAACCAGTTGTCGAAGATTTTGACTTTTGATCGGGTGTATCCTTGAGAGTCTTGCTCATACTTTTGAGTAGCTCGAACAATTCCTTCTGGTGTCGCTCCAATTTCTACGGCGCTTCGGAATTTTTTCTCACACTCCTTTGGGTTTCTACGCCTGTCATTCGGGTATGCGTTCCATGCTTGATCAAAACAAGATTTCAATACATCTTCCGCCACCGCGCATTTGCGCGTAAGAGGTTGTTGGGTGGTTATTGGACGGTTTGGGGTGACTGCGTCACCTAGTGAATGGGTGTCTTTGCAACTGACGCCGCCGTCAGAGGCACTCCGTAGGAGGTGATCATCACATCCTGTGTATTTTGCTGCATACTGAAGCTTTTCTACGCGTTCAAGCACAATGCGATAGACTTTCGTGTAATAGTTTCGAAAGTTACGTTTCCCAGTTTCTTCAATGATGCCTGTTGCAAGAAGCTCTTTTACGGCTCTCCTGACTGCATCTTTAGAAAGTCCTGTGTCGTTGGCTAGTGTCTGCTTTGAGCACCAGATCCCGGTGCCATCGTCACTTGCTCGATCCGCCATCTCCTTAATGACGTGTTTAAGCGTATGGTTCCTAAATTTTCGTTTTCTGCAAATCGCTATTACGTGGAGGCTCATGAGAAGGACACCTGCTTGGCTAGAACAAGATAGATTACTTCGGTAGCATGAGCATATGGACAGAACCTGCGCGAAAATTCTCCGAATTGGGTTAGACACCAAAAGAAATTGTTGATTGCATACAATGCTGCAACTTTACCGGGTAGACAACATAAGTCATTGAGAAGTTACGAGAGTTCGAATCCCTTCCTCTCCGCCATTCTTCTTAGAAATGTCTTCACACTGCTTAGTCACCTTGTTTTCTTCCGGGTTTTCTAAGGTTTAAGCGAAGACCACATTCAAAGAGACGGTAACAACTCCGTCAAACCCTTCCGATACCTTGGTTTGTCTCGTATTGAGGATTTGCCGTTTACAGGATTTGGTTTTGTGTATCGCACAACTGCTGAAGTTCTTGCATTTTGTGCTCTTGCTTTTGCCAGTTGGCGGGGAATTGATTGCGCTGAATATAACGGGAAGTTAGCTGGGAGGGCTGTTGGCCTTTTAGGATCGTTTTCACGATTTCTGGCGAGAGGAATGCGAGTTCGATAATCTGCATCAATCGTCGTTTTGATATGTTGCACGATGAAGCAACCTCGTCGAAATTTTTGCCTGATTTCACTTGCTCAAAGTAATGATGTGCCAAGGCCACATCTTGGATGAAAGCTGGATCCGTCTTGCTTTGGCTCTCACCGAATATGAGCTTGGTCTCGACGCCCCGTTTTCGATGCTGAAACTGAGTTTCGAAAGTGAGGAAGCGCGAATCCCATTGTTGCTCAGTATGTCCTGCGGGTAGGTGACACATTTCGGTTCCAATCAGCTCAGCGAGACCATCCATGTTCAGCTCAACTCTGAGCTGGCCAGGAGCTATTGTTGCCCTCGAGAGGCATCCAATGATGGCGTCCGCATCGGCAGCGACATCCAATCCATCAAGCGCGGATTTATATGCTTCCGCATTTTCCGTGTTGCAAACGTCGGAGATAGACTTCCGTGAGTTTGACCGCAGGTGGCAAAGTATTGCTTGAGATATTTTGTCCTCAAGTGGTTTTGCCGGTAGCCGCCATCCCGGGTTTGCATTTGCTCGATCTGACTTTTTCCTAAGTAAACGGTTTGATATGTAATACCGATAGCGTCTGGATCCCTTCATAGAATGGCTAGGGGTTAGTCGATCACCTGTTTCATCAAATAATCTACCTATCAGTTTGGAGCAAGGGGACTTCACATTTGGCCGGCCACGCTGTCGTTTTGCACCGCTCATCAGCCGTTGTTGAACTTTCTCCCAAAGTGTTGGATCAATAATTGCCGGGTGTAGTCCATCGTAAGTGTCTGAGCGATGTCTGATCTTTCCAGCGTAAATGGGATTGGTCAGGATATAGTGGATGTTGCTTCTACTAAGGTGCTGACCGCCTACATACTTGCCTGACTCAGATGGGTTTACTTTCGCCCTAGTTCTGAACCCTATTTTTTGCGCTTCATCTGTCACTTTTATGAGTGATCCAAGTTTGCTGTAGAGTTCGAACAACGCCGTTACTGTTTTTGCTTCTTCTGTGTTGATCTTTAGCGTACGTCCATCTGGGGCGTAGCCTAGGGGGCACTGACCACCCATCCACATTCCCTTCTTTTTTGATGCTGCCATTTTGTCTCGAATGCGCTCTGAAGTGACTTCACGTTCGAACTGGGCAAAAGATAACAGCATGTTGAGGGTTAAACGCCCCATGCTCGTTGCCGTGTTGAACGATTGAGTAACAGAGACAAACGAGGCGTTGGCTTTGTCTAGCCGTTCAACCAGTTTCGCGAAGTCCATTAACGAGCGAGTGAGCCGGTCAATCTTGTAAACGATAATTTGGTCGATGCGACCCGCGTCAATGTCTTGGAATAACCTTTGTAGTCCACGACGTTCCAATGTGCCTCCCGAAATCCCACCATCATCGTAGCGTTCATCAAGAAGAACCCAGCCTTCGTGCTTTTGGCTAGCAATGTAAGCTGCACACGCTTCTCTTTGAGCATCGAGTGAATTGAACTCTTGCTCCAACCCGTTCTCTGACGACTTTCTGGTATAGATTGCACATCGAACTTTCTTCATTGGTTGTGCAGTCCGAAGAAGCGAGGACCTGACCATTGGGTGCCCGTAATGTGCTTGGCGATTGCACTCAGTGATTTAAACTCTTGTCTGTCAAGCCGGAAGCCTGTCTCAGTGACTTCAACTTGATAAGTGTGTCCGTTCCACTCGCGTATTAAGTGTGTACCTGGCGAGAGTAGGGAGGTGGGGTTGGTTGGCGCTCGTTTAGAGGTCGTTGGTTTTACACCCACTAAAACCCGTTTTGAAAGGCTCTTTAAAGCCCCCTTAATGTCTGCTTCTAAGTCGCCAAAGGCCCTGCATTGGTGTTCATATGATAATGCTCGCCTCATGAACTGAACAGACATGTGTTTGTGGGGAGAATGCTTGAAAGTCTTGCGCCAAAGCAAGCGGCATTCATCCAGGTCTAATTGATCGACGTTTGCCGCGAGTTCTTCGCTAACGGTTGGCGCTGTGGCTCTTACTGTAGCGCTGTCCTTGGTTCTCAATGACCTTCGCCCGTCTCGCTCTGCCTTAACACATAGATCGTTTCGCCAGTGCGAGGGGCAGAGGTCGTTTCGATACGAAGGCCCCTCGAACGCAATCGAGAGATCGCAGACCTCACACTATGTTGTTGCCAAGCGAGTTTTGAGCAGATGGTTGTGGCCTTAGCGCCACTTGGTCGTCTAAGCAGGCCAATGAGTTGAGAAGTTTTGTTCTGGTCTGTTGTTGATTTTTTCGTTGTCATCTTGGGTTCCAGTCAAATCCAAGGCAATGTCGCCTTGCACTGAGCAGAGCCCGAAAGCCGGGCGGGTACTGAAACATGGTGATCAGCTGTCGCACTAGTCCATGCCTTCTCACAGAAGTCCAGTCCGACCAGCAGACTATCCAGAGGTGTGGGGTAACTTTGTAAGAGGCGAGGGCGCCATAATTGTCGAGTATGGTGGGTGACGCCCTGGGAGCCGGAACCCACTCCCAGAGAAACAAGGTTTCTCGCAACGCAAACAAGGCGAAGGCGTCCGAATACATGAGCGTCATGGCACCCATAGCTTCCTTGTGAGGCTTGTTCAACTCGCTTCAAGCCTGACTAGCGCAATTAAAGAATGTGTCGCTTTCGGCCCAAAGCAGACTTTGTATGGACAATCAAAAAACAACTCAATTTCTTAAGTTAGATGCTTCAAAGAGTGCGTAATCAAAATTCCATTTCAAGTCTACGTACCGCATGCCGACCCTAATGTAGCTGTCTGAGGGATCGCCATCATAAGGCGCCTCGTAAACGAGAACATTGTCACCTATTTCTTGAACCAGTTTGGCGTCGACGCTCTTGCCATTTTGTTCTAAGCGCACGAATTCGAACATCTTCTTTCTTCCGGATTGATCGTATTCTTTTCGGTCATCTGCACTCATTGCAGCGGCAAGGCCTCCGTGATCGCCTGCCAAAATTCGATGTTGAAATGCAATGACCAGTTTTTTGCCGTCAACAATTGGTTTCATATTAACGTGCCCGGCAACAACCAGCGTAGTGCTCTTAGTTGGCGACAGCTCCTGGATTCTAAACCGCCTTATCTCGTTGCCGTAATCGAGCAATTCCATCTCTGGTCGAAAAGCAGCGGTTGTTGTCTCATGGTGTTTGAGAATTGCTTCGGCCAGAACGGGTTCCAAATTAGTCATTACAATTGCATTTTCTACCGTTTTGCTGCTGTAAGGGCTCAACCATTCCAAATCTTCTAAACTTCTGGCAGTTTCGATGTAAGTCGCAATTGTTTTAGGTCTGGTCCACCACTTCTGTAGCGGTCGATGGGCAACGTAATCAAACACGCCATCATTCATAAAGGCGGCCAAATCACTACCCACAACGCTCTCACTCATAAGACACTCTGATGCCGCGACATCGCTGGCCAGCTTAACCGCGAGGTCAATTCCTTTCTGGTCAGTTTGACTTCTTGATGAGTAATCAGGGTAAGATAAGCGATTATAGGCAGCCATACGTTCCGCTACCCTTTCATAGGCTTGAGCTCGTTCATTGTCCGGTAGTGGCCGCACTATGTTGCAGATCGCACCAGCCATGGTTTCAACCCAAAACTGGGTTGAAAACTGAAGAGGGCTGTTAGGTCCGGTTAGCTTTGAAAATCTTAGATCTAGTAATTGTACTGGATCACTAGAGATCAGACTAGCGTACTTCGTCTCACCGATAAAACCGGCGGGCCACTCCTTTCGATAAACAGGTATTGGCATCGTGGCCGCATCTAAATAGATTTCTGGAGCAAACTTGGCTAAATACAGGACTGCACCAACATATGCCCTCTCAAATTCAGGAAGATAAGGAAAGTTGAAGCTGCTGGGGTCCTTAACACCTTCCTCTACTAGGTGTTTTAAGGTATCAAGATACTCTAATGCTTCTTCCTCATGACCAGCTCCAACAACAAGAAGTTTTTCGTAAAGACCGAACTGGCCAGCAGAGTAATAGTTGCCCTCTTCGATTAGTTGAGTGCGTAGAGTGTCTCCCATTGCGACCGCATCAGGTACACCTGAAATAATCAGCGCGGATATCGGGGAATACCATCCCCCAAGCCGACCGTTTTCGAGCCGCTTCTTCGCAGCGCTTAGTACGTAGCCATTCTCTAAACGCCCCAAACGCAATTCAATGTTTACTGCCGCCTTTGCCGCATAAATAGTGTCTTGCTCGTAAGCGACGTCCATAAGCCATTTGACGTCGTCGTTATTCCCGAATTTGGCCAACAAATCATAATAGATTTGGCCCGCTAGATTCAGCGCGTTGCTTCCCGGTATGCCTGTTGATGTTCGAATTTGGTCCAAGTTTTCTCGTGCCCACATTCGAACGCTCTCTTGATCGGAATTTGCGCGGCGCACGAAATTTGAAATATTGTGTTTGCGTCGAACAGCATCAAATACCTGAACAAGTGCATCCCTGTCTTTAAGTTTGAAGTTTGGCCCTCTTTGCATGTCTCCCTGACTATCACGCCACACGAAATATGGGCCAGGATGGTAGTGCTTTTCAGTGCTAATTTCTGTCAACGAACTGCCGAATGCGAAATTTTCATGAGCAAACCACAAGGGACAAAGGACAAACGCGACGAACAGCAATAGTGTTTTTCCGATACTCATTATTCCCCCGTTCCTAACCCAATTTGTTTGCCCTCAATCACCAAATGTAGTCATGTCTATGGACCTATTGTCAAACGTTGGGTAAATTCGACGGATGCCCATACTTTGTCGTGTGAAGGTCGAAATTCTTTGGTTTGCCTTGATTCTGGTGGTGACTTCCGTTCCGGCAGTCTCATCCGAGACCATTCATACTGATTGTTTTGACGAGGCTTCGGGTAGTTTTGGCAACACTGGCGAACTATCTGAAACCGATATTTTTTCAGAATCTTTGCCTGAATTCAGAGCCGCTGATGAGCTCAACAACGGGGGACTGTCGGGCAGAGTTGAGGAGATCGGAATCACAATTGCGGAAAACAACGATTCCGCAAGCAGTGCTAATGAAGCCACTCAAAAGGCGAACACAGGTAATTCAACTTCAGCGCCGTCCCTAACAAGCGGGAACAAAGTAAAGTGCCCGAGCAAGGCGGACGCAAGCTACAATTCAATTCGTGATCAATTGAAGAAAATCGATGAAACTTTGGATAGTTTGGATCACAAGTTTCTGGCGCTACATGAATGGAATAACAAATACTGTCTGTCGTTTGCAAAGGCACAGATTAACGCGCGGTTGAGCAATAGATTGGTCGTTCCTTTAGGGAAACGGAAGCTGCTAGTTCCAATTCCCAAGAGTGATATTGAAAAAATTGGTCCATATGATCCCAGGTTTGCTTCAGCAATCACCAAGAAGAATGAAATGGAGGTTACAAGAGACTTAATATACTCAGCGCTTGCCGAAAGAGAAAAGCTTGTGGCCAGTCTGAAAGGGAAAAACGTACCGGAAATACCCAAGAAAAACCTAACAGCGAAAGACAAAAATCGCATTGCTGTCAAATACCTTTCGAGGCAGGCACGAGATAATCTAGAGCGGTACAACCGACGCATTCGTGATTTAGAAGCACTTGTAAAGAAACGGACTTGGGCGTTGGGCAAAATATATCGAGACGGTATTCCCAAAAATCATCCTACTCTGAAAAAGCTAAAGCCTGAACTTGACGAGTTGAAAGTTCTTAAAAGCAAGCGAGACCAAATTGATAAAAATATCGAGCTGCTGGGAAATGCTCCAACGAAAGCGGAGCTGGAACACCAGAAATACTTAAAAAACTACAGAAAGACACGAGCACATCCCTTGGATCGCATAAAAGCTAAAAATCTACACAAGACCAACGGTGCGGGAATGTCGCTCAATCCAGCTAATCCGACCGACACCAAGAAGCAAACTACGCCATACTACTGTTATGAGTAGCCAATAAGGTGACATTCAATTCGTTAAATAAACCAGTGACTCGAGCAACTGCGAATGTCTACTTTCCGTCCGCTTAAGAAGTTGGCTACAAATCACGACATGGGTGTTTTGTCCAGTTATCGGACTTTGGATCACTGTCGCTGGAAGCTCGGAGTATCTTTTTGATAGACGTCAGATTTGTTAAGCCAAATGGAGTGAGAAAGCTTAGTGGTCAGAAGTCTGCACAGAAAAGTTAGCTAGCTTAGCGGCCAATCACTCTTGTTTGGACGTCTGCTTTCACTCCTTTGGCTTGCCGTGCATTTTTTGCAGCAGTTTTCTTAGCCTTCTGAGCCTCTTCCCTGAAACTTGCTGGCGTCTGTCCTGTTGCAGACTGGAAGGCGTCGTAGAAAGCGGAAAGGGACCGAAAGCCGCAATCCATTGCAATGCTGAGGATCTTGTCGTCGGTTTCTGTTAGCATGGTCTTTGCGCGATACACCCGAATTTCCAGAATGTGCGCTTTTACGGTAGTTCCTAAGATTTTTTTGAAAAGTGTATTCGCGTAATTTCTGGAAACAGACGCAGCTTCTGCAACGTCGTTTAGGCTTAGAGCTTCGTACGAATTCAAAGCGACATGACGAAGCATCTTCTCAAAGTGGACAATTGCATTTCCACCAACTTTGCTTGTGGTCGGGTTCCTAGTGCCTTCAGCCGCCACTATCCAACCGTCAAAAGCCATGCGTGTCAGACGGGTTTGTAGCTCTAGGCACCGCAATCTGCGTCGGTCCGCGCCTCTCATATTGAGTTCATCGGCCCACCTCTGTGTCAAAAACACATCTTCTTCCAAAGGTTCTTTTGAAAGCAAAACTGCACCTGACAACAATGCGTCGAAGAATTCCTTTGGCAGAGACCATGTCCAAATCTCTTCAAGTGACACATATGCGTTTGTGATTGTGCCTTCGCCAATGACTTCTATTGTTCTATGAGGTCTAGCAGCCCAGAATACGCAAAAGTGCTTTTGGGGGACGCTTACGGGTTGGCCACTGAAGGAATACACCATATCGCAGTCTTTGAGGTAGTTAACTTCAATAGATGCATGCACATGAAAAGGCTCGTCCATGGCTGTTGGTTTATGGTGTTGAAAACAAACGCCTTTTTCAAATGTGATGAGTTCGTATTCTTCCTCGGTTGTTTCTTCGTTGAGTTGAATATCCATGTTTTTTCCTATCACTATGTGCAGCGAGCTTAGGCTTTTGCTGATTACTAGACAAGTAAGGTGTGATTTTCCGGAAGCCTTTAGTTGTGCACCGTAAGACTCTCGGACGAATTCAACATCTTATAGGTATTGCAAAAAGCTATTTTTTTGGGAGGAAACAATGAAAGTTAGTTCAAAATTGCGAGCGGCACTTATCGTGTCTACAGCAGTGGTGTCAGCTGCTTCGTTCGCAAATGCCGAACCTATGCCAGTTGAGAAGAGCTTGTCAGGATTGACATATGAGCTGATTGGCCGCGACGACATTTATTCTTATGGCGCGTTATCAAGCTATTCAGAAGCGCCGATGCTAAAAGCATTGGTTGATGCGGGTAAATTGCCTAGTGTTGCTGATCGTTTGCCTGAAGAGCCTATCATTTTTAAGACTGGCGCAATGTCAGACGGCATTGGCGAATATGGTGGCGTATTCCGCCACGTAATCGGTGGTCGACCTGAGGGTTGGAACTGGATGGCTGGGCAGCACCAAGGTTGGGGCGGCATCAATATGGCCGTTCAAGAGTGTCTTGTGCGTCAAGGTCCTCGTTGGCAGGTGAAAGCTGAAGAGCAAACGGGTCCATTGCCGAACTTGGCTCAAAGCTGGTCTTGGAACGATACCAAAACCGAATTGACATTGAATCTGATGAAAGGCGTTAAATGGTCCGACGGTGATCCATTCGACGTTGAAGATATTCGTTTTTGGTATGAAGACAACGTGCAAAACGAAAATGTTGCGTCTTACATGGCAAAAGACAGTTTCGCCGGTGGCGCTGACTTCGCTGTAATTGATGACTACACGTTCAAGTTCACGTTTGACTCGCCTCAGGCTGAAACGCTGATTGAAGGTTTGGCTTATATTCAAGGTTGTCCTGGACCAAGCCATATCCTGAAAGCTTCACACCCTGACTACAATAGTGAGAAAACTTACGAAGATTATGCTGGCGCTCAGCCAAGTGACATGGTTCCGCCGGTTGCGCTTGGTGCATGGATTCCAGTTCTTCACAAGCCAGACGAACTTGTGGTTATGCGCCGTAATCCGTACTACTTCAAAGTAGACGAAAGCGGTCAGCAACTTCCATATTTCAATGAGATGCACTTCCGTCTTTCAACTTGGGATGATCGTACAACTCAAACAGTTGCTGGAACCGCTGACTTTTCAAACTTGGAAGATCCAGGCAACTTTGTTGAGGCGCTAAAGCAGTCTCAAGCAGCTGATAGCCCTGTGACAGCCAATTTTGGTCCGCGTGTTGTTACGTGGCGTCTACAGCTGAACTTCAACACAAAAGGCACTGAGGACGATGGTGAGCTCGCTCTTCGTCAATTGTTCCGTGAGACTAACTTCCGTTTGGGTCTAAGCCATGCGCTAGATCGTGATGCAATTGGTCAAGCATTGGCACGTGGTCCATTCGCATACCCATATATCGCTGGTTTTGCGACAGGATCACCTTACTACGATGCTGAGGCTTCTGATTATCATCCGTTTGATCTAGCGAAAGCTGGTAGCTTGTTGGATAGCGTTGGTGTTACCGATACTGACGGCAATGGCACTCGCAATATGCCAAATGGTGGTGAAGATCTAATCCTTGAAATCCAATATCAAGGTGATCTGAATGCCGACCGCAAACAAGTTGAAGCCTTGGGAAGCCAGTTGGCAGATGTTGGCATCAAGACTGTTCTTCGTAGTCTGGATGAAACAACAATCGCAGCAAACCGTGCAAGTGGTGCATTCTCTGCAGCATTTGTGAATTTGCCAGTGATTTTGCCTACTCGTGAAGTTTGCGAGACTTTCCCTGCAGGCTCAAGCTGTCCAAACTTCAACTCAGAAGGCGATCGTCTGCCGTTTGAGTTGGATCTTGCGAAGGCTTACGAAGCATTTGTTGCAACAGATGATGCAGAAGCACAGGCAGGTTATGCTCGTGACATGCAACGTCTAATGACTGAAAACGCCTATTTCATTGGCACAATTCAGGTCCCAGCAGCAAACTTGGTCAACAAGCGTGTGAAAAACGCTCACCCAGGAACACCTGTGTTCATGTATGAATGGGCTGAAGACGGTGTAGTACGCGAACGTTTATGGACGCCTGCAGCAATGCAAGTGGACGAGATTCTTCCTGGAACGGTCGCTGAATACTAAGTCTTAAGTACCATCTTGATGTGCGGCCGCCTCCCGAAGCGGCCGCACATTCTCTAACGAGGGCTGGCCGCAAATGGCGTTTTTACGATTCCTGATGAGCCGAATGCTCGTCACAATACCACTCCTAATAGGTATCTCTATTGCTACCTTCCTGATCATGACCGCTATTCCTGGCGACTATATCGACAGCTGGATAGGGCGCACGGCAGGACAGACAGGGCAATCTCGAGCTGATCTACTACCTCAAGCCGAAGCGTTACGCGTCCGTCTTGGACTAGATCAACCACTACCAATTCAGTATTGGGTTTGGATCAAAAATATTGTGTTTGCGGGCGACTTTGGTCAGTCATTTGTGCACCATCGGCCAGTTTCAGAAGTAATTGGTCTTCGTTTTTGGCGTTCCATCGGAATTGCCGTTGTCACATTGGTCTTTGGTCAGTCCATTGGCATATTCTTGGGCATTTATGCCGCAACAAATCAGTACAAACTGGGCGATACAGTTGCAACTTTGATTGCTTTCGTCGGAATCGTCGTACCTAAATTCGTAATTGCTCTCGTCCTGCTTTATCTGTTGGCGTTCGTTTGGCATTCTCCATACATTGGGGCGCTGTACACGCCTGAGTTCCAAGTTCAAGAGCATATGTCTCTTGCCAAACTCTGGAACATGTTCTTGCACGTTTGGCCAATTCTCTTCGTTTCGATTTGGGCGGGGCAGGCTTATACGACGCGTATGATGCGTGGCAATCTTTTGGACGTCATGAACGCCCAATACATTGAAACTGCTCGAGCAAAGGGCTTGGGGCGACGCAGTGTTTTGTTTAAACACGCCGTTCCAAATGCGCTTCATCCTGTTGTCATGAACATGGGCTCGCGCTTTGATTACATGATCAAGGGCGAAATCGAAATTGCCCTGGTTTTGGGTATTCCAACGCTTGGGCCGCTGATCATTAGTTCTGTTACCGAGCGCGACCTCTATGTCGTTTCCGCTGTGTTCCTTCTTGTGTCAGTTCTGTTGGTTATTGGCAATCTGTTGGCCGACATCATTTTGGCTTTGATCGATCCACGTGTTCGTCGCTCAACAATGGTTGGGAGCTAAGCCATGTCAAATACTGAATCAATTGAATTTGACATGAATGCAGAGGACACATCCGGTCCGTCATTGTCTTATTGGCAGTTAGTCCGAAAGCGGTTCGGCCGCCACAAGTACGGCGTTGCGGGGCTCATTTTCGTAAGCCTCATCCTTCTAACTGCAATTCTTGCCGGATTGATTGCCCCGTATTCACCTAGCGAAAAAGATCGCTCTTCGATTTACACGCCCCCTCAAACTATTCGGATAATCTCTGAAGAGGGTGGATTAACGAGGCCATTTGTCTTGGGCTTCGAAGAGGTAATGGACCCGAACACCTTTGAGATCACTTTCGAGCCGACGTTCGAGAAAAAACAAACGATAAGATTTTTCGTTAGCGGCTCCGAGTATAACTTTTTCGGCCTAACGCTGGACAAGCATTTGTTCGGAACTGACGAGGGTGGGTTTGTACATCTATTGGGCACCGACGGCTTGGGCCGTGATGTCTTTAGTCGAATGGTTTTTGGGGCAAGAATTACTTTGGCAATGGGCCTAATCGTAATGGGAGCCGCATGCATAATTGGAACAATTATTGGAGTCACTTCCGGTTACTTAGGCGGTGCAACGGACACTGTAATCCAACGGCTGATTGAGTTTGTAAAATCGTTTCCGGACTTGCCGCTTTATCTGGCACTTGTAGCCATAGTGCCCCGGGATGCCGACCCCATGGCGGTGTTCATAATGTTCGCCGGAATTCTTGTTTTGCTGCAATGGGCAAATTTGGCGCGTGAGCTACGCGGTAAAGTGATTGCCATTCGTTCAGTTGAGTTTGTACGTGCAGCGGTTGCAGTTGGAGCGACAGATCGTCGGATCGTTTTGCGACACATAGTACCTAATATGTCATCGCACATCATCGTTTGGGCGACTTATGTTCTGCCAGAAGTCATTCTACTCGAGAGTTTTCTCTCATTCTTGGGTGTAGGTATTCAACAACCTCTCGTTTCATGGGGCGTGATGCTGAACTCTGTCCGCGATTTTCAATCTTTAGCGGCGGCGCCTTGGCTGCTGTCACCTGTCGCCATGATTATTCTTTCTGTTTTAGCGTTTAATGCGCTTGGCGATGGCCTTCGAGACGCAATGGATCCTTATGCCAATGACTAATTCTCTCCTTTCAGTAGAAGATGTGAATGTGTCGTTTCGTACGACCTTGGGCATTGTAGAAGCCGTAAAAAATGTCAGCTTTGAAGTTGGTCGTTGTGAAACGCTAGCTGTTGTTGGTGAAAGTGGTTCTGGTAAATCTGTGACTGCACGGGCAATTATGGGCATGTTGGCTCCTAATGCCATCGTCGGCGAAAATAGCAAGATCCTGTTTGATGGCGATGATCTGTCAACTTGGTCGGAGCTTGAATTGCAAGAAATTCGCGGCAAGCGGATATCCATGATCTTTCAAGAACCTTTGACAAGTCTCAATCCAATTTACCGCATTGGTGATCAGATTGGCGAGATTATCACTTCGCACGAGTCCATTTCGAAGCAAGATCTCAAAGCACGAGTTTTGCATTTGATGGGGGAGGTGCAACTTCCTGATCCAGAACAACGCTACATGCAATATCCACATGAATTGTCTGGTGGACAGCGACAGCGTGTGATGATTGCAATGGCCTTGGCCAACAATCCGGATCTGTTGATCGCGGATGAGCCCACGACTGCTCTTGATGTAACGGTTCAAGCAGAAATACTTTCGCTCCTGAAAGACCTTCAGACGTCTCACAATATGGCGATTTTGCTGATTACCCATGACCTAGGCGTGGTGAGCAATGTTTCAGACAAAGTTGCCGTTATGCGGCGTGGTGAAGTGGTTGAGCGGGGCAGCACGCGGGACGTGTTTGATAATCCTCAACATCCATACACAAGGCATTTGATTGATAGCGAACCAAAAGGGCAGCCGGACCCAATCGATGAAAATGCGCCTGTTGTCGTTGAAGGCAAGGACATGGCGGTGACATACACTCTTAAGAGTGGAGGGTTTTTCACGCCTAAACTGGTCGATCTAAATGCCGTCGATAATGTGACAGCCAGAATTCATGAAGGCGAGACATTAGGAATTGTTGGCGAGAGCGGGAGTGGCAAAACCACGTTGGCGATGTCGATCATCCGGCTTGGAGAATATCAAAAAGGGGAAATCACTTTTAAAGGCGACCGGATCGATCAGCTAAACCGAAAAGAGTTGCTGCCATATCGAAGCCGTATGCAGGTGGTGTTTCAGGATCCGTTCTCGTCATTAAACCCAAGAATGATAATTCGTCAGATTCTGGAAGAGGGATTGATTGTAAATCAGATTGGTGCCTCAGCAGCGGAACGAGACAGCCTTGTTCGGCAGGCGCTTGACGATGTTCAAATGCCACATTCTTCATTGGAGCGCTTTCCTCACGAGTTTTCGGGCGGTCAGCGGCAACGCTTAGCGATTGCTCGAGCAATTGTATTGAAGCCAGAGTTTATCCTTTTAGACGAGCCAACATCTGCTTTGGATTTGTCAATTCAGTCGCAAATCATCGATCTATTGCGTGATCTGCGCAGACGTCACGGCTTGAGCTACATGTTCATAAGCCACGATTTGAAAGTCGTGAAAGCTCTTTGCCACAACGTGATCGTCATGCAGCACGGCAAAGTTATGGAAGCTGGCCCCACGGCAGACGTTCTAGCTAACCCACAGACAGCCTACACGCGCCGCTTGGTCGATGCGGCATTTAAGGTAATTGCGTGACATTCCGGAACGGAAGTTGAAACGCTCAGGAGTACTTCAAGGTAGGCCGCGCCTACATTGAATTAACCAAATTGAAGAAGCAAAAACTATGAAACAGACACCAAAAATTGCATTTATCGGCGCAGGCTCAACAACCTTTATGCGCGACATTGTTGGCGATATTTTGCAGCGCCCAGCGTTAAACAACGCACACGTGGCACTAATGGATATTAATGCCGAACGATTGGGAGAGTCCGCAGCAATTGCACAACGAATGGTGAAATCACTTGATATTGGTGCGCAGATTACGACACACACAGATCAAAAAGAAGCCTTAGATGAGGCCGATTTTGTTGTCGTTGCTTTCCAAATCGGTGGCTATGATCCATGCACGATCACTGACTTTGAAGTGCCTAAGAAATTCGGCCTAAGACAAACAATTGCGGATACACTGGGTATTGGCGGTTTGATGCGTGGATTGCGCACCGTTCCTCACCTTTGGAAAGTGTGTGAGGACATGCTGGACGTTTGTCCAGACGCATATCTTCTTCAGTATGTTAATCCAATGGCAATCAATACTTGGGCTATCGCGCGCAAGTTCCCGACAATTAAACAAGTGGGATTATGTCACTCCGTTCAAGGAACTGCCAAAGACCTTGCTCGCGACCTTGATCTACCGATTTCCGATATCCGTTATAAAAGTGCCGGCATCAATCACATTGCATTTATGTTGAAGTTTGAGCATCGGCAGCCAGACGGCACTTATGTGGACCTATATCCTAAACTTAAGCAATTATATGCCGAAGGAAAGGCGCCAAAACCGTCCACTTGGAACCCACGTTGTCCCAATATCGTTAGATACGAAATGATGAAGCGCCTTGGATACTTCGTTACCGAGAGTTCGGAGCACTTTGCTGAATACACCCCATGGTTTATCAAGCGCGATCGCCCAGATCTAATTGAGCGTTTTAAGATCCCATTGGATGAGTATCCTATCCGGTGTGTCGAGCAAATCGAGGGCTGGGAAGAAGAGAAAAAACACCTTACAGACCATGATACCGTTGAGCTGAAAGAAAGCCACGAATATGCGTCTGAAATCGTTAATTCAATTTGGACTGGTGAGCCATCAGTAATCTACGGCAACGTGCCAAATCATGGCCTAATCGATGGGTTGCCTGAAGGTTGTGCGGTAGAAGTTGCATGTTTAGTTGACGACAATGGCATTCAGCCAACTCGTGTCGGCAAAATTCCAATGCAACTAACCGCTGTCATGAACTCGAATATTCTTGTGCAAGGCTTGCTTGTGGAAGCACTGATGACAGAAGATCCAAATCTTCTTTATAATGCGGCAATGATGGATCCACATACGGGTGCAGAACTCGACTTGGATCAAATTTGGGAAATGGTGGACCAATTGTTGGAGGCACATTCAGATTGGCTTCCAGAGTGGGCGCACACCTAGATAACAACGAGCGGATTTTGTGCAAAAAACGAACGGTCATATTGCAATAATAGGCGGAGGCACAGCCGGTTGGCTGGCCGCGCTTATGTTGCAAAAGGCCGCTTCGGCACATGAACAACCTCAGCCGCGTATTTCAGTTATTGAAAGCCCAAATATTCCAACAGTTGGTGTGGGTGAGGGTTCGACGTCGGTATTCCGACAAGTTCTGTTCGATCTGGGAATTGATGAGCTTGAGTTTCTGCGTGAAACAGGGGCGACAATAAAATTCGGAATTCGCCATGCTGGTTGGCGAAGAGACAGGAAAGCATATCTTGGGCCAATCGATGACCCGAATGCCCTGACACAGCCACATCGAAATGCTCCAAGCAATTGGTTGCACCACGCCCGTATCCGTGCCGGGAAAAGTGCCTCTGGTGCACATCTCTTTTCGTCGTTGATGAACATGCGCAAAGCGCCTGTTGCCAAGTCAGATGAAGGGTTGATCCCATTAAGCCCCTTTCACCATGCTTATCATTTTGACCAAGCTCGTTTGGGTAAGTTTCTTGCTCGAAAGGCGACCGGCATCGAGCATATCTTGACTGAAGTCGAAAGCTTGGAAAGAGACGAAAGCACGGGACATATAAAAAGTCTAAACTGCTCAGATGACCAGAGTATTCCTGTCGATTTTGTAATTGATTGTACAGGATTTCGACGTGCAATTATTGGTGGCCTTGGAGCAACTTGGCATTCCTATTCAAGTATGCTGCCACTCAATAAAGCGATGCCATTTTGGCTGAAGCATGATTCAGCAAAGGACATGGCCCCATTTACCGATGCACAGGCGTTGGATGCTGGATGGATGTGGTCAATTCCACTGCAGGATCGGACGGGCTGCGGTTATGTATTCTCTGACGCCCATGTTTCTCCAGAGCAAGCGCAGGCTGAGGTCGAGGCACATTTGAGATGTAAAATTGAGCCGCGAGGCCTAATTTCAATCGACCCTGGTCGCCTAGACAAAGCATGGATTGGCAATTGCGTTGCTATGGGGCTTTCGCAAAGCTTTTTGGAGCCCTTGGAAGCAACGTCAATTCACGGGACAATCGTGCAAGCTTTGATTTTGACAAGTGAACAGCCATCTTCGCTTGTCGGTGGGGAGTATGATCAGAATGCCGAAAGCTATAACAAAATTGTAGCGCAGCAAGTTGATGATTTTGCGGATTTTATCAATATTCACTACGCTGGCGGGAGAACAGATTCAGAGTTTTGGCGCGACGTCTCCAGCGATGGCATCGCGCAACGCCAGAGGGTGGCCATCGAGAAGTGGCAAACTTCGCCGATGATTTCACAAGATTTCGAGCATCTCCCTTGGCGTCTTCCTCATGTTGAGGAACAGCTGTATTTGCCTGTATTGGACGGCTTAGGTCTACTGCCCAAATCTGCATCCAAAAGTGCGATACCTGATATTGCTACGGTTAAAGAGGCGAGGAAACTTTTGGAAAAACAGTCCGAGGATTTCGGAAAAGCCTCGCGTCAGGCCATGGGACATCGCGAATACTTGGAATTTGCCTGCAATTCGTGACTTTGTCGCTCTGATTCCCAATCGTTCGCATTCTAGCGAACGCACAGGAAACCCGCTTGAAATGTCAAACTCCAATTAGATCGAATATACTCTCTCGGCATTTGTTCTAAACATTTGGGCTCGCTCAGAAGGTGAATAATTTAGCGTAAGGTGAGAATAGGTGCGCACAACTTCTTCATAGCTGCTGAACAAAGAATCTACAGGCCAGTTGGTTGCGAAAATGCAGCGTTCTGGTCCAAAGGCCTCAATGCACGTTTCAACCCAAGGTCGGATGCTGTCGATCGTCCAGTTATGGTCGGTCATGCCTAGTCCGCTTATTTTACAAACGATATTGGGGTTCTTTGCAAAATTTGTAATTGCCGCTTTCCAGACCTTGAAGTAGGCGCTCGTTCTGTACTTTGGGAACCCGCAATGGTTGAGCGCGAATGTCAGATCAGGAAGAGCCTTGGCATATGCATCGTACATCGGCATGTGCTGCCAATCAGCGTCAGTTTCAAAGACAAGTCCTCTTGCAGATAGGCGACTCAAGCCTTCGAAAAACTCATCCGTGTAGCTAAACGATGGGTCTCTAAATATCAGGGCTCTAATTCCGCGGAAGTTTTTGAACGCGCAATGTCTCTCCAACGTCATGTCAAAGTTTGGATCGCACAGATCAGCGGCGCCAATTATTCCATTGGGGAAGCCATCTGTGTCAGCATCAGACATTTTCTGCAGCCACTCTGTTTCGCCAACGGGGTCAACGTCGTCCTGAGTTTCGATATGAATGGACTTAATTAGGTCTACGGATTTGGCTTGCGACTTAAGATCCTCGATCAGAAAGTTTTCGCTACAAATTTGGTCGTAGTTTCCAAAGTACTTTTCCATGTCCCGGTTTTCTTTGAGCCAACTGTAACCTGTGCGAGTCAGGTCCCAAAAGTGGTGGTGGGCGTCAACGAATTCAAACCCTTCAGGCAATTCGGAAAGTGCGTTTTGGAATGTAGCTCTCGCGGAAACATGGGTGTTCATTGTGCTAACTCTTCAAAGTCATAAAAAGGTGCCAGTTAAAACTAGAAAGTGGCATTATCTTTTCGTTGAGGGGGCGGCGCGACAGATGCACGTTTGATAAGCGGGCATTCAAGCTTGATACGCATTGGCTCAAGTGAGGGTTCTGCATTGCGACTGGTGATCGTCTCAACGGCCCAGCGTCCCATGTCGGAAAGCGGGAGTTCTAAAGTCGACAATTTTGGGGTGAGATGGCTGGACAACTCATCATTGTCAAAACCAACCACAGAAATGTCACTGGGCACTGTAAGTCCGCGCTCTTTCAAGGCGAAGTAGCAACCGTTTGCGATACGATCACTTGCACAAAAAATGGCAGTTGGTGGATTTGGGAGATCCATAAGTTCATGGGTCAACTCGTATCCCGAGTTTATCTGCCAATTTCCCTCTCGAACCAACGCCTCATCGTAAGGAATGTCGGCACTGGCAAGCGCACGCCGATAGCCTTCTAGTCGGTCCGCAGCTGCTTCCATGTGCAGCTCGCCCGTTATCTTTGCGATCCGAGTGTGCCCCATCTTAAGTAAGTGATTGGTCGCCGTATGACCTGCTGCTAGTTCGCCAGGCAATATTGTTGGGAAGGGATCGCCATATGTGTAACAGTTCAAAAGTACGACGGGCACATCCAGTTCAAACAAGAGATCTGGTAACTCAACACGTCGCGTATGTACGCTCGCGAAAATCAACCCAGCAATCTCTTGTTTTTGAAAGTGCTTTAAAGCCCAATCAACGGAAACTTCGTCATCCAAAGTTTGGGCAGACAAGAGTACATTTCCGCTAGCCGCTAGTGCTTGTTGTGCACCATCTATTGCCCAAACGGTCTCCGGCGATGTCGTCATTCTGTCGACCAAGAACCCAATTGGCCTGGGTTTCTTGGTTGGCATCCGTTTGCGTTTAGGCATCCTATACCCGAGCGCCTGAGCTGCGTTGATGACGCGGGCTGCTGTGGTTTGGCTAATGCTAAACCCAGGTGTATTGTTTAGAATTACAGACACAGTTGACTGTGAACACCCTGCAACTTCGGCGACGTCTGCCATACTCGGCCGGTTCGGATTGGAACGACCGCGTTTCTTCGATTTCTTGGTGCTGCTGTCCCTTCTGGTTGGCTTGTTTGCCACAGGACTAGCACTCAAAAGCTTATTGCCTGTCATTCAGATGCGCTTTCGGTCTTTAGCGCATTATTGGCTTGTTCCAATTTCAATCGCTTCTGAATTCTTGAAGAAACGATGAGAACCAAAAGAATTAGTGCCCCAGTTAGTACGTTGCGCATGCCGTAGCTGACTTGATGACCATTCAACAATGACGTGATCAAAAATAGGAAAATAGCAGCGCCCCAAAGCCCGGTAACATTCGCTCGGCCGCCAGTAATTGGAGTCCCGCCCAAAACCACTACTGAAATGGATATCACAAGATATTCTGATGCCATGTTCAGAGATGCACCACCTTGAAATCCTGCGACCAAGATGCCGCCAAGACCTGCAAGCAATCCGCAGATTGTGTAATTGATCAGACGAACACGTTCGACGTTGATGCCAGAAAGGTAGGCTGCACGCATACTTTGACCAGAGGCAAAAATCGAACGAATGAGGATGGATCGTCTAATGGCAAAGGCGACGAACAAAGAGATTATGCCCACGAAAATTGCAGTGACCGGGATGCCAAGGAAACGTCCAGCGGCCATTTCGGTGAGAAGTAACGCAGGTTTTGTAATACCGTTGCTCGCGACAACAAATGCAATAGATTGTGCGATCAGTCCTGTTGCCAATGTTGTAATCATCGGCGGAATGCTGAAGGCACGGACAAGCAATCCATTGCCAAAGCCGAATGCAGCCCCCGCAGTCAGTCCGAGAATGACACCTGTGATGATGCCATCATTTGATGCCGCATCCATTTGACCAGTAGCCAAGTATGCGGAAAGTGTCATGACCATTGGAATGGACAGATCGATGTTGCCTGGACCTGATGAGATAATCAGCATCTGGCCAATGCCAACGATGACAAATAACGCAGCGAAGTTGAGCGTTACCGGAATAACTGCAGTTGCAGCGTCGGCGCCGCTTCCAACAGCAATTGCAAAGTACACAGCGAAGGCTGCTGCAACAGCTAGAAACCAGTCTTTGCTGAGAAGTGTGAATGCAAGTTGTTTTGAAAACATCAGAATTGTCGCCTGTTAAATAGTGAACGTCCAGCCAAGATGAGCAGAAGTAAGCCGCCTTGGAAGCTAAAGTGCCACTCCGCATTGACAGATAGGAATGTGAGGAGGGTGCCAGTTAGCAACATAATCATGCCACCAAGGACCGATCCGATTGAGGACACAATTCCTCCAAAAAACTCTGCACCGCCAATGATGACCGCAGCGATTGAGAGAAGCGTCAACGCACGTCCAACATTCGCGTCGCCGGTAGTTGATAGGCCTGTTGTTGCCAAACCAGCGAGCACTGCGAAGAAACCTGCCAGGGCAAATAGCGTCAGACGTGCTGCCATTGGTGAACGACCTGCTCGAGCCAGAACGATAGGGCTATTGCCGAAGCCACGTAGGATTGGGCCGATGGAACTCACTCTAAGGATCAGATAGCCGACGAGTGACAGCCCTACCGCGAAATACACGGGCAATGGGGCAAATGGTGGTTTTGTTTTCATGAGCGACACAAGCCACTGTGGTGCTTCTCCACCTGGTTGGGGCAAGATCGTTAGACCAATCCCTAGCCAGATAAATGAAGCGGCCAGTGTTACTAGAATAGAGGGAAGTTCAAACGCGTGGATGAGCCAGCCCATGAAAACATAGCCTGCTATCGAGAGGAGGAGCAGGGCTATACCAATTGTCGGATCGCTTGACAAATAAGTAACTGCGATAGTTCCGACCATCGCAACAAATGGTCCAATCCCAAGATCAATGTCACTTGCGGCAAGAATGAACATTTGAGCAATAGCCGCAAACATCAGGACCGGAGACAAACGCAATAGGATATGAACGCCGTTGTAACTTGCAGCATTGGGACGAACGGCAAAAATTGCTAGTAGAAGCGCTGCAAGCGCGACCACTGGGATTAGCGTGCGTACGTTATCTCCAGAGAAATACTTTGTGATCGGGTTTACGGAAACCTCTTCATTTTTCTCAGTTTTGGCAGCGGGTTTTTCAGCTTCAAATGAAGCCTTGATAATCACGTCGTGATCAATTTGGTCGCCGGTCAATTCCGCTGTTACCACAGACTCGTGCAATACCAGCACACGATCACATTGCAAGAGCTCTTCACCCTCAGTGGAATACCAAATGACTGTTTTGCCTTCAGATTTTGCAGCTTCACGAATGCGCGCATAAAGTTCACGCTTGGTGGCAAGATCAACACCGCGTGTGGGGTCGTCGAGCAATAAAATATCGCTCTCCGAGGCGAATGCTCTTGCCACCAATACCTTTTGTTGGTTGCCGCCGCTTAGAGCAACGATTGGGGTTTCTGGAGAAGGCGCACGAACATTCATGTCCTTGAACCAGCTAGAAGATAGCTTTTGTTCTGCTTCTTTTGGGATTAGGAACTTGCCGAATGAAGAGAGCGCCCCAACCGTGATGTTCTTGGCGATTGACCAGAGCGCAAACGTGCCTTCCAGCTGGCGATCGCCGCTGGTATAGGACATTGAATTGGCTCCGCTTTCCGCACATATCGCATTTCGTTTAGAGAATATGTCTAGCAACAAGTCACGTTGTCCATGACCGTCCAGGCCCGCTAGGCCGATGACTTCGCCTTTCTTTACAGACAAGGGCTCCGCACCTGCCTGCAATTGCTCTACATCGAGCTTAAAAAGATCTGGTGCACTATCCAAACGCGCTCGAGCGTCTGGGTCGCGTGTAAGAGTTAGGTCATGACCGCCCATAAGTTCGAAGATTTTGGGCTCAGAAATCTCAGATTTTTCTAGTGTTGCAGCGACTGTTCCATCGCGCATAACCACCACTTTGTCTGCTGTGTTTGCTACTTCGCTGAGTTTGTGTGAGATCAAAATCACACTTTGCCCAGATGAGCGAATTTTCTGTATGTGTGCCATTAGTTGAGCGGCAGCCTCTGAATCTAGAGACGATGTTGGCTCATCCAATACAATTACATTAGGTTTATCGCCTGCCACTGAAAAGGCGCGCGCGATTTCAACCATCTGGCGTTGCCCAATGCTAAGCTTGCTGATCGGGACATCCAATGGGATATTTGCGCCCGGGAAAACAGCTTCAGTGCCTTCTCCGATGACTTTCATGGCGCGTTTTCGCCAACCAAATCCAGCGAGAGACTTATATACCATCAAGGTATTTTCAGCCGCATCAAGGTTGCTACAAAGAGATAGCTCTTGGAATACGCAACGAATGCCTTTTTCAAATGCCTCTTGTGGCTCGAATTTCTCAGGCATTGTTTCGTTTTGGAATTTCAGCTCGCCTTTGTCTCTAGTTACGAGACCAAGGATGATATTCACTAAGGTCGACTTGCCGGCACCGTTGTGTCCAATAAGTCCGAGTATTTCACCAGATTGCACTTCGACAGTACAATCTTTCAGAGCCTCCACCTGCCCAAATTTCTTTGAGATGTTTGTTGCCGAGAGGTGAAGGCCTGCTGGCCGTTCAGTTAACAAAGTTGTAGTCATTAGTTTGGTCACTTTACAGCCAACAGGAGGTTCTAATTATTTGCTAGGGATCGGAGCGTCAGGAAGGTCAGCACCGCTTAGGCCCTTAGCATTGGCGTCGATCAAAGAAACAACCCAATCCAAAGGATATTCGGGGCTAGCCACTTGGCCTTCTTCAGTCACAGCCAACCACGCATCGCGTGTGTCTTCTTTGATTGTTAGAAGTGGAACTTCGATAACATCAGGAAGCTCTTTGCCTGCGAGACCTTGCTGAGCAACCCAGAAGGCGATCGCCGCAATTTGTGGCGCCGCTGACATTGAAATTGTGTTGTAACCAACTTCTTCGTCTAGCTGCTTCCAAAGTGCCAATTCGTCTTGACGGTTACCCATAACGATCAACGGGATATCGCGACCAGCTGCCTTAAACGCTTGGTAAGCGCCATAGCCGTCACCACCTTGGGTTACAATCGCATCAACACGAGGAAGTGTAGGGAGTACACTTGCTACTTCTTTTTGAGCAATTGATTGGGTCCAGTTACCGTAAACTTCACCCACTTTTGTCAAGCCAGGCTCGTCTTCGATCGCTGCGTTTGTACCAGCTGAAATCTGAGCATCAGCACCAGTGCCGGCCATGCCACGGATTTCAAAAACATTACCTTCGCCACCTAGTAGTGCCGAAACATAGCGAGTTTGAATATCACCATAGCTGTGGAAGTTGAACGTAACTTTCTTTGCACAAGGCGCTGTTGCGATTGAATCGAAAACAACGACAAGGATACCAGCATCACACGCTTCCTCGATTGTACCGTTCAATGCAGTTTCAGAAGATGCATCAAGAACAATCGCATCGTAACCTTCAAGGATTAGGTTTTGGATGTGAGAAGTTTGCTCGTTTGGATCGCCATTTGCTGAGATCAATTTGTGGCTAGTGATCAAGCCGCCATCGATTGCAGTTTCAGCTGCTGCGCGCCATGATGCCCACGCTGTTTGGTGCCAGCTATTGCCGCCAAAACCATCAGATAGAGCGATTTTAAAACCACTGGTGTCGCCAGTCGCTTTGCCTTCTGCCGCCAATGTCGGTGATGACAGTGCGGTAGCCAATAGAAGGGCTGAGGCCATTCCTAAAAATTTCATTTTTTCCTCCCAAGGAATCTTGAGTTCTACGTGTCTACGCATTCAGGTTATTGGTTTTAGTAATTATTAGTAGTGATTAGTAATGAGCGAATTTTTGCACTGACGAGGTGGGTGATGCGGGAGCGAAAATCGCTCACGAATAGAAATTTTCCAGGATCTTTTATATATATTTTTCAGTTATTTATGATGGTTACTTGATGGATTGATTCAAATATGGTTTGGACCGAAAATTTCGGCGAAACAGAACAATTTTAGAGACTTGGAAATGCGCGAAAAATTTGAGGGATTCCGCTATACGGGAATATTTTGAAGTCAGCGAAAATTGGACTGTTGTCGGCTCAATTTTGAAGGGAAATTTCAAATGAAATTGCAATTAAGCGCAATCGTCGGGACAAATGTCAGCGTGTTCTAGCTAATGTAATTGTTACCTAGTTTTGCCGTCAAATTGGAGGCGGAAACAGTCAGTTCTCGACGATATGTGTGAAAGTTGTCTCGTGCATCTTGTAAGCTGGTGGTCATGCAAAGTGTGGCTACACATTGCTCGTCACGGTCATAAATTGGTGCAGCAAAACATCGTGTTTCAGAGTTTGCTTCGCTAATTTTTGAATAGAAGCCTTCGTCGCGGGCTTCTCGCATGGCGGAGATAAATTCACTTTGATTTAGCATGGCGCCGTTGGGTAGCGAGAAGTCTTCATCTGGGATGTAAGAGAGGATTTGCTCGTCAGTCATATGGCTGAGGAGTAGGCGACCTGATGCTGTCCACGGAATTGGCGTAGGTTTGCCGACTTCGGAGAAAAGCTCTAGATTTTGTCGCCCCGTGTTCATAAGGACAATTGTATATTTGTTGCCCTCAAGCATGCATAGCTGGGATGTTTCTTTGGTTTTTGAGGTGATCTGGTCGAGGATTGGCTGTGCCATTCTCGTTAGTTCATATTGCCCCAGAAATGCATTTGCCAGGAAGTGCAGTTGCCGGCCTAGAAAAACTCGGCCATCGGAGCCTGCATATTCCAACACACCTTCGGCAACTAGAATTGATATGATTTCGTAAATAGTTGTTTTGGGCGCGCCAATGCCTTTTGCGATTTCGATTGGACGTAAAGGCGTCTTTTGTTCTCTTAAGAAGCGCAGCACGGAGAGGGCTCGATTGAGCCCTCTCTCTCTTGTGTTAGTTTTCTGAGTATTCATGGGTATCAATCCCTGAAAACGTGGCGCTGTTTTGCTTATTAGTCTTTTTTGCGAAACGCGATGGCGTCAACTTCGACTTTACAATCAACAACCATTGCGGATTGAACGCACGCGCGAGCTGGGGGGTGTTCACCAAAGTACTCTGAGAAAACTTTGTTAAAGCTCCAGAAGTCTCGGGAGTCGTCGAGCCAAACGCCGATACGAACGATATCTGCGGCTGTGTAGCCAGCTTCTTCGACAATCGACATGAGATTTTGAACTGCCCGATGTGACTGTGGAACGATTCCGCCGTCAATAATTTCTCCGTCGATCATCGGAGTTTGTCCGGAAACGTAGAGCCATCCGTCTGCCTCAGCAGCACGCGCGAATGGAAGTTTTTGCTGGCCAGAACCCTTGCTCTTATCGATGCCATGCCTTGTAATTGTCACTTTTATTCCTTGCCCGCCGCACTTTTTGTGCGGCACTTCGTAGATTATGAGTCAATTCGCTCACAAATAATCATATTATGGATTGATAATGATTGTAAAGTGGTGCATGTTGAACAAAACTGCGCATGTCATGATGTTTATGCGCGAAAGGATCACTGAACGTTCAGCTGCGGACTGGTTAGTGGAAGATGGAATTGGAGAGAAGATAGAATGAATGCGACTCTTAACGGGATTTTCGGACAATTTGAATATTGGCGAAAAGCTAACTTCCCGGCCAAGCTTGCCGATGCCAATTCTATGCACGTCATTGTTGGATGTGGCACATCATATAACCTCGCACTTTCTGTTGCAGCGATGATGAATGCGAACGGTTTTCGTGCTTTGGCAGTTCCCAGTGGTGAGTGGATCGAGCGAGCCGAAAGTTATGTTTCAAATGCCGAAAAAGACATTGTTGTTATTGCCTTATCTCGAAGTGGCACTACGACCGAAACGGTTCAAGCCGCTAGAATAAGCCGCGAACGAGGCCAAAAGGTAATCGGCATAACATGTGAGCCAGGTTCCGCATTGTCTTCTGAGTCAGATTTGCCAATTGAGTTCGACACACATCCTGAAGAGGGAATTGTGATGACATCGTCGGCGAGCCTAATGCTGCTCGCTGGTTATGCCCTAAGCGGAATGAAAATCGATGGCGCCTTGATCGATAGTGCGGAAAAGCTAGTGGCCCTAGTTGGTGACGGCGTCTCTGATGCCTTTCTAAAGAGAGATCACTTCGTTTTCCTTGGTGGCGGGTCTAACTATGGCGTGGCACTAGAAGGTTCGTTGAAGTTGCAAGAAATGGCAATTGCCTTCACGCAGGCATATCACCCGGGTGAGTATCGACATGGGCCAGTTAGTCTAGTTGATGAAGGTACGGTTGTTGTTATGCTTTATCATCCCGATACCGCAAAGGATGAAAGCGTCTTGGTCAAAGAACTTCAGGACAAGGGCGCGCTTGTTATTGGCTTAGGTGGCCCCGGTGACGTCTCTTTTGATCTCTATTGTAACCACGGACTTTGTGGAGCAGAAGTGTTGCCAGCTTTGCAGGTTCTAGGTGAGCGATATGCATTGGCGCGTAGAATAGATACGACCGCACCACGTCACTTGAGTAAAGTTGTGGTTTTAGACGCATGATTGGACAAGCATCAAATCTACTTTTGGAATTACCAAAAACACACAACAAGAACATACGTAGTGGCATCACTTCGGTCTGCTGTTCTCACCCATTGGTCATTGAAGCAGCTCTGCTAGAAGCGGCTGAAAACGGCAGCGTTGCATTGATTGAAGCGACTTGTAACCAAGTCAATCAGTTTGGCGGATACACCGGTATGACGCCCGTGGACTATAAAGAATTCGTTTTAGAGGTGGCTGAGAAAGTCGACTTTCCCGTAGAAAAGATCATTCTAGGGGGCGATCATTTGGGTCCCAATCCTTGGCGCAATGAATCGGCAGGCGTTGCGATGGAAAAAGCCAGAGCAATGATCAAGGAATATGCGGCCGCGGGGTTCACTAAACTTCACCTTGACGCAAGCATGTCGTGTGCTGGCGATCCTGATTTGTTGCCGCCAGAGATAATTGCAAATAGAGCGGCTCAATTAGCGGTAGCTGCTGAGGAGACAATAGCTGAGTTAGGACTTGCAGCCCCAGTCTATATTGTGGGGACAGAAGTGCCAGTTCCGGGCGGGGCTGCTGAAGAGCTTGATACGTTGGAAGTAACTTCAAGTGCCGATACCGAAGAGACCATAGAAATTCACAAGCAAGCATTCAGCGCACTTGGTTTAGATGATGCATTCACGCGTGTAGTGGGGCTGGTTGTTCAGCCGGGCGTCGAATTTGGTCATGCAAATGTCATCCACTTTGAGCCCAGCGAAGCATCTAAGCTGTCGAACTGGCGCGACTCTGGCCAAAGCATCGTCTTTGAAGCGCACTCCACTGATTACCAAACTGCTTCATCGTTGCGAGCACTGGTCGTTGGTGGGTTTGCAATTCTTAAAGTTGGACCGGGCCTAACATTTGCGATGCGAGAAGCCATTTATGGATTGGACCAAATTGCTGGTCTGCTTAATGATGCCTATGTCTCGGGTGCTCTAGAAACGGCAATGGAGCAGCTAATGGTTGAGGATGTGGGTTACTGGCAGGATTATTATCATGGCAGTGACAAAGAGAAGCGCGTTCAACGTCACTTCAGTTATAGCGATAGAATTCGCTATTATTGGAGCACAGAGGTCGCCATTCACGCAATGAATGCACTATTTGCCGCACTTGAGGGATCGGAAATTCCAGAAACTCTCGTCAGCCAATACTTGCCCCGCCAATACGATGAGGCCAATGGCAAGTTGAGCACATTTGAAGCAAAGAAATTGGTGTTGGATGCTGTGAGAGGTGCTTTAAGGCCATATTCTTTGGCTGTTGCCTAAAGCGGTGTTTTGAGTAGCAAATACCTTTGATATCGAAGAGGTTTAGCATATCCTTCGGCTATCAAATAATCATGGGGCGGCTTCATGGCTGGCGATCGACAAACAGAATTGCTTATGCTTTTGCTAGAGCAAGGGGAAACCACGGTGCAAGCCATTGCCAACGCCTTGGGTGCTTCTCTAGCGACTGTTAGACGTGACCTGATAGAACTAGAGCAATCTGGAAGAATTGAGCGATCACATGGTTCAGCTCGCATTTCGCAAGGTGCTCGAAAAGAAGTTCAATTCTCTTCTCGAGAAGTGCAGAATATTGAAGCCAAAAGGGTAATCGCGGCGCTTGCAGCTAAACTCATAAAGCCCAATGACGTATTGTTCTTAGATGCAAGCACAACTGTTTTACAGCTGGCGCGCCACATAAAAAACCTGGACATGAAATTGAAGGTTTTCACCAACGGGATCGTGGTTGCACAAGAACTTATCGATGTTCCAAATATCGAACTAACCGTTGTCGGTGGCAGACTACGCCCTGAGAACCTTTCAATGGTCGGCCCCTTTGCCATATCAATGATTAATTCCCTGTGGTTTGATCGACTATTCTTGGGCGCAACCGCAATTGACGATGAAGCAAACCTAACCAGTTTGGATGCCGATGAGAGTGCCATAAATGCGGCAATGATTTCACGGAGCAGTTCCGTTGCCGTGATGGCGGACTCAAGTAAGATAGGGAAACGCGCCACATACTTTGTTGATCAGCTAAAGTCAGGCCAAATTCTCATTACCGATCAAAAACCGGAAGATGGATTGCTAGAAATTGCGAACGATTGCGGGCTGTTAGTTGAACACGGCAACACCCAAACAAGTGATTTGCGTGAGAATGTTTGATTTCGTTGCTGCAATTGATGGAGGAGGGACCAAGACAGCATCTGCTATTGCAGATAAAGCTGGTAATGTCTCATTTCTACCTGCGCGGGCAGGTTGCAATCCGCAGGACTCGAATTCTTGGCGCGAAATCCTAGAGGAAATTCTGGGCTCACTTCCCAATCATTGCTTTGTCGTGATGGGAATGCCGGGCTATGCAGAAATTCCGCGCGACGATGAGGACACCAAAAATCTATTTCAGGATCACCTAGGTTCAGACTTCTACCTCATAAATGATGTTGAATTGGCTTATGTAGGCTCGTTCCCAGAAGGAAACGGTATTCTGCTCTTAGCTGGAACAGGTTCGATGACTGTGGGAGGAAACGAACAGTCAATCATTCGAGGTGGCGGCTGGGGAGAGCAGTTTGGCGATGAGGGAAGTGCCTATTGGATTGGCCGGAGAGCTTTGGCGCTTGCTTCAAGGGAAATAGACGGTAGGTCAAAACCAACGGGATTCTCTGCAAAACTCTCAAAGGCGATTGGTGCTACGTCGCATGAGTTTGCCCTTTTGGAATGGTCTCAAGCATTTCGACCGGCTAGAGCGCACATTGCTGGTCTGGCAAAAGTCGTGGATGAATTGGCAAATGATGGCGATCAGGCAGCCTCGGCTCTTCTCGAAGATGCTGCCAAAGAATTGATCCTGTTGGCAAAGGCAACGGCCAACAGGCTAGAGTTGGGCCAAAACTTTGAGTGGTCGCAAGCAGGTTCCACATTTAAAAGTCATATAGTTCAAGCTGCAGTTGAGCGGGAATTGGGATCGCCAGTCGCAGGTCAAATGTCTGCGCTCGGTGGCGGGCTTCGGTTGGCGGCACGCCGTACCGGATGGTCGGTAGATCCAGAGTGGATAGCTAAAGTGGCTTCAGCAACTGGAGCCGAAAAGTTTGAACCGGTAATCTGAGAACTGAATGTTACCCTCATGACAACTACACTGATCGTAATAGCTCACCCAGAACCAAATTCCTTTACTCATGCTTGGGCAATGACAACAAAGGAAGCCTGCGAAAGACTAGGGAATCGGGTGCTGATCTCTGATTTGGTCGTTATGGGATTTGATCCAGTTGAATCCGTCGCCAATTACCCTGCGCAATATGCAGAGAAACCGTTTGATCCGTTAAAGGTGCAAGACGAAGCGTCGAATGCCGGAGATATTCCAAAAGATGTTCTTTCTGAGCTTCAAAAGCTTCGAGAAGCTGACAGAATAGTGTTTCACTTCCCACTATGGTGGTTTTCACCGCCGGCAATTCTAAAAGGCTGGTTTGAACGCGTTCTGATGCATGGTGAAACACACAGTGTCGATCAACGTTTTGACAACGGCCAATTTCAAGGAAAGAAAACTCTCTTTTGTGTGTCAACGGGGTCAAATGCCGAAGAAAGTGCCTTCAACGGTAAAGAAGGGGATGTTCAAATGCATCTCTGGCCTGCAGCCTATACACTGAAGTATCTGGGTTTTTCAGTTCTTCATCATAGAATTATCCATGGCGTACACGGATATAATCGAGGTGATCGATTGCATGCGATGGAAGAGCGGCTTTCGCAAGTGTTGCAGAGCCAATTTGAGTTTTTTGAGAACTTTGATGACCAGCCAGTCCATCTATTCAATTCTGATGATGATTTCGATCAGGATGGACGTCTAAAAGCCGGACGGCCGAGCCATAGTGCATTTATCCGGCACGAATAAAATTTAGTCAGTTTCTTTAGACGGCTGTGGGATCGATTTTTAACATGGGCTACAGCGGACTTAATTATGGAGCGACAAGCTTGCGTGTTGATTTAGTATGAAATGAGGAGTTCGCAAAAGGGCTATTTCTTTAGAATGCCCTCATTTGATTGTTAGCAGGAAAGGTCCGCTTTCTGCCCCAAGTCCGCCATTGGGCTTGGAACAGAAGTTGCAATTGGTCGATCACTGTTCTTTGTCGGTGTTAAAGCATCGAACATTTTCAAACCCTGTAGCCAATTGGCTAGTTGTAACTTGTTGGCCCTCACGTTCCGCTTTGAGTAAGAACCGTGCGTTCTCGAATATGGCCTCGAGTTTAGGCATAAGTGAGCTACTTTTTGGAAACACGTACCCTCTCGGGAAATCGGCGCCAAGTAGCTGCCAGGCTTGGTAACATTGCTTCAACAATTCTCGTTTAGCGAGCTTCTCCCACTCGAACGCTTGGCTCATAAACTCATAGTGATCGATACGAAAACGCTCAGGTAGTCTGTTATTAATTAAAAGGGCCAACAACAGTGGTGAGCCGGTTTCGCTTGATTTGTCTATTCGCTCTTCGAACACTGATTGCAAGACAAGAGCGTCACGAAGTTTGATGGTTCTATATGTGTCTTGGAGCTCTTTGCTGTTTGTTGGGCCAACAACCCTTATCCCTAGATTGTCATCTACTTTGATATCATCAGGGCAGGGCAAGACACATTCAGGATCATCTCCTCTTTTAGTTGCTAATGAGCGCTGCTCGCGTAGCATTTTGCTCCAGTTTTGTACGAACTCCGTCTCATCCTCGATGAATTGCTCTTGTGCTGCCGCAGCACTTGAAACAATTTCCATATAGTTGCGCTGTGCATGAGGCGAACCTGAGTGTGCTGTTTTTTCAATGCTGCGTATTGCAGCTTCGAAGGCAGATACCTCGGTTAAGCCATTTGGGGTGTTCACTTTGATCTTGCGATTAGCAGTTCGCAGAATGATGTCGCGAAGGCCTTTATCTTTAAGCGGAGGGGATTTGCGTGTCATGATGCCCCACCAAATTTGTTTGAAGTTGTGAGTGTCGATGGGGGATTAGAACCCTCAAGCTCAGAGAACATTGTGCCATCGCACATTCGTCGGGCGTCCAATCCGGTAAACTTTTCAAACCGCCTTATGATCGTATCGCAATAAGCAGGATCCAATTCGAGAACCTTTGCGCGTCGGCCTGAAGACTCTGCAGCAATCAACGTGCTGCCTGAACCACCAAAGATATCCAGGATGACTTCACCTTGCCCCGAACAATCTTTGATTGCATCCGCAATCATTGAGACGGGCTTTACAGTCGGGTGCATTGACAGTTCTTCATCTCTGTCGGTGCTGAAACTGTTCGCGCCAGCGTAGTCCCAAACGTTGGTTCTATAACGACCTTGCTCGCCGAGGCCAAAGTTGTTGGTGTGAGTGGCGGTTCCTTTCTTGAAAACAAAAACCAATTCGTGTTTGGATCGATAAAATGTCCCCATGCCTGCATTGTTCTTGTTCCATACACACAGGTTCTTCAGTTCGGTGAAAGCTTTGTTGCCGGCTCGAAGGAGCTCTGACATGTGTCGCCAGTCCATGCAGACGTAAGCAATTGCGCCGTCCTTAAGCCGCGCTGACGCGTTGCAAAGCGTTTCCTCAAGAAAGGAAGTAAACTGCTCAACCGTCAGTTCCCCTGAGGCCATTGTGAACTCTTGGTGTTGATGCTGACCAAGGCCGCTCACATGCCCGTTGATTGGTACGTTGTAAGGTGGGTCAGTAAAAAGAAGGTCCACTGACTCGCCGTCACAAAGTAGATCCAAATGGCTCGAATTGAGCGCGTCGCCGCACATGAGCCTGTGACTACCCAATATCCAAATGTCGCCAAGTTTTGACTTGGCTTTGCCACGTTGTTGTTCAGGGACAAGATCAACATTACGCTCATCTTCGCGGTCCGCCTGAACTTCTTCAAATAGGTTGTCGATTTCGGAAACCGAGAAGCCCGTCAGATCAACTTCAAAGTCCATGTCTAACAATGCTTGAAGCTCGATCGCGAGTATCTCATCGTCCCAGTCAGCGTTCATCGCTAACTTGTTGTCCGCTATGACGTAGGCGCGGCGTTCTGCTTCGTTGAGATGCGAAAGTTTTAGAGTGGGGACTGTCGGCATTCCCAATTGTTCGGCAGCTTGAACTCTACCATGCCCTGCAATGATTTGATCATTGTCGCTAATCAGCACGGGGTTAGTGAAACCAAAGCGCTCTATGCTTCTTGCTATCTGGCCAATTTGCTCTTTTGAATGCGTTCGAGCATTTTTTGAATAAGGAACTAGGTTTGCGGGAGATTTCTGAGTGATTGAGAAGTTCTGTTGT
>Ga0315336_1000521_pt1 | contig 103939 bp, 77 predicted proteins | sample ASW5metaG_FD_204512 | JGI IMG/M metagenome (GOLD analysis project Ga0315336, IMG submission 204512) | Ammonia-oxidizing marine archaeal communities from Monterey Bay, California, United States - ASW #5 | ecosystem: Environmental > Aquatic > Marine > Intertidal zone | place: USA: California...
TCCATTCCCATATATGCCAAACTCATCATCGGACGACCTCCTATGTTATGGTGTTAACGATTTGGATTGGCCTTTAAATCTTACACCATTGGGTCGTCCGCTTTTCATTAAACCGGGATGAGGATTGAGATCAGGATCGCAGAATAAGATATTTCGAGCTGTGAGAGTCGTGCTTGGTTTCAGGTGTCAGGTCAGAATGTAGAGGCATCCCCGTTGCAACCGCTGCGCTACACCTGCGTAAGAAGTTCTCCGACCGCCGTTTCGAATATCTCTTCCCATTCCGGTGCCAGGAGGCACTCGGTGACCTCGTACCCGCCGCGCGGGTAGTAGGACGCCGGCGGGGCATAGTGCAAATGGCCGTTGGAGATTGCCGCGATAAACGTATATTTGTGCGGTGATTCCTTTTTGATCTTCAATCCTGTTTCCGCCAGGATCTCCATGGGCGCGGTGATTAATACGGATTCCGCAATCCGGATAACCTGGATCTCCGCCGGTACAGTCGGAGCACCGATGTCGTCAATGATCTCCTGCTGCTTCTCCAGGGTGGCGATGTCCTCCTCGTTTCGAGCCATGGCTTCCATGGCGGCCAGGCTTTCGAGGTACTTGTCGACGGCCCGCCGGTTGCGTTCGTCCATGGCGCTGAATCCCAGGTCTCCCGTCTGCCGGGCATGCGTATATCGAAACGGCTGGTGTGACGGGTACTCCGGGTGAAGGGTGTACTTGAGATAAAGGGGCAGGAACGTTTTGAAATTCAGCGACGTGTATCGCATCGACGCCATGAATTCCGTCGACTCGCGCCGCTTTTCCGCAATGACATCCGGAATATCCTTCCGCAACGGAAATTCGACGGTGGTCGAGACCGCCCGGAGGGCAGGCTCCGACGGTTTCGTTTTCCGGTACGCTTTCAGAGTACTCTCGCCCAGGGTCCTGCCGAATCCATGGCAGCTCTTCGGGTGTTCGAGCTCGGCGTTTGCCACTTCCCCCGTGTCCCCGAGAGCGCCCTGTACGAACAGGGCCATTGTATCGCCCCCGAGATGCTCTTCCAGGTACTGTGAGGCAACGCCGGGCCAGTCAGCCGTAATGATGGTCTTGTGCGTCCCCATGAGCAGATGAGCGGCAAAGTTGTAGACAATCGCCAGTGGCATTCCGTCCGGTCGGTCGATTCTGAGAATGCCGATCTCGGGATCGATGGGTCGCAGGCCTTCGATCTCCTCGTCCGGGTACGGGGGCTGGCAGGCGCGGGTTGTCGTGTCCCGGCCGTTCTTCAGCATCATTGTCCGGTTCACCGTGAGCCTGTCTTCGTACCCGGAGCCCACCCCGATGGTCACCGGCGTCATGTTCTGCAGGGCTTGTCCGATTGCTTCCATCGTCCGTTCGAGCTGTTCCTCATCGTCCACCAGGAGTCGCCCGGGGGGATGGGTGTGCGATGCGTTGACCGCCACGTGGCTGCCGGGAATGTCCAGCTCGTCGAGGATCCGGCCCCGGAGATTCGGCATGAAATCATCAGCGCTGTCGTTCAGGACATACTGGCTGATCGACCGGCACCCGACGGCGGTGATGTCCATGGTGATCAACACCACTTTCTGATCGCCATACTCCAGTACCAGCGCCCGGACAAAGAGCGGATCGTCGATCTCGATCTTCTTGTCCCAGAATTCTTTCGGAATGTGTGCCTTGGTCTTTTCGGAAAGCAGCTCGCATTGCGTGCCCTCCGCCCGGCAGGTAATGTCGACTTTGCCTACGCCGGCCCGGAATTCATTTTTCATAATGTTGCCCGCTCCTATCAATTTTTCGCGAAGTGATCCTGTGCCGTATTCGTTGCTCGATTCGGGTGAGAAATAGCAGGAAGTCCAACCGGTTGGCAATGATTCCTGATATGGCTATGCTTTTGTCCAATACGGATTGAAGGAGCATCTTCCCCTCTATTTCAAACGGGGAAGAACTTGCCTGGAAAATTGTTTGCCATCAGATTTCTCCCGATGAGAGAGCGTGAATCCAGGAATGGCGAACCCCGGCCCCCCGAATCATCCGAAATACGGACAGGCTATGATCGCTGGTCGCTTGTTTACGACCATGACCTGAACCCTCTGCCGGCTCTCGAGGAACCGCAGGTGCGCAAACAGTTGGGTCCGGTGCAAGGGCTTGATGTTCTGGACCTGGGATGCGGAACCGGACGGCACGCTCTCTGGCTCGCGAACGCAGGGGCGCAGGTAACCGCGGTGGACTTTTCCCATGGTATGCTGAAAGAGGCGCGAAGCAAGCCGGGAATGGAGGCGGTCAGGTTCATCGTTCACGACCTTCAGACCCGGTTTCCATTCGATGGCGAATCCTTCGACCGCGTTGTGAGCGGGCTGGTGATTGAGCATATCGGGAACCTGGATCCGTTTTTCCGAGAGATACACCGTGTCCTCCGTCCCGACGGACGCGCCTTGTTGACGGCCATGCATCCAGCAATGTTTCTGAAAGGCAGCCAGGCGCGTTTTACCGACCCGGATTCCGGTCGGATTGTTCAACCGGGAAGCCACCCCCACCGGACCAGCGATATCGTCATGTCCGGACTTCGAAGCGACCTGAGACTCCTGCACCTGGGCGAGCATTCACCCACGGAAGATTTCGCCTCCCGCTACCCCCGGTGTGAAAAGTACATCGGGTGGCCCATGCTACTGATCCTGGAGTTCGGGCCCGTCTCCTGCCCCGTACCCTGACGGCAAATCCTTCCGATTCCGGCCCGTGTCGGGCTTCGTGATTGTTACACAATTGTAAGACTAACGCGTTTCTCACGTGAGGAATGCCGCGTGTAAGTTACTCGGCAGCATCAGGCGTGACGCTTCGAATCGCCGACATGCAAATGCGTCGGCCTCCACGAAAGTGTCCGACCAGGAAGAGAAGATCGAAAGGAAGATAGAGCCATGATACTGGACCCGAACAAAGCAAGCCGTCGCGCCAGGCAGGGCATTGAATTGGAACGGCATGAAGCGAAATATTTCCTGCATCCCGGCATGATTCCCGTGATCAGAAAATTCATTGAGCCGTTCTGTGAAAAGGATCCGCATGCCCCGGGGGAGATCCCGGAGTACACCGTAACCACGCTGCAGTTGGATTCCAATGATTTCGCCCTGTATCGGGCCAAGGAAGTCGAGGCATTGAACCGCTTCAAGCTTCGTGTACGAACGTACGGCAGGGACGGCCGCTGCCCGGTGTTTCTGGAAATAAAGCGAAAGATCAAGGGGGTAATCGTAAAGAGCAGGGCAACGATTCCATTCAAGGAATGGAGTCCGGAACTCGTTTTCCATCCCGAGCGCTGCGGAATACGCTTCAAGTCTTCCGCGGAACAGATGAATTACCTGACCTTCGTCAGGCTTTGCCGTGAAATCGAAGCGCGACCGAAAGTCCTCATTCGGTATGAGCGCGAGTCCTACCTGAGCCGGATGGACAACTATGCACGCGTCACGTTCGATCGCCGATTGTCCTATGCACCCACCAAAGACAATGAGTGGGAACTGCTACCCAAGCACAAACGCTGGTGGGCGGTGGATACCCAGATGGGACTCGGCCAGGATTTCCCTTCCGTGATCCTGGAGCTGAAAACCTATAACGACTGCCCCACCTGGATGGTCGACATGGCGGAACGGTTTGACCTGGTTCGCAACGGTTTTTCCAAGTACTTCGCGGCAGTGCGGATGGAGTCTCTGTTCTCCGGCGCCGAGTACTCCGACGCCTCCGAAAACGTTACTTGATTACCCACTCAGAGGACGGATCCATGGAAGCTCTTCTTTCAAATTTCGGCACCTCCCAGGTGACCACACTGCATGACATCATCTCCGGTTGCCTGCTCACGTTCGTGCTTACCGTCATGATCGCGACGGTCTATCGGTGGACCTATACCGGGCTGTCCTATTCCCGTTCGTTTGTGCACACCCAAATCCTGGGAGGTCTCGTCACCTGCTTTATCATCATGGCAATAGGGGACAACCTGGCCCGTGGCCTTGGCATCATGGGGACCCTGGCAATTATCCGCTTCCGGACTCCGATTCGTGACCCCCGGGACATTATCTTTCTCTTCGCCTGCCTGGGCGCGGGCATCGGATGCGGTGCCCATGTCTACTCGGCGACCATCGTAGGAACTTTGTTTTTCAGCGTGGCCGCGCTGTATCTCCATCGCTCTCCCTTTGCCTCCAGGCGGGAGTATGAAGGATTGCTTCGATTTCTGCTTCCGGCAAATTCAACTTCTGAAAATATCATTCAAGAGGTGTTCAAGCAGTTCTGCAGTTCCAGCACCTTGATCGCCATGCGGGAAGCCGTGCAGGGCGATTGCCTGGAGTTCTCATACCAGGTGAGATTGATCGATCCCTCCTATCAATCCGACTTGCTGACCGCGGTTCAGTCGGTCGCGGATGCAACGGACATCAGCTTGATGATGCAACGAGCAACGGTGGAGATCTGATGACAGGGAAACGGGTAGTTGGTGGGAATGGTGTCAGGTCCTGGCGGGTGTGGTGGAGTCGTGCCAAAGTATACTGGCCGGCGCTTGTCTGGATGGCCGCGCTTGCCGCATTCGTTTTCATGTACGTTTCATCGGGACCGGCGGCCACCATGACTGGAGTGGTCGATGTCGTGCGTGAATCCATTGCCCCGCTGGAGACGGCCAGGCTGTCAAAGATACATGTAAATGTTGGAGATCATGTCAGGACAGGCGACCTGGTGGCTTCGCTGGACACCTCGATCGTCGACTCGGAATTGCTGTTTAACCGGACGCAGCTCGTTATGGACGGATTGCAAATCGAGCGGCAATTCACAAGCGCGGTTGTCGATGCCGAGCGCGACCTGCAAACCGCCACGTTTGGGAGAACCACCCTGGAAGTCGAATTGAAAGCGGTGGAAGATGAGATGCGGCAGTTGGAGATGCGACTGGCCAAGCGTCTGATCAATGAAGAGACCCTGTCGCCATGGCGGGTACGAAAATTGACGCTGCAGAGGGAATTGTCCCAGTACCCGGAGCGCGTTCGTCTGCTCGAACGGCAACTCGACTCTGCCCGGGTCCTGCGGGATCGAATGCAATCCTACTTTGACCGCCCCGAGGGTTCGGAGCGTGGCGCGGAAATCGAGGCCTTGCAACTGAGTCCCAAGGCAAGACGCGACAGTATTGATATTCTGAAAATGCGGAGAGAGAACTACTTTCTTCGCGCAAGGCAGGACGGCGTCGTGTCGAGGATCGGCAAGGAACCCGGGGAAGTGGTGCAAGCCGGCGAGGCGGTACTGTCACTGGTTGTCACCGGAGGGCAACGAATCATTGCGTTCGTTCCGGAAGCGCACGCGCACAGCGCGAGCATCGGAAGCGACGTCGTGATTTCCCGATCGAACGGGCAACCCAGGAAAGTGAGGGGTACGGTTCTCGCCATGGGTCCCGAGATCCAAACGCTTCCTTCGGGCCTCGGGTCCGCACCCGGCCGGGCGGTTCGAGGCCGCCGTATCGTCTTGCGACCCCATGAGCACGATGTGTTCCTGCCGGGTGAATCGGTCTCGATCAGGCAACCCGGATCCTTCTGGCATAGATCAGACTCTGCCATCGCCGAAACGGGAGGGCCGGTCGGGATCCGGAGGAATCGTGGAGCCAGGGGAAACGGTCGGATAAACATAGAGGTTGCCAGTGATTGAAATCAGAGCAGGACAAGAGACCATCCGCTGGGCCCTGTTCGCATGTTTTGCACTCGGCGTATCGGGATGTGCCACCTCGTACCGCCAACCGGGGACGACGCCGTTTGCACATCCTGTCCCGGCGCCTGCGTTTGAACCCGTGTTGCCCCTTCAGCCGGGTGAGCGATTGGGCGTCGAAGAAGCGATCGAGCGCGCATTGTTGTGGAACCTGGGCGGCGACACGCTGGAGGCGGAGAAAAACCGGATTGCGGCGCGCCAGAACCGTCGCCGGGCGGGGCGGGCTCCTCAAGTTCGACTCGGGTTCGGTGAGAATGAAGGCCGCTCGCGGTCCCGCTACGGGCTGCGTATTTATCCGCCAACCCCCTGGGGGCGGAATGCCGCGGCCGACCGCTCCGACTATCTCGCACAGATCGCGGAAACGCGTTTCCTGGCCGAAGAACATGCACTCGCCATGAAAATCCGGAGCGCATATTTGAAATTGTTTCAACAGAGGCGGATGAGTGATCACCTCGCCAAAATTGTGGAGATCCAATCCCGTCAGTACGACGAAGTGCGGGAATTGGTGGCGGCCGGCGAAGGCGTAGCTTCCGATCAGATGCGCGCCCGCCTTGATCTTCTGGATGCGGTATCGGATCGAGACCGGGTCGAGCAGGATCGTTTCCGAATTCGCGGAGAACTGAGTGCGATGCTCGGTTTTCCGGGGACACTTACCGAGGAGAGATTTGATCTCTCCGCGATCGCGGAGGCGGGCCGAACCCCGATCCAGCCGTTGGACTCCCTGGTCGACCTGGCATATGAACAGAGGGCCGACATCATCGCGCTTGCCTGGCGCCGGCGCGTCGCAGAGGTAGATCTCGAAGCCGCAAAAAGGATGCGTATCCCATGGCTGTCTCATCTCCAGGGAGCGGTCGAAGAGGAATCGTCGAGTTCGGGAAATACCTGGGGCGTTCAAGCGGGAATAGAGATTCCGATTGGCGGCGAAACAGGCGCGCGGGTCGTCGAAGAGATCGCCGAAGAGGAGTACTACGCTTTGGAAATGGAAGATGCTCGGCGACGCGTTGCCAACGAAGTCCGGATGGCGTTTGTAGCCGTAGAATCATCGAAGGCGAATGTCGACCGGATCCTGGCGGATCTACAACCTTCTCTTCGAAAAATCGAACAAGACCTGGAAGATGAACAGATTGGCGGAAAGTTGCAGGCGGATCTTCTGGCAGATCTTCACCGCAGGATTCTTCTCGCCGGGCAGATTCGCATCCACGCGCTGGAATCGCACGAAGTAGCCCTGCTGCAGCTATTGAATGTGACCGGCAACGCGGTTCCGTAGCGACTTGATTCGCACCCATCCCGTCTCGATGATACCCCTCGGACTCCTGCGCGAGGAAAATGTTTCCGTTTTCATCTGCAAACTTGCGATATTGTAATACCTTGAGAGGGTCCGACAATTCTCCCCGCATGGAACCTTGAGGAACAAGAACGTGAAAGACATCGATTCACTGGTAGACAAACATTACGGCTTCGGAAGCATCATGGAAAAGATCGAGGCCGGACTCACCCTCGCCGGAAAGGAGCTTCATTCACTTACGGTTGACGACCTGGCCCCCATTGATGAATTTCATACCCGGGGGCGCGAATCCACACTGGAATTGGCGGACCTTGCAAACCTGGGGGCTTCGGATTCCGTGGTTGATGTGGGGTGTGGCCTGGGGGGTACCGCGCGCCATCTGGCGGATCAGTACCGATGCAACGTCAGTGGGCTCGACCTGACCGCGGAGTATGTTGAAGTGGGTACAAAGCTGACGGAACTGGTGGGACTTGGAGATTTCGTGAAGCTTCGCCGGGGGAGCGCGCTCGAGATCCCTTTCGATGACGAAGTGTTCGATATCGCCTGGACGGAACATGTGCAGATGAATATCTCGGATAAGCATCGTTTCTACTCTGAGATTGCAAGGGTTTTGAAACCCGGTGGCCGTTTGCTTTTTCATGACATTTTTCGCGGTTCCGGCGACCCGCCTTTCTACCCGGCGCCTTGGGCGGAGGACGAATCGATCAGTTCATTGGTCACCGAGGCGACAGCGCGATCGGCGATGGAGCAAGCGGGATTGAAAATTGATCAATGGATTCCGAAAGTGATCGAATCAATAGAATTCTTCAAAGCGGTTTCGACGAGAATAGAGCAGGACGGGCCGCCGCCCATCGGGATCCATCTCCTGATGGGAGATAATGCAAAAGAGAAACTGCAGAACTATGTCCGCAACTTGAGCGAAGAGCGCGTATGCGTCGCCATGGGGGTGGCGCGCAGGGAGTCATTGCCCGGAGGGTGACGGAGACTGTCATCGTTGAAAAATCGGGAGCAATTGATTCGGAATGTTCAAGGCGATCACTGCCAAAGCGGTAGTGACAACATCACCGAATTTGCCGTCGTGCTTGCCTACCGCTGGCCAGCGGCCCGAAGAATCCTGGTTCGAGATCAAAAGGTTGAAAACAAGCGGATAGTGTTGTTGCCAGTATCGCCCGCCAAGTTGGAACATGCCTGCGGATGTGTAAAACATCGTGTAGTGAAATCCGCCATGGATGGTTCCGAATCTCGCTACGGGATGATCCAGGAGCCATTGGCCCGATTTTTGAGCCATTCCGGAATCGAATTTTCCAGCGTGTGCCAGTGACAGGATACCCATACCGGTGAGAGCGTGGCTTGCCTCGAGCACCGGCCGGTCCGTATAGGGAACGTAGTTGAATGCGCCGCTATCCGGAATGTAACAGCGACGCACATACTCCAACGCATCATCCATGGGTGATACGGGTACGTCGAATCCGGAATTCTTCGCCGACCTGAGAAACATCAATTGCCAGGAAGTCACGGACAAGTCGGGGATCGTCACGGTCTTTGAGTAACTCCACCCGCCTTTCCGGGATGACCTTGACGTTTTCATGATCTGAGTCGATCGGATGAATTCCACAGCGTCGACAACGGCTTTTTCGACCCGCTGGTCGGTTGACGTCTCGTTCATGGCGTAGATCTCACTCAGACAGACTCCCGTGATTCCATGATTGTAGTGAGAGAGCTGAAAATCATCCTGGCTGCTTCGGGGCGGACGCGAATGCTGAATCCGCGCGATCAATCCGTCCTTTCGTTGGCTACCCAACATGAAGTCAACAGCCAGGTTGAGTTGGGCCCCATAGGGTCCCTGTCCTGGAAGATGGCCGCTGGATAGAAACGCCATGACGCTCAAGCTGGTGATGGCAGGTTGCCCCTGAAGCGGGGCCGCGAATGATCCGTCTTGCTTTTGACGGGAAGCGAGCCAGGCCAGGGCCCGGTTGACCGCTGCGTCGAGCTGCTCCCATTGGGCTTCAGCAAGTATTTCGTTTTGTGGTACTTCGAGTTCGGCTACTGCCGACATTGTGCAGATCAGCAGAGACGCTGCCGCCGCCTTTACGGAGAAAGACACATCAGCTCGGATTTGCCTCATCATGGGGTTCAGGTTCTTGTTCCGCGGGTCCGGCTGGTTCCATGGGCGAGGATCCAGGGCAAGGACGAGCGGATATTCGTGATGTCCATATGTGGCGATACTACTTTTCGGAAGGATGATTTGTTCCAGTGGTTGACATGCCCGGGCGCGTTGCCAAACCTCCGCAGGTGGTTCAAGGAGAGTAGATTCATGGTCCAGAACCATGGCTCGTACGGAACCGTGACCAGCACATACCTTGCGCTGACCCGGCACAGCTCCTCCATTGCCGAAGCGGTCTCCTCCACGTGCTCCAACACTTGTGAGCACACCACGACATCGAATGAACCGGTTTCAAAGGGAAGCTGCCGGACATCCGCAACCTGAAAGCGTGTCTCCGGACAGCGCTCTCTCGCGGACCTGAGCGCGCCCTCGCTCAGGTCGGTGCCGACGATGCGTGCCGAGGGGAGCGCCCGATGAAAGATCTGGGTGAGGAATCCTTCGCCGCAACCGCAATCAAGGACCGAGTCCGGATTGAGTACACGAATGATACTCTCCACCGAATCGCAGAAGCGACGGAGGAAATATCGTTTCAGCGGATTCCGGGTCTGGTGCTTTCTGGCGTTCGGGGAAAGGTCGTTCATGGTCACTGCCTTATCACATTGCATACACCGGATCCAAGCAGGCGTTTCCGGTGGATCCGGACTCTTGAAGTCGCCGTCCAAAGTAGGCGTCCACCTCCGGGGGACGCGCGGCAGAAGTGAGCTTGAGAAAAGGAAGAGAGGAGCCTTGCCGTTCCCTTCCTCAATTCAGCTCTATCCAGCCTCCCGTCCCCCGGAGGTGGACGACGACTTTGCAACCATGCTCAACGGACGGACCCGAACATTCGTACGTGAAAGCGGCTCTCTAGACTCAATCTTCCGGCCGCTCTCCCGCCTTGGCCATCTTAACGAGGCGCGGATCGAATCGGGCTGCGACTTCAACCAGGTCTTCCTGCTGGGCCATGACTTCGTGGATATTCTTGTAGGCCATGGGCGCTTCGTCCAGTCCGGCGCTGATCAGCGATACCTTCCGCTCCGTCAGGTAGGCGCGGGTTTGCTCCCAGGTGAATTCCTTCTTCGCGGCAGTGCGGCTCATGCGCCGGCCCGCTCCATGCGAGGCAGACCGCAGGCTTTCCTCTTTTCCCTTCCCGCGCACCACGAACCCCGGATCGCCCATCGAGCCGGGGATAATCCCCAACACACCGTCTCCCGCCGGAGTCGCGCCCTTGCGGTGCACGATCAGCTCTTCCCCGTCGTGCACTTCCTTCCAGGCGAAGTTGTGGTGGTTCTCGACATCCAGGAGCACATCCACCCCCAGGTTCTTTGCAATAAACCGGTGAATCAGCTCATGATTCGCCGCGGCGTATTGTCCCATCAGGTTCATCGCCGCCCAATACGCCTGTCCCTCCTCTCCATCGAGGTCCAGCCAGGCGAGATGAATTAACTCGCGTGGCAGTTCCGGATGCAGTCGCATCGCCAGCTTGCTGTAGTGCCCTGCAATTGCCGCGCCCGTGCCCCGGCTTCCGGAATGGCTCAACAGCGCCAGGTAGGTTCCCGCCTCCAGGCCCAGGTCGTCCTGCTTCAGAGTCAATTCGCCGAATTCCACGAAGTGGTTTCCGCTTCCACTCGATCCAAGCTGTGCCCAGGCTTTGTCCCTGTTCTGCCGGGTGATGTCGCTGACCGACCAATCGGCGTCGAGCACATCGTGCTGGTGCCGCTTCCTGAAAGAAGCGCCGATGCCGAACCGGGTTTCGCGCTCGATGGCGTTGCGCAGCCGTTCCTGCTCGTCGTCCAGCGTGGACACCGGCAGATCCAGTACCGTCAGCTTCATGCGGCAGGCGATGTCGACGCCGACTGCATACGGGATCACACAATCCCGGGTTGCCAGCACCCCGCCGATGGGCAAGCCATAGCCCTGGTGGGCATCGGGCATAAGAGCACCGGATACCGAGACCGGAAGCTGCACCGCGTTGTGCATCTGCTCGAGCGCGCCGGCTTCGAGGTTATCGCCCCATTGATGATAGGGTGCGGGTTCCTTGCGGGGCCGGTACCGGGCCCGCGCCTCCTCCAGGCGGACCAGATCTGCGGCCAATTCGCCAAAGATCTGGTCGTCGGTGTGCGCTGCGGGGTTGTCCGCCACCTGGGCAAGCCGGTTCCTCAAGTCCCGCGAATTTTCGCCGTCCCGCACCGCTTTTCCGAATGCGATTTGCGCAAGGCGCATCGGCTCCCCCTTGGGGATTCCCAGTTGATAGAATTCTTTGTTTTTCATCGTTCGATCCGTCCTACACGTTGACTTTGATTTCGAAAACCTTACGTCCGACCTCCCGGGTCTCGATTGCCACGTCGAGAAACTGTTGAATGGTCGCTATATTGGTGGTGGTGTGCCGGCTGGCGGGCAGCGTGGTAAATACCCCGCCGTGTCCGATCGCCATCGGGACCAGGAGTTGATCCGCGAGAAATTTTCCCACCGCGGCTTCCCCGGCGGCCAGGTACTCCCGCGCATCTTCAATGGCCCGGCCCGCTACCTTTTCCGACCTGACATTTCGCTCGCCGATACCCAGGAACAGCTCCGTGATGTGCGCGCGCTCCACTTCCAGGTTCACCACGTTGCCCGGACTCAGGGCCCGGTCGTCGGTCTCTATTTCCAGCTCCGACTCCCCCCAGTTCAGCTTTTTCTGCACCGCGTTCAATTCGCGCCGTGCGATCTGCTCGGGAAGCTGCACCAGTAGGACCCGCGCCTGCCTTCGCACCACCTCACCTCCGTCGACGAGTTCCAGGGACCGTAGTGCAGGGCAGGGTTGAATAAGTATCCGCACCCGACCGCCACCCGGGGGATAGAAGCCGTACGCTTCCACCTCCAGCGTGACCTCCGCTCCCATTTTCCGCAGGACCGGAAGAAAGACACGTTCAATGAAATCGGTGGTCGGCGCATACGGGTTGTGGGTACCGCCTTCGAGTACCAGCTCGGAAGGTTCCGCGGCCATCAGCAACGGCAGCAGCACCGTCTGCAACACCAGCATACAGCTCCCTGCCGTGCCGATCGCGAAGTGATACGTTCCACCCCGCGCCGTCTCCGGTGAAAAGACCAGGTGGGTAGACCGCAACTCGTCGCCATCCACCGCAGCGTCGGAAATCTCAGCCGCGGCTTTCACCGCGGTGAGATGCTGTCGCATCAGTCCCGGTTTCGGCCGGCCGGCACGAATCCGGGTCAGCGAGAACGCCTGGCCGGTGAGAACGGACAGAGTAAGGGCGCTGCGCAATATCTGTCCGCCTCCCTCGCCGATGCTGCCGTCGATCTTAATCATTTCGCGACTCCTTGTTCCGGTGTCGGCTCGGCCTGTAGGTGATGAAGGCGCGAGGCCGGGTCGTGATCCGCATCTTTCCGTCCTTGATCCTGATTTGAATGACTGACTTCATGATAGTTCTCCAGGTTCGCATGATGAAGACATACATTGCAGAACTGGTGCCATGGCCATAGAAAAGATGGAAAACTATTGTTATATGCTGGAGATTAGCTAGTTGCAAAAATCTGTCTCCTTTGGGCGCATTGAATTATTTGGCTCTTTGTTATCCTGTAGGATAAGATATTATATAGATATGCCATGCGAGATATTCGGTGATGAACGTGGCACGGGTATCCGGCCCGCGTAGCGGACCCTATCCAGATCCTTCCTCATGAGCCCGAAACGGAAAAGAACCGTAGTCATCGGTCTATTCGGACCGACGCTGGATGGAGGGGACCGGCCCGACCGGTGGGAACGGTGGCGTCCTTCCGTGTCGCTCTGCCAGCATGAAGACTTGATCATCGACCGATTCGAGTTGCTTCACCAGAAGCGATACGAGGACCAGGCTACCGGCATCGCGGCGGACATTCGCAGCGTGTCCCCCGAGACCGAAGTAAGACGGCAGCGCGTCGAGTTCCGCGATCCCTGGGCCTTCGAGGATGTGTACGGAGCGCTTCATGATTTCGCCACCCGCTACCCGTTCGATCCGGAGAACGAGTTGTATCTCATCCATGTCACCACCGGAACACATGTCGCCCAGATCTGTCTGTTCATCCTTACCGAGTCCCGATATTTTCCCGCGCGCCTGATCCAGGCCAGTCCCAGCCGCCGCAAATCCCAGGGCACAACCGGATCCTACGCGATCATCGATCTCGATCTCTCGAAGTACGACAAGATTGCCGGCCGGTTTCAAAAAGAGGCCAAGGACGACATCTCGTTCCTCAAGTCGGGGATCGAGACAAGAAACAGCGCGTTCAACCAGCTCATTCAACAGATCGAACAGGTGGCCATTCGATCACAAGAGCCGATCCTGATGATGGGTCCAACCGGCGCGGGCAAATCGCGGCTCGCGCGCCGCATCCATGAACTCAAGCTGGCGCGTCGCCAGGTGTCCGGATCCTTCGTCGAAGTAAATTGCGCTACGTTGCGCGGTGATGCCGCGATGTCGACTTTGTTCGGTCATCGAAAAGGCGCCTTTACCGGCGCCGCCAACGATCGCGAAGGCCTCCTCAAGCGGGCGGAGAACGGGATCGTGTTCCTCGACGAAGTGGGCGAGCTCGGCCTCGACGAACAGGCCATGCTGCTGCGCGCGATTGAGGAGCGAACGTTCCTCCCGCTGGGTTCTGATGCAGAGGTCACAAGTTCCTTTCAATTGATCTGTGGAACCAACCGGGATCTTCCAACCCGGGTGGCGGAAAAAGCGTTTCGAGAGGACCTGCTGGCACGAATCAACCTCTGGACATTCACTTTGCCCGGTCTGTGCGAACGACGGGAGGACATCGAACCCAACCTCGAGTACGAAATGGAGCTTTACGCATCACGGCACGGTACCCGGGTGACCTTCAATAAGGAGGCCCGCGACCGGTTTCTGAAATTCGCCCGGTCAAATGCGGCATCCTGGCCGGCCAACTTTCGCGATCTCAATGCTGCGGTCACCCGAATGGCGACCCTGGCCCCGAGCGGCCGGATCAACCAGGACATTGTCGGCCAGGAGATCGATCGGCTCACCCGGGCGTGGAGCCCTACGGTGACGGAATCCAGATCTGCGGTATTGATCGACGTTCTGGGCGCGGAGCAGGAGGCGGCGCTGGACCTGTTCGACCGGGATCAATTGGCAACCGTGATTCGGATCTGCCGAAGTTCGCGCACGATGTCCGAAGCGGGACGCACTCTCTTTGCGCACTCCCGGCTCCAGAAAAAATCATCCAACGACGCCGATCGTCTCCGAAAATATCTCGCCCGGTTCGGGCTGAGCTGGGAACAGGCATCGTAATTCTGGAAATGAAACTTTGAACTACGGCTTCTTTCGTTCTGACCCATCGCATTCTGCTCGCAAGTCGGACTGGAGCCTCTGGCGGAGCCACTGTCGTGGCACGGCGGCTCCGCCCCGTGTCGGAACAAGAAGGGAGAAGAGCAAGCGCAGGAATAGAGCCCGCGCCCTTCATGCTAAAAACCTTCTCTCCCCTTGTCCCGACACGGGGCGGAGCCGCCGTGCCACTTTGTTCCGGTTGGGCTCCGCTACACGGGTCGAATACCCGTGCTACGTTCAATGGGGTTCATTTCAGCGGCGGATGCAGGTAGACCTTGATGTTGTTCTCTCCCGGTTCGGCCGGCACATCCCTGTAGTAGGTCACATACAATGTAGAACCGGGCTCCGCCCGTTCGGACAGCTCGATGCGTCCTGTTTCACTGTCGTAGCCGGCTCCGTAATCGTACGACGCGACAATCAACGGCGGGTCATCCTTGAAATTGCGGCTCCGACAACCATATCCCGCGCCCACCCAGTTCAATCCGAAATAATTGTGCTGCATCATGTTGTAGCGGCATACCCGGCCGGCATGCTGCGCAAGGATGTCACGATCCTTCCCGTCGATAACGCCGTCCCGGTTGATGTCATAGCCCGGATTGTACCCGTTGTCGGTCCCCTGCTCCCAGCCGGCCAGTCCGCAACAGTCTTTCTTGAACCGCGCGCCCATCACCCGGTCCAGGTGCGATGGATCCGGCACCGGTGTAAGCTCCGGCCACAGGCGTTCCGGTGTCTTGCTGCCATATGGGTCATTGGCGCCAGCCGGCTGATACGTGCCGGTGGTCAACGTCAGTACACCCGGTTCGCTTAGTGGAATGAACAACTGCTCCTCCACGCCTACTTCGTCCGTGCAGAGGCCCTCGGCGTCAAAAAACTCATCGAGGTGATCTTCTTCATCAACCATCCACAGCCCGAGCACCTCGACCAACGGCTGGTGCCGCAGCGCGACATAGCAAAGCTTCGAATAAGGCAGCAGGACATTGCCGCGCCGCGTGTAATAATTCCTTCCCTGTCGCCCGGGCGTTTCCCATGCGCCGAGCACCGCGCTGTTGCAACGCTTCGTGGCCTGGTTTCCGCGGGTGACGATAGCCGTGGCAATGGGTGTGCCGATGACATTCACGGATTGACCGTCGGAATTGACGGTGACCGGTTCGGCGTCGACCCGTTGCCGGAAATGCGTGGTAATGGTATTGGCTTGCTCGTCCCAGGTGTATTCCCGGTTCCACATGGACCCATCCGGGACCTGGTAGCAGAGAAAGGAATGGGAGTGAGCCCATCGCCTCACCCCGGCCGGATATTCGACCTTCGGGTCGGAAAGGAACACGCCAAAGTCGGAGAATGGATCGGCGACGTTGTGGATTCGTCCCGCGAAGCGGGTTTCCAGCTCGAACGTGGATGTTCGTCCGTCGCCGCTGAGCCATTCAATGTGGCCCGGAAATGGCAGGGCCCGCCAGGCGGCGAGAATTTGTTTCCGATTGGCACGACGACGTGTTTCCTGCTCGACGAGCTGTCCGCGGCGGGCCGTTTCGGATTCTTCACCCTGGGCGCAGTCATCCCCGCCGTCGACGACCTCGTCGTCCTCGCGCATGAATCCGTTGGCGCTGTGAATTCCCTTGAGGATTTCAGGAAAAGCCCCCGGCATCGGCGCCGCCGCGGGCCGCGGCAAATCCGCAATGTTCAGCGAGGGAGTCGTTTCGTGCAGGCGGACCTTGTTCGGATCCACGAGGAGTTTGTCGAAAATGCCCCTGACACGAGGCCCCCCGATGTCCGCAAGCGCTTCCATACAGATTTCTTCGGCGGGACGACCGGCCGCACACCACGGCGTTTGAAGGGTGCGATCATCGGGACCGAATGATGCCGCACGCTCATGCAGGATCTCGATGCCGCGCTCATCGCGCATGAAGCCGAGGTACTGGATCAACGACTGCGTCATAGGCGTATAGGTTCCCATAATCAGTTCGCCGGCGAAGGGAAAGCACCAGGGCACTTCGCTGTCCTCCATCAGGGCGCAAATGAAAGCAAAGACAGCGTCCCAGTCGTTGTGGCCGTACCAGGGGTCCCGGTGGAAGTAGGCCTGCAACGGATCGGGCGGGGTGGTGGTCACAGTCGTCCTTTCGCTTTCAATTCCTCCGCAAGTTGCTTTGAGTAGGCCGCCGTCAATGCGGTGTCTTCGCGGGCCTTGTCGGCGTAGAAGATGGCGCCGATCGCTTTCCGGGTTCGGTCCAGGGTCGTGTTCGGACTGGCCCAGTGAATGGTCAGGGCGTGGTGCACGATGAGATCGCCGGGGGAGGCAGGGAAGGCGACCTGGTTGTCGATGTCGTTCCGGACCGGGAAGTCCAGGATCGTCTGCGAGAACCCCAGAACGTTGCTACTTCCGTGCTCGCGCATGCCCCGCCGATGCGAACCGCGAACATAGTTGACGCAGCCGGTCGCGAAATCCACCTCTTCCAGGGCCATCCACATGGTCACGGCTTCGCTCGGCTCCAGCTTGAAGAAATATCCATCCTGGTGGGCCGGCGTGCCCTGGCCGACGTAGGGAGGCTTGTTGAAGTATTGCATATTCCGGCCCTGCACCCCGTCCTGCAGGAGATGCTCCGCCAGCTCTTTGAACCGTGTTGTGAAGTACCTCGACAAAACCGAATGTGAATTCTGCAATCCCTGAACTTGCTTTAAGGTGCGGGCATTTTCCTTGTCCTCGTAAAAGACATCCATTGCCGGAAGGGTCGGCACCACGTCACGAACCACCTCCGCCATGGCGCCATCGACCTCCTCCACCTCCTCGCCGTTCAGAAATCCGGGAATGCTCACGTATCCATCTTCCCGGAACGCAGTGAGTACGTCGGATTTGTGATCTTGCCACTTGCTCATAGCTGCCTCTCTGTCCTGTTTTTTACTGTGAACTCGTTGTGTCCGGGCCGAAAACTTCGATCTCGCCGACGCCGACGGCATACTCGCGCACGAATCCTGTGACCCCGGTGAATCTGAGATACTTTGCTCGCTGCGCGGGAAAGGTCTGTTCCGTCCAGGTTACTCCGTCGTCGGGCAGCAGACCTTCCGCCACGGGATCGAATCGCTGCCCGTCGAGCGACAACCCGACCCTGAACTTGTGGGTGCGATACGCTTTCTCGACGAATGCATTGAGGATCCGAACCTTGTCAATCCGTCGAGGTGCGGGAAGCGCGACCATGATCCACTGGTTCTCGGCGGGCCGTTGCGAATGCCACGCGACCCCGCGGGTGTATCCACTTTCGGATGTGACCTCCCCATCCACTGCGTTGTCGTACTCGAAGCCTTTTTCCCAGAACGAGGAACCGACCACGCATTGCCCGCGCGCGAGGTTGTCGCCGGGCCGCCAGTTCTGGGCCGCCTCGCCGGCGCTGATCGCGTAGTCCGCTGCGCTTTCGGGCGCGGCGGCTTCGAAACCGATCGCGAGGTCGTCGATCATCACATCCAGACCTGTGCCCGCTGTAACCACCCCGGCCATCAGCCAGTTTATGTCGCCGGTGTCATCGATCGGCAAGCTTACCGAGAACGGGTGCCACTGACCATCGGCCGAGAGCGAAACCGGTACGCGGAAGTAGGTCTCGTCCCCGTTGCCCCGGTTGACACTGATGTCGAGAAACATGGCGGCATCGCCAGGTACGGCGTCCGCCCTGACTCGCATCGACGCCTGCAGATTCCCGCCCCGCCCCATCAACCCGCGATCGATGATCTGACGCAATGCGCCCGGCCCGGCAAAGCGGACGGCGCCGGCCTGCCCGATCTCAACACGCTCAACATTCTCGCCCGAACCCACCGCCCAGTTCTCCATTCCCAATTCGAATCCCGGATTCTGCAAGTAATTAATCGGCAGCGCCGCGATATCCGCATCGGTCCATTGCCCGACCTGCTCGATTGCGTCCCAGAGTTCATACTTGAAAATGTAATCGTCCCGGTAATACGCGACCGCCCCGGTGCCGGTCTTCAGGCATTTGAGGCTCGCGTCGAGGACAAGCTCGTCGGTCGTTAAGAACCAGTCATACGGCGCGATCATGGGCATGTGCCAGACCTTGCCGCGGCAGGCTGCATTGGCGATCTGTACCTGGCGCAGCGTCTCATTGGGATTGTGGTGGTAGACCATCGATACGACGCCGTCGATCAGGCCTTCATCGACCCACGTCTGCCAGTCCTGCATGGTTCCCTTGAGCGACTTCGCCGGATCAGAATTCACGCAGGCCAGGAGTTCGACCGGCCGGCTTCGTTCGACACCGATCCGGTCCACCGCCTCTCGAAGCTCACGGACAAATCGGGTCACGTACCCGGCGCGGAACTTGATCCATGCGGGGTCTTCAAGGGAAAGCTGGTGGGGATCGCGCCCGGTCTTCTCCTTGAACGCCTCAACGATCACCGGGTGATAGCCGCAGGTCCGTTCGAACATGCGGGTATAATCGAGCATGATGCCGTCTAGGCCGTAGTCGCGGACGCGCCCGGCCAACACATTCACTTTGTGCGCCCGCACTTCCGGCACGCCGAAAGAGAGGCCCACGTGGTAGCCGCGGCTGGTCTGTGTCCCATTGCGGCGCACCTCCCACCACTCGGGGTGTGCCGCGGCAAACGCGGTGGGTTCTTCGCCATGCCCATCGTAGGCTACCCCGTACGATGGGCATACCTTGATCCCATGTTCGTGCGCCATCTCGACCTTGAGCTTCATCCAGTCATGGTCGGTGTGCCAGTTCACCGCCGGAAAAATCCAGTCGAATCCGAGCTCTACCGCCTTGTCGAAGCTGTCGTTCCCCGCGCCGCCGTAGAGGCCGAGGACAGGCAGGCCGTCGGGGGAATCGAGGGTCACGTTGCCGGATCGCTTGAACACGATGGGGTGATACGCCTCGTAGTAGTGAAATCCATGTTCGGGAGAACGATCCAGCGACATCAGAAGGTGCGGCTCGTTGAAGCGCGCGCTATGGTCGTAGCGGAACAGGCCGAAGGTCCATGCCGTACCCTCGGCGGGGGGGCCCGCGACCCCGTCGAATGCGGCCCACGGAACCGCCATCTCCACCACGAAGCCCTCGTCGGTGTCGTCCGATTGATCGGCAGTGCCCAGTACGGTTGACGCGCTCTTGAGACCGGACTCCCACGGGGTGAACTGTTTGAAGTCACCCGCCCCGCGGTGCGGCCAGCGCGCGTCGAACGTAGTGCCGTTCGGCGCGCTGACCATCTCGTAGTATTGCGGGTGCTCGTCATCGTACTTGATGTACAACTCGACCACGTCTCCGGCCGCCAGGTAGTCGTCGTGCTGCGTGGATGCAGATCGCACATCGTCGTCACCGCAGGCGAACGAGACATAAAGATGCTCATCGTCCCATGTCAGTCGTCCCACGGTGTGGTGCGGGTAGGAACTGCCCGCGGGCCGGAAGAGTTGAAACTGTTCCACGCGCGCGGCGGTTTGCCAGGCCGGCTCATCGAGGCGGCCATCGAGCACGATCGGACCGGTGGCGTAACGGCAGACGTAGGTCTTGTCGTTCGTCGACAGGTTCGCGCCTGTGCCGGTCTGCGCCGTAGCCAGTCCGCACGTGAGCGCGATCAGGACGCTGAAGCGATTGGTTCGTGTAGGGTTCAATGGACTCTCCTTAGCTGTTCGTAGGTAAGCGTCGGGCATTCGGTGCGTTCGGCAATGCGCCGGGCGGACGGCTCATCTTTGAAGCCGGATCCAGTAACCAGGCAAACGACGTTTTCGTCTTTGGCAATCCGGCCCTCGCGGCCGGCCAACACCGCACCCGCCGTAGCGACTGCGCCCGCGGGTTCACAGAAGACACCTTCTTCGAAGGCGAGGCGCTGCTGCATCTCCCACACGGCTTCGTTGCTGACCAGGTGCCCGGAACCCGAACTTCGACGAGCCGCGTGGATCAAATCATGGCCGTCGAGTACTGATGGACATTGTAAACCGCTGATCCGGCTGGTGGATTGCGCGATGGATCGCGCTTCGGCGGCGCCTTCGTTGAGCGGCGTGGCGATGGTATCGTTGCCGGCGGGCTGAATGATTCGCATGCGGGGCATCGTGCCAATTGTGCCTGCCGCGACCAGGTCTTCGAAGCCGCGCGTCACGGCCAGGGCCAGTCCTCCTCCGCCGGCAGGTACGAACACGTGATGACACGGTGCGGACATCTGCGCATTCAATTCGTAGCTGATTGTCTTGACCCCTTCCATGCCGGTTGGACTGTAGCAGTAGGCGCTGATCTGAAGCGCCGCGCCGGGAGCACTTCCCATTTGCTTCAGATGCTCGAAGGTGTCGCGCGTCACCTCCGGATCCAATCCGAATTCATCCACCTTGAAGACCCGGGCTCCATAGATGCGCATCTGATCCACTTTGTTCGCGGGCGCGGTGATGATGGTTGCGATCTCGCATCGGATGCCGGCAGCCGCGCAGTGCGCGGCCAATGCGGCCCCCGAGTTGCCGCTCGATGTGCCGACGCAGCGATTCCTGCCGTGGGCAATCATGTGGGATATGGCGACCGCACCAAACCGGTCCTTGTAGGAGCCGGTCGGATTGGCGGTCTCGAGTTTGAACCAGAGATTCGGCAACCCCGCCGACGGACCGATCCGTAGCGACCGGATCAGGGGCGTCTGGCCGGTACCGATATCCAGGCGGTACGCTGAAGGAACCTCGGGAAGAAATTCTGACCAACGCCACAGACTCATGGGATTCGGGGCTCCGCCGGGCGGAAGACCGCATCCGGTTCGAATGGAAACATCGGCCGTCGCCGGTGGTGGTAGGTCAACGTCCCGATGTCGGCGGTGCTGGCGCCGGGGGTATTCACCCGAATGATGGTGCGGCACACTTCGCCATAGGCCGCAATCGGCGCTTGCGCGCCCTTGGCGACGAACACGTCGTATGAGTTCGGATCAAGCCCGCAACTCGTTAGTTGACGGAGGCTGAAAGGCATGGTCGGGACGGAGGTGAGCATTACCGTCAATCCCGAGACCGACTCCACCACGGCGGTCGGCCCCATGTCGTACCCGGTAAGCGCGCTATGCCGCGCCTCGGGTTCCTGAAAGCGTCCTTCGTACAGGCCGCCGACCCGGAATTCGCCTTCCAGGGGAGGGCCATAGAGTGGATCGTGCCGGCCGCCCAGCCGCATAGGCACCGTAGCCCCCTTGCCCGCTCGCCGGGCCTGTTCGACCGAATCCGGATCGCAGAAGCAGACGAAGCCGCGTTTCCACCCCTCACCCTGTCTTACCAGTTCGTGGGCAATCCAAGTTCCGTCCCCCGGCGTTGCACAGCCGATGTTGTCTCCGACATCGAGCAGGAGCACCGGGCCGGCTTCATCCGGAATCGTCTTGATCGCATCCTTTACGCTGATCATGCGGGGAACATAGAGTTTGCGGTGTTCCCACAAATAGCCGCCGAGTTCGTCGGCACAGGATTGCGCCAGGTCCGAATCATCATCGGTGGTAACGACAAACGACGTGCCCATTTCGGGCACGTCGGCGTAGGCAAAGCCCAATACGATGCTTACGGCGAGGACGCCGGGGCGGCTGCGAACTTCGTCCGCCTTCTCGCACAGCGCGCGGCAGGGCTGCTCCGACGTGATCTGCCGTTCAATGTTGATCACCATCGGCGGCCGGCAGGCGCGCTGGACCGGTCGAATGACGCGGCCCAGCGTCCTGGCCAGAAGGGAGGCCGCCTCCAGGCCCCGATCGTACTGGTCCATATGCGGGTAGGTACGATACGCCACAATTGCATCGGCGGCGTCGACCATGCGCGCCGAGAGATTGGCGTGCGGATCCAGCGTACAGATCAAGGGCACGTTCCCGCCGATTCGGCCTCGCAACCATGCCAGCCAGCTCCCATCCATGTCGGGTTCGCTCTCACACATCGAAGCGCCGTGCGGTGCCGCGAGTATGCCATCCAGGGCCCCCGCTCTTTCAAGCTCCTCCTCCAGAAGGTGGAGGAGGTGATCGTAGGTTGGCGTGGTAACAACACCGCCGGGAATAATGCGCGCCGCGAGGAGGGGCACGGCCTCGATGCCCGCCTGTGCCAGTCCCACGAAGAATCCGCCCAGTTCATGATGCGAGTCGGCGAAAGGGTCGCGAATGGCTGAGCCCGTCAGGAGCGTATCCTTTTGAAAGGAGGCAATCGTAATAGGATCGTCCGCGAAAGAATTTGATTCGTGATAGATCATGACGATGCCCACGCGCAGGGTCCGGCACCGTGGAGTCTCGCGGCTGTCGGAGCTCTTCTTCGTCATCATGACTTGAATTCCAGTGTTTTTTTGCGGCTCTTGACAAGGCACATCCGGTCTGGGAAAAGAGGCGGATGAACGATGCCGTAAAAGAAATCACTCTCGAGATGATGCGCGAAACATTGTTCAGCGCCGCCTTGGCGGATGCGCTGGATAAACTGGGTTATCGCAAGCAGTCTCCCCGCATACCGCTTGAACCCGTCACCGGCACCAGGAAGATCGTTGGCCGTTGTAAGACGACGCTCTGGATCGACTTTGACTACTCCGATCCGAACAGCTACGTGGGCGAGTTGAAGGCTGTCGACAGTTGCAGGCCCGGCGACGTGGTGATCTGTGCCGGTCACGGCTCGTTGAGCGCGGCGATCTGGGGTGAATTGCTCTCCGTGGCGGCGCGCAATGCCGGTTGTGTGGGCGCGATCGTCGACGGCGCCGTGCGCGACATCGCCCAGATGGACGAGATGGAGTTTCCTGTCTTTGCCCGCGGACGGTCGGTGTACGACGCGATGGATCGGCAGAAAGTGATTGAGTACGATGTTTCGGTGGCCATCGACGGGGTGGTTTTCAACCCCGGGGACCTGGTGATTGCCGATCTCGACGGAGTGGTGGTCGTTCCCCGCGAAGTGGAAGAGGAAGCGGTGCGGCGCGCGTGGGATAAAGTTCATGACGAAAGCCGTGTTCGTGAGGAGATTCGTAAGGGCATGAAGGCCTCGGAGGCTTGGGATCGCTACGGGATCCTATGATCCGAAACACTACGCCACACGTATCCGGTGAATCAGAATCTTTCCTTGTCCGTTCTCCACTGCCCAGTGGGTAGCCAGGATTTCGCCGTTGTCCAGCGACAGGAGGGAGGGCTGGCCGAACTTCAGGTTTCGCATGTCCCCGTATCCGGTTGTTCGCCTGGCGGCTTCGGGTTCCCAGATCCGTTCCTCGGTCACGGTTTTCCACCGGTTGCCGGTAAAGTCGATCACGCGCACAAAGAGGCCATAGGGTTCGTCCTCCCGGTGGCAATGGATTGTCAGGAGCCGGTCTCCGCCCAGGTGCATCAGGTTTGAAGCCTGGCCCCGGACACCGGTATTGATGGGGTCCGACCAGGTCTTTCCGTAGTCCTCGGAGACAGTGATGTGATTGGGCAGGTGTTCACCGGTCCCCTCGTCCAGGGCCCAGGCGAGGGCCGCGATCCGACCCGGCTGCATCTCGCAGAGCCGGGATTCGACCGGGCTTGCCCGGTCCTCCGGCAATTCGGAATAAATCGCAAATTCTTCCCACGTTGCGCCACGGTCCCCGCTGCGCACCAGGATGCCGTGCGCGCCACTGGGCTTCGTGCCGTCCCACATCGGCATGGGTGGGCCGGAAGCCAGCAAATCGCCGTTGCTGATCTGGATACAGGGTCCGGAAATTTCCAGCATTTCCGGGCAGGAAAGTTTCATCGGCGCCGGCTTCATCCAGTTCCTGCCCCTGTCGCTTGAGAAAGAGACCAGATTGTCGCCGGGCAGTAATCCGCCCGTCTCCGGGTTGGTAAGTTCCTGTTCGTGGTGATCGCGGTACCAGGCGTACCCCACCGCCACCAGGTTCCCGTCGTCCAGGAGGGTCGGCTTTAAGCACAACATCGACATTACCCCATCCTTCGGCGCCTCGCAGAGCGGACCCTCCGCGGTCCAGGTGCGGCCCTGGTCTGTCGAACGCGATATATGCATGGTGGAGTCAGCCGCCTCGAACGCCTGGCCCTGCATGTGAAACGAGAGGAGTTCGTCCGCCGACAGTTTTACGATGTGCGGAAAGTAGCCGTGACGGCTGACCAGGTGAGGAATCGGGTTGTCGTACAGGACGTGATGGTCGAGGATTCGGATGGTAGGCATTCTTCTCCGATCGCGTTTTAGAGGTTAATCTTGATTCCTTCGTCGCGAGTTTTGTCCCGAACTTCGTCGAAAAGAATGATCAAACCGTGGCCGGGACCTTCTGGCGGATAGCCGCGATGAGGTACTCCTGTGTTGCCCGCACCGCGGCGCCCATCAGGGAAGAGCGTTCGGCGTGCCGGGACAGGCGAAGATCCAGACCCTCCCAGCTGCGGTCCAGGCAGTTCCTGCGAACCTCGTCCCGCAGCTGCCCCAGGAGTTGCTTATTGGCGATGTCAATCGCGCCGCAGAGCACGACGGTTTCCACGTTGAACAGGTTGACAAGATTTCCGATACCGATGGCGAGATATCGAATCAGATCATCCACGATTTCGCCGCAATCAGCGTCTCCCTCGCGGGCGCGGCGATAGATGATTTCCGCATCCAACTCCGCCCCATGCGCCAGCAGGGGCTTGAATACCTGGCCGCGTCCCTGCTCCATGAGAGCCCGTGCGCGCCGGGTCATGGAGGCGGGGCTGAGAAACGTTTCCAGGCAACCGCGCCGCCCGCACTCGCATGGCAACCCATTCACATCCACGACGGTATGTCCCAGTTCGCCGTCAAATCCGTTTTTCCCCTGGAACACCTCTCCGTTGTCGACCAGGGCGAACCCGATCCCGGTGCGAAGGGTGACGGCGATCATTTTCGTCGGCCGATAGTCCTTCCGGAACCAGTACTCCGCCCAGGCTGCCAGGTGGATCGACCGGCCGACCGAGACGGGGGCGTTGAAGTGTTCCAGAAAGAACTGCCGCAGCGGAACGTTCTTCCAGGCGGGCAGGTTTGTACTGCCCAGCATGGTCCCCGTCTCCTCGTCCACCATTCCCGGGCAACTCACGCCGATCCCGGCGATACGGTTGCGGTCAGGATCCAATTCGCCGATCATCTCGAGGAGTTTGCGCAGCGTCGATTCCGGCGAACTCCGACGGTCCACGAACTGACCGCGAACATTCAGGATGCTACCATTCAGGTCGGTAACGGCGGCGCGCAGGTGGTCCGATTCGATGTCCACCGCCAGGATGGAACGGTACCCGGCGTTCACCCGCAAGAGCCGTGAGGGCCGCCCGCGCCCGGATTCGGAGCGCTCCGACTCGCCTTCGAGCACCAGTCCTTCATTGACCAGCTGGCCCACGATACCGCTGATCGTCGGGGGCTTGAACCGGGTGAGACGTGCCAGGTCCGCGCGGGACACCGGCGCGAGCATCCGGATCGCCTCGATGACCGCCGCGGCATTGGCCTCTCCCAGTTGGTTGACATCCGCAACCGAGGAACCGGATCCGGGTCCCGGACTGGGGGTAGAGCGGCTAATTCCCATATTCTTTAATGCCCATCGTAAATTAATTCACTGAAAAACTTAAATCGATCATACAGAAGGAGGGGAAAGAATAAAGGAAAAACACAAATTTATTCATTATCGTCCCATTTCGAATCATTTGATTCGGATCAAGAAATAAATTGCATGGGTGTCACCGATCAGGTACAGTGAGAGTTGTATTGAAGCAGGAGAGAATCACGGCAGGATCCCGGGAACCTTCCGGACTTGCTATTTTTAAGGAGAAACACAGCATGCGCAGAAAGACGAATTCGCTACGGGAGAGGGGCGGGAGTGGATCCCGGGTATTCACAATGTGTGCAGTTGCCTGCATGGCGGCTACATTTGCCATGGACGCCTCCGCGGAATTCAATGTGATTCGCAACGGCGTGAACTGGGACGCCACCTACGAGGCGGATTTTGAGCCTCACTCAGTAGCTACGGATCCGATCTGGATTGAAGGTATTGGCGGAGCACAGTCGTCGCGGGTTGCCGCGGGCGGCATCCTGACCCTGACCTCGGTAGATATCAGTAATCTGCGATACGATCAAACTGGGGCGTCGTGGACGGGCCTCGGTGCGCAGCGCTCGATCGAGTGGCGCATGCGGGTGGTTTCGCAACAGTCGGCGGACCGGGCGACTGATGTCCTCAGCTTTGCTGCGGGCGACGGCTTCTGGATCGTGGAATTCAAGGACTCCAGCCTCCGCATGGTCGGTTCCTCCGCCGGTTCGGATATCCTCCTGGACACCACGATCTTTCGCACCTACCGGCTCGTCATCGACAGCACCCAGTCCGTCGACCGTGCCGTACTCTATGTCGACGGCACCGAATTTCTCGCTTCGGGTGCCGCTACAGCCGGGAATGCCGGCGCGAATGATTTTGTGGCATTCGGTGACGGCAGCACCGGCGGCATCGGTGGCGTCATCGAGTGGGACTTTATCTCCTGGACCGCCGGGGCCTTCCCCGCTTCGCCCTTCGGGATCTCTTTCAACACGATCGTCGTGGCCGATACCGCCGCCATGGAGTTCGCAAGCACCCTCGGGGTGGACTACAACCTGGAGTTTACCACCGATATAATTCCCCCCACGAATTGGGTCGTAACCGGCGCTACGGTGACCGGGAACGGAGATCCCATGCAGTTGTTCGACCCGACGGGGTTTTCCACCCAGAAGACGTACCGGATCCTGGCGCCTCCGCAGTGATGCGGCGTTGAAAGAAACCCGGCAGGACCTTTCAGCCCAGATGGATTGCAACAGAGACCAAGAAACAGAGAACGACGAAACAAGACCGTAGCGACGAAAAACTAGGAGCACCCGCTACGCACAACACGAGAAGGAGAAGACTATGAAAACAACCATGAATAACGGCAATGTACACTCACTAAAACACGCCGCCTGTTTCGCGCTGGCGGTTACCCTGTCGGCGGCGTGGACGATGACCGCGTCCGCGGACTTCCTGGTCCCGCGCAATGGCGTCACCTGGGATGCAACTTACGAAGCGGATTTTGAGCCCCATTCCGGCTCCAACAGCCCGATCTGGAGTGAGGGCATCGGCGGGGCACAGTCATCGAGATCTGCCGCCGGCGGCATCCTGACCTTGACCTCCGCGGATATCAGCAATCTGCGCTACGACCAGGTCGGGACGTCGTGGACGGGTTTGGGCCAGCAGCGCACCATCGAATGGCGCATGCGGGTGGCTTCGCAACAGGCGGGGGACCGGGCTACCGATTTCCTCAGTTTTGCCGCTGGCGAAGGCTTCTGGATCGTGGAATTCAAAGATGCCAGCCTCAGGCTGAATGGTTCCTCGGCGGGATCGGATCTCCCCATTGACACCACAGCGTTCCATACCTACCGGTTGGTAGTTGACAGCGCCCTGGCCACTGACAAGGCCAGGCTCTATGTCGACAACAGCCTGTTTGCCAGTTCGGGCGGCGGCGCGGCCGGAAATGCCGGCGCGAATAATTTTCTGGCATTCGGCGACGGCAGCAGCGGGGGCATCGGCGGCGTCATCGAGTGGGACTTTGTCTCCTGGACCGCCGGAACCCACATCCCTGAGCCGTCCATGGTCGCGCTGATCGCGGTCGGCGGGCTCCTGTTGTCGCGGCGTCGACGGTGACCGAGAGCCTTTTATCAGGAAGGCCGAACTGAATCGAAATTTCAGTGTGAAAAAAAGAAATCGCCCCCTGTCGGCGCGCCCAGCGCGCCCAGGGGGCGAGGCCTTTACGCTGATTGAACTGCTGGTGGTGATCGCGATCATCGCGATTCTCGCGGCTCTCCTGGTGCCCGCGCTGACCGCATCACGGCAGAAGGCCGGAGAGATCAAGTGTGCGGCGAACCTGAAGCAGTTGGGCTACGGCAACCGCATGTATCTCAACGACCACGACGGGATCTTTCCCTTCTATATGCGATACGGCGGGTTCGTAGGTTCGGAAGATATTTTTCGGTTGCTGCTGCCCTATAACGGCGAGGACAAGTGGCTGTACAATTGTCCGAGCGACAATCGCGACATCACCACGTCTGACCCCAACGTACTGAACAATCGATGCAGTTACGCCGCCAATGATTATCTCACCGGCGGCTACGGCAATTACCCGACCAAACACACATTTGCCCGGGGATTGACGACGGAGTGGGACGTCTCCACCGGTGCCGGCAGTCTGGTCTATTTTTCGGAGACGGATTTTCCGACCTCGATGGGGCCGTGGGTGTATATCGGCAGGATCCACGGCGCCTTTTCCTTCAACAGTACCTGGCCCACCCCGTCTGCCTTCCGCCATTCCGAAGGGTCCAACATCGCGATGTTCGATGGACATGTCGCATGGTACCCGACCAGCCAGGCCATCCCGGATTGGCGAGCGGATTTCCGGGACATTACCTATTACCCGTTCAAATAGGGGCCGACTCGTGCACTTTCAAGCTCTGCTGGTGGTCCGGGCCTCAGCACTTGCCGGTCTCGTGACGGCCGGATTCATTGCTGCGAGCGCGTCGGAATATCGCCCGGCTGATCTCGAAGCAGCGGTAGATGCCCGGCAGGCGCAGACATTTTTTGCGCTGACCGACGATCAGCAACAGGCCGTCCGGAAATCGGTTGCGCCGCCGCCGCTCGCACAGCGTCGAAATCCCTATTCTACCCCCATGTACTACCCCATGTGGGGAGAAACCAGCTTCGACGGCACGCTGCACGCGGACTGGCAGGAAGCACTGATCAGGGACTGGGCAGAGGTCGGGATGACGCAGCTTCACTTTTACGCCTACCCCGACGGAGTCGGCACGGAAACACGAACGTATGATGTCACCGAGGCGACCCGGGAAGGCATCGCAATGTTCCGGCGTCTCTGCCGGAAGTACGGCATCAAGATCGGGATGCGGGTGGACCTACCCTACAGTCTGGATAATTCCGGCAAGCTGCCGATCGGGGATTACTGGATCGCACACCCTCGAAATCCGGATAACGAGTTGAAACCTTATTGGGAATGGCTGGCCGGCATCGTCAGCCAGTTCAAAGGGAACCTCGAGTACGTGATCCTGGGCGACGAAATCGACTGGAAGGAGAAGGACCGGGAGAAGGCCTGGAGCGCGGAAATCTATATGGAAGTTTTCCGGCAGGCCGCGGATACCATCCACAAGGCGGATCCGGAAACCAAGGTGTCCATGTACGGCGCTTCGAGCGGGCGATGGAACGAAGTGATCGGCCTGCTGCAGTCCGGCTACACCGACTATGGCGACGCCATCGCGATCAATCACTACGACTACACCGTGATCAGCGGCTTCAAGGAGGATTTGAAGAAGTACTCTCCCGACAAGAAACTCGCCCTGTTGAGCAACGGCGTCGGCTACATCGCGAGCGACACCCCGCACCGCAATCCGCCCGAAGATCCGTACTCGCGATACAACGACCGGGACCAGGCCGCCATGATCGCGCGCACGATGTATACATGGTGGGACATCGATGCCGATGTCGCTCCGTACTACATCTGCCTTCGCGGGTATACTTACAAGGGCGAGTATCACCCATGGTGGTACGGTTTTTTCGGCTTCATGGACCTGGTGATAGACGAGAACGACCAGCCGTCGATCAAGCGATATCCCGGCTGGTATGCGTTTCGGACCATTGCCGCCGTTTTCCATGACAGGCCGTCATTTACGGAACCTTCGTTCCGTGTCGAGGCGCCGGGCGGCGCCGGCTATCTCAAAGCCCATGAGCGTGCCGGGCAGGAACTTCTGATCATCGCGTGGGGAAATGGGAAGACCGATCTTCGCATCGGGACCACGGAATACGGATTCCCGGTCCGGGTGGACCTGATGGATCACAATCAATGGACAGACGTTCCCGCGGTTTCCGATGAGAGCGGCGTAACGCTGCAGGACATCGAACTCGAACTGGCGCCGACCATCATTCGCCTGGTGCCGCTTGCTGCTCACGCTAAGTGAGATTCACGTGTAGCGGAGCCACGGCCGAGCTTGCTCGGTGGAGCGTATGATTCTGCACTACAGCCGGAAGATGAAACACAGGAGCCCGAAAAGAGAGACGGCTGAGCCAAGCTCCCCTCGCGCTCATCTTGGGCTCTTGATAGCCTTTCCATTTGGGTTTCGTAGTGCAAAATCCTGTTCACCACCGAGCAAGTTCGGTGGGGTCCGGCTCATGCTAACCACGTACTCAATGAGCAGCATTGGGGTTCAGCCTCCATACGCGCCCGCGTCGTAAATTCCGAAGCCATAGCTGCCGGGAATCGTAATGACCGGGCCTTCCGCATGCAGGATGAACTTGTCGATAAAGACGTCACCGCCGTCGGGTGAGGTCAGATAGATGGAGTGGACGCCTGAAACCGGCAAAACGCCCGCGCTCTGACTGGTAAACGTCCCGAGATTTCCGGTGGAATCCGCGGTGAGTTTGGCGACGACGGTACCCGAAGGACTTCCGATGCGGATTATAATGCGTTTGCCCGGAGTTATTGTAGCCAGCACAAATTCGATGGTGTCGATTCCGCCCAGGTCGATGTTGTCGTACCGCGCCCAGTCTCCGGGGCCCAGACTCGAGATTGAAGTTGCATGAAGAGCGACGCCGAAACCTCCGTCCAGGTCTTCCGCCTCGATCGTTCCTACGAACCCGGACGCGAGCCTCAACCGGGAAACCGCGGTTCCGTTCGTCTGAATTACTTCAAGGCATTGTTCCGTCCCGTCCCCAATGATTTCCGTAGACGGGATTGCAATCCAGACCGGCGGTTCCGATTCCAGATCCGCGGATTCGATGACGTACAAGTTGCTCTCAACGGTCGTGAAGCAGATGGTCAGGTGCGCATCCGGTCCCGAGGTTTCGTTGAGAATAAGGTCCGAGAGTTCGAGGGCGATCGCCCCGGGGACCCAGGAGCCGATCAGGAGCGCGCTGAAGGCGGCGAAGATGAACTTCTTTACGGTGGGCAAAATTCGCATGTCAGTAGACCTCGGGTTCTTCCATTGTGCGAATGGAAACTACTTCGTGAACCTCCTCGTGAACTATTTCGTTCCTAACTATATCGCAAACTTTGTCGCGAACTAATTCGGTATCGTTCACGACAGAGTTATCGATGAAGTTATTCGGCGTAGTTCGCGACAAAGTTGACGGGTGAAGTTTCAGGGTACGACCTCAGGTCCGCGTCGTCCGGCTGACTTCGTACCACCTGCCGGCGGGAGCGACCCACAGCATTTCCATCGACATCACATCCTGGCTCGAACCGGAGAGCGTAGGCGCCCCTTCGTCGCCGAACTGGATATTGCTGGCCGATCCACTTAAATGAACCGACCAGGTGAAGCCGACAAGGGTCACCCGCTGGGCATCCACAACCCCGTTGGCAAGCAGGCAATTCACCCGGCCGCTCCCGTTGCCGTCCAGGTATTGCGTGCGATGCGTTACCGGAACGGTCGCCCCATTGGAGCTTACCAAATTCGTGATGGCCCCGCCCTCGGCCCCCGGCCCGTAGGTCGACCCTCCGGTGCAACGCCACTTGACGCCGTCGTACATAAAAGAGGCGGAGCGGTACACTCCGCCGGCCCCCTCCTGGCCGAACATCATGGAGGTTCCGTATTGACCGAACTCGCCGGTGCTGCCTTCAACCAGCTCAAAGGCCCACGAGGTCGCAACAATCACCAGCACCTGACCGGTACGAACTCCCGAAGTGCCCAGGAATGCTCCGGTTCTGGTGGCGCCGTTTCCGGAAACGAAGAGGGAGCTTTGGTGGACGTCGATCTCCTCGTTGTTTCCGATAAGATTGTACACGCTATCGAGACCGGCCCAGGCAAACGACTCGACGCCCTCATCGATGGTCGAAAAACTGGGGACGCTACCGGCGGGATCGATGGCGTAGCCTCTCGTAACGTTGTCGCGGTGATTCCCGATCATCTGGATATTGCTGAGCGAGCCCCCGGTGATGCGAACCGTATTCTCCAGGCTCTCGAAGTAATTCCCCATCAAGATCTGGGCAATCGGAGCGGTCACGCCCGTACCCACGTGATTCGAATGGTTTCCCGTGCCGCTGGCAATGTGGTTGCTGATGATCCGGTGGCCCCCTCCGGCGTGGAGCACGATCGCCTGGTCGCAGAGAAAGAAATTCGAGATGATGTTGCAGTTGTTGATCCCGCCGCTGGTCCCGGTCGTTTCGATGCACTTCTCGAAAAGAAATCCGGAACGGTTTGCGTGGCAGCCCTGAATCGTGTGGTTGTAGGCTCCGGCAACGAAGGCGCCGCTCTCGTTGCGGTCGTCCATCAGGATCGCGGTGCCGCTGCCGGTGTTTCCCGAAAGAAAAAGAACACGCACAACGCTTATAAACGCGGCGCCCTGGATGTGAATGCCGATTCCGGCGCCCACCGTCCGCACCGTCATGTTCGAAATCATGCAATCGCTTTGTCGTGGAGAAATTGCCGAGATGGCTCCGGACGGAGAAATTACCGACTTGTGCAGGCTCTGCCCCATCAGGGTGATCGATCTGGTTTCCAATCGTATCGTTGAATTGATAAGATAGGTTCCCGTTGGCACCCACACGGTTCCTCCATCCGACGGTAGACTGTCAATAGCTGCCTGGATTGCCGGGGCATCATCCGTCACCCCGTCTCCCACCGCGCCGAAGGCCTTGATATTAATTACGCCTGAGATGTCCTCCAGGGTGGTAGGATGGAGCGTCCCGTCGTTGTTGTGCCGAACCTCGAGAAACTCGTTGAGGAGGCTTCCCCAGTTTCCATCGTCTGCGCCTGGTACCGGTAGTCTTGCCATAAGTCTTTACTCCCGCGTTGAAGAGTCCCCGTCGTAATCAGGCGCCGCCGTAGCTCCCGCTGCCATACCCGGTGCACTGTTTCCTGTTGATTGGCGAACGAAAATGCTCCCGGCCGGAAATTATTCCTCCCGCCAGGGCGACCCCCGCCAATTTGAACATTTCCCGTCGGGACAAACTCCTGTGTTTGGGTCCGCCCTTTCCAATCGCCAGTTTCTGATCAGTGGATTTCGTAATCATTGTATTCTACCTACTCCTACTGGAACTCGAATTCGCGTGAGCAGATGATATCCGCACCCTGTTGAGGCCAGCCCTTTCGTCGGCGCCCTTCAGGTCATATTCTAACACCTTTTCGGGCAAATTTCCAGACGTGGCCAAAGTATGCCAATTAATACGCATCATAAATTAAAAGTACTGATATTCCGCCGGATAGTAAATGGGAAAATTACATGTGCGTCTAAAAAACTAGGATGAAGCCAAATTGCGCTCCTGGAGCACATATTTATTCGAATGATAACTAAATATGTGTCTATTTCGTAATTCAAGGATTTTATCGACATTTTCATCGGCAATAATCGTCAGACCCAGGTCCGGCCGTAAAGATCAACCGTCCCCCGGGTGAGGCGATTCACCCTGTCCATGCAGTCTTTTCCTCGACATTTAAAAAGTGACTTCATGCCTGCTCAATCCGCCCCGCAGACCGGGGAAGGGTTGTGGGCGGAGGCCGGTCGCGACGGGACGGCCGCCGCGACCGCGCGGAGGCGTTTCCGGCTATCCCCTTGGCGTTTGAAATTTTAATACGCGTCATGATTGAATGATAAAAATGATTGTTTGGTCGAAAATATGTGTAAATATAGTGCATAAACACAAAAGAATGGCTGAACTGATACAAAGTATTCATAGGGTTTATCATATTTATTCATAAAGTAAAATAAATTCTTGTGGCGCCCGGAGGTTCATGCTATTTCAATGCGCATTGAGCATTGGGAAGTGATCGAATGGTTGGATTTACACAGAGAGAATTCAGAAACTGCTCCATACGCCCGCCCGCTCGGCGGTCGGCACGGGCAAATTCGCGCGCCGGGGTTGGGTTTACGCTCATTGAGCTTTTGGTGGTGATTGCCATCATTTCAATTCTGGCCGCCCTGTTGATGCCCGCCATGAACGAGGTCCGGCAGCGGGCCAACAGCATCAAGTGCGCCTCGAATCTGAAGCAGCTCGGGTACGCGAACCGGCTGTATCTCAGCGATTATGACGGCCTTTTCCCGTTCTACATGGAGTATGGCGGATTCAGAGGATCTGCTCACGTGTTCCGGCTGCTGCTCCCGTACGCAGGCGAAAGTCAGTGGGTATACGATTGTCCCAGCGACAAGCGGGACATCATCAGGACCGACCCCGATGTGCTGAAAAACCGATGCAGTTACGCCGCGAACGACTACTTGACCGGAGGGTACGGAAATTATCCCGGGACGTATCCCTTTGCGAGGGGTCTCACCAGAGAGGTGGACGTATCGACTTCACCGGGCCGGCTGGTTAACTTCGTTGAATCCGATCTCAGTATCGAACCCTGGAAATACATAGGTTACTCCCATGGAACTTTCTCCTTCAACAGTCTCTGGCCGATCCCGTCAACCGACCGTCACGCCGCGGGCAGCAACATCCTGTTTCTCGACGGGCATGTTGCGTGGTACGAAACCAGTGCGGCGCCGCCGGCACATTATCCGGATTTCCAGGAAATCACTTTCGACCCGTTCAAATGAAATGAAGAGATGGATCATAGGCTGTCTACTATTGTATGGAGTCGGCATGAGCTCCTCGCATGCGGAACCCTGGAAGTTCAACGGCCCGTTCGGCGTCGCCGTGAACAGCGCAGACGTGGTCTACGTGGCCGAGATCAACAACAAGCGAATCTCGAAATTTACGGTCGACAGCCGGTGGATCGGCACCATCGAAGAGATCGAGGGCTATGGGAACCTCGTCGGTCCCTTTGATGTAACCATCGGGCCTGAGGACCGGATTTACATCACCGACACCTTTAACCACAAGGTGCTGGTTCTGGATGCGGAAGAAAATCTCCTCTTCGTGCTCGGCAAGGAGCCGAAAAGCGCCGAGCCGGAACACTTCATCGAACCCCATTTCGTGGCCGTCAACCAACGGGGCGAAATTTTCGTCGCGGATACCTTCAATGCGCGGATCCAGAAATTTGCGGCGGACGGTACGTTCCTTCGCACGTGGGGACGAATGGGGAAGGGCCCGGGCGAGTTCCTGATGACCGGGTATCTCGGCGGAATCACCTGCGACAACCGGGGCCATGTCTACGTGCGGGAGACCGACGGCGGGCGCATCCAGAAATTTACCGAAGACGGCGGCCACGTTGCCACCTTCGCACGGCGCGGCACCAAGCCGGGAGAGTTGGACGAGGGCTACGGCGCGGTGATGATCGGCGACATCTTCTACGCGGTGGACACCTTTGAGAGCCGGGTGCAGCGGTTTACGCCGGAAGGAAAGTTGATCGATGTGTGGGACCCCGGCGAGGGAAACAGCGGCCCGCATTTCAACCACCCGGTGGACATCGCCGAGCTGCGGGACGGGAACCTGGTTGTCACCGACTGGAAAAACAACCGGGTCGTCAAGTTGAGCCCCGAAGGTGAGTTTCTGGCAACCTGGGGCGAGAGCATGGAAGATCTGCTCGCCTATGAACCCCCCGCGTGGGTCGCGCGCGCGTCCGATAAGAGAATCCCGATCAGCATATATGGCAGCACGTCGCAAGCCGATCTCGATGCCTGCAGGACACATGGCGTTGAACGCATCTATTATTCGCACGGCAACCAGGATGGGGACTGGCCGCTTGTCGACGCCGTTAAGATCGCGAACGAGATGGGAATCCAGGTTCATTCATCGGTTGCGATGTTCGTGTTCGGAAAGACGAGTGAGTTTACGAGTTCCCACCCGGAACTTCGGATCTGGAAAAAGGGCGCAACGGAGCCGGTCAATACCATTCAATCCTGGGCCCAGCCGGCGGTTCGGAGTCACCGCGCTACCCACCTCTTCGAGCAGGCCCGGCGGACGCGGCTGAACGGCATCATGCTCGATTATATTCGATACCTCGGCCCCGATTATGCCTACGACCCAATCGTGATCGATGCCTACATCGAGAAGACGGGCGTCGATCCGAATACCCTTCCCCAAGACGATCTGCAGTGGATGCAATTCCGGGCTGACTATGTGACGGAGTTTATCGTGGAACTTCGACGAAACCTGGCTGAACTCGATCACGATGTGCATATCTCGGCCTACCTTGCGGGGGACGATCCGGATCCATCCGCCTACCTCAAGCAAGCCATGCAAGACTGGCGGACCTGGGCCAGGATGGGCATCGTCGACACGTTGATCGTCGCGCCCTACACGCGAGATTTCGGACGCATCTACGAATCCGTGCGCCGGGTTCGCGCGGTGATCCCGGATCGGACCCGGATCAACTGCATGATCGCGTGTTACGGCGGCAATCTGAATACGCCGGAACTGCTTCGCAAGGGCGTCGACGTAGCTATCGCGGCCGGCGCCGACGAGGTGTCGATCTATCGCAGCGACGCGATTTGGGATCTGGAACTCTGGGAAGCGATCGGCGAGATCTCCGCGGAGGTCAACCGGGGTATCACGGCGCCCGGAAAACCCGCTTCGCTCCCGTAGCGCGGCAGGATCTCCGTCTTGACGAGCAGCCCTTGAGCAATGAACAGGAAAGGAACGGCAATGCACACCATAACAAAAAAATGGCTGGGAGGGTGCGTCGCGCTCTATGCTCTCGGCATGAGCGCCTCGCAGGCAGACCCCTGGAAGTTCAAAGGTCCGTTCGGCGTCGCCGTGAACAGCGAGGACGTGATCTACGTGGCCGAGATCAACAACAAGCGGATCTCGAAGTTCACCGTCGAGGGCGAATGGATCGGCACGATCGGGACAGTCGAAGGCTACGGCGATCTAGTAGGCCCTTTCGACGTGACCATCGGACCGGAAGACAGGATTTATATCACCGACACCTTCAACCACAAGGTGCTGGTGCTGGATGCGGAGGAGAACCTCCAGTTCGTGCTGGGGAAGGAACCGAAGAGCGGCGAGCCCGAACACTTTATCGAGCCCCACTTTGTGGCCGTGAACCAGCGGGGCGAAATCTTCGTGGGGGATACTTTCAACGCGCGGATCCAGAAGTATTCGCCGGACGGGACCTTTCTCAAGACCTGGGGACGGATCGGCGAGGGTCCGGGCGAGTTCCTGCTGACCGGGTACCTGGGCGGGATCACCTGCGACAACCGGGGCCATGTCTACGTGCGGGAAACCGACGGCGGGCGCATCCAGAAATTCACCGAGGACGGCGACCACGTGGCCACCTTCGCCCGGCGCGGGACGAATCCCGGCGAGCTGGACGAGGGCTACGGCGCGGTGATGATCGGCGACATCTTCTTCGCAGTGGACACCTTCGAGAGCCGTGTGCAGCGGTTTACCCCGGAAGGCGAATTAATCGACATGTGGGATCCCGGCGAGGGAAACACGGGCGATCACTTCAATCACCCGGTTGATATCGCCGAGACGCGGGACGGGAGCCTGGTCGTCACCGATTGGAAGAACAACCGGGTGGTTAAGCTAAGCCCGGAAGGCGAATTCCTGGCTACGTGGGGCGAGTATCTCATGGATGAGCTGCTCGCCTATGAACCCCCCGCCAGGGTTGCGCGCCCATCCGATAAGAGGATCCTGATCAGCATCTATGGCAGCACATCGTTGTCCGATCTGGAGGCCTACGAAAAATACGGGATCCACGCGGTCTACTATTCGCACGCCCGGCAGGCCGGCGACTGGCCGCTCGTCGAGGCCGTGAAGATAGCCAACGAGAAGGGAGTCGAGGTCAATTCATCGATTGCGATGTTCATGTTCGGGAAAGAGACGGAGTTTTCGCGCTCCCACCCGGAGTACTTTATCTGGAAAAAGGATGCCAGGGAACCGGTCAACACCATTCAATCCTGGGCCCATCCGGAGGTGCGGAGTTTTCGCGCCACCCACCTGTTCGAGCAGGCCCGGCGCACCCGGCAGCACGGCATCATGCTCGATTACATTCGCTACCTGGGGACTGACTACTGCTACGACCCGATCGCGATTGATACCTTCTTCAAGAAGACGGGCATCAATCCGAACACTTTGCCCCAGGACGACCTGCAGTGGATGCAGTTTCGGGCCGATTACATAACGGAGTTCATCGTCGAGCTGCGACGAAAGCTGGCCGATCTCGATCACGAAGTGAAGATCTCCGTTTTTGCCGGAGGGGACGACCCGGATCCTTCCACCTACCTCAAGCTTGCCATGCAGGACTGGCGTACCTGGGCGAAGATGGGCATCGTCGACACGTTGATCATTGCGCCCTATACGCGTGATTTCGGGCACATTTACGAGTCCGTGCGCCGGGCGCGCGCGGTGATCCCGGACCGGATCCGGATCAACTGCATGATTGCGTGCTACGGCGGCAATCTGAATACGCCGGAGCTGCTTCGAAAAGGCGTCGACGTGGCGGTCGCGGCCGGCGCCGACGAGGTGTCCATCTATCGCAGCGACGCCATCTGGGAGTTGGATCTCTGGGAAGCGATCGGCGAAATCGCCAGGGACGTGAATCGGGGAATCACGACATCGGAAAATCCCGCCCGGGTCCCATAGCGTAAAAGCATCCTCGCTTTGACGAACTCCCCTGGTGCGAGGCCGTGGATCGGATTGTCCACGGCCGTCGAGGCGGGGAGCAGTTAGTATTCACAAATATTTCGAGCCGGGTAAAAACAAATAAAATAACAAACATTGCAATTTTCTATGTAAATTGTGACATTAATTCTCGTAAATTCTGGTCTCGTGATTCTTTTTATTCGAGATGTGAAAAAAGTTCTTGTGCCTGGCCGGGCTTCGAGGTATATCCCCTATGCCAATCGTCAAAAAGGTGGATCGAAGGCGGTTGGCATCCGTTGATCTACGAAAGAATGAAAAAAAGAAAATGGAGACCCCCCATGCGATTTCTCACTCTTATCACCCTGACCCTTGCCATGCTGTCCCCGTCCCCCGTCACGTATGCCGTCGATCAGGAATGGGACTTCGACAGCCCCTTCGGCGTGGCTGTGAACAGCCAGGACGTTGTCTACGTCGCGGAAATAAAGGCGAAACGCGTAAGCAAATTCACGACGAACGGTGAATCGCTCGGCACGATTGAGGAGATCGAGGGGTATGGGAAGTTCGCGGGCCCGTTTGACGTCCATATCGGACCCAACGACTGGGTGTACATAACAGACTGTTTCGGACACAGAGTGCTGGTCCTGGACGCGGACGAAAAGCTGCAATTCGTCATGGGCTCCGGTACCAAGAGCATGGAACCAGGCGAATTCGCCGAGCCGCACTTCATCGCCGTCAATGCCGCGCGGGAGATCTTCGTGGCCGACACCTTCAACGCACGCATCCAGAAGTTCTCGCCCGAGGGCGAGTTCATCACCGCGTGGGGCAGCATTGGACAAGGACCGGGCCAGTACCTTCATAACGGGTATCTGGCGCGCGTCGACGTCGACAACCAGGGCTTTGTCTACGTTCGCGAATTCGACGGCGGGCGCATTCAGAAATACACGGAGGACGGCGAGTATGTCGCCACCTTCAGCAAGCGCGGTGTCGCCGAGGGCGAGTTGGACGAGGGATACGGCCTGACGGTGATCGACGGCAAACTGTATTGTCCGGACACCTTCGAGAGCCGCGTTCAGATCTTCAGTCTCGACGGCGAATTGCTGGAGGTCTGGAACCGGGGGGAAGGGGACACCGGTGATCAGTTCAACAACCCGGTGGACATCGCCCAGACCAGCACCGGCGACCTGATCGTGAGCAACTGGAAGAGCGAACGCGTGGTCCGGCTCAGCAAGGACGGCAAACTCCTGACTGACTGGGGCAAATCGCTCGAGAGCCTGCTGACGTGGCAGCCGCCCGGATGGCGGGTGCGTCCCACGCGGGAACCGATCAAGGTCAGCATCTATGCCGGCGTCGACGATACCACGTTGCAAAAGTCCCACGAGGCGGGTGTCGACATCCTCTACCCCTCGCTGAACAACCAGTATCTCGGCTGGGGCATCAAGACACCTGTCGCCACCGCCGCTTCGCTGGGGATCGAGGTCCATCCCTCTATCGCGGGCAACTCCTTTGGCATGGGCAACCCGACCCCCAGCCCGGTTTTCAAGGAGCATCCCGAATGGCTGCTCTGGAAGAAAGACGCCAAGAAACCGATCGAGACGATTCATAGTTGGGCCCACCCCGAAGTCCGATCGTTCCGGGCCGATCACATCGTTGCCCAGGTGAAAGCGCAAGGTGTCCAGGGCGTCATGCTCGACTACATCCGTTACCTTGGCAGCGACTATGGCTACGACCCGATCATCGTTAACGGATTCTTCCGGAAGTACGGCATCAATCCCCTCGAGCTGCCCCAGGACGACATGCGCTGGTTACAATACCGCGCCGACTTCGTGACCGATTTCATTGTCGAGCTGCGTCACAAGCTGGCCCTTGAGCTTCCCGATCGGCATGTCGAGATTTCCGTTTACCTGTCGGGCGACGATCCCGATCCGGAGGTGTACCTCAAGAGCGCCATGCAGGACTGGAAGACGTGGGCCAAAATGGGTATCGTCGACAAACTCCATGTGGCCTGGTACACGCGCGACCTCGACCTGATTTATACCGCCGTGCGTCGCGTGCGCGAAGCCGTGCCCAACCGCGTGAAGATCAACAGCTTCATCGCCGCCTATGGCGGAAACTTGAATTCCCCGGAATTGCTGCGGAAGGGGTTTGAAGCCTCCATCGCGGCCGGCGCCGACGAGGTGACGATTTATCGCATCGATGCCGTCTACGAACGAGACCTGTGGGAAGCCATCGGCGAGATCACCCGCGACATCGACAACGGCACGCTGGCGGCCAAGTCCGTAGGTAATCGCAATGCAGGTATGTGACTTTTCCCGCTCGTTTTTCACCATTCGGATCGACCGGAACAGCAAGTCCGCGCAGACCATGTCCAAGGACGAACCCTGGACCGTCAACAATGCCCGGTTCCCGGTTGAGTGCCGGTGCATCCTCACGGACGGCGATCGACAGGTTGAATACCTGCTGGGCGCTTCATGTAAATCCGAATGGGTCAATGTGGACAGCGGTGTCTGGGACAGCCCCAATGCCGACATGTGCATGATCCAGTCCGAGGAGGATTTCCTGGTGATCAAGAGCTGGGATCATCGAGGCCGCAGGATCCCGTTGCATCCACCCACATTGGGGGATCAGCCTCTCCGCCAGTCGGGCAAGAACGCCGATGCCTTCGACCGCGTCGATCGGTCGGTTCGCATGACGGAAGGACAGGTGCTGAAAACCACGGACCAGGTCATCGAGGCCGGGCTCGGAAATCGCCCCCTTGTATCGCAAACTTGCTTTTCGTTGGACGACGGCAAAAAGGTGGTGCTCGAATATCCGGTCAAGGATTGCAACTTCAGCGACTACGACCACTACTACCAGGTCGACACCGGTCCTGTTCTGATGCCGGACCCTTCACGCAATGGAGAACCGTGGATCGAGAATCTGGAGTTGGCCTTCATCGCGCACAGCAAGCCGGATTGGGCCGAATTTATTGTCAATGTTCCGACGCCCCTTGCCGGCGGCATCTCGGTGGACCATTACAGCGAATCTCGGCGAATCGATAACACGGAAAACATGATGTTCGCCGTCGACTGACCAATGGGGCACCTGCCGCCCTGCGTCAACAATAGACTATATTGCACGTATGAATATCACGGTTCATGACCAGGGATCGACGGGTTCAGCGGTGGTTTCCCACCGAGGGCACGGCTCATTCCAGATTATGGAGGGCGAAGCTTCAGCTGAGCCGGCGACAGAAAAGCACAGGAAAGGACCGGCTCGGAGCATGGCTTTACGATTGTTCCTATCCTGCTCGTTCCGGGTGCGCGGCTCAGCGGAAGATTCGCCCTTCAGCGATCTTCTTCCATGCTCAATCGCGAGCCGTACTCCTCGCAACAGCCCGGCAAGCAGCCTGCAACGGCGAGGTAAAAAATTCCCGGGCGAAGAACCGGCAGATTGCACACGGTACGTTACCCAGGGATGGAAGCACATGGACCGAGTTAAAGTTTTCACCGGTGGATGCGAGATCTATTCGCTTTGCCGCGATCAACGGCTACGCTTGGACCCATGCGGTGGGACTCAAGGAAATAGAGGTCTATCCGCATGAGTCGCCGTAAGCCCTGGAGGATGCTCTTTGTCGGCGTCGGCTCGATAGGGGAAAGGCACCTCCGGTGCTTCTTGAAGACGAACCGGGTGACTGCGGCCATTTGTGAACGCGACGAGAAGCGATGCCACGAGGTGGCCGACCGCTACGGAATCAGCCACCGGTATTCCTCATTGGAAACGGCACCTCTCGATTCGTTTGACGTGGCACTGGTTGCCACCCCGGCCCATCTGCACATTCCACAAGCTATCGTATTGGCGGAGGCAGGGGTGCATCTGTTCCTGGAAAAACCCCTCAGTACGAGCCTGGAGCGGATTGAAGAACTTCGTCACCTCATCGAATCGGGCGAATTGACGGCCGCAGTCGCTTACTTTTACCGCACCCATCCGGCCCTGGTCGCCATGAAAAACGCTATCGATGAGGGACGCTTCGGGCGGCCTGTCCAGCTCATCTCAATCAACGGGCAGAACCTGCCCCACTATCGACCCGCCTATCGCGACGTCTATTACAGGGACCGGGCGATGGGTGGCGGCGCCATCCAGGACATCTTGACCCACAGCCTCAATGCCGGCGAATGGCTCGCCGGGCCCATTGATCGCGTGGCGGTGGATGCTGCTCACATGGTGCTGGAAGGGGTGGAGGTGGAGGATGTTGTGCATGTCTGCGCCCGCCATGGCGACGTCATGGCCACCTACAGCGTCAACCAGTTCCAGATGCCCAACGAAGTCACCCTCACCGTGAATTGCGAGAAAGGATCGGCGTGTTTTGATCTGCTCGGTCAGAAGTGGAAATGGATGGACCAGGTAGACGGTTCATGGCATGAGGAATCGTTCGGACCGCTGGAACGCGACGAACTGTACCTGAGCCAGGCCGGTGCGTTGCTGGATGTGCTCCACGGCCATCGTCCGCCGCCCTGTTCGTTCGAGGAGGGCCTGCAGACTCTTCGCGTCAACCTGACGGCTCTTCGCCTCGCGACCCGGGACGCCAGTCTCACAAGTGTCGACGGCGTGGAATCCTTCATCCGCCCGGGCGATGGAGAACCATAATGGATATTGTGAATCAATCTGAACGTTTGCTGGAAACCTTTTTGACGCTCTGCCGTATCAACAGTTTTCATCCCGATGAAGCTGAAGTGATGCGGGTGCTGCGCACTCGGCTGACGCAAGCGGGTGTCGAGGTGACGAAGGACGCATCCGGAAATCTCCTCGGCTACTGGCCCGGGACCCTCGAGCGTACGGCCGCGGAGCCGGTGCTGCTGTGCGCGCACGTCGACACCATTCTGCCCACGCCGGGGATGGAGCCTGTGGTACGCGATGGCGCGGTGTGGTCCGACGGGTCCGCGGTTCTGGGCGCCGACGACAAGGCGGCCGTGGCAGCCATCGTCGGGGCGATCGAGGCGATCGCTGAGAGCGGCGAGGCACATCCGCCGGTGGAAGTCTTGCTCACCGTAGGCGAGGAGGTAGGGCACATCGGTTCCAAGGCGTTCGACGTTGGGCCGGTGCGATCGAAAATTGCCTTTGTCCCCGATTCCGGGGGTCCGGTCGGGCAGATTATTCTCGCATCGCCATGGGCGCGGCATATCACGGTAAAATTTCACGGCTGCGGCGCCCATGCAGGCATCGAACCGGAGAATGGGCGAAGCGCATTGTTGATGGCATCTCGGGCCATCGCTTCCCTGCCCTGGGGCCGGATCGACGAGGAGACGACCGCCAACGTGGGTACGATACAAGGTGGCGATGCGCCGAATGTCGTCGCCGCCGAGGCGGAGATGACCTTTGAAGTCCGCAGCCTCAACGAACGTATGCACCGGGACCACATCGACAACATTCTGTCAACGTGCGAACAGGTCGCCGCCGCTCTCGATGGACGAATCGAACACCACGCGTCAATCTGCGTGACCGGCTTTCGGTTCGAAGAGACGGACCCGATCGTTGAGCGTGCCAAATCCGCCATCCGCGGGGCTGGTCTCCAGCCACGCTGCACCGTTTCCTGCGGCGGCAGCGACGCCAACGAACTCAACGCCAAGGGACTGCCGACGCTGGTTCTGTCCGTTGCCTATCGCGACATCCACAGCAACCGGGAGTCGATGCCGCTGGATCAACTCGATGCCCTCGCAAACGTATGTGCAGCTTTGATGTTGGGAATTTGATCGTTAGAGACTATATAAATTCAATGAATCGAAATTTTCTTGTACTGACAATTTGTGCCCTCTGCCCCGCCGCGGGAATGGCGGACGGTTCGTGGCGGGACGCGGGAAACCGCGCGATCCTTGAAAACAATTCGCTTCGCGCCGAGTTTCAGTCCGGCGTTTTGTTCGGGTTGACGGGCAAATCGGCGGAAGATTCATTCATGTCGGGCGATCCGGCGAAACTGGATGGCATGGTTCCGGTCTTTGGCGACTCCGGGATCAACCTTGATGAATGCGCAGTTTCACACGAGGTATCCGGTGATTCTGTGGTCGGCAGGTTTCGTGCACCCGACCGGACGCAATGGGAGCTGCGCTGGTCCATCGAGCCGGGCGATGGCGATCTCGTCCTGCATACTTCGGCTCGCGCCCCCGAGCCGGTCCAGCGTTTCCAGGTTCCCTTTCCCGAATTGGACATCCATGACCACGCGTTGGTACTGGTGAACGGACAGGGCTCCGCTCTGGAACGGCGAGCACCCTGGAATGAAGAACTGAGTGGATCGGTTCCGCTGGCATTGTTCCAGGGTTCGGCCTCCGGCTGGGTTCTGGAATCCAGGGAACTGGACACGGGGACGGCTTCGGTCCTGGCGAAGGGAACCGGTGAGAATGCGAACCTTTCCATGGCGCGATGGTCTCCCGCTATCACGCGCGTGCCGCCGGAGGTCGAAATAAGGATCCGCCGCTACACGACCCATTGGGCGGATGCTGTTGACCCCTATCTGGCCTGGATGGAAGAGGAGTCGGGGTTTGTTCCGATCGAGAAAAGGCAGCCGGCATGGGTAAAAGACATTCGCGCCCAGGCGTACCTTCACCCGTGGGACTTTGAAGGGTTGGAGCTTCTTGCCAAGCGCGTGGATCCGACGCAGACGCTGCTGGGCCGGGTCACGGACTTTAATCGATTGCCGTTTCCATACTATGAGCCCGCGCCAAAGTGTGAGAAGTGGTTCAAGCGCGCGAGGGAACTTGGTTTTCACGTGGGCGCCCACGTCAACACCACGGGCGTCACCCGGGACATTGAAGAGCTGGTGGCGCGCTTTCAGCGCGGCTTTCTCTATGTCTGGACGGACGAAGAAGGCAACGAGAGATACGAAAACCAGCCTCCCCATGCAGGTCGGGTTATTCTCAAGACTCCGGACGGCGACAAGACCGCCTCGGGCGTGGACAATCACGCCTATTGCTCCCCTGCGTTGAAGGAGTTTCGCGACTTCTTCGTCGGGCAGATGAAGCCTCTGGTGGATGCAGGTGTCGACCTGATCTACCTCGATGAGTGTGGCGGCAACGGCCGGGGATTCATCGACGGAATGACGTCCGGGGAAGGCGTAATGCTCATGATGAAGACGATCGCGGAAACCTATCCGGAGGTTGCGCTCATGACCGAGCAGTACAACCTCACCATCTCACGGCACGCAAGCTTTGCTCTCACCACGTTGAATCCGGGACACCCGCTCAGCGGATACATCTTCAGCCGATTCATCCATGTGGTTCCGGAGTGGCACTACTACGAGCCGACAAACGAGCTGCACATGGATCAACATCAGTCCTGGGGGTTCATGGTCCCGGGCGGCAGCTGGAACGAATCGTGGATTCGGATTGGGAATGCCTTCACGCAGCACAGGCTGGAGCCTGATGTGCGGTTACCGCTGGGTCCAAACCAGCTGTTCGGCTATCGGGGTACCGGTGGCGTTACGGCTTTCTACGAGAAAGAGCCCACCCGCAGAAGCCTTGTCGTCTACGAACCGGGAAAGGATCCGAAAGCACACGGAACGCGTGTGACGGGAGTCTCCGAGTGGTCCGGCCCCGGCGCCCTGGAAAACTGGCCTTTCTATCGAGGCAAGACTCTCCTCGCGCTCAACCCGGAACACACCTACGGATTCGACGAAAAGATCTCACTCCCGCAGGACCGGTTTCACATCACATCCATCCCGCCGGACTTTGGGCTGTACGCGAGCGAGAAGGAGCGGAAGATTCCGGTGGAAGTGGGCGTGGATGCCGCCCACTTCAGGATCCATTTCACCGGCACCGGCGAAATGACGATGCATGTGCCGGACGGATGGATGGTTTGTGTGGATGATCAAGTCGTCCCGGTGGACCGCAATACCGAAACCGCCAGAGTTCGCGTGGCCGCGCCCGCCGGCCGCCCCGGCGTTTTGATGGCGTTTCGGAAAATCGATGCGGAGATCGTCGGCGATACCGCCGACCTCCCCTGGCAACTTCCCCTCAAACAGAATATGATCTATTGGAATCAGTGCTACACGGAGAATACTCACTACGCGCACAAGAGTGAATACGCGGGGATCGTGATCGGAAGAGTTCCGGATGCAGCGCAGATAAAACTCCAGACCCACGGCGAAGGTGAGGTCCGGGTCAACGGGAAGACCCTCCTGAAACTTCCCGGCAAGAAACGGCTCGAGGCAGACCTCACTCCCTATGCCGGCCGGCACGTTATCATCGAGTTCTCGGCCGACGGGGGAGGATGGCCAGAGTACCGTCGCCCCGCGATGTGGCGCTCGATCTATGCCGGCATGTCGGAAGAAGTGAAGAAGGAGTTCATCCTGAATGATTACATCGGGGACGTAGGCGGCGATTCCTGGTATTTGAAGGGATGGTGGAAGCCAAAAGTGATCGCCAGCAAATATTAGCACGGTATCCGACCCGTGAGGAAAAGGGGTCAGTGTGTTAATATGTTAATTTCTGAGAATTTTTCGTCAACTCGATAGCCCGGCTTTTTCGGATGGGAATGAGAGAGTTAACGAATTAATACACTGACTCGAATGCCGCTGACCTATGTCCTGGGGCATCCTGCCAACTCTGCCAACTATCTCGTGAACTTTGTCGTAAACTTTTGCCGAATAAACTGCGGCGTGAACTTTGTCGTGAATTACCTCGATTCGTTTGTAGTTCAGGACAAACTTCTCGAAATAGTCCGCCTTACGTCAGAGCCATGGGGACAGACCCTATAAATGTTGACGGTGGAATTCAGCAGAAAAATCGGGAAAATGAGCGGATCCGGTGGGTCGCGACATTGCCAGGGGACCGGACCGGCGGTACTCTGTTTCGCTTCGGATCCGTGACTTCGAGAGAGCCTGCGGGATTCGTTTCAGGAAGAATATGCAAGTGAGCCGATCAGCAAATTCTGCCGTTTTTACGGCGCTCGTCGTTGTTTGTTGCACCGTTGTATTCTCTGCCTTCGGCCAGGCGCCGCCGACCGGGGGGATGAACGTCGAGGCGGCCGAAAAGCGCCGCCCGACTTTTCAAAACCACGCCTACCCGACCGTGATCCCGGGTCCGCTGGGCCATGCGGAACCGCCGACCTATGTGGATCCGGCAGGGCGCCTCGAAGTTTTCATCGATCGCGAACACGGATACCTCAAGGGGCTCCGGTTTCCCTCCCTGTTCGACGATGCCCTGGCTCGAAGTGTTGACCACTACGTGATTTCGAAGGGCCCACGGGGATCCGAATTTGACGACCGCGTCCTGCGCCTGTCCGTAGACGGCAAATCGGATCCACCGCAAATCGTGGTGGACTGCGCCAATGAGGCGTTGGGACTATCCATCACGAAGCGCTACGCTCTGCATGCGGACGTGTACGAAGTGGCCAAGACGGTGGAGATCGAATCGGCGGCACAGCAGGTGTTGTGTATTCAATCGGTGAGCATTCTTTCTGAGCCGATGCGGGCCGGTGGCTACTACTACCAGTACCTGACGCACACCGCGAATCGTTACTGCTCGTACCCTGCGGCGTCCATTGGTGATGCCTACTTTCCGAACCGGCGCAATTTCCAGAGCGCGGTGATGACAATCACCCGGCCGGACGTCGATTTTTCGTACGGGGAGGTGCCGCTCACGATGAACGGCGTACCCATCTACATGTGCCTCGAATCGGAACATGAATCCGTCGTGGAAGCCCAGGTCGAGACGCTGCTGACGAAGGACGGTTGGCAGTTGCCGCGTGTGCCCTGGATGCTGGTGGGGCCGGTGCAGGGAGTGCAGACGGCAAGCTGGATGTATAGCGCAGTTCGCGGGACGCACCTGATGTGGCATGACCAATATGACGACCGCCACTTCTTTCCCGGTTTTGCCCCGGAGCGGCCGCTGGTCCGCGGCATCGACCTGGCGTACGACGCCAGCTTCCTGTGGCAGTCGTCGGCGGCATCCTATGGCGAAGGCGACTTGAAGATTCGCGAGGGCGGGATGGAGAACGCGGCGTTCGGCGAGTTTGAAGACTTTCACACAATCTTCGAGACGGCCGACCTCGGTCCCCGCGCCTGGGCCACCCTGGGTTTGTCGGAGCGTGCATTTTCCCAAGGTGACCTCCTCAGCGACAATATCTGGTACGGCGACCTGGATGGTTTTGACGAAAACGACGTCCGCAACGATATCCACAGAATCAGCATGGACAATTATCTCGCCTTCGCTGCCGCGGTGCAGAAACGGTTGCCGCGATTCCACATCTTCCAGTATGAGCGCGGCGGCTACTACCCGCACACTGAAACAATTTTGAATCATCCCGAACTCGGCCTGTTTCCCCCCTACAACAAGTATGCCACCGTCGCGCCGTACTACAGCAGCTTCTTCGAATTGATGACGCGGAAGTTTTTCGAATTCCAGGAACACGGCATTTCACTCTATGTCGACTGGGCGCTTCCCAGTAGCCGAGCCGGCACGAAGCCGGACGGCAGTTTCGGTTTTGAAGGCTACGATGATGCACAGCGGGCGGTACGGAATATGGCACGGACGATGCGCGAGATCGGCGGGCTTTTCTACGTGAATCAACCCTCGGGGCCGTGGGCGGATCTCGGGTACTTCGAGGGCGGGCGTTGGGACACGGAAACGCAGGATGACTGGCGGTATGTCGCCGAACGACTTCAACTCTACAAGTTGCACGAATTCCGGCCGAACACGGTTGTGGCGCTCGATATGATGTGCGTCGAGTTCATTCACCAATGCCTGCTCTACAACTTTCAGCCCAACATCAACAATCGCGTGGGACTCGCGACAAAGCAAAGCCTTGCTCCGCGGGAGTTGATCCGCCTTCGTTGGCCGCTGCGCGAGGCGTCGATGGCACCGGTGCCGTTGCGCCCGGTATGGTGGGAATCGGCGGGTAGCCCGCTGGAAACGGCCGTCCTTGAACTGCCCGGGACGATTCAGCTTGCCGCCTTCAATCATGTGCCTGAAGCGGATTACACTGCGGATCTCTCCGTCGACCTCGGGCCTGTCCTGTCAAAAAGACCCCACGCGATCTGGCGATCTGATGTCGTGGAGGGACCGTGGGTCGACGTGGACTGCAAGCAGGGCACGGAACCGCATGTCCGGCTTGCCCCGGGGAATTGGAAGAATAATTACCACGACGTGGCCGCGAACGTGGCGACCCGCCGCAATGCCGACGCGAATTGGGACGGCATGCGGCTGACACTTCCGGGCGTCGACATCCCCGGCCAGTCGACGGTGTTCTTCCACCTGTCCCGGGTACCCGCCGTGGTGCGATCGGTGGAAGGCCGTGATGTGATTTGGCCAGTGAGCAGTCAGCCGCACTTGCGTATTGCCGAGCGCGCGGACGGAACGTTGCTGATTCACAGCGATTACGGAACGGCGGTTGTCGCCGTGTCGCCGGACTGGCTGTCCGATGGGGCGGAGACGCGAGGGCGGGACGAAAAGACGGGTTGGCCGACGATTGACGTGCCCCACGGCACATACCGGCTTACCCCGGATGCCCGACTGCTCTACGAAAATCGGCCGTAAAAAATGTATCGCAGATTCCCCGGAATTGCGCCAGGGCTTCCGCGTCTCGCCGCAAAATTTTCTCTCGCGGCATAGGCCTTTTGCTTTGGGCAGGCGCGGCGGGAAGTTATGAACCTTCGAACGGAGTCAATTCCGATACGGGAAGCTGAAACAGGTTCCCCTGCTCACTAGTAATCAGGAGCGTGTCGTTGTCGATGAAGCACAGCGCCTCACACTGCTCGGCTTGGATCGGCAGCCACTTTCGGCTCCGGCCCAGGGGCGGATCATCCTCCGGCCTGAATGGAAACAGCCAGACCGCGTCGTAGGTCAGCACCGCCAGGCGCGCGCCGTCCGGCGAGAGATCCGCGGCCGTCACCATGCCGAATACGTCAACCTCGTCCCTCTTTTCAAGAACTGCGGTTTTGCCCGGCGTCCAGTCCGCCAGCCGGTACAGCTTGGCGCGCGTATCACTGCGGTGCTTGGTGAGAAAATAGAGCCCCTCATTCCACCACATCGCTTCGCAATCGAAGTTGAGGTGCTTCGGCGGGAATGCATCCTGGTCCGGATAGGCTATGCACATCCAGTCGTCGGCTTGCAACGGCTCGTCGCGCAGGGCAGCCGGTTCGGCGCATCGGTAGACGGTGAGATTCGTGCGGGCGTTCTCGTTGTTTCCAACGTCGCCGATATAGAACGCGCCGTCGGGGCCCGTCGCGAGATCTTCCCAGTCCTGGTTCTCAGCGCCTCGGATGGCAATTCCGTTGGTCAGCCCCGCGGCGCACGAACCGTCCATGTGAATGGGAAACAGGCGCGCCGTGTCCCCTGAATCGTTGTGCGTCCAGTACACCCCGGGATGGCGCCGGCTGCGAACGATGCCCGATGACTCGTTGATGGCCCCGTTGGCAAACCGACTGAAGGGTTCCAATGTCCGTCGCCGCCAGGCGGGAACGTGACGCATCCAGGTATCCAGTTCGTGCGACACCTCGTTGATTTCGACAACTTTCAACCTGTAGTTGACGGAGATTTTCCCCTTTTTGAATTTCACCGCGGTGGTGCCATCGTCGAGAGTAAACTTGTACTCGAGCTCGGTACCGAGAGGAAAGCTGCCTTCCCATGCCCACCATCCGTTCGTGGCCGTGCGCATCGGGGCCGGCTCGCCAAACCAGTCTCCCCACACCACGTGGTTTCCGCTGATGAAAATCCGGGTACCGGGTGGCGTCTGGGGGCTGCGGAGCCGAATCTCTACGCGTGCCTCGGAAACCGGTTCCGCCGCGGAGATCCGGGCGGTAGTCGGGGCCAGGAGTATGAGCACCGAGGCCGCGCTGATTCTGAAAAACCTGAACATATTCCTTATCATTGCCCATCTTCCCGGAACCGACAAGTGAGGGTGTGGAAATCGGAGCGGTTTTGTGGTATGCTTTCACGCTTGTTTCAGTCCGTAGCGAGAATCGATATGCGTATAGCGATCAAATATGCGAGCATGACGCTGGCGATCCTACTGTCCATGACATCCGGGGTACAGGCTCTGCCCTGGAACAGCGACAACGCGTACCGTATCCTCGTCGAATACGATTCCGGAACCATTTCCGGCACGAACGTACCCGTCAGCCTCGAGATCCATTTTTACCGGATCTTACGCGACCTCGGTGAGCTAGACCGGGTGGACCGCGGCTCCTTGCGCATCGTCGAGTACACCAAGGCGGCCGGCCTTCCGGTGGAATATGTTCCCGGTGCGCCGGGAGACGAAAAATTCGAAGTGCCGTTCCGACTGTTTCGCGAGGCACATACGCATACGTCCCTTGCATCCGATCACCTGAGCTGGATCCTCCGAGACTCCGATTCCTGCCTCTTTGCCATCTACTTCGATGTCGTTTCCAACGGGCCGAAAGCCGGGCCCTCCGACTTCCCCATGATCGGTGGAGGAGAGCCTCTCGTAGCAAGTAGCGGCATTCTCGACATGATCGGCTACGGTCTCCTCACCATCGGCGACATGAACAACGACGGGGTGGAGGACATTGTCTGTGGCGGCTGGAACGAAATGGGAACCGTCCACATCTCGCACAACCTGACCGACCGGGTGAATCCGCTGTTCTCGATGTGGGAGAAGTTGGAAACGACGGACGGACGACTGATAAACGACCTGTACATATCTGACGTCGTCACCCCACCCGATGTGAACGGCGTTTGGCGGCTCATTTCCCAGGGGTATTCCGCGCCCCGTTTGTTCGACTTCGAGCCGGACGGTGATCTCGACATCTGGGTCCAGGCCAATCCGTGGTTCATCTCGAAGTTCAAGTACTACGAAAACGTGGGCGGACCAATCGTGCCCGTGTTCGAAGAGATTCCAGGTCCGATTACGTCCCCCGGAGACACCAACGGAGCATGGTCGGGTGTGGCCGACTGGGATGGCGACACGGCGCTCGAGTTGATCTCATTTTCTCACCGCACGTTGCGGTACCATCAGACCGTGGCCGGTCCGCCGATACCACTCTTCGATGCACCGGACCTGGTGACCCGCGCCGGTGCATACGATTGGGACGACGATACCGACAAGGACATCCTGTTCGGAACCACAGGGGGAAACCTCTTCTACTGCAGAAACAACGGCAACCTTGGCGGCATGCCGCAGTTCGATTCACCCCAGCCGATTCCAGGTCAGGACATCACGCTCGGCTCGGATGCTTTTTCGGCACCCTGGGCCGCCGACTGGGACGGGGACAGCGACCTGGATCTGATCGTCGGACAGCAGTCCGGTCACTTCACTTACTTCGAAAACCAGGGCTCCCGGTTTGATCCGGATTTCGTCCACATTGGATACCTGGAGGCCGATGGATCGGTCATCGAATTTCCCGGCGATCCCGCCGAGCCCAACGGCAGTTGGTGGGGGTATTCCATGCCGATCGTGGTGGATTGGGATGGAAACGGGGTGCTCGATTTCCTGGGCTGCGAGCGGCTTGGTTTTCACAACCTTTATATGAATACGGGTAGTGCTACCCAGGCCGTGCTGGCCGCGGCGGTGCGATTGAAATTCAGCGCGACCGGCAGTCCGATCCAGACTGATCAACGCGTCAGGCCCGCCGTCCACGATTGGGACAACGACGGCGATTACGATCTGATTATGACCGACCCCCTGACCGGCAAGGCGGCGCTTTACAAGAACACCGGCACATGCAATGAAACCTGCTTCGAACCTCCTGTCATCCTGTTGGATCCCGGATCCCAGCCGATCTTTACGGAGCGGTATAACGATATGGGACGAACAAAATTTTCCCCGATCAACTGGGACGGCGACGCGGACAAGGACCTGATCCTGACGGATCACGTATTGAATTTCTGGCCGCAATATTTCGAGAACATCGGCTCCGTGTCGTCGCCGCAGTTCGTCCGCCGCGACGATCCGGAGGTGAAAGGAAACCCTCTCTGGATTGCGGCGTCTCATGAGACCGCGACTTGCCCTGTCGATTGGGATGGTGATGGTCGGGAAGATATCCTGATCGGCGGTGAAGACGGGCATGTCTATTACTTCAACCGAAGCATGTTCGACGCGCAGCCGGTCGTTGCGAGGTCATCGGTCTCGAACCGGGATCGCGACCGGGCGATTGGAGATGCCACGGTTTACTTCAACCTCGATACCGGCGCGTACCCTGGTGAAGTTGTCCGGGACGACCTGGACCAGACTGTGCCCGCGCCGCCGGCCGGCGGCTGGGAATTCACCGCCACCGCATCCTTTATGCACAATGGCGACATGCTGGCTATCTTCGGCGCCGCGGGAAACGAGGAAGTAACCTTTTCCCCGGGCCTGGATGGGATTCATGACATTTATGTCGGTCTGCGAAATATTTCCGCCCCGACGGACCTGAAGATCAAGTTGTCCGGCGAAACCGAGTGGTTCCAGCTGTCGTTGCCGGACTCGTTTGGCAACGACCAGCCGCGTCAGCTTTACTGGAAGGAAGCGGACCTGACCGGCAGAGATATCATTCTGCGTCCCGATGCGGGAACCGACGTGTATCTCGATTACTTGAAGTTCAATCCCATCGGCACACCGTATCTTCCCCTGATCAACATTACCGGAGCCGGCGGCAATCCCGCGCTGAAATGCCGCCACGTTGATGGCAAGTCCTACACCGTTCATTACAGCGACGCGATACCTTCCGGACTAGCGGGTTGGCAAATCGCGGAGGAAGACATTCCTGCCGCGGTTCCAGGTCTGCTGGAATGGAGCGACCAGGGGGACATCGGCTCAGGCCGGCTGCCGCCCAACGCCCCGGCGGTGGGTTCGCGTTTGTATTTCGTAGAAGAAAAGTAGGTTGGCCTTCCCAAGCCGATCCGGAGCAAGAGTGGATCATGCAGGGCGAATGCCAAGCGCCTGCTCCACCTATTCCGATTCCACGGTAAATGCCGCTTCGACTGCGTTCGTGTCGACGGGTTGAACGACCAGGGTACTTGAGGCATCGCCCACAATGTTGCTGGCCGCTGTGGTCCAGGTTCCCCCGACCAGGTTGCTGCTCGAATACAGCCGGTACGGCGCATTGGATGCCGACTGGAAGGTGATTTCAAGATTGGACCCTGCCTGGATGAAGTCGGTGATCGCCGGCGGGGGAATGGTCCGGAACTGACGCATCATTTCGTGGTCTTCGTGCTCGAGGATGTGGCAGTGATACGCGAACAGTCCGAGGTAGTTCTCGAATCGCGCGATGACCCGCACGATCTCACCGGGATCGACCCGGGCCGTGTCTTTCCACCCCGCCTCGTTCGGGGGAGGCGGCACGCGCGGCCCGGTGGTCACCACCTCGTTGGAGATGACCGTGAACGGCTGCCTGTCCAGCACCTGGAACATCACCAGGTGCATGTGCATCGGGTGTGAAATCCCGGAGCGGTTGATGAAACTCCACACCTCTGTGGTCCCCAGCACCGGGTACTCGGTAATGTCGTCCCACAGCAAGTCGTTGATCAGCCAGATCTGACCGGCACACGGATCGGAGGCTTTCTGTAGAACGAACTCACGTTCCACGACGGAATCAGACTCCTGCAGCACTTCCAACGGGCGCAGACTCGACGGAACCACTGCCGTGTGGCCGACCTGGTTGGTCACAACGAACTTGATGATGTTTGTGAGGACCCCGTCACCAGCCGATCCCGGGTACAGGACCGGGGCGTTGTTTGTCAGCAGGATCTCGCTGCCGTTCGCGTACGGCGAGAAGTCCACGATGATGTCGGCACGTTCGCCTGTTGCCAGCAGCAGGTTGGTCAGGGTGACCGGGGCCGGCAACAGCCCGCCGTCCGTCCCGATCTGCTGGAACGTATCGCCCGTGGACAATGCCAGGTCGTAAACCCGGGAGTTGGATCCGTTCAGGACGCGGAAGCGGTACTTTCCCTGGTCCACCACCAGGTAGGGCCACACCATTCCGTTGACCAGGATTTTGTCCCCGAAAAAGTGGTCCTGCCAGCTGTCCGGGTATTTCCAGGTGCCGTCGGGATTGAAGGACCGGTCCTGGATGACCAAGGGGACTTCGTAGGCGCCGGATGGAAGGCCCAGCGCGGATTCCACGTCGTCGATCAGCAGGTACGCCCCGGCGAGGCCCATGTAGACGTTCAACCGGGTGATGCCAAGTGCGTGGTCGTGATACCACAGGGTGCCCGGCAACTGGTTGTTCGGGTAATGGTAGGTGGCGCTTTCTCCCGGCAGGAACGTGTGTTCCGGATAGCCGTCGCTGTCCTGTTCGACGTGGCCGCCGTGGAGGTGAACCACGGTCTGCGGGGTATTGCCGAAGTGGTCCGGCCCGTGCATGCAGGTGTCCACCGCGAGGTAATGGTTGGTGCGCAGCTCGCCCGTCGGGTACCGAAGATCGTTGCTCCAGACCACGGTGACCGGCATGCCGGTGCCGGCCACGATGGTAGGGCCGAGATAGTCGCCGGCGTATCCCCACACCACGGTCGGCGGCAGGTCCCGGTGGAGCTGCTGCTCGAACTGCTGCATAGCGATTTCGTAAGTGGCGGTCCCGCCGACGCTGCCGGACACCGGCTGGGCGATTCCCGGGATGGGAAGAGGGTCGACAAACGGTTCGAGCACGATGGGGCATTCGACCGACGCACAACTGGTTCCGTCTCCTTCGAAGATTCCGCTCAGCAGTCCGCAGTCTGTTTCGTTGGTCTCGATGCAGGTTCCGTCTTCAAAACAGCAGGCTCCGAATGCAGGGGGCTGCGGGCACGGGTTTGGCGTGCATTCCGTCCCGTTGCCCTGGTATGTCCCCCCGCCGGTTGCGCAGTCGCCGGAACTCATGACAACACAGCTCCCATCGTTGAAGCAGCAGGCGCCGGTCGACGCGGGCGGGGTGAAATCGATTTCCAACTCGGGCAGTTCAGGTGGATCCGTTCCCTCGCGACTGTCGAACCGTTTGGCGGTCTTGGCTCCGGATTCCTCGCCCTTTATCATCCACCCGTAGTTGCCGTGGGGAGTATCCACCCACGCTTGCACGTCACTCACCATTCCCGTCGAACTCCATGAGTGAATGCCGTAGGCCTCTCGACCTCCGACCGGGGTCGTTGCGCTGGCACTTACGACATAATCTCCCTCTCCGCCCTGCGCAGACCACGCCGGAGATCCTGAAGGGTTCCCCGTGTTGTAGAATGTGTACATCCAGGTGGCGTCGCCGTCCGTGGCGGCGCGCCCCTCTCCTTCCTGCCCATTGGCATTGGAAGTCCCTTCCCCCCAGTCGGCAAGCAGACGATGCAGTGTAACGTCGTTGGTCCCCGCACCATCGGGAGCACGATTCAAGTTCATCCGCAGGGTGGCACTGTTGACCGTTGATCCGACGGGGATATTGGAGGGAACATCGAATGAGATTAGAGCCCTCCGCTTCACCTCATTGTCTGTGTTGCCGACGAAAAGCCGGGCCCCCGCACCGTTGCTGATGTCGTCATTCGGTTCGTAGATGGTGTTGTCTTTGATCGGGGTCACCACCACCAAGTCGGCAAGTCCGAATGTCGCCAACGCAGGGGAAAGCAGGATTGCTACAGAGATACTCCGCACCACATTTATCACCACTCGCCTCCAGGTAACGAGCACCACATTTCACGTGTATAAGGATAGCCTTAACCCGGCGTGATTTCATGTCGGGTAAAGACTGGACGAAGTGTCACGGAATCCCCGATGGAGGCTCGCGGAACACGAGGAATGTCACGGAAGTCTGGCGACTTCCGCTACAGTTGCCTGTTTCGGCGTTGCTCAATCTGCTCCAGTGCCTCGCCGAGCAACTTCTTTCGCAGCGTCAGCCCGTACTCCGCCAACACCTGCGCCGTCGTCACTGCCCCGGTGAGGCTTTCGAAATAGAAACAGCAGTTCTGCTGATCCATCCGGACGGAAATGCGGCCCGCGTACGTCTTTTCCAGATCGCGAATTGCCTCGTAGTCGCAGTCGTTGGAGATAACGGCGTAGTCGAAATTGATGTCTGAAATAAACACCGGACTTCCTCCGCCCCATCGCAGCGTTTCATGTCGCAGGCCGCCCTCCACTTGTTCATGACCCAGGGGATCGATAACCCGACTCCAGGCGGGATAGGCGAGGACGATCGGCACCGAGTATTCGAAGGCGTAGTAATTCAGCAGCAGCCCTCCCGGCCACAATGAGGGGCATAGAAACAGATCCGCACCGTCTTTTCGCTGGCGGGCGAACAACGGTTCGAAGTTGATATCGTAACAGATTGCTCCGCCGACCTTCAGTCCGCTCCACTCCATCAACTGCGGGTTTGTTCCGGGAATAACCCCGTCGTTCAATTCTCCGATGGTCGGGTACTCTTTCGCGTAGCGACCCAGGTGAGTCCCATCTTTGTCGATCAGGTTGCACACGTTCAGGATGTGGTCTGCTTCCCGCACGAAAACGGGCACCGTGATGGCCACATCGTTCTCGACTCCGGAATCGATCAGTGTTGCGCACTGGCTCGCCCAGTCATCCAGGACCATTTCCTCCATGGAGATCGGATTCGGATTGCCGGGTCCGTCCCCACGCCACTGGTTCAGCACTTCGGGTAAGACCACCAGGTCCGCCCCCTGTTTTGCCGCCAGCGAGACCAGGCGGCTCGCCTCCACCAGCTTGGCTTCGAAATTTGGGAAATCGTCGTACGTGAGAGAGACGGCGGCGATGCGTTTGATGTTCATGGGTGGTTCTCCAATGCAGTCCATACATTACAGTCGGGCGAGGAGAGTGTTCAAACAATTTGAACCAAAGTAGCCATCCACCTCCGGGGGATGGGGAGGTTGAAGAGGATGAAGCAGGGCAAACGAATGGAACCTGGTTCCTGCGCGGGCCTTACGCGCTGCGTTTTCCGTTCTTCATCCGATTCAGCCGCTTCATCCCCCGGAGGTGGACGGCTACTTTGAGATCTCCGGTGCGGTCCATCACTCCAACAGGCGCTTGCGATACGCTTCTATCTTCTCGACCTCTCCCTCAAACAAAATGGCATCCCGCTGATCTACACTGTAGGATCGGTAGCTCTTTTCAAACAGCCGCCGGATCCGGTTTCGCAGTCCAGCCGTCTCTCTCGCACACACGGAAAGCTTTTCAACCAGTTTTCCGCATCCTTGCCCCCGGATTGTCAACGCCTCTTCGGCGCGACAGATCAGGATGGCCCGTTGGGCCTTGTGTTCCAATGTTGCGGCGGCGAGAACGAGATGGTTGAAAGTGTGAAGATTCCGGGTGACACTCTTTCGAGCCTTTGTAAGGAGGTTTCGCGCGGCAGAGGCATCGGCTGCAATGCTCGACAACTCCTCGATCGCTTCACCCGGGGTTTGTTTTTTCAGAAATGCTTCAATACGCCGGCCCAACAATTCGGGAAGAGTTTCCCGGTCGGCTTCCGACCCTCGTTCGCAAATGTCCGTCCGATCCTCCGACGTGTATCCGAGGGGCGTAGCGTGCCGACCGGTCCGTGCCATGGCAGCGCTGATGTCGGGGGAGTCGGTGCCGAAAAACTGCCTCACAAATCGTTCGGAAAATTCTTCGGGCACCATAGCGCCGGGTGACCATGCCTCTTCCGCTGCTGCCGCAAATAGATACGTCGTTAGTTCTTCCGGGGACATCATCTCGGACCAGGATGTCGTGATTACGCCGTCGCCGTGGTTCTCGGCGACGACCCGGGTCATCTGGCGGATGTTGCTCATGCGCCGGATGTAATTCGGGCAGTGGATTGCGTACTCACCACCGCGGGCGGCGGCGCACCCGAAGACCCGGTAACCCGCATCTTTGTAGAACCGAAAAAACGGAAACGCATGAAACCAGCGGAACTCCGGATCGACCGAGAAATAGGCGTCGTAGTGCTCGCGCCAGTCCCCGGGCATTTCCGTAATGTCCCGGCAGCGGTGATTGTCCACGAAGTCGCCGCCCCACCACGGGCGACCTTTCCAATGCGCCTTGTTGCAGAACCAGCCGTGATTGCGAAAGAAAACGAAGGGGTTGTGCGAATCCGCTGGAAAATAATCCCAGTAGCAGAGATCCGCCTTGCGGGCCAGGCGGCCGGCCCGCACCGGGGATGTGCAGATCATGTCGTCCCAAAGAACGGGAGTCCGCCCGCGCGATTTCACGTGATCGCAGACTTTTGAAACGTAGTCGTTGTAGAGCCCGATCTTTCCCTTCTTGTCGGTCACGTTTCTGCACCGGGGACAGTCGCCCAGGAAATATGTCTCGTCCGCGCCGATGTGAACGTACTTCGAACTGTGCGTCTCGATGATGTCGTCGAGCATCTCCTTCACCAGCGCCAGACTGTCCGGATTGCAGGGACAGAACTGGGTCAGTACATCCTCGCGTTCACGTAGATGCCTGTATTTCGTACGCTTCAGCACATTGGCGGAATGGCCCAGGCACTGGATGACGGGAATCAGGTCGATGCCGAGTTCGCCGGCAAGTCGATCCAGTCGCCGCACTTCCGAGCGCGTCAACGCGCCCTTGTGGCTTGCCGACGGATGACCTCGAAAACGGAATTTATCCGCATAGCTGATGAGGACGGTATTGAGTTTGTACCCGGCGAATAGGGCCAGGCGTTCTTCGAGGGCATCCTGCGTGAGGGTCAGATTGTGCAAGTCGAGATGCGCGCCCCGAACCTCCAGTGTGGGCCAGTCACGAATCGATACCTCCGGCGCTCGAAACCCGCTCCGCCGCCGGTTCGCAAGCTGGCTCAGCGTCTGCAAGGCATATAGAATTCCCTGCACACTGGTTGCCGCGGCCCGGATCGATCCATTCTCGATTTCCAGAACGTAGCCTTCAGGGGGCAGGGATTTCCAGTCCGGATCGGACCCCGCCCTCGGGTCGGACCCCGCTTCGGTAATGTGAATGAAAATTCCCGACTTGCCGCCCGACTTTCCCGTCCATGGCCGGGTCGTCAACGTCGCAGCGAGCTCCTCGAAGCAGCGCTTCGAGGCAGCCGTAACCTGGCGCGAAAGGCTTTTTGGCGCGGTGCATCGGAAGGTCAACCGATTCCCGAAGTCCACCGCGGAGCCCTTGCATTCGATGAGTTTCGGATGCGGAATAAGATCGAAAAGTACATTCGTCATGTCGGCTGGTCCATCCATTCACAGACAACTCGTATCTGCATCGCGCCGTAGCTTGGGCTTCCAAGCCCGAGCAGCGCAAGGAAAGATCAATTATCGCGGTACCAGGTGCAGGCAGTCCAGGTGTATGGTCGACCCTGGTAGCGGGCGGATCTCGATGCGTCGGTTCGTCAGGTCCGTTGTTTTCCAGGGCACGGCTTGAAAATGATGCTTCGGCTGTGCGATATCCGGCGATGTCTTGTATTCGTCGAGGTAGACCGTCGTTTCAAGCGGGTCCCACGACGCATCGCCTTCGAGCCGGATCTCAATCCGTGCAGGTGCGACCTGGACCATGAACCCGATGTAGACGTCATACACGCCCTCGACCTTCGGGTCGTAGATCAATTCTTCCTTACCGCCGGCGCCCTCCACCGACAACAGATCGCCGTGATGCGCGGCCGCATCCGTATTCCATGTCCAGCGGTCCGCGCCGGAAGCACGATCGAAGTCATCGCGCCGGATCGTGCCCGCGGCTGCGATGCGGTTGAGATTGATATGAGATAGAACATCGATCGATTTTTCCGGACTTTCCTGCGGCGACAGGATTGCGGATTGAAGTACGGGAGGCGGGTCGAACATCCGGCGGTCGTAGTGGTACACCAGTCCGTCCTCGCCTCCGACCAGCAGATCCTCGCGGCCGTCCCCATTCCAGTCCCAGGGAGCTGGGCAGGGCGCGTGGCCCACGCCGATCCACAGCGGTTGACCATGGACCAGCGGGTTTTCTTTCTCCGTGAAACGAGGATCTTTCCGGGTCCCGATATTCTCGAAATACCTCGGCCACCCGTCTGCGGCGTGGTCGGCGGTGAGGAAGTCGCGCTTTCCGTCCGCGTTCCAGTCGATGGGGACGAACCGCGTGCGACCCTGGGCCCCGTATTTCTCGCGGTAGACGGGCTCGCCACCGGGACCATGCAGAACCACGGGCTCCTGAAAGACAAGGTCCCCGCGTTCGCCGGCGTTCAGGAAGAGCGAGGCAACGCCGTTGGTGCTGCTCATGATTACGTCGGGGCGGCCGTCTCCGTTCCAGTCATCGAAACCTGGCTTGACGCGTGGATGCGGCACCATCGGCGTACCGTTTTCGAGGCGCAAAGCGCCCGCCCGGGTGAGCCGGGGGTGTGTCCGGGAGCCGTCGTTGCGGAACAGGTGCGTCTGCCCCATCCGTTCGGTAACCAACAGGTCGATATCCCTGTCGTCGTCCCAGTCGAGCGCGGACAGGGTCGTGTATCCCCAGTGCTGGCCGTTGGGTTCGCGAATATCGCCGGAAAACAGGATGCGTTCTCCGTCGGCATACAGGTATCCCTGTTCGGACCACACCGGTTGCTGTTCCGTTCCGCTGTTTTCGTAGTGGATCACTGCGCCCTCCTCGTTGCCGCAGAGGAGATCCGGATCGCCGTCGCCGTCCCAATCCACCACCTCGGGCGTGCTGAAACTTCCCGCACTCAATTCGATGTTGTGCCCTTTCAACCGCCGTGGGCGCTCGAATCTCTGGTGTCCCCGGTTCCGGCCCATGTTCCGGCAGAAGAAGAGGGTGCCGTCAAACCGACCCACCATAACGTCGATCAGGCCGTCGGCATCGACATCGAAGGGAGCAATGCAGGTGATCAGCATTTTGAAGGCCGCGAACGGCTTGCCGTTCGCCTCGGCCGGATCGTGATAGACGAGAAAACGGTCCGCGACGGAAACACGCTCCTTCGCCTCACCATCCTGGTTCCAGTCCGCAAGGATTTCCAAGGGTTTGTGGCGCTCGGGATCGAAGCGATCCGGAATGTTCCCGGGCACGAACACGGGCTGGCTCGGTCCTCCCGTATTCTCCAGGTAGAGGCGATCTTCCGTGTACCACTCGTTGTATCGCACGTAGAGGTCGAGGTCACCGTCCCGGTCCGCGTCCACGAGTTGGGGAATGCCCATGCCCATCGGCTGGTGCGTCTTCTCGCTGGTGTAGTGCAGGCGATTGACGAATTCTAAACCGCTGACCAGCCGCTCGGGTATGGAAAGTACAGGGGCGCCCTCCGGGGCACGGTCACGGTAGTAGTTCAGGAATCCGATTTCGTTGTACCCGCCGGCGACAAGGTCCTTCCGCCCGTCCCCGTCGAGGTCGCCCCATGCCATGAGGGCATACCAGGCCGCGTCGATACGGCCCGCGCGACAAACGAGCGGCTCCCCGGCGCCGATCATCGGGAAATACGACGGCGGATCGGACGGTGTGCCCCGCATGGTGTCGAAGTAGAGGACAAAGCGGTGATCATCCCTGGCCGGCGCGCGCCAGGCCACGGCGTCGAACGCGGCGGTAGAATAGAGGTGTGCCGGGTAGAACACCCTCGACGGTAGTCTCCGTTGACCGGTCGTCTCGACGCGAATGGAATGGCGGTCGACCCGTCCGGGAATGCCAAGCTCGCGCAGCAGACGCGGGAAGGCCACTTCGATGCGCACCGGCCAGTCGGGACCGGGGATGGATCCGGGTTCGAAGGTGAGGTCGATGCGGTAGGGTTCGGCTGACTGCGTTGGCTGTTCAGGGGAAGCAAGTAATGGGATTGAGCCGGAATACCAGCACCACAGGGCAGAGGTGGCGGCCGCGATTGCAACGAACCTTTGTCTGCGATGTTTTCCCATCAGGACAGAATTCCCGGGAAGTTCACCGTGTTCAATTCGACGATCCCAGGGCGGCCCAAATGATGTTCTGGCGGGACGAAACCGACAAGACAGAGGGGGTATCCCGCCCTTCGAGGCGGGCACTCATGTCCATGAAGAGCGTGTTCCAGCCGTCTTCATGCCACTTCAACCACACAACGTCGGCCACCACGGGTTCCCCGGGGTCGAGTTCGTCCATGCGGATCGGTTTGGAAGGCCGAGTCGGGTTGTTTCCTCCCAGCCGGTCGTGGTAGCTGTATCCCGCCACCCCCTGGAAGGTCGGCGGGTCGTAGGGTACCGGCTCCACCGACGTGTGGTAGCCGTGGGCAGCCACCCACCAGTTGCGATTGGCGAAGGGGCAGTAGAGCGTCTGTTTTCCCGCCCCTTCGGAGAGGTAATCGGGAATCAGCGCGCCGAGGTGGACATGTACGGTGCCGTGCCACAGGTGCGTGTCCTGTGAACTAGCCCAGACCGGAAACTCCCGCGCCGGAAAATCTCCATCATGGTCATGGCCATACTCGGCGAGTGCGTACCCCATCTGCTTCAGGTTGTTGAGGCAGACCACGTTCAACGCCTGGTCGCGCGCGCGACGGAGAGCCGGTACCAGCAGGGCCGCCAGGATGGCGATGATGGCGATGACCACCAGCAACTCGATCAGTGTGAAGCCTTTAGCCCGCATATTTCACATGTCGCCGTTATGCTATCAGCGAAAAATGGCGCCCCGCGGGACGCCATTTTTCCTTCAAATCAAGATGTACTGACAATTTGTTCCGTCTCGAATTCCTTCGGGTCAGCGCCGTCGCCGTGTAACCAGCAACACCGCCAGGCCCAGCCCTCCCAGGACGAAAGTACCGGGCTCGGGAATGGGGACCAACGTGTACTCGATGCGGGGGTTTCTGCCCGATCCGAGGTTCTGTTCGAAGAAGTAGGCGAAATACAGGTTGTCATCCAGTGTGAGTCCGTCGGTCTCATTGCCGTAATGCAGGCGGACGGAAAACATCTCGCCCCACGCCGGATTGTCGACGGCGGTTTGCAGGGCCGCGCTGATGTCGATCGTATAGTCACCGCCCGCAGGCGCAACGTTCCCGGTAGCCGGTACAATAAAACCCAGGTCTTGCAGCTGGGGGGCGAAAAAATCATCGGCGGCGATGTTTCCCCCCAGTGTGTGATCGGCGATCTCGACGTGGTACGCACGCGCGCCCGGTGCGCCTCCGAGGTAATTGAGGTGACCGGGGCCGGCATCGAAGAAGCCCAGGTTCAAGGTCAACGTAGCCGAGTCCACCATCATGCCCGGATTGTCATTTCGAATGATGGCGGGCGTATTGAAAAGGTAAATCCCCCGCGGCACGTGTCCCGCCCACCCGGTCGGTGTGCTACCCCCGTAACTTCCCGCGGCGGCGTAGGGATCGTGGCCTGGAAGGCTGGTGACGCTTCCGTCGTAGCGGACCGTATTCCACCACGCGGCGCTACTAATGTCTGCCATTGCGGTTGTAGTCATCAAGACTACGGCCGCGAGGCCCGTCATGCATGCTGTCATATATTTCATAGTTTTTTCCTTTTCCGTTGCTCCTGTTGCTCCTTACCTGTCAGACGCATGGGTTCCGGCCCTTCCGCCTATCGTTCTACAATGCGATACGTTTTTCCCGTGGTGATTCCAGCCGGGTCGAACGCCAGCATCTGGCCGCCGGTCCCAAGCAGAATGTAGTCTAGATTGGTCCACACTTCCGAAGGCATATTCGTAGAAGATTGCACCTGATAGTTAATGTTGGACTGGCTTTGGAACAGGAGCGCCAAGGTGTTGGTGACCGAGACCTGGGAAAACGCCACCGTGGTCTCATCCGTGGTCAATGTGTATTCGATGCGCGGGTTCCTGCCGGACAGGAGGTTCCACTCGAAGAAATAGGCGAAATACAGATTCTCATCGATGCCGAGCGGATCGCCCGGCATCAATGCTTCATTCCCGAATTGCAGGCGAACCGCAAACATCTCGCCCCATTGCGGATTCAGGACCGCGGTCCGCAATGCCGTCGTGATATCAATGGAGTAGTCAACCGCGGCAGGGACGTTGGTCGTGGGGGGCACGATCATCCCCATGTCCCGAAGCTCGGTTGCGAAATAATCGTTGGAGCTGATGACGCCCCCCAGGGTGTGATCGCCGATCTCGACGTGGTAGGCCTTTACCCCCGGCGCCCCGCCGATGAAACCGATATGACCGGGGCCCTGGTCAAAGAAACCAAGGTTCAACGTCAGCGTGGCGGATACTACCCCGTACCCGGGAAAATCGTCGCGAATGATTGCGGGCGTATTGAAAAGGTAAATCCCGCGCGGCCTGCTTCCCGCCCAGCCGGTGGGCGTCGCCCCTCCGTAGCTACCCGCTGCGGCAAAGCTGTCGTGCGTCGGCAGGATCGGGTTGGTCCCGTCGTAGCGGATGGAATTCCACCATGAGGCCGTACTGATCAGGTTCGTGTCGACTGCCTGAGCCTCGGCTATGCAGAACCCTGCGAGCACGATGGTCAGGAATGATCCCGTTCGATACTTCATATCTTTTCTCTCCGAAACCTGCTTCTCCTCAAGCCGAATACTCCGATGCTCGAAACGGAATCTTACCAGACGATCACGAGGATTCAATGGAATTTTATCATAAAATGACATCCCTCAGATATGGCGCCAATGGCCTGTTTTGTTGACTTTTCAGCTGTTTATTGTCAATAATTACGACTTGGAAACTATGGTCTCTTTGACTAACCGGCAAAGATTCTATAGATGTAGGTGGCACCGGATCGGAAATACCCCACGTTCGAGCTAGTCTCTGGAGCGCGATGATGATCGACGGAACCAGCATGGTAGGCACATGGGCAAGAACATCTACGTAGAAACGACACCGGTTGTCGAACCGAAGGCGGCCATAGAATCGGATGATCCGGAATCCGTGGCCGCTCAGGCCTCCTGGCGGATCGATGAGAGGGAACATCGGTACGTGAAAGAGGTGCTGGACGGCGGATTTCCCGGTGGCTCGCGGACAAATTTTGTGGGTCGCTTCGAAGAGGCCTTCGCCGCCACCTTCGAAACCGACTACGCAATCACCTTCGCCAACGGCACCGCCACTCTGCACGCCGCACTGGCCGCGGCGGGAGTCGGTCCCGGCGATGAGGTAATCGTCCCGCCTCTCACCATGGCTAGTACCTCCCTGGCGGTGCTGCACCAGGGCGCAACGCCTGTTTTCGCCGACATCGACCGGACTACTTTCAACCTCGACCCGGAGAGCGTCCGGCGGTGCCTCACCGACAAAACGCGCGCCGTTATCCCGGTAGCCTTGTACGGACTGTCCGCGGACATGGATCCGATCATGGAATTGTCGCGTTCACACAACCTGACCGTCATCGAAGACGCGGCGCAGTGTTTCCTGGGACGGTACCACGGCCGACTCGTCGGCACGCTGGGTCACTTCGGGAGTTTCAGCTTTCAAAATTCGAAACACATGACGTGTGGTGAAGGGGGGGCCGTCATCACGTCCGACACAACTCTCGCGCGCGAGACGAGAAGGTTTTCCAGCTTGGGGTACGGCCTGGTGGGCGCCGATCCCGGCGCGTCCGAAGTCAATAAGCGCGCGTTGGTTCACCCAGACTTCGAACGGCATGTGAGCCTGGGTTTCAATTACCGGCTCTCTGAACTCTGCGCCGCGTTTCTCCTCGGCCAGCTCGAGAAGTTGGAGGACTTCGTGGATCGCCGGCGCCAATGCGCAGCCGCGTTCCGCGAGGTCGTCGATGGTTGCGATTGGCTCATCCCCCAGGCAAATCCCCCGGAGTACCTGCACGCCTACTGGTGCTACGCGGTCCGGATGGATGTAAACGGCGACACATCCATGTGGCAGAAATTCTACGATCGTTTCGTGGAGCTTGGCGGTGACAACTTCTACGGCGCATGGGCCCTGACCTACAAGGAACCGATTTTTAAGAGCCTCTGTCCTCAATCGCCGGCCACCGGCCGATGCCCGGTGGCGGAGGAGATCCAGCCATTTCTCATTCAGTTCAAGACCCACTACGAAAAAAGGGAAATCGCGGAGCGGCAGGCGGAGATTCTGGACCGGACGATCTCTTCGTTCCGATGACGTATGAGTAAACCGACTCTCCAGGAATCCGCATATCGTGCCATTGCCACCCGTATTGCGGAGGGGACCTATTCTCCGGGCGACTGGCTGCGCGAGCAACACATTTCGGAGGAACTCGGTATCAGCCCCACCCCCGTTCGCGAAGCGTTCCGCCGGTTGGAACAGGAAGGTTGGATCGAGTTTGTCCCCCGCCGTGGTTGCCGTATCCGCGCGTTGACCGTCCGCGAGATCGAAGACCTCTTTCTTTTGCGCGAAGCCATCGAAATCGTCAGCGTTCGCCGTGCCATGGACAGTGCGACGGAAGCGGATTGGCAGGCCATCGAGGATGCGGCACATCGCTACGAAGAGCAGTGCAGGGAGGCGATCGCGTCAGCCGCGGACCCTTCAGCGATTGAAGCGCCGATAGAATCCGATCTCGCATTTCACGTCAGCGTAGTCGAGGCCACCCACAGTGAACGCGTCTCTCAATGGGTACGGACGACGAATCTCCAGGCTCACACCATGGTGGCAAGCCGGGAGTGCCGCCTGGATGCCCAACAACTCGCGGCCTCCGCCTTCGAGCACCGGGCGATTTTCCGGGCCATGCGCGAAGGCCAGGCGAGAGCGGCGGAAGAGCTTCTTCGAGCCCACATCGCCGATGCCGGGCAAAGAATGCTTGCGATGTTTCGGCTGGAGGAAGAAGAGAAAAACACGCGTTGAGATCGGCTTCCGGAACCAACTCCTTGATTTCGTGTGACATCCATTCCCGCAGGAGAGAAAGTGTGAACGACACTCGCATCCAACGCTCGGAATACGGATTCAAGCCTTGGAATCCCTGACGACTCCTGATGCCCTCACCGCCCATCACTATCGAGAGCATTCGCCTCGATTGGGGAGAGATCCCGGTCCGGGTGTCATTCAGCTATGGGCGATTGGAGACATTTCCTTTTTTCGTGGTGCGCATTCGATCCGGCGAGCACGAGGGAGCCGGCGATTCCGTCGTTTCGCCTACCGAAAGCCTGGATGCAGTGCTGCAAGCCCTTCCGGGGTCCGATGCGCGTGAACTTGATCGGTTGTTGCCCGATCAACCTGAGATCGTCCATGAAGCAATCTCCATTGCTCTCCATGATCTGGTAGGTAAGGTTTCAGGTCTTCCGTTGTACACATTATGGGGAGGCGCAAGCGAGCGGAGGGTTCCCCTGATGCCCTGCCTGTTTCCGAACGATGCGGAAGAGGCCGTGGCCCTGGCAAAAGTATGGGTCGGTCAGGGATACCAGACCCTGAAAGTGAAGCTGACGGGGGATCTACGATCAGATCTGGATCGTGTGGAGTCGATCCGTACTATTGCTTCCGGGGACGTAGTGCTTCAGGGCGATGCCAACGAAGGGTACCGGAAGCTGGAGGATGCCGCACAGGCGGTTCACGAACTCGGTGCGGCGGGGCTGAGCATATTCGAAGATCCTCTCCGCGGCGACGCGGCGGCGTATGCGGAGTTGCGCCGCCGATCGAAGGAAGGAGACGCAAAGATCATGGTCGATGTGCTGGCTCGTCGAACCGAAGACCTGGCCGAGGTGCTCCGGCTCGAAGCGGCGGATTTCGTGGGCATACATCCGGTGCAGCCCTGTTCGTTGTCGCGCGCGATTCGTCACACGCATCTTGCGCAGGAATCCGGCGTCCCGGTGATAATCATCGGAACCGGCTTCACCGGGATTTCATCCGCGGCCTATCAGCACCTGGCCGCGGTGGTGACGCCGGGTGGAGTGTGCGGCGAACTCGGCGGATTCTTCGACCACGGCATGCCCCGCAACCTTGCCGCCGAACCACTGCCGATGAAGGAGGGCGCAGTGACCCTGCCGGACCGTCCGGGACACGGCGTGGCGGTGAATGAGGAAGCGCTTGCAGAATTCGCGGTAGGTACCAGGACGTGGTCGATTAAAAAATCCTGACTCAGTCTTTACCGTAGTCTTCTGACGAGGCAGGGCATTTGGGAGATCAAGCCCTTTCGACCTTTGAAGCCATCCTGATATCAATCGTAATCGCATTCCCAATCGACCCGCTTGACGAAAATCGATTAGGATTGCGATTATGATCAAGATCCAGCTTCAGATGGCATTCCATCGAACATCGGCATTACAGGAAAGTCCCGATGGAAAATTCAGGGAATCCCAGTACAATAAGTTTCTTGAGCACCTGTGGCAGCCCAAGGTATTTATCTGGAGATTATTGGACAGGGAGTGATTCGAGCAACGTACGAGCAGGCAGTTTTCGAACCGATTTAGCCCAATCAACAATCGCCGGGAGGAGGCGTGGGATGGGGCCACGCTCCACAGGCATGATTTAACTGCATAAACCTGAACCTAAAAGGAGAGTAGAGATGAGTAGCGATAGCAAATGCCCGGTAACCGGCGGATCCGGGAGCCCCACAGCCGGCAGCGGCACATCAAACCAGGACTGGTGGCCAGGCCAGTTGAATCTGAAGATTCTTCATCAGAATACTCCCGCCTGCGACCCGATGAGCGAGGAGTTCAACTACGCCGAGGAATTCAAAAAACTCGATCTGGAAGCCCTGAAGAACGACCTCTATGCGCTGATGACCGACTCGCAGGACTGGTGGCCGGCCGATTACGGCCACTATGGTCCTCTATTCATTCGGATGACGTGGCACAGCGCAGGGACCTACCGCGTCGGTGATGGCCGGGGAGGCGCGGGGTCCGGGACCCAGCGATTCGCGCCCCTCAACAGCTGGCCTGACAACGTGAACCTCGACAAGGCTCGGCGACTACTCTGGCCGATCAAGCAGAAATACGGAACCAGGATCTCCTGGGCCGACCTGCTGATCCTCGCCGGCAACTGCGCCATCGAGTCGATGGGGTTACCGACCTTCGGCTTCGCCGGCGGGCGCGAGGACGTTTGGGAGCCGGAAGATGACATCTATTGGGGCTCTGAGGACGAGTGGCTTGGCGACAAACGCTACGCCGGCGACCGGGACCTCGAAAACCCTCTCGCCGCCGTGCAGATGGGCCTGATCTACGTGAACCCGGAAGGGCCGAACGGCGAACCGGATCCGGTCGCGTCCGGCCGCGACATTCGCGAGACATTCGCGCGCATGGCAATGAACGACGAGGAGACCGTTGCGCTCACCGTTGGCGGACACACCTTCGGCAAGTGCCACGGCGCCGGCGATGCGGCGCTGGTCGGAGCTGAACCTGAGGGTGCTTTGATCGAAGAGCAGGGCCTCGGTTGGAAGAGCAGCCATGGCAGCGGGAAAGGTGCAGACCAGATCGGTAGCGGTTTGGAAGGCTCATGGACGCCGACCCCGACGCAGTGGGACAACAGCTATTTGGACATGTTGTTCGGTAATGATTGGGAACTGACCAAGAGTCCGGCCGGCGCTTTCCAGTGGACGCCGAAGGAGGCGACTGAATTCAATCTCGCGCCGGCGGCTGACGATTCGTCGAGACGGGTCCCGATCATCATGACAACCGCGGACATGGCAATGCGCATGGACCCGATCTACGGGCCGATTGCGCGACGCTTTCACGAAAACCCGGAAGCGTTGGCGGATGCTTTCGCCCGGGCGTGGTTCAAACTGACCCACCGCGACATGGGCCCCCGCTCCCGCTATCTCGGCCCGGAGGTCCCGGCCGAGGAGTTGGTCTGGCAAGACCCCATTCCCGAAGTCGATCATGAGTTGATTGACGAACAGGACATCGCCGAACTCAAGGGCAGAATCCTCGAATCGGGTCTATCCGTCACCCGGCTGGTCTCGACGGCTTGGGCCTCGGCGTCCACGTTCCGTGGCTCCGACAAGCGCGGCGGGGCAAACGGGGCGCGCATTCGTCTCTCGCCGCAAAAGGATTGGGAAGTGAACGAGCCGGCCCAACTGAAGCCGGCGCTGCAGACCCTTGAAGGAATCCAAAAAGAGTTCAACAACGCGCAGTCCGGTGGAAAGGCGGTTTCACTCGCCGACGTAATTGTTCTGGGTGGATGCACAGGTGTCGAGCAAGCGGCGAAGAATGCCGGTCACGACGTGACCGTTCCTTTTACGCCGGGAAGAATGGATGCGTCGCAGGAGCAAACCGACGTAGAATCATTCGACGTTCTTGAACCGGCTGCGGACGGGTTCCGTAACTACCTCAAAACGGAATACGCCGTAGGGGCGGAGTATCTGCTGATTGATCGTGCGCAATTGCTGACGTTGACCGCCCCTGAGATGACGGTTCTTGTTGGGGGCATGCGAGTATTGAACGCGAACTACAGTCAATCCCGAAACGGGGTCTTCACCGCGCGACCCGAAATGCTCACCAATGACTTTTTCGTGAACCTGCTCGACATGAGCACGGCATGGAAGGCAACCCCGGAAGACCATGACCTGTTTGAGGGTCGTGATCGCGACGCGGGCGAGCCACGATGGACCGGCACCCGTGTCGACCTGATCTTCGGCTCGCATTCCCAACTCCGAGCATTGGCCGAAGTCTACGGATGTGAGGACTCCCAGGAGAAGTTTCTGAAAGACTTCGTAGCGGTGTGGAACAAAGTCATGAATCTTGACCGCTTTGATCTTGCGGGATCGTAACAACCGAAATGGTTCTCGCCAGTTGCAGACCATGCATGCCTCATGTAGGTTGAACTTCATGAGATCAAGCATGCTGACCGTCCTGACGTTGTTCCTTGGGTTGGGAATGCCGGCGGCCGAGTGCGTAGCGCTGACCCTCGCTGAGCAGGGCGAAGCCCGCGCTCGAATCGTCGTGGCCCCCGAGGCATCGCCGCCAGTTATTCATGCGGCGACCGAACTGGCGCACTTTCTCCGCGAGATAACCGGCGGTGAGTTCAAGCAGACTGCGCACCGGGAGGGGCAAGGGGTACACTTGCTTGTCGGGCCGGGAGCAGCTGGTCTCGCCGACGCTGAGTTCTCGACCGATGGATTGGGAACCGACGATTTTGTCCTCCGCAGCACGGGCAACGATCTGATTCTTGCCGGGGGCGAGCCGCGCGGCACGCTCTACGCGGTCTATGCATTCCTCGAGGATGTCCTCGGATGCCGCTGGTACACGCCGCAGGCCAGCGTCATCCCCCGCGCTCCGACTCTCGAGATAGAGCCGCTCGACATGATCCAGCGCCCTTCGTTCGAGTACCGCGAAGTGTTTTACTCCCCCGCTTTCGACCCGGATTGGGCCGTGCGAAACAAGTGCAATGGTCAGTGTCAGCACCATAGCCTGGAAGAAAAGCACGGCGGGAGAGTGATCTACGGAACGTGGTGCCACACGTTCGGCGCACTCATCCGTGACGACGAGTACCTGGAATCTCATCCCGAGTATTTCTCCCTGATTGACGGGAAGCGCGTTTCCTCCGGGCAACATTCCGGTCAGATTTGCCTGACGAATCCCGATGTGCTCCGAATCGCCACCCACAAAGTGCTTGCCTGGATCCGGGAGACCCCGGAAGCGAACATCTGGTCGGTCTCCCAGAATGATAACGACCTGGGCTATTGCCGCTGCGAGAACTGCACGGCGGTGGCGGAAGAGGAGGGGAGCCAGTCCGGGCCGATCCTTCGGTTTGTAAATGCCATTGCGGAGGTGGTTGCCCGGGAGCACCCCGAGATCCTGATCGACACGCTGGCCTACCAGTACAGTCTGGATCCACCGCGGATCACCAAGCCACACCCGAATGTCCGGGTGCGGCTCTGCACCATCAGTTGCTGCCAGCTCCATCCCTACGCGAAATGCGACCACGAGCGGAACGTGAGATTCATGAAAGCGCTGCGTGGGTGGAACGACATCACCGACCAGCTATACATCTGGCACTACAACACCAATTTCGCCCACTTTCTCATGCCGATGCCTGACCTCGACGAATTGTCCGAGGACATCCCCATGTACCGCCGAATGGGGGTAAAGGGTCTATTCATGCAGGGCGGGGGAAACGATCATTACCAGGGGCGGTTCGGTGCGGGATTCATGGACGAGTTGAAGACCTGGCTGATTGCAAAAATACTGTGGAATACAGACAACAATCCCCGCGCACTCATCGAGGAGTTTCTCTCCGGGTACTATGGCAAGGCGGGCAAACCGATCGGGGAGTACCTGGATCTGTTGCACGCGAAGGTGCGTGAGGACAACGTTCACGGCATGCTCTGCGAGACGCCGGATTGGCCATATCTGTCAGAGAATCTGCTGGCGCAGGCCAACCGGTCCTTCGATGCGGCGGAGAGCGCCGCGGAGTCCGAAGAGATATTGGCCCGCGTAGAACACGCCCGCTTATCCCTCGAGTACGTGGAAGTGTTGCAGGGAGTGCGGAAGGCCCTGGGACTGGAGCGGTTGCCCGCGCAGATGACGACGCCCGACTATGTCCGCGCCCTGCGCGAGCCGCCCGGAACCGACCCCAAAACCCGCGCCACCGAAAAGGCCGAGGCGCTCCGAAGATTGGAAGATTTTATCGTACGTTGCGAAGCCGACGGCATAACGCACTTTGGAGAAGTTCCATACGACGTGCGCAGCTACTTCGACGCCCTGTCCGCGCCGCTCCGACCTCAACCATGAAGATCCCAAGGTGTTTACCTATGGGAGTTGAGGTCAGACCTTGTTTAGGAAGCACATAGAAGAGAAATTCTTACACTTTTCTTCCGTGTGTTTAGTCGGCAGCCATCTGTTCTTCGTACAAAGTAGCCATCCACCTCCGGGGGATGTTGCTGCTGGAGAGGCGCTGAATAGAGGAAGGGAAGAGCGCTGCTCCGCTTTTCCTCATTCCCCGCCCATTCAGCCTCTTCGTCCCCCGGAGGTGGACGGCTACTTTCTGTGAACAACGCGGGTTAACCCTGCTCCAGCCACCGGTGTTCCTCGGCGCTCAATTCGAACTCGAAAGCGCGTAGCGCTGCCCACAATTCTCGCGGCCGGCGCGCGCCGAAGAGCGGAAAGGTCGGGAACGGTTGCTGCAAGACCCATCGTAGAGCAATGGCGACTGGGTCCACGCCTTTCTCTTTCGCCAGTTCACCGGCCCGGTTGCGGCGGGCCGCGTTTGCCTCGGAATCGAACGCCTCGTGAATGCGGGTTTCAATGGTTCCCGTATCCACGAAATATCCGCGGGCAGTGCTGGACCATGGGAATACGGGGAACTGCTGTATGGTCAGCCATTCCCGGTAGGCCGGGGTATTGCAGCTCAAGCAGAAATCCGGAGGAAAGGGGTTGGCCACCATCTCGGCCAGGCTGAATTGATTGCTGAGCACGGAAAAGAAAGCCTTTTCGTTGGCGTCCGCGTATGCCTTCGCCGCCTGCATCCGCTCCAGCGACCAGTTCGATACGCCAAACAATGTCATGCGTCCGGCGTCGCGCAGTTCGTTAAACACATCGATCAACTCACCCACCGGCACCTCCGGACTGTCGCGATGCACCAGCCAGAGATCGACGGAGTCCATTTGCAGACGCTCCAGCCCTTCGTTCAATTCCGCGATGATCCCCTCCGGCGTTCCGTTCGGCGGGTTGCCCCCCTTCTCGATGACCACGACCTCGTCGCGAATCCCGCGATTGCGGATCCATTGTCCGAGGTTTCGCTCGCAGCTTCCGGCCGGGTGGCCGTAGTAGTGCGAGGTGTCGAAGACATTGCCGCCGGCAGCGAAGTACTCGTCGCAAATAACCGCGGTGTGCGGCATGGTCCAATTGAAATCGCAGCCCTGCACGAGGCGGGAGACGGGTTTGTCGAGACCCGGGACGCGGCCATGCGGAATCGGTGCGGTCGCGCGTCGCACCAGCGGACGGCGGGTGATGGTGCGGGTCCCATGCGCCGGCGTTTCCTGATCGTAAACAAGCCCGACATCCGCGCGCCAGCGGTCCAGCGTTTCCATGTTGCCGACCGTGTCATCCCATGTCATCGCCGGCGCCTGGCGCGCCTCGACGTGATTGGCCACCATATCGGCTTCGTAGGTGTACAGGTCGAGTGGACAATCGAGAATCACCGACTTGTCGCCCTCCTCATAGTGTTCCACTTCAATGCGAACCGGGTCGCGGTCGTAGCGCGACGGAGACCATGGTTCACGAATGAAAATTCGTCCTTCGCTTCCCCAGATCTCGAGAGTCGCTGATTCCAATCTGTTCAGCCCGGATCCGCACGATACCTCCGCGATGATGTCCCCGTCGAAACGAAGGACCGCCGCCGCATAGCTGTCGGTTCCTTCATCGCAAAAATGCGCCATCCCCTTGATTTCGACCGGATCGAGAAACGGTTTTCCATGCACCGCGCCGGCGATGAGGCGGGCGACCGACACCGGGTAGCAGCCGACATCGAGAATGCCGCCACCGGCGAGGTCATTGTTGAAGGCGCGCGATTCGGGGTCGAACGCCATGCCGTAGGCGAAACTGGAGCGCACCATGCCGACGTCACCGATGATCCGTTCGGAGAGCAACCGGCGCAGCGCCTCCATCTGCGGGTGGCAGCGATACATGAACGCCTCCATGAGGAAGACATCGTTTTTCTCCGCGTGATCGATCATCGCCTTTGCATCCGCCGCGTTAACCGCCAGTGGTTTTTCCACCAGCATGTGTTTGCCCGCCTCGGCCGCCTTGATCGCCCACTCCGCATGCATCGGGTGCGGGATGGCGATGTAGACTACGTCGACATCGGCGTCATCCAGCAATGCCTGGTAGTCGTCGTAACGCCGCGGGACCGCGTAGGTATCGCCAAACGCATCCGCCTTCGCCCGATCCCGGCTGGCCACCGCCAGCAGATCGCCGGTTCCCGAGGCATTGATGCCGTCGGCCAGCTCCGGAGCAATGGACCCGGCGCCGATAATTCCCCACTGCAGTTTTTTCGGGTTGGTCATACTCGTACGTTTCTGAACAAGGGAACGTCCTCAATAGATTCCAGGCATGACACACTTTTTCGACTCAGCGCGCAACAACGTCTTGAGGACTTTGGGAAGTTGCGGAGCAAAGCAGCCATCCATGCTCACAAAGGTTCGAGTTTCTTTGAAGTCGTATTTCCGTGGTCCAACGGGCAAGGTTATCGAACAGGAGGATAGCGTTTTGACAAAGAGTGGTAACGCGGACGGGGCCATGGTGCTTGGCGTGGACCTGGGTACGGGAGGGTGCAAGGTTTGCGCCGTTGGCCGGGACGGACGCGTGGGGGGAACCTGTTCCGCCGCCTATGCGACGAGTACGCCGAAGGCAGGCTGGGCGGAGCAGGATCCCGAGGATTGGCTTCAAGCGCTTGCCGACGCGACGGCGGCATTGCTGAAGCAGACATCCATCCGCGGGGAGGACATCGCGGGTCTTGCCCTCTCAAGCGCCGCCCACATCGGTGTCCTCCTCGACAAGACCGGCCGGCCGGCGCGGAACGCCATCCTCTGGAGCGATCAGCGGTCCCGGGACGAGGTGGACCGGTTTGAGGATGCGGCGGGGAACGAAATCTTCGCGCGCACGGGAAATCGGATCTCGACCACGTGGACCCTTCCGCATCTTGCGTGGATTGCTCGTAACGATAAAGATGCGTGGCGGCGGACGCGAACCATTCTCCTGTCAAAGGACTATGCGATCTATCGTCTGACGGGCCGCCGCGCCACCGATGCGGCGACGGCGCTTTCCTCGATGCTCTACGATGCGGTTGAGAACGACTGGTCCGATCCACTCTGTGCGCTGCTGGAGATCACGCCCGACATTCTTTGCGAAATCCTTCCCGCCACCGCCCCGGCAGGTACCCTCACCCCGGAGGCGGCTGAAAGGCTGGGACTCACGCCCGGCACACCGGTCATCAACGGGACTCTCGACAGTGCGGCGGAGACGTACGGGGCCGGCGTGGCATCCCCCGGAAGCGCGCTTGTGAGGCTGGCCAGCGCGGGAGGGATCCATCTCGTGCATGACGGAATGCGGCCTCATCCGCGCCTGATTACGTATCCTCACCCGATCGAGCCGCGCTGGTTTTCCCAGGCCGGGACGAGCACGTGCGCCACGTCCGTCACGTGGGCGATCCGCGCCTTCACGCGGGACCGGGGCGCATCGTTTGAGGATTGGGACGAGGAAGCGGGAAACGTTCCACCGGGGTCGGAAGGCCTGATGTTCCACCCCTATCTGGCCGGCGAGCGATGCCCGCACTGGGACAGCCGGCTTTGTGCAAGTTTTGTCGGGGCAACCCTTCGAACGAACTCGGGGCACTTCGCCCGTGCCGTGTACGAAGGGACAGCATTCTCCATTCGCGATGCGCTTCGTGTCGTGGAGGAAGTCGCGCCGCTTCCCGCCTCCCTGACTGTCGTCGGCGGCGGCACCAGGAGCAAACTGTGGCTGCGAATCGTATGCGATTGCCTCGGACGGTCGCTTGACATCGCCGATTATGCGGACTCCTCTTTCGGGGCCGCGCTTCTCGGAATGGTAGGGCTGGGTTGGTTCAAGAATCCGGAGAGCGCTTTGGCAAGCGTCGGCGAATGCGTGGAACAAATCGATCCCGACGATACGAACCATCGTCTGTACGATGAACTCTTCGAAAGATACCGCGACATTCACGAACGCCTGGCCCCTATCTATCAGAGCGGATCAAGCGGCTCATAGCCCCAGCCAGGCATGATGCGGCGTCCCATCGGGATAAATGTCGCTGCTTTGAAACGGGATCGTACGAATGCTCAGATCACACTCTCCCAGGGACGTGAGCGGGATCAGGTGAGGCAACCCCTGTGCATCCTCGTCGCGGGAGGCGCACTGCGGTTTGTCCAGGTGGCCCAGCCGAGCGAACGCCGGCCGCCAGGTCGCATGGGTATCGTAGTGGAAGCTGTCCCAGATCGACAGCCCGTCCGCCCCGTGGGCGTAGTAGCGTCTGGCTCGCCCGTATAATGTTTCGACCGGGTCGTCCGCGGACTGCCAAATGTCGTGTCCGCACGGAAGGTGGGGGCAGAACCGGCAGGCCGTGCCCTGGGTCAGGTCCCGGTACCAGGTGAGATCGATTTCCTTGCCGCCATGGCTGAAGCCCATCGGGGAAAGCATGTCCACCAGGCCCTCACCGATCCAGAGCGGAAGGTCGAGCCCGAAGTAGCGGCACTCCGCCGTGGTCGGGTGCGTGGTGGCGGAAAGCTCGATACGGATTCCCTGTTCGCTTCCGATGGCGTCAAGGTTTGCCCTCAACTCCCGCATGAAGGCGGTGACTGCCCCGGCGCGCCACTGCAGCCACGCGGAATCCCACTCGTCGAGTTCTCTCGCATCCCACACCTTGGCCACCTCGATCCCTCCGACCCGCGGGGTGTTGAGTTTGTCCGGGCGATAGGCGTCGATCATGAAATGGTTTTCCGCATGATAATTCCTGGCGAATACCAGCGGATCAACCCGGGTCATGAGCGGGCCAAACGTGAACGCATGACCGTCGCAACGCAGCACCGCGACGCGGATTCGTGTTCCGTTTTTCATGGGCGGAAACCTTCCCCGATCACCGTCATAACGAATCGTTCTCCGGCCAGTTGTCACAGGGCCCGCCTCGGACGAAATGCAGGGTTCCTTTTGCCGAGTCCGCGGCGATAGATACTACGCGAGCAACTCCAAGACAAGTCCAAGGTTCAGGAAGACATCGGATCAATCATCGACTTGCGGCGGAACGAGACTGATCATCGTCCCGCTCGGGAGAGGATTCATTGCGCCGATCTCGGCGGCGAAACACAAGTCGCCCTCCGGTGACAGCGTGAACAGCGGGAAAGCCCGGTCGTCGTGCTGCTCCTGAAAGTCCTCGTAGCTGAATTCCTCGGTGAGAGTGTTCACTTTTACGGTGAAGCCCTGGTGAAAGAGTTCCGTCATCATCGAATACGTCAGATCGGGACTGAAGGCATCGTGTCCACGAAGATGTCTTGGAAACGCCTTGGCCGGGTCCTGGGTATCTTGAGCAGATGGCAATTGATACACTTCATTCTTACCGAAGACTTCGGCAAAGTGCAGACAGGCGATCGCATTGACTTCTTCGTTGGACGTTAGCGACATGAGAAAGCCGAGGCCGGCCGTGTCGATTTCATCGACTGCGTGTTGCGACATGATGTTGGCATGAACCGCCTCGAGACCTTCCAGGCGCGCTTGCTTGATGTTGTTCCGGTTGGTGTCCACAAGCGTGGTTCGGCATCCTTCCTTCTGAAGCGTCTCGGCAATGCGCCGCGCCCATGGATGAGCGCCTACGATCAGCGGGCCGCCGCGTCCTTTCACCGCCAGCCCCAGGGCGCGCGCCACGGGCGTGGCCGTGATGCCGTAAATGGAAACGGTGCCGACGATGACGAGAAATGTCACCGGCACCATGAGCGCGGCCAGCTCGAATCCCTCGTGCTCCAGTTCGAGAGCAAAGATGGATGTGACCGCCGCGGCCACGATTCCGCGGGGGGCCAGCCAGGATAGAAACGTCTTCTCCTTCCAGTTCAATCCGGTTCCGAAACCGGCAATCCATACCGAGATCGGGCGAACGACAACGATGAGAACGGCCAGGAAAAGCACGCCGCCCCAACCCACGTTCTTCAGGTCTTCGAAGTTCACGCGTGCGGCGAGCAGAACAAACACCGTGGAAATCAGCAGCACCCGCAGGTTTTCCTTGAACTCGACGATACTGTGGACCGCGACCCACTTCTGGTTGGCCAGGAGGATCCCCATGAGCGTGACCGAAAACAGGCCCGACTCCGCCTGGAAGATGTTGGACACGGTGTAGACAACCAGCACCACCATCAAGGTCATGGAATTTTCCAGAAAATCGGGAATGTCTCTTCGCTTGAGAGCAAAGATCAGGATGCCTCCTCCGATCGCACTCGTCAGAAGGGCGACGACGAGGGTCCGGAACAAGCTCATCAGAACACTGGGCAACCCCTGCTGAAATCCGCCGGCGATGATGAATTCGAAAACCAGCACTGCAAGCAGCGCGCCCACCGGATCGATTACGATACCTTCCCACTTCAGCGCGGACTGCATTCGCGCCACCGGTCGCACATGCCGAAGCAACGGAATGATGACCGTGGGCCCCGTCACGACCAGGATCGCCCCCATCAGGACCGACAACGCCCACGGAAATCCAAGAATCCACCGCGCGGCCAGCGAAATCAGAAGCCATGCGACCGGGACGCCGACCAGGATCAGATTTCGAACGACGATCCCCACCTCTTTGAGTTCCTTCAGATGAAGGCTCAATCCCCCCTCGAAGAGAATGATGGCGACCGAGATCGAAACCAATGGGAGAAGAATATCACCGAAGATTTCGTCCGGCCGGATCAGTCCCGATACGGGTCCGGCGAGAAACCCGACGACCAACAGCAGCAGAATCGCCGGCAGTTTGAATCGCCAGGCAATCCATTGCGCGCCGATGCCCAGCGCCACGACGAAAACGATGCCGATCAGGAGTTCTTCGGACATGCTACTGCCTTCGTCTGTCTCGAATTTCGTACCACGCGCGCTCATCCTCCTGGTTGCGAATTTCCGGCTCGAAGCCGAACTGCAGGTAGAGATTAATGGCTGGGATGCGCGCTGTCGAGGTGGTCAGGTAGGCTCGATCGTGGCCGAGTTCGACCAGCCGCCGGCAAACGGCCGACGTCAGGGCCTTGGACAATCCGCGCCCCTGGTACCGCGGCTCAATGGCCACCCAGTGCAGGCGGCCGTATCGCTTTCCATGATAGCTCTCGTCGAACCACGCGCTGGCCGTGCCGATCTGCCGGTCTGAAGAGTCGCACAAGAAGGCCTGGCGCTTCGCCAGGATCTCCTCGTCCTCTCCGAATTCCTCCTGGTGGAATCCCGGTTCGAATTCGTTGAACAGATCGGCCACGACATGGATCCGCAACCAAGCCTGGATGTCTCCGGTCTCGTACCAGCGGATAGAAAACCCTTCCGGCAACGTCCAATGCGGAAGTCCATCCAGGGAATCTCGAGTCATCCGAACGCGATGATTTGGCAGGGACACGTTGAAGCCTTCCTGGCGGGGAGCCATGTTCAATTTTGTTTTCTTCGCGACGACAATCAATCTCTCCGCCGTGTGATCGTACGGCGATCCGTAGCTCCGCAATGTGCATCGTCAGAACAACGGACTTTTCAAATTGAAGTGAATAGCGGCCATGCGGGTCAGGAACGCGCCGAACAGAACGCAAATCACCGCCACGAGGATTTCGTTTGGATTCAACCGGTCGGTTGTCCAGACCAGGTAAATGGAAAACGCCAGCCCCCAGATCAGCGCGATCTCCGGATAGAGTTCGCCCTTCAGCGTCCTGATCTCGGTATCGGATCGCACGATATCTCTCAGGATTCCGCCTCCCGCTCCGGTCAATGCCGCCAGGAATGGGCCCCACAGCCAGAGCGGCTCGCAGCGTGCCTCGACGGCGACCACCACACCGATGATGGTGAACGCGGCAAGCCCGATTGCGTCGCAGACCTGAACGACCTGTCCGGTGGCAGCCTGCGCCACGCCGCTCCATTTCGTGGAGCTGAATTCTTTGTCCCGACGCGCGTGAAGCCTTCGCATCCACCCATAGATTGCGAGAATGATGTACGACAGGAGCACCGAGACCATTACGACCTGGATGTAGACAGGCGTTCGGAGCACGCCGAGAGGATGCCGACCGACCATCACGTCGCGGATCACGCCCCCGCCCATGGCCGGAAGCGCGGCCAGACAGAACGTGCCGAACAGGGTGTACTTTTCGATTCGTCCGAGAAGAATCCCCGAGAGGGAAAAGGCGATGGTTCCAATGATGTCGACGGCAAAGAACCACCGGGTTTCGAGCGTAATGGAGAGCAGGATGGGGAGCAGGTACCCACGGACGATCCGACTGAATTCCCCCGACCTCCGAACGGCCTCCAGGCTCTGGTTGAATCGCTCGACCTCGGCGCCGCTGATCGTTTTCCTGCTGAACATGACGTGGACCGGAGAACCAGAGATCCCCCGGGGGTGCTCCTGGATCCGCTTCTGAAGCCCCTGGCGCCAGAGCCTGGTGTGCCCCGGAATGCGGCCGCTGCAGTAGGCATCGATGTCTCCCCTAATCAACAACGCCACCATCTCGTCTTCGGTATCGGTATAGACCAGGTGCGCTGCGTTTTCGGGGCGAGCAAGGATCGGGTCCACCTGCGCAGTGTAGGACCAGCCGGTCACCAGGCCGATGCGAAGGTTCTGATCACGAATTGTCGCGAAAAGCTCTTCGGGATTCTGAAATCGGAATTCGGATGCCCGTCCTCGCGGGATGAACAGAGAAATCGAATCTTCCCGGTACGGCTCGGAATAGTGCGCGAATGCTTCACGATCCTTCGTCCGGAACGCACCGATGGCGATATCGTTATCGCCTGCTTTCAGGTCGTCCATCAGGTCCGGCCAGGATTTGGCCCCTTCCGAGGAGATCGAAATGCCCGCATTCCGGAAGACGGACTCGGTGAGCTTTACATCCATCCCGGTCCATCGATCGATGCCGTGAACCTCCTCCCGATATACGTACGGATGCCAGTCGTACCAGGCGGTCCGCACGGTATGCTTACCGTTTCCGATATCGGCTGTCTGCGCGAGGGCTGTGCCGAGTTGGCTGGAGCAGAGCAGAAAGAGAAGCAGGCAGCCTCCGGGGCGCAGGATGTCCCGGCTCGTCATACGTGCCGGCAAATTGGACATCTCGTTTACGACAGGCTTCCTCGAGCCGCGAAAGAATTTCATAGTAAGTCTTCGGATGTGGAGAGTAGAACCATACCCATTCTGCACTCCCTTTGTCGACAATATCGGCCCTTGAGATGCCACCCCGTAGTGCGTCGGCATCGGCACTCCGTATTCTTGCTAACCATCCTTGCGCCGATAAGAACTACCTCCTGTTCACGGGTTGGGAGTCATACGACGGAAGCGCCCGGCCCGTTCTTGTCGCGGAAATCGCTGAAGACCTGATGTTGTCGAACACCCGAATGATTTCCCGGCAGATTTTCCCGGCGATCTGACCTAGGGGGGTCACAACGCTGCGCATGCGGAATGGGACGAATTTCACTGACAGTGGCTCGTGCTGACTTCGGAGGACACGCTCGCGGAACGGGTCGACGATCCATTGCGCACCCGGACGAGCATCTGGTGGTCTATCGGCGACTTCACCAACCTGGAGTCTCACGATCATCTCATTCCACGCAGCGCTGCCCGGCTGGAGCCGTTCGATAGGGGGTTCATTCCGTATTTTCGATCGCGTAAATCTTCCGCATCTCGATCCAGTTCACGGCCATTGCGAATCGTTTCAACCTGGTATTGGGAGAAGACTTGATCGGTATCGGTATTTCGTGGAGGAGGGCAGTTGTCCATTGTCATTCGGATTTCATCAGGCATTTCGTCATTTCATTCAGCCTTTTCCGTCCCAATCCGTCTTTAATCTTAGCGCCACTCCGCTCTGCCCACACCTTGTAAAGTGTGGGCAGCGGGGACGGCGGAGACGGGCCTTGTTGCCGCCTGCGGCGGTCCCCGTGGAGAATGAATTTTTTTCGTCCCGGCCGGTTCACGCCAACGGGTTCGATTTCGCCCGAAACCAAACTACATCGCGATGATCTTCCGGATCGCTTCGGCCGTTCGGCCGATCGGTGCTTGGCTGGGCTCCACTTCACTGATCATTGGGCCATCGTAGCCGATCGCGCGAAGCTCGCGGTTCATCGCCGCAAAATCCACTTCGCCCTCCAGCAGCGGCGTCCACCCGCCGTTGAGCGCGTTGCCCTTCCAATCTTTCAAATGCACCATGAAGGTCTTGTCGCCAACGATCCGCACCCAGTGATGCGGAAATTGGAACACGGCCATATTTCCCGGATCGAAATAGAAACCTACGTGGGTCGACCCGACGTCATCGAGAAAGCGCCGCATCTCCAAGGGGCTGAATAGAAATCCACTCCAGACAAATTCAACCGCGATCCGCACATCCAGCTTCTCGCAGGTGGAGGCCAACTCCTTGAGCGATGAAACGGCATTTCGATACGCATCATCGTAGTACAGGTCCGCGGTGAACCGACCGAGGGTGTGCAACGTGCACCGGACACCGAGTGTCGCGGCGATTTCCAATCCCTGGACGGTCTGTTCAATGCTTGTACGCCGGGCCTCCCCGCTGTCCAAAAGGTTTCCCGTGCAATGGGAGTGGGTCATCGACACGATCGGAAGTCCGAGTTCCGAGGCCAGGTTCGCGATGTTCCTGAGGTCGTTTTCGCCGGTGTGCGGGGTCAAGTCGCCGTCGCCCCGCATGCACAGTTCGACAACCTCGTAGCCCGCCTGTGCGCACTGTGAAAGAAACTCGGAAGCGGACAATTCGCCCATGACAATCTGGCTCATTCCTGTTTTCATGCATCCACGGTCGCTCGGAAAGAGCAGAGGCGTCAAGAATTCTCACGAAACGCCACGATCTTCTTGCACCGTGATTTCACTTCCCGGGCGCAAGGGAAGGACCGCGGCCCTGTCCTGCTACATCGTTCCTCACGGCCAGGCTGAGAATGGCGCTGATATTTTCCGGGGTGTTGACCCATAAATGTGAAGTTTTTCTCCACAGGATTTCTGATCTTGTAAGGTACTTCCGGATGACTTCCGCTCTGGCCGATTTCTTCATGCCCTGCCAATACCCGTCGTACTCCGCAGCCAGAACAAATGCACGAACATCCAACGGTTCGTGGATCCGGGAAGTGCTGTGCTGGAACACCCAGTTTGTGCACTCTCTTGAGAAGTAGCCCCACGAAATTCCCAGCATGCTGAATCGTGATTCAATGTTGCTCTTATAGAGCGTTTGACTCCCCAGGGAGTTGTTCCATCGAAAAGTGGATCGCGTTTCCCGGTTCAGAAACGAAAGCATGTTGCTATTGGGAAGTGCGATCCAGTCATACCCGTTCCGTTCAATCCCGTTCAGCGGTTGAAACAGCGTTTCCCAAGCCGCGGGATTGATGTGGTCAGGCGCCGCGGCAACCCAAACCAGTGTGATGGATTTGCGCACATGCGAATCAAGCGATCCAAAGACCGCGGCGAATTCGTAGAACCCGGTACTGGAGGCGACAACGATAATGTGATGATGGCGCGCGGCCATTTCCTTCAGATCCGATCGGATTGCCTGTGCCCGTTTGTCCATATTCACGTCGGTGTACTTGGACCATACCGGCACCGAGGACGAGAATTCAGGCAGGTGCAGGCAGCGCACGTAGAATCGGCTTCCCAGGCTTTTCTGAATGCCGGGCAGGGCGAAGCGGACCTGGCCCGCAACACCGTTCAGGCCGGGAATGAAATAGAGCACGTGTGACGGATTGTCCGGACAGCCGTACACGCTGACATCGTCATAGAAGAAGCGATACTCGTTCAATGAATCCAGGTAGCAACGTTCGAAGCGATCTCGAAGTTTCATCGGCCGTCTTTCCCCTCGCGGGAGCGAAGGTATTCTGCCAGCGCGCCGGCATTATTGTGTTTCGTGTCGGCGGCTGCGAAGAGAATCGTACAGTCCTGATCCGCAAGCGTCTTTAGAATCGATGCTACCTGTTCCGGCTTGTTATCCAGTTCTTCAAAGTATCGTTTCCTGAACTGATGCCAGCGAGCCGGATCGTGCCCGAACCACTTGCGAAGATCGGTGGAGGGCGCGATTTCTTTCAGCCAGAGATCGATCCCGGCTCGTTCCCTGGAGATCCCCCTGGGCCAGATCCGATCCACCAGAATCCGGTAGCCATCATCGGGCGATGGCTTTTCGTATACTCTCTTTGTCTCAATCTTCATTGGCCGGGCTGTGATCATGCGAATATGTCGCACAACAAGTGTTTATTCAGCCTCTTTCGTCAAAAGTTTCTTCACGGTAAGAATAGACGTGTGTGGGCATCCCATGACTTCCGTTCGGGAACATCCCCGAAGCGTTCTCGCATCCTGATCGAGCATCCCAGCTCGTTGACATTTTCAGCCACGATCGTGGACAGAAATGCCAACGGCCGGTGGGAACGTTGGGCGCGTACTGAACCACACGTCGAAGGTGTGACATGCGCTATTTCGGCCTCTTGATTGCGAATTTTTTTATCCGCGAGGTCAGTGTGGTAGGCCTGAGACCCAGGAGTTCCGCCGCGCCACCTTCTCCGTAGATCTTCCATTCGCTGGCCCGGAGCGCCCGCTCGATATTGTTCCGTTCCCGGCGGCGCATTTCCTTCTCCGGAACGATTTCAAGATCCTGCGGTGCCGGGGTGTCGGGTGGCGGCGGCACCGCTGATTTGCTGTCGGGCAGCTCAAATCGAAGGGACCGCGCGCGCGATGTGATCACGGCACGCTCAATGACGTTTTGCAGTTCGCGCACATTGCCCGGCCAATCGTAACTTTGCAGTTCGATGCTGTTCGCCTGTGTGAACCGGGGCATCGGCCGGTTCATGCGGGAGGAAGCGAACTCAAGAAAATGCAATGCGAGGGGGGCGATGTCCTCCTTGCGTTGTCGTAAGGGGGTGACCTCGAGCGGAAAAACATTGAGCCGGAAGTAGAGATCGTTGCGGAAATTTCCGGCATCGATTTCCTTCTTCAAGTTCCGGTTGGTGGCGGCGATGATGCGAACATCGACGCACCGGGTCTTTTCTTCGCCCACGCGTTCGTATTGGCCTTCCTGCAATACGCGCAGCAACTTGCTTTGCAATTCGAGGGGGATTTCTCCGACCTCGTCCAGGAAGAGGGTTCCTCCGTCGGCGGCTTCGAAACGCCCGGCCCGGTCTTTCAATGCCCCGGTGAATGCGCCCCGCGCATGCCCGAAAAATTCGCTCTCATACAATTCGCGTGGAATTGAGGCGCAGTTCACCTTGATCAACGGGCCGTCACTCCGGTCGCTGCGCCGATGGATTTCTCGCGCGATCAATTCCTTCCCGGTGCCGGACTCGCCGAGGATTAAGACACTGGCGTCGGTTGCCGCCACCAGGTCGACTTGTTGCAGTGCGTTTCTCGTTGCGGGGCTTCGTCCCACGATGCTTCCAAACTCCTGCGCTTCGATGACTTCTTCTCTCAGGTATTCGTTCTCCAACTCCAGGCGGTGCTTGAGTTGTTCGATCTCTTCGAAAGCGCTGGTGTTCGCAATCGCAGCGGCCGCGTGATCCGCCATCATGCGAAGCCAGACAAAGCCATTCTCATCTTCCAGCGGAATGCGGAGAAATACCGCCAGCACGCCCAGGACTTCCCCTTTGAAAATCAGCGGCTGACCAACGAAGCCCCGAATTCCTTCCCTGCGCGCCCAGTCGATGTCGGCAATCCATTTCGCATCCTGTTCGATGTCAGGTACGTGGATGGACTCTCCGGTGGAGGCGATTTGGCCAACTTTCCGGACACCAATAGGGAATCTCCGGAAGCGGCCATCCAACCCGGTCCAATCCAGTTTGGAATCGATTTCGGAGTGACCTTCGCTGGCAGCAAGGTGAAGGCAGGAGATTTGACTCGGACACTCGTCGCGCACGTGGCAGGTGCTGCAGATATCACCCGGCCGGACCAGCCACAACCGGGCCAGCGCTACATGGGGGAGCATCCCCAGGTTGGCTACGATGGTACGAAGCAACGTTTCGACGGATCGCTCTTCGGCCATCTGCAGAAGTAGCGGCTTGAGAGAGTCGAACCCGGGCCCACGAATCTTTGCTTCCGACATCCCGTCACACTAGCGAAATTTCGAGAGTACGCAACGAAATATCGGTAGAAACGAAATTTCGGGCAAGGATAGTTTTCCGGACATAATATTGTAAAAGACTTGTAGCAAGGGTGTTACAGGAATTTTATTCGACTTGGCACATCATCTGCGATTGATGAATTCATGCGACAATGAAGTCGTATAATGAATGGGAGATGGCAAATGAGCAAGACGGTGAAAGTACGACTCGCAATGATGATGGCGCTAACTGTGTCCGTGACGGGAATGGCGAATCAAACGATGCATCGGACGGTGGAGATCGACGGCGTGGAGATCTTTTACCGTGAAGCCGGCTCCTCGAATGCCCCGACGATCCTGCTGCTGCACGGATTTCCAACCTCCTCTCACATGTTCCGTAATCTGATGCCCGCACTGTCGGACCGGTTCCACCTGGTGGCGCCTGACTACCCGGGATTCGGCAACAGCGAGCAGCCTCGCATGGATGAATTCGATTACACGTTCGACCGGCTTGCGGAAATCGTGGAGAAGTTTACCGAAGCGTTGGGCCTCGAGAAGTACAGCATTTACCTGATGGACTACGGTGCACCGGTTGGGTACCGGTTGGCGGCAAAGCATCCGGAGCGGGTGGATGCGCTGATCGTGCAAAACGGAAATGCCTACGATGAAGGCCTTCTCAAGTTCTGGGATCCGATCAAGGAATATTGGAAAGAGCGGACCCCGGATAACGCCGAACCCTTGACGGGATTTATTACCGCGGAGGGTGTCGAGTGGCAGTATACCCACGGCGTCCGCAACCCGGAGACGATCAGTCCGGACAATTGGAACGTGGATCTTCGACATCTGACGCGCGCCGGCAATCCCGAGATCCAGCTTGCGTTGTTCTACAGCTACGGAAGTAACCCGCCGCTCTATTCCGAATGGCAGGCATATTTCAGAGAGCATCAGCCCCCGACGCTGGTGGTGTGGGGGAAGAACGATTTCATCTTCCCGGCCGAAGGCGCTCATCCATACAAACGGGACCTGAAGAACCTTGGATTCCACCTGCTGGACACGGGCCACTTCGCCCTCGAGGAGGAAGGGGAAACGATCGCGAATCACATCCGCAGTTTTCTGGGTGGAAACCTCAGCGCGGGGATCGGACAGCCGTAAGGAAGATGCATACCATCTAAGCGGAGGCAGGATAATGAAAATTCCAGTCAGCGACATCGCATTCACCCCCACCGTAAAGAATGTCCAGGAACGAATGGGATCCCGAGACAACTACGCCCGCATGGAGCAGCGTGGCGGATGGAAAGACAGGGTGAACCCCATGCTTGAGAGCTTCATCGCCAATCTGGATACGTTCTTCCTCGGTACGGTGAGCTCCGAAGGGCAGCCCTACATACAACATCGCGGTGGGCCCAGGGGGTTCCTCAAGGTGCTGAACGAAAGCACCCTGGGGTTCGGCGATTTCGAGGGAAATCTTCAGTACATCACGGTCGGCAACCTCCAGGACAATCACAAGGCGTTTCTATTTCTGCTGGATTCCGCCAACCGCCGCCGCATCAAGGTGTGGGGCCGGGCAGAGGTGATCGAAAACGATCCGGAGCTGCTGCGGAAGTTTCTCGAACCCGAGTACGGCTACGAGCCAACCCGCGTCATCTTGTTTCACATCGACGCGTGGGATGTGAACTGCCCGCAACACATTACTCCCCGGTACACGGAGTCCGAGATCGCCGAGCTTGTGCAGCCGCTGAAGGACCGGATTGCGGAGCTGGAGGCGGAACTCGGGGAATCCCGGGCCGTGCCGGCCCCGGTACCTGCACGTTCGAAATAGGTCTCGACAATGTTTACGGAGTCGTTGGCGACTCGCCGTTCGAATGACTCTCCCATCGCTACCGCAATGCTCCTGGAATTCTCGAACATCAGATGTTTTCTTGATTACAGTGTTCCCCTCAGCATGACGACGCCGATGACGCGGTCACCGTCGTCCAGTGTTCCCCAACCGCTCGGCTTGTAGGTGTTGATGAACACTCCATCCCGTCTGCGCGGAACTTGAATCTCATTGCCCTCGAATCCTGCCTGCAATGCGTCCCTCTCCCAGTCCGACGGGAAGCCGGTCAGGTACCTGCGTCGCAGGTATTCCCAGTCGTCCGTTGGCGATTGGTACCGGCGTTGCGGGAGTGCCTTGATCACACAGTGGGTGTACGGGGGCGATGCGGCCACCATGACACTGACCGACGGTTCAAAAGGAGTCGAATCACGAATTGCGTGCAGGAGGCGCGCGACTGCTTCGTCACCCTCCTGCGAAGGTTGGCCGGTGAGCATCTGCTTTGTCTCCGGTGTGAAGAGGGCGAGAACCTCGGGAACTCGGTTCTGCAGTTGTGCCTGGATCTCCTGGGCTTTTTTCCCGGCCCGATACTGGTCCACTTTGTGCAGGCAGAACATGATGCCGAGTGACATGACGACTCCAAGGGCTATGAATAGCCTGGCGCGTCGGGAAGGCGCGGGAGCGGGGATCCCTGCCCTTTCCGCGGCTGATTCAGCCGTAACGGCGGCGCTGCACATGATGCTGATCACGACGGAGAGGACCGCCAGGATGGAAAGGATGATGACAAGTAGCTCCTCGTACTTGTCTATCCAATCCGGCAGCAGGTTCCAGCCAAGTACCTCGTCCGTGGTCCAGAGAACCACGCTGAAGATCATGATGAGGAAGATGATGAGTCCTGAATCGGTCGAAGACCGTAGCGCACGTCGGTGGTTCATTGTGTCGGCTCCTTCGGCAACATCGGCAAATTGCTCGTGTTGTCTGATTTGCTTTGGTTCATGGGGCCAGCGTGGACGTGCAATGTGAAAAGATCTTGAACGCGCCTTGATTTTTGCGTGAAAAGCTCGTGTCGTGTCGCATGATTCCGGTATCTCAGGGCGAGAATTTTCCGGCGCACGACCGGCGCGATATTCGACAACGATGCGGGCCAGGCCTGCGCCTGCCCCACGAAACAGGTCGCGACAACTCCAGCTCTCCTTTCCAGCGTGGCGTAGACTCAGGCCCCCTCCGGGGGAATCCAAAGCGCCGTCGACGCTCTGCTCTGCCGGCGCACTCCAAATAGAGCGCATCCAACGTGGCTGGAAAGGCGAACTAAACCGAATCTTCACCAGGGTTACGACGCAGCTCTTGCTCCAGTTCCCTGGCATCGACGGCTACGGGCTTGCCGTTCCGGCTCACTACCAGGGATCGCCCGTCCCGGGCGGCTTCGCGCACAAGCCGTTTGCCTGATTCCTCAAACGCAATCGCAATTCGCCTGGTGAACGCAAACATCGGTTGTTTCTTCATTTTCAAGATCTCCGCAGCTGCCGCCAGATTCTTTCGTCGACAATGCACTCACTTTCAAGCTTCCGCTCGTATACCAAACGAACAGAAACTCGCGTCGCATCCCAAACGCTGAACTCGTCCGCCATGGGCGCGTAGACGCTCATCAGATTACGTCGACTTTTGTCAAAGCGGCGACGGATCACATCGGTTGGGATATCATGCCCGCCAGCCGCGACCCGGGCCGCCACACGCCTGGCCGAAAACGCAACCGATGGGATCCATAGATAGGTTATCGCAATCCGATACCCCTTTGCTTTCAATTGCTGCAGCGTATTGGCCAAGGTACGCCCTGACAACGTCGACTCCATCGCAAAACTGGTCTTCGCATCCGCCAGGTCCTGAATACGTTCAAGGAAAAGTCTCCCCGCGGTCATCGCATGCGCCTGCTCGTTGAAAGGCGACAGCCCTTGCGCGATGGCATCGGCGTTGACGAACTCCATCTCAGGGTGGATGCCCGGCAAGTAGGTAAGGGCAAAGGTGGTCTTCCCTGCCCCATTGGCCCCCCCGATGACATGTACGGTCAATCCGCCCCTTTGCCGGGCAGCATACCGTGGCCGGTCCTCTCGCACCCGCAATTGCCGACTCCTGGCACCGGGTTGAAATCGGATTTCGACCTCGGCGCCCATCGCCCCGGCCAAGCGGTTTAGCATCCGAAGGGAATGCCCCTCGTACCCACGCGATTCCAGCCTGCTTATCTGCTGCTGGGAAGTCCCCACCGCGCAGGCCAGCTCCTGCTGCGACATTCCTGACAACTCACGCAGCGCAACGAGCTGGAGGGGGACCGACTCGGCTGGAGATCGGTGTGCCATCCGTAAATTGATAGAACGGAGTGAAAGCAGGGTCAACATCAAAATTGATGTGTCGTTCGTGATCCGTGATCCCGCTCGATTCTCTCTTGGCTCCATTATCGCAGCGACAATTCGTTTTTGAGCAACGAAATTTCAGTGGTTACGAAATATCGTCGCGAAAATATTTGGGACATCAAAGTTATTACTTGCTTATTACCAGCATATTACATGTCTATTTCATGGCTTGGCACGGCACATGCGAATGGATCTATGTGACGACAGAGTAGGTGGAAAACTAGAACCGGAAACTGGAGGAAGAGAGATGAAGACACTGGGAACGAAACGGAATTCCATTCGCACGACAATTGCACTGGTGAGCTGCATGCTGATGGGAGGGACGGCCCTGGCGGAACTCAAAAACACCGCGCTGGTGATCACCGATCCGCAGAACGACTTTCTCAGTCCCGAGGGAGTCGCCTGGGGAATGGTCGGCAAGAGCGTGACCGAGAACAAGACGGTCGATCACATCGATGAACTTTTCAAAGCGGCCAAAGCCAATGGCATTCCGGTGTTCGTCTCGCCGCACTACTACTATCCGACTGATCACCTGCATCAGGGAGTGGCCCGATGACTACCAGCTTGAAACCTTCATTTACCGAGGAAACTGCCCAGGCGAAAGTGAGAGCCGCCGAGGATGCATGGAACACGCGCGATCCCGCGAAAGTATCCCTCGCTTACTCTCCGGACAGCATTTGGAGAAATCGTTCCGAGTTTGTTTCGGGGCGGGAGCAGATTGTTGCGTTCCTGTCCGGCAAGTGGAGCAAGGAGTTGGACTATCGGCTCATCAAGGAGCTTTGGGCCTTTGGCGGGAATCGTCTTGCAGTCCGGTTTGCCTACGAATGGCACGATGCGTCGGGAGAATGGTTTCGATCGTATGGAAACGAAAACTGGGAGTTCGACGAAGGCGGGCTGATGCGGCGGCGACATGCCAGCATCAACGATCTGCCCATTGCGGAAACTGAGCGAAAGTACCACTGGCCCCTGGGACGACGTCCGGATGAGCATCCTTCATTGTCGGACTTGGGCCTCTAATGGAGAGACATGAAGAAATGAACGCATTCATCAAATTCAATAGTTGATCGCCTGGTTGTGGACAAGGCTGCCGCTGATTCCGGGGGATGATTTTTTCGGGCTTTGGATCCGGTCCCTGGTCGTTGTCAACGTGATCTCGCTTGTGATCGATATCGTCGACGTCGCCCGCTATGCCGCGGGCGACCGTCTCGAAACCGTGTCGGTCTCGTAGAGTTGAGCCGGAGGAAAACCAATGATTCATCTCTATTCATGGTATACCTGCCGTCGAATGTCCGGCATGACGCCTGAGGCGTGACGGGGGCCAAGTGCCACCGGGAGGCTCCGGGACTTGGGTTCTGGTTGGGCTCCGCTACACGGGTCACATACCCGTGCTACGGCTGAGGCTCCGCTTCACGGGTCATATACCCGTATAGATACGGTACAGCATCGCGGAATTGATTATTCGTGTAATATGCGGTAGTAGAACCGAGTCATGCACGAATCCGTCTCAATGAATCTCGTGGCCAACCCGGAGTTTTCCGGCGCCGGCGAAGTGGCGGACGGCTGGTCCTATGTTTCCCCCAGGCCCGATCTTGTTCTTGGGCACGGCAAGGAGAGGAATGCGGCCGGTGATGCGGTGCTGGTGCTGGAGGCGACCGACGACCGGTTGGCGTTCGGCTGCTGGCGGGGAACCCTGACGATCGAAACGCAGAAGTGGTACGAAGCATCGGTTACTGTTCGGCTTGCCGATATCGAAGATCCGACTCTTTCTGTCTTTGTGCAGGCTGCCCGTCACTTTCTTGTGCCCGAAGGACCGTGGCAGGAAGAGACTGTTTTGCGGCAGCTCGTTCGCTCGGACCGGGATCACGAATTCCAGGGCAATCATTTTGAAGTGTACCTGCGGGCGGCGACGCGGGGACGGATCGAGATTTCGGATCCGTCTTTCATCGAGATTCCGGATCCGGATTTCCGAACCGCGAGAGTCGCTACCGTCCGGTTCGATCACGAAATCAACAACCTGACCGTGGCACAGCAGCGCGACCGGCTCGCCGAGCAGCTGGACCTGGCCGGGGGCGTAGAGCCGGATATCGTGATCACCACGGAGTTTACGCCGGTGATCGGGGTGCCGGAATCGGAGTACAAGTCGTTCTGGGACGTCGCCGAACCGGTTCCCGATGGTCCCGTGTGCCGGATCGCATCGGCCGCGGCGAAGAAGCACAACATGCACGTGATCGTCGGCAACATCGAGCGGCGCGGCGCGCACATGTTCAACACCGCGGTGCTCTTCGGGCGCGATGGGCGTTTCCTCGGGCAGTACGACAAGACACACTTGACGATTGGAGAACTCGAATGGGGTGTATCGTGCGGAGACAAGTATCCGTTGTTCGATCTCGATTTTGGCCGGATCGGCATTCACATCTGCTATGACGAATGGTTTCCCGAAGTCGCGCGGTATTATGCGCACCAGGGCGCGGAGATTTTATTTCTTTGCGTTGCCGGCGGCAAACCGATCACCTGGCGAACGCGCGCGCTGGACAACGGGGTTCACTTCGTCGCCTCATCGACCCTGCCGCCGTCGATCATCATCGAGTCCTCGGGCGACATCGTGGCCGAGAATCATCGCGGCGGGTTCGCATGGGCCGATCTCAATCTCGACTACCGGCAGACCAACGCCTACCGCGATCCTATGCTGGCCTACGGCATGCCCTGCATCGCGCCGCAGATGCGGAATGTCCTCGACCACCAATTGCTCGACGACCTCTCTGGTTCCATTCGCGACATCAACCGGCCCCCAGGGCCAAAGTAGGCATCCACCTCCGGGGGATGCGGAGCATGCGTAGATGAAGGCAAGAAAACGTGAGGACTACGTTCCCGAGAGCGAGGCGCGCATCGTTTTTCATTCTTCATCATCTTCATGCGCTCCGTCCCCCGGAGGTGGACGGCTACTATGATAAACAATAAGGGCTAAGGCATGAAAACAGATGTATCGCATGAGCAGATCGACTCCTACCGCGAGAACGGGTTTCTCAAGGTGCCTGGTTTTCTTGATGCCGAAGAGGTAGAGGAACTGAAAACCGCGGTGTGGGATTCCGTGAAAACGCTCGGCGATCGAAAGATCGTCACGGATAGAACAGACATCAAGCAGGGCCAATCGTACTACGACCTCGTGTTCATTCAGCGCCTGAATCTGTGGCTGATCAGCGACGAGGTGAAACGGTACATGCTGAACCCGAACCTGGGCCGCATGGCGTGCGAGCTGGCGGGGGTGGAAGGCATGCGGGTCTGGCATGACCAGACGCTGATCAAGGAACCCTTCGCGAACCCGACCTCCTGGCATCTCGACAATCCGTACTGGTCATTCAGTTCGCGCGACTCGATATCCATCTGGATCGCGCTGGACGATGCGACCCTGGAGAATGGGTGCATGTGGTTCATCCCCGGGACGCACAAGATCGCCGATTTCCGGAATGCGAGCATCGGCGCCAACATGGCGGAGCTATTTGGGGTCTACCCGGAGATGGCGAAGATCGATCCGGTGGCGGCGCCGATGAAAGCGGGCGACTGCAGTTTTCACAACGGGCTCGTCGCGCACGGCGCCGGCGCCAACATGACCCGCGGCCATCGTGTCGCCATGACCTGCGCCTACATGCCGGACGGATCGACGTTCAACGGGCAGCGGAATATTCTTTCGCAGGAGATGTTCGAATCGCTGACGGAGGGGGACGTGCTCGATAACGAAGTGCAGAATCCGCTGGTGTATCGACGGAGCGAGTGATCAGCGGGCTACGGATTCCGGAGGATCGTATAGTAGCGGTCGAACCATTCCCGGGCACTTTTCGGTTTTCCGCCCGGCGCTTCTGAGGAAGACCGAGGTATGATCACGAGGTCGAAGGGGAAATCTTCGGCGACACCGTCCATCCGGATGCTGTAAACTACGGCCCATCGTTGCCGCTTTGCACTCGAGGCGCGGAGTTCGTCATGGAAATCCATCGGGAGTCCGCGCAGGGAAACAAAACCGTCGGCCTCCGGGTGGGTAGCGACAATCCGCCGCAGTGCATCTGGTGAGAATGTCGCGATTCCCGGCATCGGATTCGCGGGTATTTCAGCGGTAATCAGCCGGATCTTTTTGTGACGAGACATGGCCTCCCGAAAGCCGACGTTCATTCCTTCCCGGTCCTCCGGAATCAGGACGACCTCCCCTTCGCCATCAACGAGGCCGGCGACTTCCTCCGCCAGCACCCTCATGAGGCCGCGAAAGGGTTCCTCCCGCACCGGTGGGCCGGGAGAGCAGCTCCTGAACAGAGAAATGAAGGCGAAAACCAAGACTACCGCGGCAGCAGCTCCGACCCACATGGACTGTTTCCTGTTCATTCTATCCGCTCTACCCTGTGAAACACCGCAATAGTGTGGTAAACTTCCTACGTTTGAATGTTATGAATAATCGCGCCATCCGACGAATCCAAATATTTGCAGTCTTTATCTTTCCGGTCTCATTCCGCGGGCTGGCGCAGGACTTTGCTATTCAATCCGTGACGCAAACCGGCCAGGTGATTTCGGTCTCGGTGGGTTCCGACACGAACTCCTACTATATCCTGAACGGCGCGGTTGCAGCCACGGGGGCATTCAAAGCAGTGGCGATCGACTTGGGCGGGCCGGTTTCAACGCTCCTTTCCGATGCGTTTCCGCTTCCGGATCCACATTTCTTTTACCACGTCGTTCGAAACGCAGTGATGACTCCGTTGGACACCGATGGGGATGGAATCGACGATGTATTTGAACTTGGTCTTTCCGGCTACCTTGACGCACTCGATCCTTCCGACGCGCAGGAGGATCCGGATGTCGATACCGTCAACAATCTGCGCGAGTTTCAACGGGGGACGGACCTTACGGATCCGCTCAGCGTGAACACCTCCCTCTACGCGAACGCGGACATCGGGGACGACGCGTTTGACGGGTTGAGCCCGGTTTCTTCGAACGGGCACGGGCCCAAGCAGACCATCCAATCCGCCATCGACGAATCGGTCAGCGGCGACGACATCCACGTTGCCGGCGATGGTTCGTCCTACAACGAGTCTGTATGGGATCTCGGCGGGAAGAACTTGATCTTGTTTCCAGATGGAAACGTAGTGGTGGAGTAATGGTGGATGCGTGACGCCTGCAGAATGCCGGATGTTGTAAAATCATGCTTTGCCCACTCGCCCCCTACTAGAAGGTGCGAGATAATCGGTTTGGCCCTCGCATTCGTTTTTTCCGCCACCGGTGGTTTCTGTGCGGATCAACTCACGGTGATGGGGGATCTCGACGTGGACGGTGCTCTCACGGTGGACGGCATTGACGTGGGGCAGACATTGACGAGTATTGTTCGCCGGGTTGACACGGTTGCGGAATTGTCCGCCCTATCCGGAACCTCACTGAACGGCGGCGTGTTGGTCGCGGGGTATCACGGCATCGGTGATGGCGGCGGCGGGATATTCTACTGGGATGCCGGATCGACGGCGACGGACGACGGCGGACTGGTTATCGCGCCAAACGTCGGCGGTATCGGGCGTTGGCATCGTTCTCACGGCGCGGCGGTGGACGTCCGGTGGTTCGGGACCGTCGGCGACGGCGTCCAGGACGATTCCTCCGCGGTGTCGGCGGCACTGAATTCAGGGGTCGCGGAGGTGATCGTGCCCGCCGGCCAATACAAAGTCGGCCCGCTTGCCGTGCCCAACACTGTTAAGCACATCCACGGCGCCGGTGAATTGCTCCAGGCCGCGGATGCCCAGAACATTCTCAACGTTGTCGGGGTCGACAACCTTCAGATTGAGGGGCTTACATTCATCGGAGTCGGAGGAAATCTGTCCGAGAGCCGGAACACCGGGATCGACGTGTCGGCGAACTCCTCCGATATCCGGATTTTCAACAATCGCTTTGGGGGACTGCGGCATCACGCGGTCCATGTGAAGGGGTCGACGGATCTCCAGATCGCCGGAAACCGTGTGGTTGGAGTTACCCAGGGCATCCGGGCCACGTTTTGTTCACGGCTCCGAATCATCAACAACTACATAGCCGATCCGCAGTATACCGGGTTCAGCATTGCCATCGGACTGGACAGCACCGATACGCCGCCCTTCGGCGTTTGCACCGACGTCGTGATCTCGGACAATGTTATCGAGAATTATCACAACAGCCAGGCCATCATGGTTCATGCCGACGAGCGGGTAGCCATCGCAAACAACATCATGCGGAATGTGTTGATCGGCGTGTCGATGAACCAGTTCCAACTGGGCGACACATTACGGGATATCACGGTTGTCGGAAATGTCTACCACGGCACCAATGTTCCGCTCAGTCCTCCAGGCCAAGGAAACTACGGGATTTTCGCCGGGGGCGACACCACCTTTACGACCGAGCATATCGTGATCGCGGACAATGTTATTTATAACGCGAACGCGATCGTGCTCGACGCCGGGCAGGGTGGCATCGGGCTTGGCTATGTCGACGATATCCTGGTGGAAGGAAACGTCATTCGAAGTTGCGTCGGATCCGGCATCGTGCTGAACAACGACAAGACGCGGGTATTGATCCGTGGCAACAGCATCACCGATGTGGTCGCGGCCCCGGACACAACGCGGGCGGGGATCTATGTCCGGGCGGGTCCCGCTACCGGACGCATCGAAGGAAACGTGATCGACGGTGTTTCGTGGGGTATGCGGTTCGACGTAGCCAGTCCCGGCCTGCTCATCGGCCCGAACGACATCTCGAATTTTACATTCAAGTACATCAATCCAATCAATGTGACTTTCCAAAGTTCATTCGACGGGGACGTCTCGGTCGCGGGCGATTTGCAGGTGAACGGAGTGAAGAATTTTATCCAGGCCCATCCCGAAGATCCCGGCAAGAAAATTGCCTACATTGCCCTGGAAGGCCCCGAGGCGAGTACCTACGTGCGCGGCGCCGCGAAGCTGGTGGACGGCAAGGCCATCGTATCTCTTCCCGATCACTTTCGCCTGGTGACAATGGAAGAGGGAATCACGGTGCAACTCGCGCCGGAAGGCGAATGGTTGCGGCTTTTTGTCGAACAGAAGGGCGTGGATCGAATTGTGGTGCGCGAGGCGGATGGCCGCAGCGGTTCCTTCAGCTACTTCGTGCAGGGTGTGCGGAAAGGATTCGAGGACCACCCGGTGGTGCAGCCAGCCGCCACGGAGCCTGCGAATCCGTCAAAACAATTCATCACCCTCCGGTAGATGCGGAGCATGGGCGGGTGAAGATAATGAAAACGAACGGAACTGCGTTCCGGAGCGGGAAGCGCTCATCGTTTTCCGTTCTTCATCCTCTTCATGCGCCCCGTCCCCCGGAGGTGGACGGCTACTTTCAAACGTATAGCCCGGCCCGGCTCGACCCGGTATTCTTCGCGCATTCCTTTAACCCGCTTATTTCACACTTTTTCGTCGCGAGGGCGTGGAGGGCCCGCCAGGATGAGTCGAAACCTTGATTCGCCGATGAAACCGTGTAGACACACTGTGAATTGGCGAATCAAGGTTTCGACTCATCCTGGCGGAGTCATCCGCGGTCGCAGCAGATGAAGTGTGAAATAAGCGGGTTAAAACCGCCCGTACTTTTTGTATGCTTCCTGAGGATCCGTTCCCTCCAGGATCGCTTTTCTGACGAGGCTTTCGGTTCGCATGACCTCCTCGGTCTTGTCCGTAACTTCTTCCGCCATGTCGGCTGGAATCACCACGGTGCCGTCCCGGTCGGCCATCACGTAATCGCCGGTGCGAACTTCGACGTCTCCGATTGTCACCGGCTCTTCGAAGGTTTCCGGCAGCCATCGCCCGACAATATCTTTCGGGGTGAAATAGCGGCAGAAGACCTTGAAGCCGAAGCGGAGAATGTAATCGGCGTCGCGGCAGCCGCCGTCCACGATGTAACCGCGCACGCCCCGGTAGAGCATCGTCTCCGCGGAGAGTTCGCCCATGTGGGACAGCTCGGAATCGTTGGGCTGGCAGACGACCACGCTTTCCGCCGGCGCTTTCGATAGCAGTCCCGTCCATTGAAGCAGTGTTTCGTCCGGGTCGGCTTCGCAGGGCCGACCGGAAACGGTATAAACTCTTCCCGCGAGCTTCCAGGATGAATCGATCGGTTGGATGGATCCCGGAAGCGCCTGATTCTGTCGGCCCAGTTCGCGCAGGACGTCGTACACGGCTCCCGAGTAGCACTGTTCCAGGCGCCAGGCGGTGTTGTCGCGTTGCGGATTCATGTCACAACGTCTGCATCAATTCGACTTCGACGCCGTCCGGATCGTTCAAGTGAAGAAGTTTCGCGATCTTCAGCCCGTCCCGTTCCAGCAGGATGGGTCCGCGAACCTTCTTTGCCCCGCGTTTCTTTAACGAGTTGAGGCTGCGCGCTACGCTGGAGACTTCGAAACAGATGCGGGTTGCTCCCACATCGGACATCTTCCAGGTCCGCTTCCGGCTGGTGGGTCGAAGGTACTCCACGAGTTCGATCAGGTGGCCGCCGTCCGCCGGCGCCACGAAGACGACGCGTACCCTCACGTTCTTGATCCGGGTGATGGCATCATAGGACGGGCCTTCCCGGACCGCATCCCGGGCAACCTTCAACCCGAGCTGATCCCGGTAGAACCGGAGGGATCGTTCCATGTTTGATACGACGACGAGAATGCGATGCGGGGTAAGTTTCATATCTACAGGGCGTCCCGGTTTACACATCCTTCCGGCCATTCCCCGCGGCCGATGGTGAGGAGATTGTCGACGGCACATTGAGAAAGAGCCTGAATCGCCGGCGCATCGTTGCCGGCGATGTGCGGCGAGGCGATGAGGTTTTTGCAATTCAGCAGCGGGGAGTTGACCGGTGGCTCCTCGGAGAATACATCCAGGCCGGCTCCCGCCACTTTGCCCGATTCCAATGCGTTCGCCAGGGCGTCGTCGTCAATCACGAGTCCCCGGCCGGTGTTGACCAGGAGCACGCCGTCTTTCATGCGGGCAAACGCGGAGGCATCGAACATTCCTTCCGATTGTGAATTCAACGGGGTGTGTACGGTGATAATATCGGAGCAAGCCAACAGTTCATCGAAATCAACGAACCGGATCCCGTGCTCCTCCCCGAAACCTCGATCCGGCGCAACGTCGCAGGCGATCACGTTCATTCGGAATGCCTGGGCGCGGAGGGCGACCTGCTTTCCGATTCGGCCCAATCCAACGATGCCGAGCACTGCGCCGCTGACGCCCCGCAGAATTTTCGCATCCCACCGGCCCCCGGCCATCTCGCGACTGAAGGTGTGAATGCCTCGCGCGAGATTGAGAATCAACCCCAGCGTAAAGTCGGCCACGGCATGATGATTTTTCGCGGGCGCAGAGCAGACCGCGCATCCCATCCCGGTCGCCGTTTCCACATCGATGTTATCGAGACCGGAGCCGTTGCGGCTGATCACTTTCGCATTCACGCAATGCTTAACGGCTTCGGGCGGATAGGATTCCGCCCCCACGATCAATCCCCATGCCATGGCAAGCTCATCCGTCGTGTAGGCGCTGGGTGTGGCCGAGTACCGCACGGTATATCCTGCGTCCGTCAGTAGCGGCTCCAGTCTCTTTATCGCCGGTCTTGCGCGCTCAACAGTCACCAGGACGATTTTTTCCGTGTCACTCATGGGTTGTTCGTTTTCGTTATATCAGAATCTACCGGGCTCGATGACTGAAATATTGCTCCAATCGTCGAGTTGGATGTTCGCCTGCCAACCGCCGTCCCTGGGCAGAATGGTGGATTCGTCCGGAATGCGGCGTCCTTCGAGGTTAAACCTCAGCACGTTCGGTTTTTCTTTGCCGTGCCACTGGAAAGAGCGGCTTACGCAAGTGACGATGCGTTCCTCGCCGATGACGAATCCTTCTCCCAACTCCCTCGGGGTCAGGGGAAACATGTGATTGAACGGACCGTACTCGCCGCTGCCGGGTCCGTCCCCGGGGATATCCATGACGTAGTGAAAATATAGCATTCCGTGGCGAAGGAAGGCGATGGCCCCTTTGACCAGGATCTCCGCGTACCGTGCGTTGCCTTCATCGCCGTATCGGTGGGGGCGGAATCCGAGGGCCAGCGGCGTGGAGAGGTGAGTTTCGCATGGCCGTTGTTCCCAGGGAGGCTGTTTGTCCATCCACTCGAGGGGCTCGAAGACCCACTCCGACTCGTTGAATGCCATGTGGCCGAGGGATTGCGTATGTTGCGTGATGGGATGGCCGTTGACCAGCACCAGCTTTCCCCGGTTGACCCCGTACTCGATCACCGCCTGCCGCGAAGTTGCTCCCGCCAACGCCAGGTCGGTATACCGCCGTGCAATGCGGCCCGTCTTTCGATCGATGTCCACCGTTACCCCATCCCACGATTCGTAGGTGTAGCCGTAATGCCAGTGCTGCGCCCCGGTGTAGGAGTCGATGTAGTAGCCGTCGAAGCCCACATCCTCGACCACGAATCGTGCCTGCTCCATCAGGTAGTCATGCTGTCCGTTGCCGACCACCGGCCGGACCGTCAGGGCGATGAGAGGCCGGGAATTGCGGTAGTACAATTCAAATTTCGCCAGCCCTTGCTCGTTGTAAACGAGGGAGTCGCCCCATTGACTCCAGGGTTCCGGAAACTGTTTGAAAATCTCCATCATCTCCCCGGTCATATCGTAGTACCCCTGCTTCCGCGGCTCGGGGACCACCGCATAAAGAGCCTCCACCAGGTCCTCGGGCAGTCCCACGAACGGAGCTTCGAGCGAGGCCAGGATCCTGATCTCCGGGTCGATGCCTCGCACCAGCTCCAGACCTCGCTTCATCAGCTCTTTGTATTCGTCGCGCCAGATGAGTTCCATGGTCTGGCGGTGCAGATTCTCGTAGTCGAGCCAGGGAGAAAGAAGCAGGACCCCGACCTGGTTGCGGTCCAGGAGATCGCGGAGAATTTTAGGATCGTCGAAAGCGCTCCAGAAAGGCTCGCGGGTCACATCGAGCCAGCCGCCAGGTCCAGGGATGGTTTGGTTGACGTGAAGCTCTTCGCGCAGGCGATTGATGAAGTCGAAGTACCCTGCGTCTTCAGCGAACGGATGAGCCGTCCACTCCAGGGTCAGGCTTTTTCCCGGCGGCAGGCCGATGTGCCCGGCCCCGAAAGTTGCCTCATCGACTCCCGCTTCCGCCTTGTACTGGACCCGGAAAACCGCGTCCCGGGCCATCGTCCCCAGTGAACTTTTCAATCCCCGGATAAATACCGTCGGGTTTTCCGCGCTGTTCGCCGTCCGGTTTGCCGCACCGCAAAGGCGGATCTCCCTGGTCTCCTGGTCCGCCGCAACCCGATAGGTCACGAGTATGCCTACGTCTTCCGATGAATGGTTTTTCAACGTATCACGCACAACGATCCGGTCATCAAGCGATTGGACTTCCCGCCGTATCGAGTAGTGACCGCCGGCCACCTCCACCACCGCGGAGTCACTCTTCTTTTCCGCAATCACCGGTTGCCATCCTTCCTCGCCAAAACCGAACTCCGGAGAGAGTTCGTTGATCCCGATGGTGTTTCCCGGAAAGGAGAAGGAGGAATCCAGCAACCATCGTTCCCCCGCCATGCCGACAATCATCCGTCCATTCGGTTCAATTTCCAGCGAATAGATCCTGTTT